>Ga0164315_10003034_pt1 | contig 12963 bp, 8 predicted proteins | sample GuaBasSedimGuay6_FD_113737 | JGI IMG/M metagenome (GOLD analysis project Ga0164315, IMG submission 113737) | Subseafloor sediment microbial communities from Guaymas Basin, Gulf of California, Mexico - Guay6, Core 4569-2, 0-3 cm | ecosystem: Environmental > Aquatic > Marine > Hydrothermal vents >... | reverse complement strand
GGTATTGTAAAAGGTATGCTCGAACACTCGCGTACCGGTAGTAGTGAGAAAGAACTAACCGATATCAATAAACTGGCAGATGAGTACCTGCGGTTATCATTTCATGGTCTGAGAGCCAAAGACAAATCATTTAATTCCGATTTTAAAACCGATTTTGATGAATCACTGCCAAAAGTGAAGGTCATAACCCAGGATTTAGGCAGAGTGTTACTGAATTTGATTAATAATGCATTTTACGCTGTGTCCTCCTTCGCTAAAGCTTCGGAGGACAAGGGTTATAAACCAACTGTCACAGTGGCTACCAGGAAGGTTGGTGACAAAATCGAGATCAGCGTTAAAGACAATGGTGCCGGAATTCCCGAAGAAATAAAAGAAAAGATATTCCAACCATTCTTTACTACTAAACCCACTGGCTCTGGTACCGGCTTAGGACTTAGCATGAGTTATGATATAGTTACCAAAGGGCATGGTGGAGAGTTGAAACTTTTGAGTAATGCAGGCGAGGGTGCCAAATTTAAAATTGAATTACCTGACAAATAATTACTAACCTAAATATATGATTTTACTAAAAAAGACCATTTTATCATTCTTCAGCCGTTCTGGAAGGTTCATGATAGTGCTATTATTTTGGATTACTGCCATTCCAATTAGCGTCCATGCTCAAATTGAGCAGGTTCCTAAAACTACTGCGCTATCAAGTGAAGCACCTAGTTTACGCTTTGAGCAACTGAGTACCAAAGACGGGATGGCTCAAGCTACAGGGAATACTATCACACAGGACAGGAATGGCTTTCTCTGGATAGCCACACAAGGAGGTCTCCACCGATATGATGGCTATGAATTTAAAGTATTTACTGCTACCCCTTTTGATACTACTTCCCTTTCCGATAGCTGGGTTTGGTCAGCTACTGAAGCTAAAAATGGAGACCTATGGGTGACAACCGAGAGCGGTGGGCTTAATAGAATGAATCCCGTAACTGGAACTGCAATTCATTATCGGCACGATCCCGATGACCCAACCAGTATCTCTAGTGATCGTTTGTTTTTCGCACTTGAAGCAGGTAATGGTGATCTCTGGGTTGGCTCAAGCAATGCCGGACTCAATAGAATGCGAGCAGGGGAAGATGGCATATTTTCTCACTATCGGCACGATTCTAATGATCTTAACTCACTTTCCTCTGATGAATTAAATTGGATCACTGAAGACAGTGAAAAACAAATATGGATAGCTTCTTCAAATGGGGTCAATCGTCTTGATCCTGAGACCGGATCCATTAGGCGTTATTTAGATAATCAAAGTAAATCACCAGATTATGGTAATCCTCTAAATGTCTTGAATATGTACAGCCCCCCCGGTGAAGAGAGAATAATCTGGTTGGCCACAGGGAACGGTCTTGTAAGACTGGAAATTGAATCAGGAAATTATGAAAGATTTCTGATTGAGCCTAATAAGAATGGAGTAAATCCCTTGAATTTTATCCACGAGGTAAGACCAGACCCTAAAGACAATAACATACTTTGGGTAGGAGGTCCGGGAACGGGCATTGCCCGTTTTGATATGCGAATAGAAGAATTTACCAGCTACCGCCAAGATCCCGTTGATAAGAACAGCCTTAGCGATAATAATGTTTTCTCACTCTTTCTTGACCGAAGTGGAATGATGTGGGTTGGTACGTCAAGTGAAGGAATAAATACCTTCAACCCAGGTGCTGTTAACTTTACTAATGTTAAGCATATTGCAGATGATCCTTCAAGCCTAGCGCCAGGTATAGTATGGGGGGTCTACGAAGATAACCAGGGAACGCTTTGGGTTGGGACCGATGTTGGCTCTGGTGGTCATTATTTAACAGAATTTAATGCAAAAACAAGGGCGGTTATAAGGCATCGACATAATACGAATGATCCTAACACATTACTGCCCGGTAGTCTTCGCTCATTTGCTGAGGATAATTTAGGACAGTTTTGGGTAGCAGGGTCAAGTGGTCTTAGTCTTTTTGACCGGAGAACAGGAAAAGTCAAACGTTTTATACAAGATCGAACAGAAGAAAATAGAGGTCGCAATAATATATTTGATCTGGTTTATTTTGAAGGAGAACAGCCAAATCTTTGGGTTGCTAGTGGAGGTGGCCTTGATCGTTTTAATACAGAAACCGGTGTATACACAAGTATTCCATTACCCATTGAGAGTACAAGCCGGCAAGTTGTTTGGACTATTATGAAAGATACCCAAGGTACAGTTTGGTTGGGTACTGACGAAGGATTATTCTATATCAATGGCTCAGGAAAAGTCATGCTTAAATCGGCATACAATCCTCAAGATATAACCCAAATTAGTAATAATACAATTCGTTCTATAGTTGAGAGAAGTGAAGATCCAGGTATATTATGGTTAGGCTTATCAGACGGTGGTGGATTAAATCGCTTTGATACAAAAACCGGCAAAGCAACTCACATAACAACAGATGATGGGCTTGCCGAAAACACTATATATGGTATACTGGAAGATGATAGTGGCACCCTATGGATGAGTACCAACGGTGGTATTAGTAATTATGATCCTGATACCAAACAATTTCGTAATTATGGCCTTGATGAAGGCTTAATGTCACTTGAGTACAGTCAGAATGCTTATAGAAAAGGGAAGAGTGGTATGCTCTATTTTGGTAGTGGCAATGGAGTGACAGCTTTTGCTCCGGCACTTTTAAGCTCCAATGAAACACCTCCACAAGTTGTAATTTCAGATATTAAGCTTTTTAACAAATCGATTAAAACAGGTCCAAATTCAGGCTTACTTCGTCCCACAGCCGAGATACAGAAGCTTTCACTCAATTATAATGAGAATGAAGTAACTATTGATTATTTGGCACTACACTTTGCTAACTCAAAGAAAAATCAATACAAGTACCAATTAGATGGATTCGATACAGAATGGGTTGCAGCCGGCAATAAACGATCCGCTACTTATACTAACTTGGCTCCTGGAGAGTATACTTTCAAGGTTATAGCAGCGAATTCCGATGGGGTATGGAATGAAGAAGGAGCATCAATTCAAATTAAAGTTTTGCCTCCTTGGTACCGAACCTGGTGGGCCTATATATTATTCGCATTACTATTAGGTGTTGGTATTTTTGGAGTAGACCGCTTTCAACGTTATAGGATTTCAAGGAAAGAGAATGAAAGATCGGCACTGCGAGAAGCAGAATTTCGAGCTGAAGCAGAAAATAAGCGAAGGGCAGATACGGAAGAACTAAGTAAAATCGGTAGGACCATAACCTCTTCCCTTTCAGCGGACAAAATTATTGAAACGGTCTACGAAAATGTAAACGTTTTAATGGATGCTTCTATTTTTGGCGTGGGGATCTATAATAAGGAGAAAAAGCAACTCGATTTTCCAGCTACAAAAGAGGAAGGAGAAATATTACCTGCATATTCGAATCACCTTGATGAAGATCACTGGCTTTCTGTCTGGTGTTTTAAAAATAAAAAAGAGATAATTATCTCAGACTTCGAGAAAGAGTACGATAAGTATCTGTCTTCTTATTCAGCTCCCATTGTAGGAAAATCACCAATGTCTGTGCTGTATATTCCATTGATACAACAAGGAAGAACAATTGGAGTTATCACCACGCAGAGCTTTACAAAAGATGCCTATACCGAATATCATGTCAACCTGCTTAGAAATTTAGCAAATTATGCCGCAATTGCCCTTGATAATGCTTCCGCTTACAGGAAACTTGATGCTACGCTAAGTGAACTTCGGTCAGCACAGCAACAACTGGTGCACTCTGAAAAAATGGCTTCACTGGGTGAACTCACCGCCGGCATTGCCCATGAGATACAAAACCCGCTAAATTTTGTTAATAATTTTTCCGAGGTCAGCGGTGAACTGGTAGATGAAATAAATGAAGAAATAGAAACTGGGAATCTAGACGAAGTCAAAGAGATAACTGCAGACCTTAAACAAAACCTGGAGAAGATCTATCATCATGGGCAGCGAGCTAGTGGGATTGTTAAAGGCATGCTGGAGCACTCACGCACCGGCAGCAGTGAGAAAGAGCTAACGGATATCAATAAACTGGCTGATGAATACCTGCGGTTGTCATATCATGGTCTTAGAGCTAAAGAGAAATCGTTTAACGCCGATTTTAAGACTGATTTTGATGAATCTCTGCCAAAAGTGATGGTAGTAACCCAGGATTTAGGCCGGGTGATCCTAAATTTAATAAATAATGCTTTCTATGCTGTAAGCTCAAAGTCTGAAACCAGAAGTAAGGATTACAAACCAACTGTCACGGTGACCTCAAGAAAGGTTGGCAACAAAATCGAAATCAGCGTCAAAGACAACGGTGCCGGAATTCCGGATGCTATCAAAGAAAAGATCTTTCAGCCCTTCTTTACTACTAAACCTACAGGCCAAGGAACTGGGCTGGGCTTATCTATGAGCTATGATATTATTACCAAGGGGCATGGTGGAGAACTAAAGGTAGCGTCTAAAGAAAGAGAAGGAACTGAATTTGTTATTCAATTGAAAGGATGACAAAGCTGAAAGTAATCACAGAATGCTAAAGTCCGAAGGACTTTAATATCAATTACTCCGAATGCAATTCGGGGTATAAACAAATAGCTACAATTCAACCCTGAAAGGGTTGAATAACTATAAGGCACCAATAATAATGAGTACGTATACACAAATAATTTATCAAATTGTATTTTCCACGAAACACCGTACGAAAAGTTTAAATCGTCAAAATAGAGATCTCTTGTTTAAATATATAAGTGGAATCCTAAAGAAAAAAGATTGTCATCTGTATCAAATAGGTGGAGTTTCAGACCATATTCATATCATAACTCATTTACACCCATCCATAGCCCTTGCCTATTTAATAAAAGACATAAAGATAGCCAGCTCAAAGTTTATTAAATCTCAAGACATGTTTCCGCAATTTACTAGCTGGCAGGAAGGTTATGCTGCATTTACCTATTCTATCGATGCTAAGGATAATTTGATCAAATATGTGCAAAATCAGGAATTTCATCACAAGGAAACAACATTTATTGATGAGTTAAAGACACTGCTGAAACAGCATAATGTTGAATACGATGAGAAATACCTTGTTTAGTTATGTTCAACCACTTCGTGGTTGGAAAACCAGATTATTGTGTAACCCCGCATTTCATACAGGGTTACTAAGGTTTAATCCCTTCGGGATTAGTGCATCATCTGTCTCTAAAGGAATGGCAGAATATAAAAACCAAAGCCCCTCTAAATGACAGCATGTATTTCAACTGTTCTTCCTTTAGAAGTCTATGGTTTTATTAAAAGAACATAAGTCTGAAATATTTCAATGTCGATAACTCCAACTACAATTCAGAAGATAAACAAAGAAATAATAACAAAGTCCGAAGGACTCTAATGTCAATAACTCCGAATAGCATTCGGGGTGTAAACCAAAATTACCAACTAACCCTGAAAGGGTTGAATAACTATAAGATGGTTCAGATTATAACCTTGAAAAGTTACTGTCGACAATGACATAGTACTTCATAACTCAAATTTTCTTAAATTTATTACCCTACCAAATTGAAGGCATATGGCATGGATCGAGATCATTAATTACGATAAAGCTAAAGGTAAGCTTAAGAAGCTATTTGACAAGATTAAAGGACCGGAAAATTATATTGATAATATAATGCTGATCCACAGCCTCCGACCAAATACCTTGGAAGGCCATATGTCTCTCTATAAAAATGCCCTGCACCACCAAAACAACCAATTACCCAAATGGTTGCTCGAGGCTATTGGAGGCTATGTAAGTCTGCTAAATAATTGTCAGTATTGTGTTAAACACCATTTCACGGGTATGGCTCGCGAGCTAAATAACAAGACCGTAAGTAGCGCGATTATCCGCTCGTTAGAAAATGATGCTCCGGATAGTTATTTCCAGGGCGTTGAATTAGCCATCATGGACTATGTACGAAAGTTAACATTAACACCCGGCAAGATGAAACAAAAAGATGTTAGTTTATTACAGGTTACAGGCATAACCGATGGTGAAGTGCTGGAAATAAACCAGGTAGTAGCCTATTTTGCCTATGCCAACAGAACTGTTCTAGGCCTGGGTGTTGATACCAAAGGTGAAATAATTGGTCTCTCGCCCGGCAATGAAACTGATGAAGGTGACTGGCATCATAAGTAATACTTATTAACCTGAGTCTGACATAAAGAATAATTTACAGAAAGCAAGATAGTGGGTAGATTTCAAAAATAAAACTGAACTAATATTGCTTTGTTTCGAAGGAATTATTTTGAAAATAATGCCTGTTAGATGCTTTCCCTCAGGGCTTTGGCGAGACTTCCCTATACTTCCTCATATTTTCTTGCATTAACCCGTTAGTCCTACAAAAATCTGAGTTGTCTATGAAAGCCTCGCTTAAAGCTGAAAGCATTCCTTATGTCGAACTCAAGTTATTATGTTCCTTCAGGCTCATTCCCAAGGGGAAATTCAAGAGTAAATATAGCACCATTACCCAACTCACTTTCACATATAATCGTTCCATCCATAGCTATAACGAAAGATTTAGTCAGCGCCAGACCTAATCCTGTAGAATCTTCATTATTAGTAGGTTGAGCTGTTAGTTTTTGGAACTTCATAAATAGCTTTTTCTGATCCTGGGAGGAGATACCCGGGCCTTCATCAATAATTTTAACTTTTACGCTATCTGCGCTTTTTTCGGCCACAACCTTTATAATCTTCCCTTTAGGAGAAAATTTAATGGCGTTAGACAAAACGTTTTGAAAAATCTGTTGCAAATAATGACTATCACCATTCATCCAAATAACATTATCAGAAAACTGCTCATCTAAGCGAAGATCTTTATAGGTGGCCAATACTTTAAACTGATCTGTAACTGTTTTTAAAATTTCTATTATCTCAACAGGAACAAGCTCGATTGACCGCCCTTTCTCAATTTTCTCTACATCCAAAATTCTCATGATCATACTGCTCATTAAGTGAACAGAATCAACAATTTTACTTAGGTATGACGAGGTCTTGGTTTTATCCTCCTTTGTCATTTCAATCACATTGATCCATCCCTCAATCTGATTTAAAGGACTTTTAAGATCATGTGCCACTACCTGAATTAAATGATTCTTTTCCTTACTAAGCTCTTCAAGCTTACTTTGTTTTTCAAGAAGCTGTTGTTCATATTTCTCATTCTCTACTCTAAAAGCTCGTATGGCAAAAAATATAGCTGCAGCTAAAACATATGATAATTTAAAAAAGCTATCGTAGGCATCTTCGAAGACATAAGGGTAATAGAAAATCAAGGCATTAGTCACTAAAAAATAATACGCCCATCGACCCCTGAATAGAATAGGGACAATAGCGGTCATAGCAAAGACACCATATTCGACTTGCCCTCCTACATCTAAAATACTTGAATGAATAATAATAAAGACCTGATAAAACAGACCAAATAATAAAACCGAGAGGTTTGGTTTATAACGATGGCCATAGTACAACATTAAGAAAACTACTACACCGGCTATGTTAAGAAGTTTGCTTGACAACTGGCTGGCAATAGAAACCATTGCCAGAGTCGAGAAGATTAAAAATAAACTAATTATGTTAAAGAAAACTACTCTCCTATTCTCAAACTGTCTCTGGCCTTTAAGACTACCTCGATGTATTGCCCTATTAAGTATGTTAGAACTATCCATTAATATTTATACACGGTTAGGTTAAAAAATGATCTAAAAATATATAATCCTCATCTTCTAAATATACTTGATTTAGAGAATAGATGACTAAGAAAGGCACAATCACTGATTATTTTATTACTCAGCACTACAGTTCTTAATCAACGATCAAACTCGAAGTAAAATTTTTAAATACTTTTTTTATTAAAAATGACAAGTTTGCTTTGCTTTTTGTCAAACTTACTTGTCATTTTATCTAATTAATTGCACAGCTCCTGCAACAGCATAGCCACTTGTTTATTCTCAGGACTTGCCGCCAGCACTTCACATACTTTATTCTTATCGCCTGTCTGTTGATAGGATTTAGCCAAGTCAATATAAAGACCATCAATACTATTATCAATCTCCATCGCCTTTTCCAATAGTCTAACTGCCTCAGAATAGTTTTCCTGGGCATAGCGCAATAGTCCAAGGTTTCTATACACCCAGCCATTATATGGGTCCATTTTCATGCTCTGAATAATATTTTCTTCAGCTTCCACAAGTTCCTCAAGTTGCAGGAGAACATACCCCTTATTATTAACAAAAAAGGCATCGTGTTTATCTAAAGAAATAGCCGTATTAACAGCCGTAAGAGCATCTTCATATTGCTCTTGAAAGGCATAGACCATAGCCAGAATATTATACGCCTGAGATTGGTTAGCATCAATCTTTATAGCATCCTGCAAATACTTTATAGCGTTGTCAGACTGATGTTGGTGATAATAGATATTGGCAATATTTACCAGGATTTCAGCGTTGGAGCTATCCAATTCTTTTGCCTTGAGGAAATCAGCGAGTGCTATACTGTCCTCTCCCATCTCACTGTGTATTAAACCTGCAGTAAAATGAAGTAAGCTTTTATCAGACCAGATGTTTTCAAGCTGAGCGAGCTGGTCTAAAGCTGCAAAATGTTGGTGTACCGCCAGGTTAGCCTGGGCGTTATTCAATAAAGCTTCACCGTAATCAGGCTTATACTCAATTGCTCTGTCAAAAGAGTAGATGGCATCGTCATACTTTGCCTGTTGCATCTGGGCCAGGCCTTTATTATTCCAGGCATCTACAAAGGCAGAATCTTTGGCAATAGCTTCATCATAAAACCGGATGGCCTCATTTAAATTATTATTTTCGTAGGCTTGATTTCCTTTCTTTAGAAAATTTAGTTTGTCGATGTCTCTTTTATCGGAACAGGAAACCAAAACAACCAGACTTAAAAAAATGCTTATTCTCATTATTTATTCTTAATCAAAAATTACCAACACTTAACATCACAAGAGTACAGCCTTCCACTACCTCAATCCCCTGGTCCTCGGCCATAGCCATAAATTCATCATTCTCAGTGCCCGGATTAAAAATTATCCTGTCCGGCTGCAAACCAAGTATGTAATCATAGTATTCAGGCTGATGTCTTGCTCCCAAATACAAAGTAACTGTATGCACTTCATCTACAACAGGGTGCTCTCTAATCGGTAGAATTGATTTACCAAAAACTTTTCCTTTTTTAATACCCACCGGTACAATCTCATGCTGATGTTCCGTGAGCCTTTCCGCCGCCATATACGCATACCTCGCTGAATTCGGCGTTGCGCCAACTATAACTGTTTTCTTCATTCAACTTTTACTTTTCCATATAACTCCATAACCATATCAGCACATTTTTCGCCATCGATAGCCGCTGAAACTATTCCGCCTGCATATCCGGCTCCTTCCCCCGAAGGAAATAGCCTTTTCAATGACACGTGTTCAAGATTTTCTTTATTTCTGGGTATTCTCACCGGTGACGAGGTGCGACTTTCAACTCCCAGAATAACCCCTTCATTTGTGAGGTAGCCTCGCATCTTTTTGTTGAAATGTTTAAAAGCAAACCTTAACCTCTCAGTTATCGAGTTTGGTAATACATCATCCATTGCCACAGATCCCAATCCCGGTTTATAAGATGATTCCGGTAATGTTGAAGAGACTTTCTTGTTAACGAAATCTGTTAGCCGTTGGGCCGGGGCTGCGAGCGTAGAGCCTGCGGTCGTATATGCCAGCTGCTCAATCTCTTTTTGAAAATTCATAAACCTCAAGGCCGAATCACCATACGCCTTACCAATTTCTACTTCATCTATTGCTACTACAATGCCTGAGTTAGCAAAATGTGAGTTTCTTCGTGATGGACTCATGCCATTAACTACCACCTCTCCCGGAGCTGTTGCCGCCGGCACAATAAACCCACCCGGGCACATACAAAAGGAAAACACTCCTTTAGATACATTTTGGTAAGCAGCCTGGCTCACTAGCGAATACGAGGCAGCAGGCAGATAAGGACCACGCACATCGCAATGGTATTGAATGCTATCAATCAGCGTCTGCGGATGCTCCACCCGTACACCTAATGCAAAGGGCTTCGGTTCGATAAATATCGATTTCTGCTCAAGCAATTCGTAGATGTCTCTTGCTGAGTGGCCGGTAGCCAAAATTACCGCCAGACCATTAAAGGCTGCTTCACTTGTCTTTACACCTTGAATTTCGTCTCCCGAGATAATAAAATCCTCTACTCTTGTATTAAAATGAATCTCGCCGCCGTGCTCAATAATATATTCTCTGATAGACGTAATTATACCCGGTAATTTATTGGTGCCAATATGCGGATGAGCTTCTGCCAGGATATTCTCATCAGCGCCATGGTAATTCAAAATTTCCAGCACCTTTCTTACACTACCGCGCTTCTTCGATCTGGTGTATAATTTGCCATCGGAGTAAGTTCCTGCACCACCCTCACCAAAACAGTAGTTTGAATCCGGGTCTACTATTCCTTCCCTATTTACTTTGGCTAAGTCTCTCCGCCTTGCCCTAACATCTTTACCACGTTCGAGTATAATTGGCTTAACACCTAGATCTATTAACCGCAAAGCAGCAAACAATCCTGCCGGTCCTGCTCCGACAATAATTACCGGTTCGGCATCCAATACATTATTTTGTGAAGGCCTGTAAGAAATTAGTGCTGTCTCATCAACATCATCGCCAACCAAGGCTTCTATATTGATTTTAACCGGTGACCGGCGAGCATCAATCGACCGCTTGGTAACCACCACCTTAGCCTTCTTAAATTTAGCTTTTTTTAAGGCTATCTTTTCTATCTCATTAGAATCAGATGCCTGCTCGGGCGATAAAATCAGATTAATCTTCTTCATTATTTCCTCTCTATCTCTTTATTCTAAAAGCGTACCCCAGGTTAATCCCTAACCTAATTGAATAGGCAAAATTATTAGAATTGAGTGTACTGAAAGGGTCGTTAGTAGGGTCTGCAGCTGAATATGATTGTTTAAAATCGCGGTAGCCAACACCAAAACCAACAAACCCATCTACTGTAAAACCGTTACTAGTAACGTTTTTAAAGAACCTGGTACCAACGATTAACCCGTATTCAATTTTATTCTCGTTTGCCCCTTTCACCTGCTGATTAGAAATATTAGCACTATGGTATAATGAAGAATACTTTATCTCGTGAGCAAAGTACGGCTGCCCTATTGGTAATTCCTCATGGTAAAATTTCTGCCTGATGGTAATAGCGAAACCCTCAGAATAAGTAGTCCCTTCTTCTATTGATGAGAATGAACGAAAAAATGGATCCCGCAAATATTGTGTAGCTATCTCATACCCTAATCTCTCTTCCAGATAGTACTCAAAACTAATTGGTAATGAACCTACCAATGGTGCAATTGGATTATAGCCGATGATAAACGCTTTATATTCATGTATTCTGGTCTTGAAGTAACGACTTTTCTTCTTAATATTCTTTGACGACCCAACTCTGGCACGTCGCACCTGACTAAGCTCTTTTTGCTCATCAACATCATCGGCTATAAAAAAGATTGCCTCACCTTCCTCATAATACGGCTTATAATAGCCGGTAATATCTCCTGTCTTTTCATATAGCTCCCAGATTCCGGTTCTAAGATCATTCTTAATCATCCCTTTCATCTTCATGGTACCATCATTATAATATCCCAGGTACTCCCCTTCGCCCATCACAAAATTACAGGTACCTTCCAGCCTGCCTTTTTCATAATAATACTTCCATGGTCCGTTATTAAGGCCTGACTTCACCATTCCCTGAACTTTCAGGTCGCCATTTTTATAGTACTCTTTATACTCGCCGTCACCACGGTTGTAGTTCGCTTCTCCTTTAATGGTGCCATCGTTATAAAACATTTTCCAGGTACCATCCTTGGCGCCATCTACCAATTCACCCTCAGATGCCACCGATCCATCAGTGTGATAGTAAATCCATATACCATTAGCCAGGTCTTCCTCATACTTACCTTCGGCTTCAATTTTCCCCATGCTATCATAATACTGCCAGCTGCCGTTCTTTTTACCTTCAACAAAATCACCCTTTGCCTTAACTGAACCATCTTCATAATAAAATGTCCACTCTTCAACCTTCTCTCCTCTTATAATCTTCCCATCCGATTTAATGCTTCCTGTTTCATACAGCTCTTCATAATAAGAACCATCACCAGCAAATTCTTCCATTGCCTTAAGCACTCCTGCTTCATGATAATACTTCCAGCTGCCAATTTTTACCCCGGAAGCATACTCCCCTTCACTCTCAATGGTATTGTTCTTGTAATAGAATACCCAGAAGCCATCTTTCCTACTCTGTTCAAGCTTGCCACTCATCTTCTTAGAACCATTCTCATAGAAATAATCCCATTGCCCGACATTTTTACCATTGCCAATTTGCCCCTGCATACGTAATCGGCCATTGGGATGATAATATTTCCAAATACCTGTTGATTTATTATTAACAAACTGGCCTTCGCTCTTCAAGTTTCCACTTTCAAAGTAGGACTTATATGGTCCATCTAAAACATTATTATTTTTAGAACGGATGTAGAACTCTTCCTTTAGTTTGGTTTCTGCTTCGTCGTAATGTGTTTTTAGCAATAGCTGCGCACTCCCCAGTAAGGGAAACAACATCATCATAATAGATATACTAACAGAAAGTCTCATAACTAACAACTGATCAGCAAATTTAAGTAATTCAAGGTATGAAGTTGTTCTAATAACGACAATTAAGAGAATCCGATGCTCTGAATTCAAGACTTGCTATCTTTCGTATTCGGATTAATTGTACATTTGAAATTCATCTATCGATTCAACTACGTTTACGTATTATGACTCAAAGTAGCAAACAGGATGAATTCGAATCTCCTGATTTTTATAATATTGAT
>Ga0164315_10003033_pt1 | contig 12964 bp, 12 predicted proteins | sample GuaBasSedimGuay6_FD_113737 | JGI IMG/M metagenome (GOLD analysis project Ga0164315, IMG submission 113737) | Subseafloor sediment microbial communities from Guaymas Basin, Gulf of California, Mexico - Guay6, Core 4569-2, 0-3 cm | ecosystem: Environmental > Aquatic > Marine > Hydrothermal vents... | reverse complement strand
TTTTCGTAGCTACCACCCCATTGATCGGTGCGCTTGTTGGTGCGGGTGACCAGCATCTGGTTAATTAAATAACCTTCTGAGGCCATGATTTCAACGCCATCGTAACCGGCCTGTTTGGCCAGCAGGGAACAATGGGCGAAGTCTTCGATAATCTGCTCGATCTCTTCATTGGTCAAAATATGAGGGGTGCAGGGATTGATTCGTGATGGAATATCCGATGCGCCGACCGGCTGATCGATTTTGGCGTTGCGGCCGGTATGTAATACCTGCATCAGAATTTTGCCGCCTTCGGCATGAACCCGGTCAGTGACCAGGCGGTGGTTTGGAATCTCATCCTCGCTGTCAAAAACCGGCGCACCGGTTTCGATGACGCCACTGTCATTGGGCGCATAACCCCCGGTGACGATCAGGCCTGCACCGCCTTTGGCTCGTTCCCCGTAAAAAGCTGCCAGTCGCTCGTAGGGCCGGTCGATCAACTCCATGCGGGTGTGCATAGAGCCCATCATGATGCGGTTTTTAATGGTGGTAAAGCCGAGGTCGAGAGGTTGCAGCAAATGCGTAAAATTCATAACAAAATTCCAGACTAATTCGAGTGGACGGTGATGGCGGAAACCAGAGAGATTTGAAAATGAAAAGCGCCAAAGTGCGCTCGACCGGATCGACAGGAGGTGAATGATAACCGCCGGCAGAGTCGCTGGCTAACGGAATTCACCAAGTTAAATATCAGCGTGATTGCCAGAAAATTATGTCAACTCTGAAATGATGTGAATTAACCAGACAGGATATTTATTGCCGATATACTAAAGTTGTCGCTAAACCTTTGAGCACCGACCGGCAATCTACTCTGCAATCGCTTAGCCAACGAAGTTATGGATAGGCTAATAATAATCCATCTCTCTCGGTGGCTCAGCTGATGACAGTTATTCGCGGTGTGCTGTATAAGCTCCAGTCAGCGAATTTTAGTTAAGGATCATTTAATCAGGAATCCTTTGGTCAAGAATCCTTTGGTCAAGGTCCTTTTAGTTAAGTACAGTGTAACCTTTGTTTCTAATGCAGTTTTTAACTACTCTATCCCGTTCAGCATTGGTGCTTGCTCGGCTACCAACACCACCCACAACGGCCCCCGCGCCGGCAGCTTTTTTTGCTCTGCTACTGTTACCCGTTATGGCTCCAAGTGCGCCGCCAAGGGCAGCACCCTTAAGCGCGGAGGATGCACCAGTGCGCTGAACCTGTTGTGATATCTGGTGGCATTCATTCAGGTCTCGTTGATATTGACCCATTTCCACACCTTCTGGATCAATAATGACATTGGCATGAAGGGGGAGGGTGATTAACGCTGTTGCCATACCAATAATGAGTGCCGATTTTTTCATGGATTATCCCTGCAGAGACTTAAAACGGAGAGTATTCTAGCACGCTTTAGAAAATCAGCTTGTATGAAGGCCATATGATTTTCAACAGTAAAGTCGTCAAAATCGCCACTGGCTTCCCTTGCAGCACACACTTAAGCTCAGGCATTAGCGCTGTCGTATAGACTTCATTCTGGCGAGTTTTTTGGTGAGCACTTTTATGTTGGTGCCTGGCTTATTGCGGGGGCCATTATAGGCAGGGCCACAAAGAACTTGATGACCAGTGCATTTACCAGGTCAATAAAAAATGCGCCGACCAGAGGAATAACCAGAAAGGCCTTCGGTGACGGGCCGTATTTAGATGTCAGGGCGTTCATATTGGCGATACCAACAGGTGTCGCACCCAGGCCGAGGCCGGTAAACCCCGAGGCAATCACCGCCGCATCATAATCTCTGCCCATAAACCGATAAACAATCCAGGTCGCAAAGGCAGTCATCACCACGATTTGCGCGCCGAGCACGATGAGTATCGGACCAATAGCCTGGGTCAGAGTCCATAACTGAATACTCATCAGGCTCATGCACAGAAATAACTGCAGGCTTAGTTCACCCCCTCGCTCCAAAGCAGTATCGCTTAGTTCAACTTTTAACAGATCTGCGCCATTGGTAAGAATAATGCCCACCATCATTGAGGTCAGAAATCCCGGCAGGGTAACACCGTGGGAGAACAGCATCTTGTTGACCAGGTCACCCGCTCCCACACATATCGCTAACAGCATTATCGTGCCTAGCACGCTACTAATAGGCGGCGCTAATACCGCCGTCGCTTCATCCCCGCTGATTTTTTCCAGGGGCGCTGCAGCGTCGGAGTCCGGCAGGGGTTTAAGCTTCTGTCGTTTGATCAGGAATTCACCAACTGGGCCACCGATGATGCCCCCGGCAATCAGGCCAAATGTAGCGAAGGCAATGCCAATTTCTTTTGCCATTTTTAAGCCAGCTTCTTCTGCGACACCACCCCAGGCGATGGCGGTACCGTAACCACCTGCAAAAGAAACGCTGCCACCAAATAAACCATACGCTGGGTGCTGTCCCATGCTTTTTATAAGCAGCACACCCGTTACATTTTGTATGACCAGAAAAAACGTAGCGATCAACAGTAGTAAGGCCAGAGCTTTGCCACCTTCTTTCAACAAGCGCAATTTCGCAGTAAGGCCAATGGTACTAAAGAAAATCAGCAGTAAAGTGTCACGCATTGCCATATCAAAACTGATTTTCCAGTCTGCAAAAACGTAGGCCAAAGCCACTAAAGTGCTACAGATCAAACCGCCGGTGACGGCGACCGGGATACTATAACGATCTAGAAAAGCTACTTTCCGATTAATGGATGCGCCAAGAAACCAGACTACAATGCTAGTGACCAGGACCTGACTACCGTCAACTACTATTTCCATAATTCTATTGCTTACCTGCCAACTATTGTGAAGGGTTTTTCAGCTAGTAAGTTACACTATAGAGCCAGCTATGTTGGCAAGCAACCTTATAAAAGGTTCGATTAATTAAGTCGACTTAATATGAATCAGTTAGGGCGATCGTAGTGGTATCAAATTTTTTCCATATGCTGTTGCTGCTATGAACCAACCAGGTTTCATCGAGAGCCAACAAAACGAGATTGTCAGCATCAACCAGAAATTGAAAGGAATTAAATGGGCGTGCCTGGGGATGGCTGTTTACACAGGCTTTTCTGTCAACGGTATCTCCTATGCCGACGAGGCCGGCCCAGATTACCTGAGGGAGGATGACATCCGTTCACCGCTAGAAGCCGCTTTTGAAGAGCCGCCTGTTTTAAAAGATCAACATTGGGAGCTGCATCTTCGCAGTTATTTTCTCGACCGTAATACAGATCAGGAAGCGGATAAACAGGCCCTGGCAACGGGTGGTTGGCTAACCTGGAAGTCTGGTTATTGGTGGGATTTAGTTCAGTTTAGTGCTACTGCCTACACTTCACAAAAGGTCGTGGGTGACAGGAACAAAGACGGTACAGGCTTGTTACAGGATGGGCAGAAAAGTTATGGCGGCTTTTCAAGCATTTACGCTAACGTAAAACTGGGAGAACGTTCCACTTTGCGTTTGGGGCGCTTTGAAATGAACATACCGTATATCAACAAGCACGATATTCGGATGATACCCAACAGTTTTCAGGGGGCATATTTTGTCCATAACTTCAGTGAAAAACTAGATTTTGGTGGCGCTTATATTACTCGCATTAAAGACCGAACCAGTACCGATTTTGAAGAAGCCTACGATCGTGCTGGTATTAATGGCGACGATGCTATTCGCGTAGCAGGGGCGCGCTATGATGATAATGCCGGGCACGATGGCGGCGTATTTGGGTATTACGCGCCCGATGCGCTCGGTATGATCTATGGGGAATATAATCACCACATTGATCTGAACGATGATTCCGCAGTAATTATCTCTGCACAGTACACTCACCAGTCCTCTGTTGGAGATGAACTGGGGGGCGACTTTAGTGGTAACCATTACGGCACCAAACTGTTGTGGGAAACTTCGGAGATAACCACAACGCTGGCCTATACCCTGTATAACGGCGACAGAATCCGCTCCGGCTGGGGATCTGTTCCAGGTTACACCTCGGTGATGGTTAAGGATTTTAATCGTACTGGCGAGAAGGCCTATCTCCTTGGCATCGATAAAGACCTGGCGGCGTGGAATCTACCGGGCTGGAATCTTGGAACCAGTCTGACTACCGGCAATACCGACGATAGCGGTGCTGATGCCAGTCCGGACCAAAGCGAGTGGAACCTGAACTTAAAATACACTTTTCAGAATGGCCCGCTGAATGGCCTGTCAGTGTTTTTTCGCTACGTGGAAGTCAACCAGAAAAACAGCCACGTCGCGAAGGATGCAAAGGATATCAACGGCTTTCGGATTATCACCAATTACAATATTCGTTTTTAAAATAAAGTAAATTTGAATTGGACTGTTTTGAAAGGCAGTCCAGGATTCAGAGGCTTCCTTACACAATCCACCTCTGTATCTCAGACTGACAGCGCGTTTAGTTGCAGCTTATTATTGCGCGCCAATATATGCTGCGACATTATCGATCTCTGCATCGTTGAGCATGGCGGCCATGCCATTCATGACAGGATTGCTACGGGCGCCACTTTTGAAATCGGTGAGAGCTTTTTTAATGGTTGCCGCGTCATTGCCAGCCAGTTTTGGGTTGCCTTCTGTAGGAGCGGCACCGCCCGCACCATGACAGCCCGCACAGCCTTTGGTGTCGAACGTGGTTTTGCCTGCATCGGCGTCGCCTGCCAGCGCGGGGCTGGCAGCTATAGTTAAAGAAGCAGCGACAATCATGGCGTTTAAAATTCTCATGTTCAGGTTACCCGTTCAGTTAGGTGGAAAATCAGTAATTGTGCTTTATTCAGCGCCAACAAATCCGGATCCATGATCCGTAATCGGCGGCAAGGGTAATCAATGCCCGGGCTTTCTGCAAGCCCCACTTAATTTAGGTAGTTACCCGAGGTTTTAATCAAGGAATTTTCCCCAATTACGCCAGATTTAAGGGACGACAATTAAATAAATCAGCATGACTGGCTGGTTGTTTGAACTGCTCATTAGTTAGCTAGCTGCTCGCCTGGAATATATGAGTTTGAGGCGAACTGAATTTGACGATTAAGTGAGCCCGGTTTGCCAGTTTAATAATTAACTTCTGATGATGTATGCTTGCCGCACCAACCATAGACTGATCTCCAAAGGAGAACCAACATGGACGCGTCAAATCATCAGAACGGTAGAGCGCCGGTAAAACAGGCTGTCGAAATAGCTATAAACCTGGGTTTGATCTTCATTGTTCTGGCCTGGGGCCTGCTGATCCTGAGGCCTTTTATATCGCTGATCATCTGGGGAGCGGTGATTGCCATTGCGAGCTACACGCCTTTCCTGAAATTGCAGTCTGCCATTGGGGGGAGCAAGAAGCTGGCCGTCATGATCGTTACGTTAATAGGGCTGGGCATTGTCATTGTTCCGACAGTGGTCTTCACTGGCTCCATGGTGGAAAGCACTACCAGCCTGGGACAACATATTGCTGATGGCACTGTCGAGATTCCGCCACCGTCGGACGCCGTCAAGGACTGGCCGTTGATTGGACAAAAGGTTTATTCGGCCTGGAACGAGGCCGCTGTAAATTTCACTGCGTTTTTACAGGATAATGCTGAACAGGTGAAAGCTGTAGGCACCACTATCCTCAGCAAAGTAGCGGGGGTCGGGCTCGGCATCTTACAGTTAGTCTTCTCGATACTGATAGCCGCCGCATTTCTGTCCAATGCGGAAGCAGCTGCCGCGGCCATGCAGCGGTTTTTCAGACGTCTGACAGGTGAACACGGTAGCGAATTGCTAAACCTGTCAGTGGCAACCATTCGCAGTGTGGCGGTTGGTGTGCTTGGTATCGCTTTAATCCAGGCGACTTTGGCAGGGATCGGAATGATCGCCGTTGGTGTCCCGGCAGCCGGATTGTGGGCATTGCTGGTACTCATCGTAGCTATCGCCCAATTGCCCCCATGGGTCATTCTGGGGCCCATCATTTTTTATGTGTTCTCGGTTGAGTCGACGACAGTCGCTGTGATCTTTATGATCTGGAGCGTTATGGTGTCATTCATGGATATGGTACTAAAACCTATCATGCTGGGTCGCGGCGTTGAAGCACCCATGCTGGTTATTTTGCTCGGTGCTATCGGCGGTATGATCATGTCTGGCATCATCGGTTTGTTTGTTGGTGCTGTGGTTCTCGCTATGGGCTACAAACTGTTCCAGGCCTGGCTGGTGATAGGCGAGGCAGATGCTGACGCTGAAATAGCTTCTGAGTCAGGAGACTCCCCGGATGTTCAGTCATTGGGTGTTAGCGAATGAGCTATTATTGCTGTTGCCCGACAGGGCGATAAAGGCCGACGGTGCTCGTGTTATGACGGTTGCTCTTTTATAAAAACTGGCTGAATCATAGGGGAAAGCATGCTCATACCTTTGCTCGCTGGCATCCTGACCATCCTGGTGAATATGGTTATCCAGGTTATAGCGGTGCTTATTTTGATTCGCTTGTTTGTAAACAGACGAGAACATAACGAAAACAAAGCGACTGCCGCCAGGCATATCTGGACATTAACCTTTTCGCTAGCGGTTTTGTTTGCCGGTAACCTGGTGCAGATCACTATCTGGGCCAGGTTATTTGTGTACGTGGGTGAATTCCAGGTATTTGCTACGGCGTTCTATCATTCCACTGTTAATTTCGCATCACTTGGCTATGGGGATATCGTTATGAGTGAGCAGTGGCGTCTGCTCGGTGCGCTTGAGGCAGCCAGTGGCGTACTCATGTTTGGGCTTACCGCAGGTACCATGTTTTCAATCATGCAAGCCATCGTACGTCAGCAGCATCAACCCGCTGGAAACCATAACGAATCAACCGGGTAGCTTCGATTTTGCGCTCAGGAGTCAATAAACCGCCGCTGCTCAGGCTGTTTATTTCAGTGCTGCCCATTTTGCTCAATGCCTGTGCACCGGTGGGACCTGATTTTGTTCAACCAGAAATTAACCCGACTACGCAATGGTCAGAACCCACAGAACAGGGCCTTGAGTCGACGCCTCAGCAAGTAGTCAAGTGGTGGCAAGTTTTTAACGACCCGATTTTGAATGAACTGGTCGAGTCTGCCCGGGCAAACAACAATACGCTGGAAATAGCCGGCCTGCGCGTACTGGAAAGCAGAGCTCAACTGGGCGTTGCAATCGGCACCCTGTACCCACAGTCCCAACGCCTAAACGGAAGTGCCACTAATATATCGCCGCCTGACAGCAGCGGCTCCACTTCCAATTACTGGCAGTACAACCTGGGTTTAAGTGCGGCCTGGGAGATCGACTTCTGGGGTCGCTTTCGCCGCGGTATCGAATCCGCAGATGCGGCATTTATGGCATCTATCGCCGCCTACGATCAGGTGCTTGTTATACTCACGGCCCAGGTAGTAGACACCTATACGGTAATCCGTTCGACTGAGGAACAGCAGCGAATATCACAGGAGAATATCCGCATTCAACAACACAGCTATGCAATCACCGAGGTGTTGTATCGCAACGGACAGGATTCCGGACTAGACATGCAACAGGCAAACTCCCTGTTGTTAAGCACTCAGTCCACTATCCCCGCACTTGAAATTTCCCTTAAACAGGCTCGCAATGCGCTATCTACTTTGCTGGGGCAGGCTCCCGGCACGGTTACTGCTTTGCTGACTCAAGAAAAAGACCCCCAGGCCATTCCAGTCATCCCGGTGGATATTCCGGTGGGCTTCCCTGCCGATATGCTGCGCCGGCGCCCGGATGTTCGCCAGGCCGAATTGCAGGCAATAGCGCAGAATGCACTGGTCGGCCTGGCCGAAGCGGATCTTTACCCAAGTTTCAGCCTGATTGGCTCCATCGGCCTGGCAGCAGGTGGACCGGTCGACGACGATTTTGGTGACCTGTTCGATTCCGATGCAATCACCTATACCGTTGGTCCATCATTTACCTGGCCCTTTCTGAGTTACGGTCGGATCAGGAACAATATCCGCGTACAGGATGCTCGTCTGCAACAGGCACTGGTCAACTATCGCGAAACCGTGCTGCAGGCCGCGCGTGAGGCAGAGGATGCGATGGCCGGTTTTAATGGCAGCACGCAACAGAGCGCCCTCCTGGCCAAAACGGTAGTGTCGTCGAAACGCTCCAATGAGTTAGCCACGATACGCTTTCGTGAAGGGTTTTCCGATTACCAGCGGGTCCTGGATGCACAGCAGTCGCTGTTCAGCCAGCAGCAGCGCTACGTTACCAGCCAAAGCGACAAGGTTCGCAGCCTGATAGCACTCTATAAAGCCCTGGGTGGTGGCTGGGAGGATCGCGCGGGTCTACCTATGATCGCCCCGGACACCCAGAAAACTATGCAGGAACGTACTAACTGGGGTGACCTGCTTGAAACGGGTTACCAGAAATCGGACGATGAAAAAGACGGTATACGTTGGCCCGACTGGTAAGTCCTGATTCATAAACCGGCAAATCAATTTTAACGAAGGAAATACAAAAAAATGTCAGATCAAGTCGATCAGGCGAAATCAGAAGAAACTGGCATTCCAGGTTCTCCGCATATGGATCCTGTGCGCAAATGGACCTTTATTATTCTGGGCGTTTGTTTGCTGCTACTTATTTGGCATCTTCGCTCAGACCGCATCACACCCTATACCTCCCAGGCCAGAGTACACGCACTGGTGGTACCTATTGCTCCAGAGGTTTCAGGCACCGTCACCGAGGTTTCTGTCGGTAATAATCAGCCCGTAAAAGCCGGCCAGAAGCTGTTCCAGATTGACGTTGATCGCTACCACCTCGCCGTGCAAACAGCCGAGGCCAATCTCGAATCCGCGAGGCAGGCACTCGGCGCATCAACGGCCGCAGTGGACGCGGCACGGGCCTCACTAAGCTCAGCCGAAGCCAATTTGACCCGGGCAAAACAGGATGCAGTACGTATGCGCACCATCCGTAAGGAAGATCCAGATGCGATATCCGAGCGTCGACTGGAGTCGGCCGAAGCCTCATTGGCGGCAGCCCAGGGCAGTGTAGCGGCGGCAGAGGCCAACCTGGAACAGGCAATTCAGAACAGAGGCACAGAGGGCGAGGCCAATTCTCGTATTCAGCAAGCCCTCGCCGCTCTGGGGCAGGCCAGGCTCGATTTTGAACGATCGACAGTGCGTGCTCCGGAAGACGGTGTCGTTACCGGCGTACGCCTCGACAAAGGTAATTATGCCGCAGCAGGTGCACCGCAAATGACCTTTATCGCTACCGACACAATCTGGGTGCAGGCTGATTTTACCGAGAACAACCTTGGTAACATCGACCCCAATGACGAAGTCGCTATCGTCTTCGATATGCTTCCCGGACGAGTAATTAAAGGCACTATTCGCGATATGGGTTTTGGCGTCGCCGTCGATACGGCGGCACTGGGAAGCTTGCCTACCATCGACAATGACCGCAGCTGGCTGCGTAGCGCCCAACGTTTTCCGGTATTGATTGACTTCCAGTTATCCGATGATAAGTACAAAGGTAAACTCAAGGTTGGCTCCCAGGCGTCGGTTGTAGTCTATAGCGGCGAAGACTGGCTGTTCAATACCGTCGCCAGCCTCTACCTCAGGTTGGTATCCATATTCACCTATGCCTACTAAATCCGTTGTAAATAAGCCCGTGCCGAACGAGTCCACAGCCGATACAAATACCCAGGCAAAGATAACTGGGCTGATCCCGGTAAACGACGCGGATATCGCCAGTCGACGTATCCTGCGCCTGGCACTGGGCACCGCTCTCTCTCTGCTGTTTTCGCAGGTTGTCGCATGGCCAATGTCGTTTCTCGCGCCCGTGTTTACCCTGGTGCTGCTGGCCTTACCCGTTCCGCCTCCAGGCTTAAAAGGCGGCGCAAAGTTTGTTACGGCACTGGTTTCACCGCTGCTGTTAGGCGCGCTGATTCTGCTGCCCTTTCTCGAACACCTCCGCCCGGTGGGTATCCTGCTGGTCGCACTGGCCCTGTTTTACAGTTTCTACTTCACTACCCGTGGTGGCGCGCCCATCATGGGCACATTCATGACAGTCGGCCTGACTTTGGTTGTAACCATCGGCAGTGTCAGCATCGATATGATCTTTCCTCTGGCCGAGGGCCTGGTATTGGGTGCACTGTTTGGGCTGACGTTTGTCTGGATCGCCCATGCCCTCCTGCCCGATCTTATGGTCGGGCCTGCGGCGCCCGCTAAAGCGCCTGCACCATCGAAGCCTGACCTGCGGGTCGCCCGCAGAAGAGCGCTGCGAGCCATGCTCATCACTTTTCCGATGACCCTGTTGTTTCTATTCTCAAGTGCCAGCACAAGCTATACGGCGGTAATGGTTAAGGTGGCATCCATGGGCCAGCAAGCCAGTGCTGACAGTAGCCGGGAAATGGGTCGCTCCATGCTGGAATCAACATTATGGGGTGGTATCGGCGCCATTATCGCCTGGCAAATATTAAGTATCTGGCCATCCCTGCTCATGTATACCCTGTTGATTGGCCTGGCCGGTTTACTATTTGGCCCCCGCATTTTCCAGGGTGCGGCGATGCACCCGAAGTTTTCCATGTGGTCCTATGCTTATCTCACCATGATTATAGTTTTAGCACCTGCTGTGCTCGACAGCCAGGGCGGATCGGCAGCCGGTGGCGCCTTTTATTCTCGTCTGTTTCTGTTCGTAGTTATCGCCGTATACGGTTCTGTGGCGGTTGCTGTGTTCGATGCTTTCTGGCCGTCTGCCTCTGGGCAGGATAGCCCTGAACCCGACTCTGACCAGGACACTGAATCCAGCCCTGAACCTGGTAAGTAATTATTCACAAGCGTTTGGCGGCTAAGATTGCCTGGCATAACTTCAGGATGTTTCCTGGGGTGAATCAGCAAAAGCTATTCCCAGAATTTTTTGTATTTAAAAACAATTATCAAAAAAAGCCTTGAGCAAAGTGACACGTCCCTGTGTCACGCATATGTCTGGAAGATGCTTGCAATTTTTCAGGCTTTATTCAAATCGGCGTGTAACTAAACTTCTGCCCAGAGACACTTGCTTCATACATAAGGCCACCTTTGGCAACTGAAAAAATAGCCATGCCCTTGTTATACTTCCCAGCAGTTGTAGCATTGCTTTTGCCTCCGCTAGCGCCGGCCGAAGTGCCGCCAGTAGTTGTCGAAGCTTGAGCGCCAGCGGTAATGGCGACAACCCCAATCCCGGCCCCGAATTCAAAGTCTCCGCTGGTGAACTCGTTGAAAGATCGTTCATCCTCGAAGAAAATAATCTGGCTGAAAGATTGGCCGCCAAGCTGCAAACCAACGCTCAGCTGAGTCATCGACGTATCTCCAACATGGGCGCCCTGCTTGTAGACCCTGCCGGAACCATGGGCGCCGCCAACAACGAGACCAGCTTTTCCGATAGTTGGAAAGAGGGCGTATCCATAGCTGTTTTCAATGAAATTACTACTCTCGCCTGCTTGTTTGAAAACGGTAAGCGTATCACTGTATTTATCGGCCCACGCCGAAGTAAACGGTAGCGTCAGCAACAACATGATTATTGGTATTAGTTTTTCTTTCATGACGTTATTTCCTCACATTTGATGTTGGCTATACAGCCCGGTTAGGCACTAGTTGCTCGTACAGCGGTCACTGCAAACGCGCAGTTATGCCGCACGAAGAATAAAGGTCTTTTTCTCCCAGTTCCATCATTATTGAGAGAGGTGCCTTAAATAGGGTAGTAGTTAAATTTCTGTCCAGCGACACTCAATTCAAACATTAGCCCTCCTTTGGCGACCGTAAAGACAGCCATGCCCTTGTAGTATTCTCCGGCGGTCGTTGCATCATGTCGGCCACCACTAGCACCGGCCGAAGCACCACTTGTTGAGGTTGTCGCCTGAGCGCCTGCGGTAATAGCGACAGCGCCGACCCCCGCTCCAAATTCAAAGTTCCCGCCGGTAAATTCATTGAAAGCCCGCTCGTCCTGGAGAAAAACAATCTGGCTAAATGCCTGACCACCAAGCTGGAAACCAACGCTCACCTGTGTCATCGAGGTATCGCCAACATGGGTGCCCTGTTTGTAGACCCTGCCGGACCCGTGGGCACCGCCAACAACGACGCCAGCTTTTCCGATAGTTGGGAAAACGGCATAACCATAGCTATTGGCGAAGAAGTTACCGCTTTGACCCGCCTGTTTAAAGATGTCGATCGTATCACTGTATTTGTCCGCCCAGGCTGAGGTGAAAGGCAATACCAGTAGCGCAAATGTAATTGAGGGTATGAGGTATTTCCTCATGATTCGATCTCCTTATATTTCAGGTTGGCTGTACATCAAATAATGCAAATTTTAAGCAATTGTTACAGGGAAGCATCCACACTACCCTGGTGGTGTCTCAAGGCTGCCATGCTATCAAGTGTGGAGAATAAAGCCCTTTGCCTGCAAGTTCCATAGTTTTTAAAAAAGTGTTTAGAAAGGAGGTGCTAGAAATGATCATGGTGGAGTCGAGCACGCTAGCTATTGATAATTGACCTTCTTTACCAGACAATCCGCGATCCGAATATCAGATGACTCACCGGAGAAAACGCTATGAATTTTAGACAATTATTTTTCCCTGCCTTACTGGTTCTTTGCGGACTGACAACTAATGCAATCGCATTGGAAAAAATTGTCGGCGACGTAGAAGAAGCTTGCGCAAATGAGATCAAGACCTACTGCAGTCAGGTTACCCCAGGTAATGGACGGCTTCTCGCGTGTTTTTATGCGCATGAAGACAAACTATCGGGTTGGTGTGGGCATACCTTGTACGAGTCAGCTATAAAGCTAAGAGAGGTCGTTGCAGTATTGAATTACGTGGCAGAAGAATGCAAAGACGATATATTGTCCAATTGCGCCGAAGTCCCGATGGGTACAGGTCTGGTAATGGAATGTCTAAAGGCAAACCCTGACACCGTTGATGACGATTGCGAGAAAGCTTTAGCAGAGACTTCTGAAATAGTTAAGATGACTAAATAAGCAAC
>Ga0164315_10003032_pt1 | contig 12964 bp, 16 predicted proteins | sample GuaBasSedimGuay6_FD_113737 | JGI IMG/M metagenome (GOLD analysis project Ga0164315, IMG submission 113737) | Subseafloor sediment microbial communities from Guaymas Basin, Gulf of California, Mexico - Guay6, Core 4569-2, 0-3 cm | ecosystem: Environmental > Aquatic > Marine > Hydrothermal vents... | reverse complement strand
GCTTCAGCTCCGCTGCCGCCGCATCTGCCAGCTCTGCGTCATTTAAAAGTGATACCAGTGTCTCGATGTTGTAGCCACCGTGCATGTTGCCCAGCAGCTCTACGGCCAGCCGGGTGTTGATCAATGGGCATTCAACCTCGCCCCTGGCAATCGCGGACACGAAGCCGGCCTTGACGTAGGCCGCCTCATCCACGCCCGGGGGTACACGGTTGGTGATGAGATCCAGCAGGAACTCGCCCTCGCCGGCCGGCGGGTTTTTCAGCAGCTCGACCAGCGCGGCAACCTGTTCTGCGCTGAGGGGTTTGGCGGGGATGTTCTGGCTGGCGCGTTCGGCCACGTGTTCGCGATATGCTTTAAGCACGGTAGAGCTCCTTTATGTTGCGTTGGCTGAATCCCCCAAAAGTGAATGTTGTGGGGCGATTACGGTCGAGTTCAAATCGGCTGTGGAGTATAGCTCAGAAGCTTATTAAGATAAATAAATCAACCGCTTATATCGTGCATTCAGCGGGGTGATAACGTACACTCGCTCTAGCTTGTTCCCCCCGGGAAGCTGCGGTAAATGCTCGATCGTCCTGTTAAAACCCCTTGTATCGGTGTCTGTTCCACTGGCATAGGCGACAGTGTCTGTCGTGGCTGTAAACGTTTCAGCCATGAGGTTATCGATTGGAACAGCTACACGCTGGAGCAGAAGCGAGTGGTAGATAGCCGCTTGTCGGGTTTTCTCGCCCAGTGCGTCAATAACAAACTGCAGGTCACTGATAAAGCGCTGTTACAGTGGCAGCTGCGTGTTCAGCAGATCAGTTATGTGCCGGATCACGATGAATACTGCTGGGTTTACAGTTTGCTGAAGGCGGGTGCCGGCCAGATTGAGAACCCGGCGGATTATGGTTTTGACGTAGACCTGCACTTTCGCGATATGCCCCTGGTCGAACTGCGGGAGCTTATCGATGGGGAGTTTTTTCTCCTCTCCCAGGCCCACTATGACCGCTACATGCAAACTCCGGATATGTTCATGGACCAGGAAAAATGATAGCTGTGACCGATATCTCGCCAATACAGGCGTTTCTTGCTTGTGAGACACCTCGCGAGTGGGTTGATTGGGCGTTGCAGAATCCTGCGATTCTTCTGGTGGATCACGCCAACTGTGAAAAGAAGGCGGCCTCCACCGCCCTCAATTTGATGTACCGCTACGTGGAGCACCACAAGCTATTGACCAAACTGTCTCGACTGGCCAGGGAAGAGCTGCGACATTTCGAGCAGGTCATCGCCATTATGAAGAGGCGGGGCGTGAGTTACCCGCAGTTGTCCGCATCACGTTACGCCGGTCAATTGCACAAACAGGTGCGAACCTACGAGCCGGCAAGGTTGGTCGATACGCTGCTGATAGGGGCTATTATCGAGGCCCGCTCCTGTGAGCGCTTTGCCGCGCTGATTCCCGAGCTCGATGAACAGTTGGCGGAGTTCTATGCCTCGCTGCTGAAGTCCGAGTCCAGGCATTTCACGGATTACCTGAAGTTGGCGCAGGAAACCAGTTCACCCGAAGAAGTGGCCGCACGCCTGCCCGAGCTATTGCAGCGGGAGCGAGAGCTGATAGAGGCGCCGGATACGGAGTTTCGTTTTCACAGTGGTATACCCACTTGAGGATATGGGGTTCTAACCGAGAGTGGCTCCACCCGCATTGTGCAGCGGGGCTCATACGCCATATCTGACATTACTTACGTTATTTCACTTCATGTGATAGATAAGAATAATTCAATAACTTATTGTATTATATTAAAATTATTGAGTTTTATATTATTGGGTGATGCAGTTATCGCCCACCCTCTGCTGTCCCAGTCTCCAAGTACCCAGCGCCTGCCAATGCCGCTCTGGTGTTCTGCGGGACGGTGGGTGTGGCCGTGAATTAATTGCTTTACACCGCAATCACGCATCACTTTTTCGACCTCGGAAGGGCTCACATCCATGATATCTTCCGCTTTGTTGCCAGTGGCTTCGCGGCTCTCGCTGCGCATCCGGGCTGCCAGAGCGCGGCGCTCCGGCAGTTCCAGCGCCAGCAACTGCGCCTGCCACCGGGGATCGCGGGCGGTGGTGCGAAATGCCTGGTACTCCTTGTCCCCGGTGCACAGGCTGTCCCCGTGCATCAGCAGGGTAGGTTCACCGTAGAGGTCGATAACCGTTGGGTCGGGCAATAATCGGGCACCCACTATCTGGCAAAACGTATTTCCCAGCAGGAAGTCCCGGTTGCCCTGCATAATGAAAAGCTCCGGGCCGGCTGCGCTAAATTTTCGGAGGATGGCCGCGACCTCAGTGACAAGGGGGGAGTCGTCGTCATCCCCAATCCAGGCATCGAATAAATCGCCAAGAATGTACAGCCGGTCGCAGTTGTTGTGTTGGGGGAGAAACTCCGCCAGGGCCCGGGTAACTGTGGGCCTGGCGCGCTCCAGGTGTAAATCGGCTATGAACAGGGTGCTGGACACGGGGTGCCCCGGCAGAAGAGGGCTACTCTTCGACAATTTCCACCGATTCAATGATTACCGGATCGTTGGGTACATCCTGGTGACCGCCATGGCTGCCGGTAGGCACGGCGCGAATCTTGTCCAGGACTTCAGTGCCCTCCATGACCTTGCCAAATACCGTGTAACCCCAGCCCTGCATGTTTTTGCCGGAATGGTTGAGAAAGTCATTGTCCTTCACATTGATAAAGAACTGGGCAGTGGCGGAGTGCGGCTCCATGGTGCGCGCCATGGCGACAGTGCCGAAGTCGTTCTTAAGGCCGTTGTCCGCCTCATTTTCAACAGGCTCCCCGGTGGGCTTTTGCTGCATGTCGGTGTCGAAGCCACCGCCCTGGATCATGAAGTTGTCTATCACCCGATGGAAAATGGTGCCATCGTAGTAACCGTCCCTGGCGTAATTCAGAAAGTTTTCGACGGTCTTGGGCGCTTTGTCCGCGTCCAGTTCCAGTTTGATGTCGCCGAATGTGGTGCGAATGATGACCATACTGTCGTCCCTGTTGCCTGCTGATTGGTGTGAATAATTGTGGAAAGCTGAGCAATGATACGGGCTTTTGGCCCGCAGGAAAACATCCGATCTAAAAGAAGCGGGACTCACACCCCATATTTGATATTGATTAAGTAAGCGGCCTTCGATTCTGACGCTATCGATTTTACATTAGGCTATAATACGCGCCCTTTGAAATACCCATTGCGAAGAAATTATGGAAAATACCCCAGCCGCCAATTTTCTGCAGACCATAGTTGCCCAGGATCTCGCCCAAGGCAGGGTGGCGCAGGTGGTGACTCGCTTCCCACCAGAGCCCAACGGCTATCTGCATATAGGCCACGCTAAATCGATTAGCGTCAATTTCGGCCTGGCTGAGACCTTTGGTGGCCGCTGTAATCTGCGCTTTGATGACACCAACCCGGAAAAAGAGAGCCAGGAATTCATCGAGGCCATCCAACAGGATGTGCGCTGGCTGGGTTATACCTGGGATGGCGAGGTGCGCTTCGCCTCCGCCTATTTCCAGCAGCTTTACAACTGGGCGGTTTATCTGGTGGAACAGGGCCATGCCTATGTCTGTGACCTCACTGCCGAGCAGGCCCGTGAATATCGCGGCACGCTGACCGAGCCCGGTAGCAACAGTCCGTTTCGCGACCGCCCCGTACAGGAAAACCTGGACTTACTGGCGGGCATGAAAGCCGGTGACTTTGACGAGGGCGAGAAAGTGCTGCGAGCCAAAATAGATATGGCCGCGCCGAATATGAATTTGCGTGACCCCATCCTGTATCGCATCCGCAAGGTGAGCCATCACCAGACCGGTAACGACTGGGTGATTTATCCCACCTATGACTTCGCCCACGGTCAGGAAGACGCGATCGAAGCTGTTACCCATTCTATCTGTACCCTGGAATTCGAGGACCATCGGCCTCTTTATGACTGGTTTATAGAGCACCTGCCGTTGACCAGCAGGCCGCACCAGTACGAATTTGGCGGGCTCAACCTCAGTTATACAATAACCAGCAAGCGTAAACTCAAACAGTTGGTAGATGAGGGAGTCGTTTCGGGCTGGGACGACCCGCGCATGCCCACGGTGTCCGGGATGCGCCGTCGCGGATATACGCCGGCAGCGATACGCAAGTTCTGTGACATGATTGGTACTACCCGTGGAGAAGGTGTGGTCGACGTGGCGATGCTGGAGTTCGCCATCAGGGAAGACCTCAACGAGAACGCACCGCGGGCCATGTGCGTGCTCGACCCACTCAAGTTGGTGTTGACCGATTACCCGCAGGGGCAGGTCGAAGAATTGACAGTCCCGGCGCATCCCAGCCGTGAAGAACTCGGCCAGCGAATTGTGCCGTTTACCCGGGAACTGTATATAGACAGGGACGACTTCCGTGAAGCGGCCAACAAGAAGTACAAACGACTGGTGCTGGGCAAACGGGTGCGCCTGCGCAACGGTTATGTGATTGAGGCCGATGAGGTGGTGAAGGATGACCAGGACAATATACTGGCAGTCCATGCCCACACGATTCCCAATACGGTTGGCAATGACCCTGAAGACGGCATCAAACCCAAGGGCGTTATTCACTGGGTTTCCGCCACAGAAGGTGTGCAGGCGACAGTCAGGGTCTACGATCGTTTGTTCAACCAGGAATCACCCGGTGTGGGCGATGGCGATTTTATGAAGCAGATCAATCCCGAATCCCTGCATGTGGTGGAGCAGGCCTGGATCGAACCATCACTCGCCCGGGCTGTGCCGGAGCAGAACTTCCAGTTCGAACGAGAGGGATATTTTGTCGCGGACCGCTATGACTACAATGCGGAAAAACCGGTGTTCAACAAGACCATCGGCTTGCGCGATACCTGGAACAACTAAAAGGACACACGTCGTTTATGAGCCTTACCCTGTACAACACCATGGCCTCGAAGAAAGAGGTCTTTGCACCCCTGGTGCCCGATACCGTCACCATGTACGTATGCGGCCCCACGGTCTACAACCTGGCCCATATCGGCAATGCCAGGCCGGTGGTGGTGTTCGACACCCTGTTTCGTCTGTTACAGACTCATTACACGCACGTCACCTATGCCCGCAATATCACCGATGTGGACGACAAGATTATTGCCGCGGCAAAAGAGGGCCATCGGAGCATCGAGTCAGTAACCGATGAATTTACCGCCAAATACCGGGAGGATATGGCCCAACTCAATACACTGCCGCCGACACTTGAGCCCCACGCCACCCACAATATAGAGCCCATGATCGAGCTGACCGGGAAGCTGATTGAGAAGGGACATGCTTACGAGTCCGAGGGTCATGTGCTGTTCGCAGTGGAATCCATGGCGGATTACGGCAAACTGTCCCATCGTTCGCTGGAGGATATGCTGGCCGGTGCCAGGGTCGAAGTGGCCGATTACAAGCGCCATCCCGGCGATTTCGTGCTGTGGAAACCCGCCGCAGATGAGGACCCGGGCTGGGACAGTCCCTGGGGTCGAGGACGCCCGGGCTGGCACCTGGAGTGCTCGGCGATGATTCGCGAGCATCTGGGTGAGACCATCGATATCCACGGCGGCGGCCGCGACCTGATTTTCCCCCACCATGAGAACGAGATCGCCCAGAGTCGCTGCGCCCACGGCGGCGAGTATGTGCGTTACTGGATGCACAATGCCTACCTGGATATCGACGGCGAAAAGATGTCAAAATCCATCGGCAATGTGCGTTCGGTTCGAGATCTGCTGAAAGTCTATCGCGGCGAAGTATTGCGTTTCGCGCTGTTGTCGGCGCATTACCGTTCCCCCCTGAATTTTTCCGCGGAACTACTGGATCAGGCCGAGACCACCCTGGGTAGTCTCTACAGTACCCTGAGCGATGTGCGGGATATCGAGCTGGATGTGGAAGTCCCCCTGGCGGACGAGCCTTTCTATCGTGCCCTCAATGACGATTTGAACACCCCGGTGGCCATCGCCGAAGTGCATGCCCTGGCGAAACAGCTGCACAAGGCATCCGCCGGTGAAAAACCGGTATTAAAGGCGCGCATCCTCGCCGCGGGTAAACTGCTGGGCATCCTCGAGCAGGATCCGCAGGAGTGGCTGCAGGGCGGTGTGTCTGAGGATGTTATTTCCGCTGAGGCGATTGATGCGCTTATCAATCAGCGGCAGGACGCCAAGTTAGCCAAAGACTACGGCCGTGCGGATGAGATTCGCCAGGAGCTTCTTGATCAGGGTGTGGTGCTGGAGGATTCCCGCGAGGGGACTAAGTGGCGGCGTAAGTCTGATTGATATTTTTTGGTGGCATCGTTGCTACCGGCCGTCCTTTCATTTCCGCCCTGACATCGTAGAATGCTCCCCGCAATCGTGTGTGCAAACTACATGGGGTCCCCGGAATCTACAGCAAACCTACCCCAGACTTTTCTCCCCGGACTCAACACTCTGCATAATCAGCGTATTGATAGTCATAGGCCCAACACCACCAGGAACCGGCGTATAGGCAGCAACCTTGTCTACCAGGGCCGACAGTTCGATATCACCAATGCCACCCGGATGGTAGCCCGCATCGATAACCACCGCGCCGTCCTTGACCCAGTCCGCCCTGATGAACTCCGGTTTACCCACCGCGCCCACCAGTATGTCCGCCTGGGCGACGATGCCGGAGAGGTCTTTGGTGCGCGAGTGACAGATAGTGACCGTGGCATGCTTCTGCAGCAACATCATGGCCATGGGCTTGCCGAGTATGGGACTGCGCCCGACCACGACCGCGTGCTTGCCCTCGATGTCGATGTTGTAGTGCTCAAGGATGCGCATAATGCCCTGGGGAGTGGCGCAACCGTAGGCTTCCTCGCCCATGGCCATGCGGCCGAAGCCCAGGCAGGTGACACCGTCCACATCCTTGCTCAGGGCGATGCTGTCAAAGCACAGGCGCTCGTCGATTTGAGCGGGTACCGGATGCTGTAACAGTATGCCGTGTACGTCGGGATTGTTGTTGAGTTCCTCGATTCTGGCCAACAATTCCCCAGTGGTAGTGGCGGAGGGCATTTCCACCGCCATCGACTCCATCCCCACCCGCCGGCAGGCATTGCCCTTCATTTTTACATAGGTGGCGGAGGCGGGGTCGTCTCCTACCAGGATAGTAGCCAGGATAGGCGTTTTTCCGCCCGACCTTTCTTTTAATTTTTCTACCCGGGCTAAAAGCTCGGCTTCGGTTTGAGCGGCCAGGGATTTGCCGTCCAGGATGAGTGCAGCCATGCGATGAAATCCTCTAAATAGGTTGCCGGCCGGGTCGGTTGATCCGGTCCCGGAAAAGCCGTGCATTGTCCCACGAGAGCTTACCCAAGTGGAAGAGCCTGATCTCGTAAACGGCAGTAAAATCACGATTTTGGCGTTGACGCTCACCATACGGGTGAGTATGATGCGGCCTCCTGAAATCAGGGGTTGGCGCGAGCGCCAAACGAATAAGTCGGGGTATAGCGCAGTCTGGTAGCGCGCCTGCTTTGGGAGCAGGATGTCGGGAGTTCGAATCTCTCTACCCCGACCAACTTTCAGGATTTCACAATGGTGGCCGTAGCTCATCAGGTAGAGCACCGGATTGTGACTCCGGAGGTGGCGGGTTCAAGACCCGTCGGCCACCCCAGTTTCCCCGGTGTATCATCGGGCCTCGACGGGGGTATAGCTCAGCTGGATAGAGCACCGGCCTTCTAAGCCGACGGTCGCAGGTTCGAATCCTGCTACTCCCGCCATACTACAAAATGGCCCTACTTCAGATTATACTTGCCCCACCGTCGTTTGGAGTCGCCGTGCAGTTATTGTCCCTACGCCTTCGTATCCTGTTTATGATCATTAGTGGCGGTGTTCGCCCTGATCTTGTGGCTGGGTGGCTCACGCCTGGCGCGGATGGCGGCGGTGGGGTCGATGGCTAGTGCTCTTGCTCCGCGGGTGCCAACCAGGCGCCAACGCTGCGTCGCAGCCGTTTGATATAGGCCCGGAGCCTGCCCCGTTTTATCGGGCACTATGCCCGCACGACTGCGTCCCGCCTGAGGCCATCGAGAAAAGTGTGGGCGCCGCTTGCAGCGGAAGGTGGTTTGAAGCACAATACGCGCCGCCTGCACCACTGGTGCGGCTGCTGTGGCGCCCCAGGCGGTCCCTCCGCAATGATAGATAGTGAACTCCGCCAGGCCCGGAAGGGAGCAACGGTAATTATCGACTCGTGTGCCGGGGTGTGGCTGTCTGGGTCGCCTCCAATATCTGATAAAATCCTATACAAAACAGTTAGTTAAAGAATGTGTTGGCAAGTAGCCATCATTCTAGCCAACAACGTTTTGTGCGCCGTCATCCGCCAACTGTGCAGCGGAGGACACCATGCAAACTTTCAACGATACTTCATGGCTTTTGGAACAATGGGGCCGGTGGGCCTACATCAATCGCCGCATTAATCTCAGCTATCCGACTATTCAGCCCTTCACGCGCCTGGTGACGCCTACCCGGGCCGGGCCTGCAATCAATGACCTGGTAGCGGGTGAAATTGACCATGCTGTGGCCGGGTTGTGCAAGCAAAATCCAGAGATGGGGGAAGCGGTAGCCAGGTACTACTTGAACGGGGTGGATTACCGCTTGCTGGGGGAACGGATGGGTATCTCTACGCGCAGGGCGTCAGGGCTGGTGCAGGCTGGCGTGTCATGGGTCAGTGATGCGCTGGACAGTGAGTAGTTGTTCCTGCGGTATTTTATCGAGAGGGGTCAAGATATAACCTGTGGTTATTTTGTATGTATGCGTGGGACAGAGTACTATGCCCGGAAAAATAAGAACTATACTAGTTGGTGACGGTCTATTAATGGCGCAGTTTGCAGTGGGGGGGATATGCGACCAAAAGAATTGGTATTACGGTGTTATGCAGAAAACAAAGACGGCCTTTGGAACGTTGTTTGTGTAGACCTGTGTCTTGCCGCTCAGGGCGATTCTTTTAAGGAAGCCCAGAACAAGCTGCACGACCAGATAAAAGACTATGTTTTTGACGCGCTTGGTGGCGAGGATCGAGAGTATGCAGATCAGCTAATGGTGCGCAAAGCCCCTCTGTCACTCAGGGCGAAATACCAAATGATAAAAGCCCAGGCCCACTTCAGTCACGCCAAAACCCGCCTGTTTAATGAAATGGTGCCAATGGTTCCTGCTGTTGCATGAGTCAAAAAGCACCACTTGTGCATTCAGATGTTATCCGGGGGCTAAAGGCCCTCGGCTTCGTTAGCAGACCCAAAAAGAGCACATCTCACCAGCAATGGGCCCGAAGCGAGAAAATCAAGGGGAAGGCCGTTTTACTGAAAGTAACGGTTGATGAACACAACTCCCCTTACTCAAACGACCTCGTTAAATCCATGGCAAGACAGGCTGGACTGTCAGAAAAGCAGTTTCGTGAAGTCTGCTCTAAATCTGGCGCCAAAAAAGCCAAGCGCGGGATGTTGGACTGGTTCAAAAAGAACCGTCCCGATAAATGATCTATGGGAGATGATTCTCAAGGCGGGCTCTCATGCCAGCCAGGGCCTCCTGTAATTGGGCATCGACAAGCCAGGCGATATAATCACTGGCGCCGCTTTCAATCAAGGCTTCGTGGAACCCGTGCAAGGCAGTTGCCACAGTCTCCAGGGTTTGCTCCGCCACAGCGGACACTTCCTCATTGGGTTTAAGCTCCATCAACCGCACCCAGGGATAAAAGCGCCTCTACCAGCACTTCCCTTTCATCACAGATCCAGTTATCGACTTGTTCCGCCATTTCTCCGGAAAGGCCACACCGGCGTTCCAGGTTGTCGGGGATTGACGCAAGAAATTGCGCCACATGCGCAAACGTCCGTGCCACTACTTCCTCGACTTCCTCAACAGGGAGAAGCTCCTTGTCTCTTACCTGCAATTCCCGCCGCTTGGTCTCAGACTCATACCAGGCCTTTCTCTCTGATGGGGGTAGCAGTTGAGGATCAATACCGCCAGCCGCCTTGGGGCCCTTAGCCCGCCACTCTGCCACTTCAATGGCATCGAACACCCATGGTACACATCGACTGCCACGCTTCACCACAGGACAGCCACGCCGCACCCAACCATTTACCGCAGGCACCGACACATCAAATATTTCTGCCAGCTCGGCCTTGTTGGCTCTCCGCAATTTGGTGACACTGGATATTTCTACAACTTGATCCATATCAAATTCCGATTAGGCAGAAGCAACAACCCTGGGGGTCCGGAAAACTCCGGATTTGGGCGCTCAGCTGCTCCCGTATGGGTGCGCTCCAGGAGGACCCGCGAAGTTCTGGACGCCATCAAATAAAGTGAACCCGTCACGCGACCCTGAAGAAACCGCGACCAGAGAGTTCAGCGCGCATGCTTTGCTATGACCATGGCATGCGCCCGGTGACTCACCACATGACTGTTCAGGGACACATGGTGAGGATTGATTGTTCACCCCTTCGCAAACTGCTGGTGCTCTTGCGCACGCTCCAGCGTCGCCCGGGTGCCGTTGCTGTAGCACAAGTCTTCATCGGCGCGGACAAGTACATCGGCCTGCAATGGCTCCGCAGGGATACCGCCTTTCGTGCCATCAAAGGGAACCCGAGGGGAGTGGAGTAGTTGTTTCAGAATTTCCACGGGTGAAACTATCACCCCCGCGTGCTGGCTGAGATGCCTACAAGTGACTATCTCTTCCAGGAGTGGCGCGGCACTTTCAAGTAGCTTGGCCTCTGCTACCTTGGCTCGCGTTATCCAATGTTCGCGGCGGATCTGCTCCACAGCATCGATGGCCTGCTCACAGTTGGTCATTGCCTCAGCCGCTGCTTTGCGGGCAGGGGGGACCAGGTCGGGCTTACCGCCAGCCCTCAGCGCCTCCAGTTTATCCAGCTTGCCGGTGAGGGTGGCTTCCGCCTTCTCGAATGCTTTCTGTGCTTTGGTGTATTCTTTGATCATGCTACCGGCCTCGTGACAATACCCAGGCGGCCCAGGGCGGCCACCCCCACGTCATAACGAACGCCCAGCTTTACGCCTTCGAACATGTCACCTTGATTCGCTGCGTTACCTACGGTGATACCACCATCAGACGCCTCCAGGTGCAAAAGGCCCACGGTTGGGGCGGCCTCCGGATCGCTCATCACATACCAATTTCCACTTGCTGAAATGCGGCTGGTCGCCACAACCTCAAGCAACAAATTGTTATTGAAAACAAGCGATAGGGCCTCGGCTTCTAATTCGGCGGGCACAATCAGGAACCTTGCTCTAATGTCTGCCTCGTTACCGGCGTTGGTTTGCATACGGCGGAGTGCTGTCATTGACTCACCGACTGCTGACAAGCTCAGACCGGCACCGCTCAGCAAATTTCCATAATCCCCATGAAACATTGGCCCACCATCGCCCAGGGTGGGATTGCTTTCCAGTAGCTCGTAAACCAGCTTGGCCTCAAGGCGGCCAGCACTAGTACCGAGAGCGCCAAAGGCATTAACGATTAGTGAAGTTTGATCGTTCACGATTACCTTTCGCGAGATGGCAACATTTCGGCCGAAGGTCCATACCCGGGCGTCAAGGCCTGGCAAGTCTGCAATGGCGACAATGTTTTTATGCTCGGCAAGTTCGGGGGTTACCTCCACAAGATCAACATCAATCCCGATTGACGGGAATTCATGCGGCTTAAAGTTGGGCAGCCCGATCATTTTGCAGAAAGCCCGGTGGGCTGTTTGGGCCTGGAGGTTCTGAACCACTGGAATTCGGAGGGTATCGCCCAGGTGGTTTACAAAATCACTTGATGATAAACCGGTGGTGAATGCGGCGTTAGGCATGCTTGATCGAGTAGAACCAAAGGTTTCTACCAGTCGTCTAAGTGTGCCCCGGTCCATATCATAGACGCCAGTTTCACTGTCCGCAATTGCGGTTTCAAGTAGCGCTTCGTGCATCCGGGGATGGCAATCTGAGAATGACTTGACTCCGGCGTCCTCCAGAATTGCGTCGGTCAGGGCTTCTCGCAAATCGAGTATGTTCATTTAAAAATCCATATTGGGGTTTCAGTTACACCTTACCAAAGGATTTACGGACAAAACTTTTTAAGTGGGGAGTAAATCAAAGATGCGCTTGCGGGAGCGCTTCATTGCACAGCCAGCAGAGAAAACATCATGCAGGGCACACTGCAATGCGGGAAGCTTGTCCCGGGGCCTTTGCCCATGCGCTGGTGCGTATCTGGCCAGGGCTTGCTCCAGCTCGCCGGCCAGGGCCCAGGTAGAAATATCTCGATCCTGCTTCAATTCCATTGCGGCCCTCACCAGAGCCTGGTCCCGGAATATTTTCCGGTGAGTACCTGTCAAGCACAAGCACTGCTCCAGTGTCCCCTTACCAGCCAGGAAGTCACGCATTCCAGCACCAAACCAATACATCGACTCTTCAGAGTATTCACCCCCGGCGATTGAAACTGCATGGCGTACTGATTCAGGCATTATTCGTTAAGGTCCGCGCCATGGCACCGGGATCTAATCCCCGGCGTAGGCGGCGCGGTGTGGTGGATTGCTTCCCAGCACTCCGGCCACGCCCTGCAAATGGTGGCGGAGGGGGTATGAAGCCCGCATGGCCCATTCGCTTACGCCCCATGCCCGGCGTGGTAATACGCTTCCTGCAAGGTGCTCCGGAATTGTTCGAGTGGGTTATTCATTAGCGGTGCTTTTTTGCGCCTCCAGTTCCTCTATTTTCTCCAGAATAAAACCGCCCTCAAGTTCCAGGTCAGCGCTCAAATGCTCCAGGTACTCGCCCAGGGATTCCACAGCCAGGCAAAGGCCCTGGATATCGCCCGGGGTCAATCCCTCTATTGATCCGCCCTCATGGCTGAACAGAATATTGCCAATATTCTTCAAGGCGCCCGCGGTAAAGTTAAATTTCCGGGCGGTTTCATTCTGCAGGGTGTGGGCCCGGTGGTGCAGGGTGCGTAGTGTTCTCTCGTTTTTCATAGCTCGTTCCATCCTGTGGT
>Ga0164315_10003029_pt1 | contig 12966 bp, 8 predicted proteins | sample GuaBasSedimGuay6_FD_113737 | JGI IMG/M metagenome (GOLD analysis project Ga0164315, IMG submission 113737) | Subseafloor sediment microbial communities from Guaymas Basin, Gulf of California, Mexico - Guay6, Core 4569-2, 0-3 cm | ecosystem: Environmental > Aquatic > Marine > Hydrothermal vents >... | reverse complement strand
TCAAGAAGATAATCTCATAATAAACAGGGTCGTATATACTATTCAACAAATGACAGGAGCAGGTCTTGATCTTTTTGTGAGTCAAAATAGTGCTCGAAAACATGTTGGAAATCGATTTGAGGAGTTGATAAAATCAATATTTGATTGCTTGGATATTCAAAATAAGAAAGTGATTTTACAAATTCCTTTTGAAACTGATGAAGGTACAAAGATTTATAAATGTGAGAATGATCTTATCTTGTCTCCACATAATACTGTAAAATCAGGAAAGGAAAAACTCGATGAGCAAGAGATAGTTGTTTCTATTAAAACTACTTCCAAGGATAGAATGGGTAAAATATTTATTGATAAAATTCTGTTGGAACGATTTGTTGAGCATCCTCAAAAAGTAATAGGAATTTTTCTCAATGATGTTCAGAGGAAAAATAAGGACAACATCAGCTTTACTTTGGTATCCGGTTTATTTATGGTGTATACTAAGTTCCTGACAAAGCTTAATGGCATTTATTACGTTGATCCTCCTCCAAATGCTTTAAAGGCTCCGTTTAATACTTATATGAAACCATTTTCCCAGCTGATTTTACAAGATATTTGGAAAATGCTAGCCACGTAAATGAAGTCTGCGTTTTTGAGATTCTTCATCATCCTTCCCAATAATTATTCTTTGGAGATGATCAATTTCTTGTAATCTTTTCTCAATGACCTGACAATATTTTTTATTTAACTCTGTACCTTTCCATTTTCTTTGATAAGCTTCTGCAACGGCAAAAGTTGTCCCTGATCCACCAAATGGATCAACAATCATACTATCATCGTTAGAAGAGCTTAGTATTATTTTACGTAATAATTCAACTGGTTTTTGAGTTTCATGTGGAAATCTTTCCCATGATCCATTGGAAAGGGTAGGAATTTCAATTACATCTTTTGGTTTTGCCCCTAAAGGATTTGGTTCCCATTCGTATTTTCCTTTATTTTTTCCCCCCTTTGAATATTGTGATGTTTCTGCTTGTATTCTTTTCGGATATTTTAAAGTGTGTTTATTATAGGGAATCCGAATCTCATCAATATTAAAAATAAAATTTTTACTTTTTCGAAAATGTAAAATACTTTCATGTGATCTTCCCCAGTCTTTTCCAAGATTGGCTTTGTTACGGTAAAACCAAACTAACCATTTACAGCCTTTAAACAATGGGGAAGCTGCCCATTTTATGTCGGCAAGGATTTCTGAAAAACCACATATGTATAAAGAACCAGTTGGTTTTAGAATCCTGCTTGCTTCCCGAATCCATCGCATACTCCAATCAACATATTCTTTTTGGGATGAAAATGAATCCCATTCTGCTTTTTTAATATTATAAGGAGGATCAGCAAAAATTAAATCAACTGACTCACTTTCTATTGATTGAAAAAAATCAATGACATCTAAATTATATAATTGACCGAAATCAGACTGGAAAAATGGTTTAATGACGTTATTTTCTTTTTTAGAATAAGTAAGTTCAAGTTGAATATCTTCCAATACTGATAATACCTGACTCTCAGGATAAACGCGATATTTATTAATAGGATGCCGAATACTTTTAAATTTTCCGGATTTATCCCACCTTCTTAAGGTTTCTTTACTTTTTCCAAGTATTAAAGCAGCTTCGCTGATTGATAGATGTTTTTCCATATTTGTAAAAGCATATACAACCTTACACAGGTATATGCAAAAATATGAAAATAAAGTAGAAAGTGAAGAGTTAAATTATTTTATTTTTCAACATCCTTCAGAGATAGCTGGATTCGTTTTCTTAACTTATCAATTTCTACAATTTTTACATTTACTTTCTGGTTCAGCTTCACATATTTATTGGGATCGCTAACAAATTTATTGGCCATATTGCTCACGTGTATCAATCCATTCTCTTTAATACCGATATCCACAAAAGCACCAAAAGCAGTTATATTGGTAATAATGCCTGGTAACTCCATCCCTTTTTCAAGGTCGTCAATTGAATGAATCCCTTTTGCAAATTCAAAAAAGCCAAATTTCTCACGGGGATCCCTTCCGGGTTTGGCCAATTCTTCCATGATATCAGTAAGTGTGGGCAATCCAATTTTGTCAGTAACAAAATCATTGAGGTTTATTTTTTCCCTGATTTCTTCACTTGTCATCAGGTCGGTTATTTCACAATTCATTTTCTCGGCCATCTTTTTAACTACAAAATAACTTTCAGGATGGACAGCACTTTTGTCCAATGGATTGGATGAATTTCTGATGCGTAAAAATCCTGCAGCTTGTTCAAAGGCTTTATCCCCAAAACGGGGAACTTTTTTCAGTTCATCCCTCAATTGAAATGCCCCATTTTTATCACGGTAGTCAACAATACTTTTTGCCAGTGAAGGGCCAACTCCAGAAACATATGACAGTAATTGTTTACTTGCAGTATTAACTTCTACACCAACAGCATTCACACAACTTGCTACAGTATCATCCAGGCTTTTACCTAAAGCAGCTTGGTTTATATCATGTTGATATTGCCCCACTCCAATTGATTTCGGATCAATCTTCACCAGTTCAGCCAATGGATCCATCAACCGGCGGCCAATGGAAACCGATCCGCGAACAGTCACATCATAATCAGGAAATTCTTCACGTGCTACAGGTGAAGCTGAATATACCGAAGCCCCACTTTCATTTACCATCACTACAGTTACATCCCTGTCGAAATGGATACGGCGGAACATGTTTTCTGTTTCCCTTCCGGCAGTTCCATTGCCAATTGCAATGGCCTCTATTTTGTATGCGTTAACTAATTGAAAGATTTTGTTGATGGCTTTTTTTACTTCACTTTGTGGGGGATGTGGATAAATGGTTTCATTATGAAGCAATTTACCCTGCTTGTCAAGGCAAACCAATTTACATCCGGAATTAAATCCCGGATCGATGGCCAATATTCTTTTTTCCCCCAAAGGGGATGACATTAATAATTGCCGGAGGTTATCCGCAAAAACCCGGATGGCATAAGTGTCTGCTTTTTCTTTGGCCATTGCCCTGATTTCAGTTTCCATACCTGGATGAATTAGCCGTTTATAGCTATCACACATAGCATCATAAACATGATCGCCAGATGCCCCGTCCGACCGTACAAATTGGTTTTCCAAAATTTCCAGGGCATTATCTTCGGGTGGGGCAACTTTTATTTTTAGGAACCCCTCTTTTTCTCCCCTGAACATTGCGAGGATACGGTGTGATGGTGATTTTAAAATCAGCTCTTCCCATTCAAAATAGTTCTGATATTTATTTCCTGATTCTTCTTTTCCTTTGGCAACCTTAGATGTTATTTTAGCTTTCTTTGAAAAAAGCCGTCGTATTTTCTCGCGTGCATATTTATTTTCACTGATCCATTCAGCTATGATATCACGGGCACCAGCCAATGCATCATCAATATTTTGAACCTCTTTATCAGTATTCACAAATCGTTTGGCCATATCTTCCACCTCATCACTATTTTGAGCCATTATCATTTTAGCCAATGGTTCTAAACCTTTCGACTTTGCAATTGTAGCTCTGGTTTTCCGTTTTGGCCGATAGGGGAGATACAGGTCTTCCAGCTCTGATATGGTTTCAGCTTTCATGATCTGTTTTTCCAGATCATCTGTTAGCTTTTCCTGTTCTTTAATGGAATTTAATATACTTTCACGTCGTTTATCCAGATCTTCAAGTTGTATTACACGGTCACGGATACTGGTGATCTGTACCTCATCTAAACTTCCGGTAACCTCCTTTCGGTAGCGTGCAATAAAAGGAACTGTTGCGCCATCTTTGAGAAGATCAATAGTATTATCCACCTGTTTACTCGCAACACTAAGTTCAGTTGCTATTTTTTGAGTGTATTTATTCATGCGTCATGAAATTTCTTACGAAATTATTCAAAAAATTAATTAGGTAATATGAATATCCTTTATTGTACCAATAAATGATTTCTCTCGCAGATAAAACGCAGAATTTTGTTTTTTTTATCTGCGTAATTAGCGTAATCTGCGAGAAATAATCCATAGCTACTTCTTTTTTTATTTTTCTGGTATCAAAACGGATTATCAATTAGGTAATAGTAGTTCTGGTAGATGATGATTTTTAATCAGAATAATTAAATGAAAATCCTATGGCCAGGTAATATCTGAAATAAGGGTCACGTGAGTTTCTGCTTATTCCAAGGCTTATTGGGCCTAAAAAACTTTTATAGGTTGCTTCCACTCCATATCCTAACATTGAATTATCATCGATGAGTGTATTGATATCAAATTGGTCCAAGTCGTTCAATGGAACATAATCGTAGGGGAGTAAAAGGTTAGCACCGTATTTCAAGTAAATTTTTTGAAAAAGTACATTTTGTAAAAATAATCCTAAAAGGGCATAATTTTCATAATTAACTTCGGCATAATTTAATCCAATAAATCGTGTATCGCCATACCTGACACGTTGATTACCCCCAAGTTTGAAATTTTGAAACAAGCCAATTGAATCTGTCGAAAGTGTTACTCCGGAAGAAAATATCGGAACGATCTGAAATTTTTTGTTCAATTGATATAAACTGTGAAACTTAAATTGAACCATTCCATAAATATCAGGTGTTAATGGATCAACTATGAGATTATTAAAATCATTTTCACTTAAAGGAAGAATATCATCTATATAAACAGTATCAATACCTTTATCATAAACAATTTTATAGTCGTTATAAAAAAAAGACTGTATGCCAACAGATAATTCCCTGCCTTTTGTTGGATAATTTCTATCATTAAATGTATTTGCGGTAAATATTAATTCGCCTTTCAGCGTATTGAAGTTACCATGTTTTACGCCCTCTGGAATGATGGAAGAAAATTTTTGTTTCTGTGTGTTTAACTGATAAGTCGCACCAATTAATAAACTATTTCTCAAAGATTGGGTTGTGATAAATCCGAGAGTGAAATTATGTTTGTAAGATACATCAACATCCTTTAATAATCCTGCTTCATAGGAAGGGATTTTTTCATTTAAATAATCATACCTGAAATTTACTGCTATTCTCTGACGCAGGCCAATATACTTTAAATAATCAACCCTAAGTTTTGGATTTTCAGAAATATCTCCTGCGATAATTGTTCTGGAAGATTTGCCCAGCAGGTTTCGGAGTGTTAGGTTCATCACGACTCCCATTTTAAAAATATTGTCATAATGCACTGTCCCTTTCAATATAGTTGGTGTTTTCTCAATTGTTTTAATGGTTAACCGGTAAGTATTATCTTTAGGAAGCGGGTTCAACCTGTAAACAACTTTTTCAAAACTGTTAATTCCATATACTCCACGTACGCCATTTTCAATCTTATCTCTCGAAACTTTATCACCTGCTTCAATCTGCAACTTTGTAGAAATTAGTCTGCTACTTACAAGTTGATTACCTATAATTGAAATTTCCCCAATATAAATTGAATCAGGTTTTAAAAGAGGATGTTCAATTACGGTATCGGCTATGATCCCTAAATTTTTAGCCAATAGTTTGAATTCAGGTTGGACTTTTTCGCCAGCGGCGTCCCCTAACTCAAGAATTTCCTTATAATTGCTAAAACTGGCTGTCCCATTATCTTTTAAGTCAGGTCTGATATAAATTTCGCATTGTTCAATCTGATCCTTAAGTCTTGTTAAACTTGGGATCATAGAAATCTGGAAAAGGATATCGGTCATTCCACTCAATTCTTCGGCAGGCTTTAATCCATCTCCAACACTTACTCCAATAACTATATCAGCACCCATATCAATAACTTCCTCCACAGGAAAATTATTTACAACACCACCATCTACTGCCAGGGTAGAATCAAGATCAACCGGTGTAAATGCAGTAGGTATTGCCATACTTGCCCGCAATGCCATAGCCAGTGACCCATCCTTAAAAACAATTTCTTTACCAGTACCCACATCAGTAGCTATACAACGGAAGGGAATTGGGAACTCATCAAAAGAAGAGTAGTTTTTTGCCGGCCAGCAATACCTGGCTAACATTTCACCTAACATCTGACTATGAATCACACCTGAAGGGAGTTTTAATTTTCCTTCTTTAAACGGAAGTTCAATTAGATATCGATTGTAATATTCTTTTTCTTCGTAAGCAACATATTGCAGTTGAATATTATTAGATAACACTTCTCCCCAGTCAATCTGCCTGATAATAGTATCGAGCTGGTCAGCAGAATATCCAAGTGCATACAATCCTCCAATAATGCTACCCATGCTAGTTCCAGTGATATAATCAGGACGAATACCTTCTTTTTCCATGGCCTTTAAAATACCAATATGGGCAATCCCTTTTGCTCCACCACCACTAAGCACCAGGCCAATTTTTGGTCGCTGAGTTTCACTTGTTTTTTCTTCCTGGGGAAAAATAGCCACCTGAATAATTAAAAAGCAAACAAGCAGAAACAGATATTTTGTGGGATAAGTCATTAGTCCAAAAATAAGCAATTTGAAATTTATTGTTACTACCACCCTGATGCAAGGACATCGGCTAGATGTAAAACTTTGATGGGTAGTTTAAATTTGTTGATATAACCTTCCTGATGCATCAAGCAGGAAGAATCTGTTGAGATGATATATTCTGCTTCAGTGTCTAGGGCATTGTGTACTTTTTGTTCGGCCATGGCTGTAGATATGGCTTCATGCTTAACAGAGAATGTTCCTCCAAAACCACAACATACATCCGTATCTTTCATTTCAATCAATTCAAGTCCATTCACTTTTTCAAGTAACTTCCTTGGTTCTTCTTTGATACCATATTCGCGCAGAGCTGCACAGGAATCATGATAAGTAACTTTGTGATTAAAGGTGGCTCCAACATCTGTGATTTCCAATTTGTTGACCATAAAATCAGAAAACTCAAAAATGTTTTTTTGCAATCGTTTATATTCTATGTGCAGGGCAGTATTGAAAAATAGTTTATCAAAATAATTCTTTACATATCCAACACACGAAGCCGAGGGAGCAACAACAGGACGGTCGTTCAGAAAATCCTTGATAAATTTTTCACCCAATTCTTTTGCTTCTTCCCAAAACCCACTGTTAAAAGCCATTTGCCCGCAGCAGGTTTGCTGGTCGTTGTAGAATACTTCAACATCACATTTTTCAAGTATCTTAACCATATTCATACCTGTTTGAGGAAAGATCTGGTCGATAAAACAGGGGATGAAAATGTCAACAGTCATAAAAACAATTCATTTGTTTGTGCAAGAGCAAAGATATTTAAAATTTAATAAGTTAAATATAACAATTAAGTAAAATCTATAGATGATTACAAATTACTATTCAACAATTATTTTCTTCCAATATTCATTATTTCCTGCTGATATTTTAACAAAATACGCTCCTGGATTTAGATCTTCGATATCTAAAATAATTTTATAAGCATTTCTAAAAGAGTCTATATGTTTTGTTCTGGAACACATGTCAATTATTTCTATATTTATTTCCTGGTAAATTCTCTCAAATATTATTTTAATAAATTTATCAGCAGGATTCGGATAAATTTGAATTTCAGAATTTTCTAAGTAATATTTCGTATTTGTAATTATAACAGGATAGCAATTTGAGGTATCAACGCAACCCATTTGTATTACTTTAACTGCATAGTCACCAGTCTGATTTGGACTAAAAGTTTGATAAGTTGCTCCTGGAACAGTTAAATAATTAGGGCATTTTAGCCATTGATAATCTGCATCTTCGGCTATTGCATATAAAGTGTCATCATTCATGGTTACTGAAGTATCTACATATTGTACACTAAGATGTAACTCATAAATACTGTCACAACCGAATATATTAGAAAAAGGAACAATATATAATCCAGGTTCCGAATAGTTAGTTCCTTGCCAGAAATAATAATCTCCATTACAGATAAGGGTTTCTTCTGAGAAATAATAAGTCGGATTTATACTTAAAGTGAATTCTATGATACTATCACAATTTTGAGTATTTAATACCGTATCATAGTAAACTCCTGAACTGGTTTGATATGAGCCCCCAATAAATATGCTATCACCTTCACAAATACTTATTTCTTGATATGAATAGGATTCACAATCTTTTTCAAATACATAAACTGATCCAGATCCTGGTCCAAAGTCATCATTTCCATCAGCTCCAATTAGAATCATATCGTTTATTTTTGACACATCTACTCCAAACCAATCCTGGGTTGCACCATCAATAGGAATAATTTTAGACTCTTCAATCCATAAATTGATATCCTTGTGAAAGGTATATACTGATCCACTTTGAAAGCCATTTTCTGTGTCCCCTAAGGCACTTACAACAGCATGATTATCTGATATAAATACACTTGAGCCAAAAAGATCATCTTCTGAACCTTCAGATGCTAACAATTTAGTTTCCTGAAACCAGCTATCACCAATTCTATTGAAAATGTAGGCAGATCCGCTTTGGGTGCCATTATCATCATTCCTATTGGCTCCAACAATAATGTTATTCCCGGAGGCATGAATACTATATCCAAACCAATCACCAGAATCTCCATCAGAAGGAACTAACATAGTATCTGCTACCCATTCACTGCCATTATTATTAAATACGAATACAGCTCCATCATTGTAAGGCGTGTAGTAATCATAATATCTTGCACCCACAACTGCAAAACTATCTGTAATTGAAACGCTATAACCGAATTGATCATTTGCACTTCCATCAAAAGCAAGTAATTTAGATTGTTGATTCCATAAAGTATCATTTCTTTGAAAAATGTAAGCAGAACCACTCTCTGGGCCATTATCATCGTCTTTGTATGCACTGACAATTGCATGATCCCCATTAATACTTACACACCTTCCAAACCAATCTTCTGACTCACCATCATTTGGAATTAATTTCGCTTGATTTATCCAATTTGTCCCGTTTTTTTTAAATATGTATGCTGATCCAGAGAATAATCCATTTACTGTGTCTCCAGGTGCTCCAATAATTATATAGTTACCAGATATTGAAACATCAAAACCAAATCGTCCGCCTGATAAACTATCTGGACAAATTAATTTAGTTTCAAAAATCCAGCTTGTATCATTTTGATAATAAATATAAACTGACCCGCTTGCGGGACCAAAATCCTTATCACCCCATGATCCAACTACGGCAAAGTTTAAATCACTGTCAAATCTCCAACCAAAATAATCTACTGAATCTGCATCAGAGGGTATTATTAATTGTAACTGGTTCCAGTTTTGAGAATGACAATATAGGTTTCCCAAGAAAAGAAAAATAATTAGAATCGAAGAATTGTAAGTTTTTTTCAAGTACTAATTTTAATTGAATATAGAACAAATATAAGTTATTTGATTAAAAATCCAAATTTCTGAAGACTCTCCCAAAACTCAGGATAAGATTTTGAAACCACTTGTGGGTTTTCAATTTGCAGGATATCAAAAATCATTGCCAGTGGTGCAAAGGCCATGGCCATACGATGATCATCGAAGGTATTTACGATTTTTGATTTTTGATTTTTGATTTTGCCTGGCATAAAACTTCGAACTCTGAACTCTGAACCTCGAACTAATTCAGTTTTAAATCCAAGTTTTTTAAGTTCTGCTTGTAAAGCGTTCAACCTATCTGTTTCTTTTATTCTCAAGCTCTCCAGTCCTGTGAAGGTTCCATTTATTCCAAGTGCTGCACAAGTTACAATTACTGGTTGTGCCAGGTCAGGATAGTTTGTAAAATCAAAATCAAATTGTTTTACCAGCCTGGTGCTTTTGGTTAGCTTGATACCCTCTGATAAAAATTCAGTTTTTACACCAAAGTTTTTATAAATTTCTGCCAATACCGAATCTCCTTGAAGGCTTTCTTTATGAAGTCCTTTCAAAATCACATCAACCTCTTTTGTAAAAGCAACCATTTCATACCAATAAGCCGCGGCTGACCAGTCGGTTTCTATTTTTATCTCCCCTGCTTTATAGTCTTGTTGTTGGATAAAGATTTCATTTCCCTCGAATGTATAGTTGATCCCGAAATGTTTGAGCAAATTCAGGGTCATTTCAACATAAGGACGGGAGCTTATTTTGTTGGTAAGTGTCAGCCTCAGTCCATTTTCTATTTTTGGAGCAATGAGTAAAAGTGCTGAAATAAACTGGCTGCTTACACTTCCATCAATTTTTATAGGGCCACCTTTGAGGACCTTGCCTTTTATTTCTAAGGGAGGGAATCCCTTTTTCTCCAAATAATTGATTTCTGCTCCTAGCTGACTTAGTGTTTCAACTAAAATTCCAATTGGGCGTTCTTTCATTCTGTCAGTACCTGTTAAAATCCAATTCTTCGTTGTAATTGCTAGTATAGCTGTAAGAAAGCGAATTACAGTGCCAGCATTTTGACAATTTAATTCAGTTGGTTGAACTAATGATTGTTTGTTAGAAATTATATCTAACAATTGAATCATCAGTTGAGTATCATCTGATTTTGAAAGATTATTTAACTGTTGCTGATTATGAGACAGGTGTTTTATAATGAGTGCCCGATTGCTGATGCTTTTTGAAGCTGGAAGACTAATTTCTCCTTTCAGGATTTTATTCTTTTTTGTTAGGGTAACAATCTCCATGTAGCAATTTATTGATCAGTGCTGTCTAACTTTCAAGGCTTTGGTAAAACCGAAGGCTCTCCAGGATAAGCTTGGCATCCACCTCCTGGTTTATCATGCTGTTTCCAATGGTTGTGAGCAAAGTAAAATTAAATTTATCACCGCTATTCTTTTTGTCATGTTTTATGATATCCAGGATCAGGTCAAAATTACCAGAGCGAAGCGGATAATGTTTGAAGAGCGAAGTGATATATTCAATAACTTCCTCCATCTCATTTTTAGGCAAACGTGTTACTTTAGATGAAATGTATAATTCGCATATCAAGCCAATGGCAATTGCTTCGCCGTGTAAAAGAAAATCATTGTCATTTTGAAATGAAAAAGTTTCGATGGCATGCCCGATGGTATGGCCGAAATTTAGCACTTTCCTGAATCCTGTATCCTGTGGATCTTCAGTAACAAAATAATTTTTTACCTCAACCGACCAGTCAATCAAAGCCTTCCAATCTTTAATTTTATCAAAAGATTGACTTGAAAGTTCTTCCCAGTAATTTCTTTCATAAATAATGGAATGTTTTATAACTTCAGCAAAACCTGCCAGCAATTGCCTTCTGGGTAAAGTGTCGAGAAACTCAGGAATAACAAATACCACCTGTGGGTTGGAAAAAAGACCGATTTGATTTTTTAAGCCTTTTATATCAACCCCAACTTTTCCTCCAATGGCTGCATCAACCATTGCTAATAAAGTGGTAGGGATATTTAAGTGCCGGATCCCCCTTTTAAGTGTTGCAGCAACAAATCCTCCAAGGTCGCTGATAACTCCACCACCCAGGTTAACCAATATAGAATTCCGGTCGGCATTGTTATCAACCATTTCCTGCCAGAGTTTCTGACAGTATGTAATATCTTTAATTTCTTCACCAGTCGGGACTTCCAAAATATGCACCTTCTGGAACAATTGAATATTGCTCATCAGGCGTGGCAAACAATATTTCCGGCTGTTGTGATCAACCAATACAAAAATTTTATGCTCAGAAAACTCGTATCGGTATAAAAAAGATCGAATGGTATCATACACATCATTTCCGATAAAAATGGAATATCCGGTGGAATTAATAATAGTCTGTTCCATGGTAGCAAAAATAACCAATATCTGAAATTGACAAAATTTATTCTATTATTTCAATTTTATATAAATTTGGGGTACTGGATATTTTAGCTAAATACACTTCTAATAATATTAAATATGTTATCATTCGAAAATACCCCCATCGCCGGACAAACAGGCTGGGAGTTGAGTTTGATTATGACGTAGCGCAATCGCAGGAAAAACAAATAATACTATTCTTTATCACCAACTTCTACCTTGAAGGCAAGACCCAGTTCGAAAAATAAATTATCCTCGATTTCAGGATTTCGTTGGGTGCGATCATCACCAAATTTGATAAACGAAAGTTGCCAATCGAGGCGGTCATCTTTTTCATAAATTGGGTATTTGCGGCCCATGGTATAACCAAACTTTGCATTAAAATATAATTGCTTCAAAAACTTTACTTCTGCAAAAGCATAGGGCTCGATGGCATATCTTGAAGTATAGGCATCATCAAACTCACCAGTTAAACGATAAGATGAAACCAGTGCAATATAACCCAGGCCTGCCGAAAAACTATTGCCCACCTTGTATTTAATTTTAGCGTAAATGGGTAAATCGCCTCTTATGTTTAGTTTTGAAGTTACATCCCAATTCAGACCAAACAGAGGAACAACAAAGGGTCCAAAAAATTCGGTGCTAAAATACACACCTACTTTCCACAAAAATTTTTCTGAGCTCCGTTTTGAATAGGTTGTAAATAAACCCAACTGCAAGGCATTGGAATTGATATACCGGTAATCAGAATTTAAACGAGGCAACAGGATAAAAAGAAAGGACTTGTTTTCAGTAAATTGATGATTGTACCCCAGGGATAATCCCGATGAGTAATATGTTTCAGGCCAATCCAGTTCGGGTGTATATTTTACTTTCCATATATTTCCCCTGATCCCGGCTAAAACTGTACCCTTTTCGTTGATTACTATAGGTGCCGTTACAAAGCCCGAATAAAACTGTGCATTGGAAGTAGTGTCTTTTTGCACATAGGAGTTATTGGGTGATAACATATAGTTAAATTCCGCAACAGTAAAAGTCTGTTGAGCAATTGAAAACATTGCCAGGAATAGCAAAAATGGGATAAGTAATAATTTTTTTAACATATAAATAAGCTGGTAATTTTTTCAAATGTAGTAATATTATTCTTCTGGTTATTTCTAATAAAATAACTGCTTTTAAAGAAGAAGAATTTTTCCCAACATCTAAAAAACAAGAAAACATGAAAACTTT
>Ga0164315_10003027_pt1 | contig 12974 bp, 7 predicted proteins | sample GuaBasSedimGuay6_FD_113737 | JGI IMG/M metagenome (GOLD analysis project Ga0164315, IMG submission 113737) | Subseafloor sediment microbial communities from Guaymas Basin, Gulf of California, Mexico - Guay6, Core 4569-2, 0-3 cm | ecosystem: Environmental > Aquatic > Marine > Hydrothermal vents >... | reverse complement strand
TTGGCAGATGGATCATTTCAAATTCATATTCATTTAGGAATTATTGGTTGGTTTATGATGTTAGTAGTTGGAGTTGCAAGTACACTAATGCCGATGTTCTTTATTGCACACCAACTAAATAAAAAGTGTTTAGATCGTGCTTACTGGCTGATTAACGGTGGTTTAATTATTCTTGTGGCGACAATGTTTTTTGATTTAGGTGATTATGCAAAAATTGGTGCTGGAGTATTAGTTTTAATGGGTTTTATTATGTTTTTTAAGTATAATTTTAGTGCTTATAAGAAACGACTGCGACGTAATTTAGATATAGGTATGAAACTTTCCGTTTTAGCTTTTATCCTTTTTGCAATGACATTGATTGCAGGTTTCCTTTCTGCATTTGGAAGTATTATTGATGCCGAATTCCTTACTCGAATTAATTTGATATATGGAATATCTTTGATATACGGCTTCCTAACTGCATTAATTTTAGGACAAATGTATAAAACCCTCCCCTTTATTGTATGGCTTAAATTATATCAAGACAAAGTAGGGAAGTTTAAAACACCCTTGCCTGCTGATATGCATTCAGAAGAAGCGGCACAGGCTCACTATTTTTATTTTATAGGTGGTTTTGCCTTGTTAATAGCTGGTGTATGGATGAAAGAGGCAATGCTGATACAGGTTAGCGCTGCGTTTATGTTGCTGACAGGATTGTTTTATGGATATAATACGTATAAAATATTAGTACATAAGCAACAATTAAAACCATTGGTTTTGCCAAAGCCAAGACCACGTCCTAAACCTGTGGCAAAGTAGAATTTAAAATAGTAAAATATTAAACTTATTAAAATAAAATAAAGATGGCAAAAATTGATCAATTAAACGAAACAGAACAGGATATTTTAGAAATCATTAAAACGGTTCCAGATCCTGAGGTAAGTGTGAATATTGTAGATTTAGGACTGATTTACGAAGTGGATCACAATGAAGAAGACAAGCAGATTCATGTTATTATGACTTTATCAGCACGTGGTTGTCCAGTAGGAGATACTATTTTGCAGCATGTGCAAACGGTTGTAAGCAATATGTATCCTGGATTCCATGTTGATGTGGATTTAGTGTGGGAGCCCCAATGGACACCTGAACTTATAACTGAAGATGGTCGTGCTCAATTGGATGGCGGATTCTAAATATAGCTAAAGGCTAAAGCCTTGCCGGTAGGCAGGCTTTAGCCTTTACACTTTAGCCTTGGCTTCATTTCGACTAAGCTCAATACAAGCTTTACAATTTTGCGAATGAAAATCATTTGACAGAATAAAATAATAGTCACAAAATTACTCAGCCTGACGGCTACTTTAGCCTTTACACTTTATACTTTACACTTAAAATGATTCTATCCCGATCTGCAACATATGGTCTTCGTGCTGTGCTTTACCTTGCGGTTCATTCAAATACTGATGAACCTTATGGTGTGAAAGCTATAGCAAAAGACTTGAGTTTCCCTGAGCCTTTCTTGGGTAAGGTGTTACAAAATATGGTGCGTAAAGGGATTCTTTCTTCGGTTAAAGGACCTAGAGGAGGTTTTTATATTGAAAAAAGCAATTTAAATATCCCACTTATTAAAATTGTGGAGGCAATTGATGGCCTTGAATTCTTTAGCTCTTGTGGCTTAGGCTTACACGAATGTAATGATGAAAAACCTTGTCCCATTCATAAAGAATATGGAGCTTTACGGGATGGTTTTTTTAAACTCCTTTCAGAAAAAACAATTACCGATATCAAATTAGATATTGATGCAGGAAAGTCTTTTATTGTGGTTTAATCAGGCATAATCCCATAGGCTATATCGATTCTTACCAGTATTATTTCTCTAACAACTCATAGAATGCAAATTATCACAGGGCAAACACATCTTAAATTTGTGAGTTCTTTGTCCCCCATAGAAAAAGGGGGAGTGCGCAAGCAATGCGGGTAGTAAGGGGGATTTTAATAGAGTGACTAGTGATAAGATAAGTTTGAGCCGTCCTGAATTCTCTTTACTTTTCCTCTCATAATCCTAAAATTTATTGACTTTTATAGTCAACCTATATCAGGACAAGTCAGTTTACAGTTTTAAAATAAATCCCCCAACCAACGCAAATCCATCACACCCCCCTTTTGTCAAAGGGGGACAGTATCTAATTAAGCACTTGAGCTTTACCTTGAACAAGACCTGCATTTTAATAGAATATAGATGCGTCTGCTCTGCAAGTTGTCACTATATCATAAATTGTCAATCACAATTTCCTTACATTTGTACAGGGCAAACTCATACTTTATATTTTGTTTATTCGTTTATCTGTTTATTTGTTTAACAACTAAATGTTTACGTAGGTGTAAAGATGTTATGTAGATTTATTAAAGATAAAATAATAATGTTAAACAAATCAGCGATTAAACAGTTAAACAATCGCAACTACCAAATATATAGGTAGATAATTACGAATAACATATAGGTTAAATGAAAAGTGTGCGTCTGCCCTGATCTGACTGCGTTATAATTTTTTGCCTTGCATATTATTCATTATCTTCGTTTTTTGAAAGAAATGAATTTATAGAAGTGCCCTTAAAACTTAACAGAAAGGCGGATATTCAACTGCCGAGAGGTAAGATAATTAGGAATACCATAGTAAGCACCATTGATATCGCTTATCCACATATAGGATAAGGTATTATCTATTTGTAATAAATTAAACACCTCTAGGCTAATCCACATGGACTTGAAAAAGCGAAATGGATTTTTTGCTTTAAACTCGGTGTCATCACTTATCAATTGTTTGGAAAAACCTATATCAACACGGCGATAAGGGGGATAGCGACGGGTTTGCTGATAGCGATTGTGGGTTGGTGGACCAAATGGCAAACCCGTGGCATAAACCAAATTCAAATGCACTTTGAAGCTTGGATATCCAGGTATATAGTCCTGAAAAAATAGATTAAAAGAGAAACGTTGGTCTGTAGGACGAGGAATATATCCGGGTTCCACTTTTAGGCTATCTACAGGGGTATTATCTACGGTGATTCCAGGTTGAATTATTTCGCCAGCGGCATTATAATAATCAAAATAATAATCATCCAAAATATCTTCTTGAGTTTGCATAATCGATATACCAACCCATGATTCTGCCCCTTTTACAAATTCCCCATTAAGCTTTAGGTCAATTCCTGTGGCGTAACCTACTGCATTATTCTCAGCAAAATACCGCACACGCACATCATCAATCTCATAGGGAATCAAATCCCACATATACTTATAATAAATTTCAGTAGTAAACTTAAACGGTCGATCCCATGCCTTGAAAATAAAATCAGAGCCACCCACAAAGTGCATTGATTTCTGGGCTTTAATATCATAATTCACTTGTCCGTCAAGACCGCGCATCTCACGATAGAAAGGTGGCTGAGAATAAAGGCCAGTAGCAATCCTAAAAGCAACATTATTCTTCCAATTCGGTTTTACAATCAGGTTTAACCTAGGACTTAGCAATAGCTCTTGACTAAAGTCCCAGTAATTGACTCTTAGGCCAGCATTAAAAGTTATTTCCGCGCTTGAATCCGTTTTTTGACGAACCCATAATTTCTGCAAATAAGCCGTATATCGATTGGAAGTAATATCATTCTTCGATTTCACAACCTCATTCATCTGTATTTCATTAGGTCTAATATAACCTGGTATTAAATCTCCAATATTATCGTTTGGATGCGGAAGAACAAAGCCTGCCGAATCAATCATGCTCCACTCATTAAGCTGATCGTTAACAATATCATATCTGATTTTAGCTCCCCATTGCAAATTCTTATACTGCCCTCGGTGTTGTACAGCAATCTCACTGCCATCTAAATAGTTACGCGCATGATCTAGATAAGTTCCTACGCCTTTATTAAATGCTACTTGACCAAAGTCATCCTTCCCTAAATCGTTTTCTAATACATCAAGCCAATATTGCCCCATGATATCATAGGTTTCCTGCTCGTGAGTACGATAGGCCGAAATACTTAAATTGATGTCCAAATCTCGCTTATGGTAACGGGTCGTAAACGCACCCATATACGACTGAAAGTGATCTACCTCATGCCCATCAAAATAAACTGTAAACCTAAGGGCTTCGAATAAACTACCGAAATTAGTTTCCCTACTTTGAGGAATAATCTCATAATCATTATTGGCAAAGTTTGCCAGAAAACTTAATTCCCAATGCTCATCAATATCGTAAGAAAATAATGCTTGTATATCGGCAAAAGAAGTATTGAAATCTCCATCGGTATCCAAACTCTTTAGCACATAGTTATTTGTTTTATAGCGCACACCCAACAAATAATGAAAACGTTTTTTTACCCCAACTCCCTCCACATGAACAGAGCCACCTAGCAAACTAGCAGCAAAGGAACCAGCAAACTTTTTAGGTCGTTTATATTCCACATCCAGTACTGAGGACATTTTATCGCCATAATAAGCATCAAAACCACCTGCAGAAAAGTTTATTGATTTCACCAAATCGCTATTTGGAAAAGGGAGTCCCTCTTGTTGTCCCGATTTAATCAACATAGGCCGTGGCACTTCTATACCATTTACATAAACCAGATTCTCATCAAAATTACCTCCTCGAACCGAATACTGAGAACTCAGCTCATTGCGTGATGCCACCCCTGGCATTTGCTTGATAATTCCCGAAACTAAGTCTCCACTTACTGTGGGAAGAAATTCCAACTCTTTAGGTTCTATACGAATAACACCATCATAATCATGTCGCTTGGCCGTAATCTCAAAAGCCTCAATCTCAACAGGGTTATCAAGGGAAACATTTAACTTAAAACGTTCACCAGGCTTCAATTTCAAAGTTTGATCATAAGCGTTTACACTTACATGCGAAAAATGTAAAACCACTTCAATATTAGCTGGGATTTTTAAGGAGTAAGTTCCATCGGCTTTGGTGGAAGTACCACCTGCTGAACCCACAATAGAAATATTTACCGCTGGATCAAAAGGCTTATTATTTTCATCCAATACTTTTCCATACACCTCTGCCTTCTGAGCAATGGCCACGATAGATTGAAATATAATAAATAAGACTATGATTAAACGCATAAAATCTTTGTTCCTTTAAGCTGTGCAAATTACAAATTTCTAAACAGCCAAAAACCTAAATTATTGTATAAACTACTAAAGAAATTACCGATTAATAGTGAAACTTTTTGCTAGTGCACAAAAAGTTAGGAGTTGGAAAATCGAAACTGGAAGAAAAAAAAGTAATTATAATGGCTTCCATCTTTGACCTTTCGTAAATATGGTTGACACGATACTAAACATTATCATAACCCTCTATAACAACACAGAGCCTTTTCAATCAATCTTTCCGTTTAAACTTCCCTTCTTTCCAAGCCTCAAAAAACTCAGCCCAAGCAAAAGGATTTAGGAATTGATAGGGCATATATTGTCCTGCATAATATGATTTACGCACTACCTCGCCCATATCGTATCGATAGTTCATAGCTCCATCGAAATCTAGATCCTCGGCACGCTCTTTCATTTCTTGCAAAGCTAGATTTTTCATGGCGCGATCATAATCATTTTGAGGAACACGATGATGAACAATCGCAAACTCCAATTGCTCAATATTTGGCCAAGGATAAATCACAGTCTCTGTAAGAACAATCGTATCATTTTGCATCATTTGGAAAAGAGAATAGCGATTTTGAGTAAGTGTATCAGGAATTTTAAAATAAGACTTTCGATAACCTATTGAAGTAAATATCAATCGATCGCCACGGTGAGCCACAAATGAAAAGAAGCCCTCATAATTGGCCATGGTTCCCATATTTGTACCATCAATACGAATATTAGTATAAGGAACTGGCTTAAGGCTATCTGCTGTAACTACCACACCTGAAAACTGTACTAAATCATTTTTCTTATCCTCCATGCCAAGCCAAATTGATTGCCCAAATGCATCAGGCATTAGCATCATAATAAAAAGAAAAGAAAATATATATCTAGCTGTCTTCATTCAGTGCAAAAGTAAATAAAATGTAAGAGTTCTCATGTCTGTTATTAATTGAATACATTAAAAGACGTTAAAATATGGGATTTATTGCTCTTCTAATATAAAATAGATAAGCCCTCAATGAAAACCAAACCGATAATTAGAAATATCTATTTCTTATCTTTTTTCTCAAATACTTCAATCTCAAAATCATCGATACCAAAACTAGTCTTATCTCTGTTCCAGAAATACAATAAGAGTTCATCATCTAAGTGGCGGGCAACAGGTGTTAGATATTCAAATTCATTTTCGTACCATCCATTTTTCGCAGTATCATGTTTTACATCAAATGCATAATAACTATAATTCTTTTCCTTATGCTGCATTGTAACTACCAGAAAAGGTTGATTATTTAAAGTATCATCATTCTTATATCTATACCTAATCACTATCCATGCATGGTCTTTATCGGTCAATTTATTAAATTTAATCCTTTTCGTTAATGCAAATTCTTCATTGTTCTCTATATAGTAATACTTATTTATTGAATCACTTTTAATATAATTATTACTGAGGTCCTCATGCTCAAAATCTTCTGATATCAATATCGTTGTAGTATAATTATATTTGTTTTTAAACTCCATTTTTCCAGAGAAATCTCTTTCCACTGATAATAATTCTTGCTGTTGTTGATTGATTGATGTACTTAAAAAGACCGCCTGATAACTTTCTTTAGTCGTTCTAAAGGGATGAATAATGTATTCTTTATACTGCCACCATTGAAACTGATTCAAAAGTGTAAGCAGCAATAGCACTAGCAAAAATGAGATTTTGACATATTTATTCTTTGTCCAAATATACTCTAATAGATAACCAAAGCCTAAGGCTAATACAGGATATATAGTTATTAAAGGCCTGATAGAAAACCCTGCACCATACCACCATTCTGACCAACTTGAAATGATATAGAATGATAAAAGAAAATAAACAATACTAGGAAGAAAAATCCCTTTTGACTTTTTATAAAGGAAAATAAATCCTAATAAATAAAATATCATTACGGGAGTGTATAGTAGCCAGCCTTTTCTATAGCTAAATAAAACATTAAAGATATGAGGAGAACTAAAGTCGAGCCCAACTCCTGGATTTTTATATGTATCATAAAAAGGCAAACCTGTTTTGAGATACCAGTATATTATTTGTGGACTAACGATTAATAAAGCTATAAAGAAGGCAATAATAAACTGTTTTCTATTTCTAAAAATAAGCTCTATTTTCCTAATAGCTGATTTGATTGATGTAACACCCCATAAAAGAGGAATAAACAAAATGATAACCTCAGATGGTTTAACCATTGCAATCAATGAAATTGAAGATACAATTATCAATATATACTTTAGCCTCTGTTTTTCATGCCATTTTATTGTGTACCAAAGCACAATACTGACAAGCATAAATAATACATTAACAGGCTCAAGGTTTATTAAAGTTAAATGATTAATATAATTCGTTGCAAAGACAGTCACTAAAAGTACGACTGCAGAAGTACTATCAGAGAAGTATTTATTCAATATTTTTCTGAAAAAACACAGGCCAATTATTGTATATATTATTGCTCCGATAACAAGTGAGAGCTGATATGGTGAACTAAAACCATCTGTAGGATAATGTGAAAAAAGAGCAATCAAATGACCTATAAGAAAGGATGGGAGATAGAAAATTGACATTCCGAAAAAGAAAAAATACATAGGTTCACCCTCATCATTGGAAGATACCATATAAAGGGTTCCTGTTAAATCTTTCTCTTCATTTACCTTTTTCAACCAGCTAATATCGTTTAATAAAGGATCGTGATGTATAAAGGTAGCTGGTAAAGGCATATAATACCCAAGTATATCCCATGCTATTTCTTTCTCACTAATATTTGAGACTCTGTAAATTGAAATTATGGTAATTGAAATAATCAGAGCATAAAAGGAAAGTTTCTTCATAATTATAGTTATTCATTCTTTAAAACTCATCGTGCATATCCCATATTTAGGCTATTCGCTTTTCTTTTTATTGGCTCAAAGTTACAACTTTTATTGTGCATTATAGTAGGTTTTTAAAATCTGCATTCTACAATAATTAATTACCAATAATCTTAATCTCAGAGCGTCGGTTAAGTTTGCGCCCTTCCTCAGTGGTATTATCAGCCACAGGCTTATCAAATCCATAGCCCACGTATTTAATACGATTAGAGTCAACTCCTTTGGAAATCAGATAATCGGCCACAGCTTTGGCACGTCGAGTGGAAAGTTTTAGGTTATAGTCACTACTACCCACATTATCCGTATGACCAGAAATTTCAATTTTTAGTTTTGGGTAATCGCTCATTAGCTTCAAAACACGATTCAGTTCCGCGATAGATGTGGAGCTTAAATTTGCTTTTTCATATTCAAAGAATATATTATTCAGTCTGATTTTATTTCCCACAGCTACTGGTTCAAGAGCAATATCAATTACTACCTCATCATACCCAGCTGTATCAGCTATAATAAAATTCTCGGATTGAAATAGATAACCTTTGGCTTTGACCGCAATACCATAATTAAAACCAGCAGGCAGAGAAACTACATATTTTCCAGTGGCACTATTGGAATGAAATACTGCCAGAACTCGATTCTGCTCATTATCTACCAACTCTATTTCAGCCTCCAAAGGCTGCTTAGTCGTGGCATCAGTTACAACTCCTTTTAGCAGAGTAAGACTATGTTCAACGATTTGAATTTTATCTTCCACCGAGTTCTGGAAAGTTAAATTCCTTCCCATGCTTAAAAGCATATCCTCGGTATTATCCACCATAGGTTTTTCAGGACCCAAAAATGTAATTAGATAAATATCTTGATCTCCCATTCCACCTTCGCGCACTGAAGAATAGTAAGCATGATGGCCACTGGCAGCAATGGTAAAAAACGCATCAGGATCAGGTGAATTAATTGGATATCCCATATTTATAGGCTCCGACCAATATCCATTCTCAAATATGCTTTTATACACATCAAAACTTCCCATTCCTCTATGCCCATCAGAGCTAAAGTATAGCGTCTTGCCATCAGCATGCATATAAACTCCAATCTCATCATATTTGGAATTAATATTACTACCAATATTAACTGCATCACCCCATTTTCCATTTTTACCACGCTCACAATAATAGATATCTTTTTCGCCATAGCCACCCTCACGATTGCTCACAAAATAGATTCGCTTTCCATCATATGAAATACTTGCCGAGGATTCATGATAGGGAGAGTTAATGGGTTTAGGGAAAGCTCTAGGTTTCGACCATTGAATTCCTCTCAATTCTGACCAATAAATATCGCCACCATTACGCCCTGTATTGCGGTATATCAATAACATTTGCCCATCAGGTGATCGCCCAACTACGGCATCATGAATACCAAGATTAATAGGATTGCCAATATTTTCGGCGGGAATCCAATAGTCATTCTGAAAGTCAGAATAGTAAATGTCTTCATAGAACTGCTCATCACTCTCATCAATACCTCCATCAGTGGTATTGCTTCGGCGCGAAGTAAAGTATAAACGGCTCTCATCCACATTAATAACTGGCCAATAATCGGCATACTCACTATTTACAGCACCTCCCAAATTATCAATAAAAACACGTACTGGATGCGCAATCATCTCCTTCCCCACCTTACATTCCCTTATATATTTCGCAATTTGCTCCCTGTATTTTTCAGTTTGCTCTGGATTTAAGCCTCCCTTAAAATCATTGAATGCCTCAATTGCATTATCAAACATTAAATTGCGCTGATAGGCTTTTCCCAAAATTAAAAAATACTCATGCGAAACATGAGGATCCAACTTAATCGCTTTTTCTAAAAAAGTAAGTGCTAAACCTTCAGGTCGGGCACGTAAATAGCATTTAGCAATTTTGAAATTTAATTCGGCATTATTTGGATTGAAATCATTGGCTTTAATATAATAGCTCAAGGCTAGGTTTATGCTCTTTCGTCCTTTGGAATAATAATAATCACCATCATTGATATCTTGTAAAGCTACTTTCAGTTTATCCTTTTGCTTAGGAAAATTAGACTTTTTAAAAGCAATATTCTGCTGAGCTATGGTAGATATTCCCAGCAGAATGAAGAAGATTATTCCCGTAAAACGCATATTAACGAGCCATTACTTTAAACTCTGTACGACGATTCTTCTGGCGCCCGTCTTTAGTTTTATTATCGGCTACTGGGTCACTAGGACCATAGCCCTTATACGTCAAACGATCAGATGATATACCATTCTTTACTAAATAATCAACCACCGCCTTAGCCCTTGCCTTGGACAACTTTTTATTTATAGCATCAGATCCTGTATTATCTGTATGACCTGAAATCTCTAATTTCAGTGTTGGTGCATCATTCATCAATTTCAAGAGATTCTCAAGCTCTGTTTTGGATTCTTTCTTTAAAGTAGATTTTCCGCTGGCAAAGAAAACATTATTCAAAACCACCTTACTCCCCACAGCAATACGCTTCAGTTGTATATCTTTCACCACTTCCTGAAAGCCTACAGACTTCTCTATATTCACATGATCGGAATAGAAAAGACAATCCTCAGCTTTCACCGCAATACCATAATCTTTTCCTGTAGGTAAAGAAACCAGATATCTTCCAGTGGCCTTATTCGACTCAAAAGTGGCAATAATTTGATTGGTTTTATTATCCGTTAGTTCGATGGTTGCATATAATGGATCTTTGGTGAATTCATCTGTTATGATTCCTTTTAGGATGGTCAACTGCACTTCTTCAACAACTACTGCTGCCTCCACGCTATTATCACGCACGCCATTATTGCGATATGCTAAAAGCTGATCTTCAACTCCATCAGCCAAAGGCTTTTCTGGCCCTAGGAAGGTAATCATATAGATATCACTTCGACTAATTGGATCTTGGGTTGAAGCATAATAAGCATGTTTTCCACTGGCATCAATACTTAAGAAAATATCATCACCCGTAGTATTGATAGGATAACCCATATTTACAGGGTCTGACCAATTATCATTCTCATAAACAACCTTAAAGATATCGTACCCTCCCATAGTATTATGTCCTTTGGAGCTAAAATAGAAGGTTTTTCCATCAGGGTGAGCAAAAATAGCTGCCTCTTCGTAGCGTGTATTTACTTTTGCCCCCAGATTTTTAGCTTCATCCCAGCGACCTTTCTCATCACGCTTACTCATATAGATATCATGTTTCCCATAACCACCTTCACGATTGCTCACAAAATAAATCGTAAGATAATCATAGGAAAAAGCAGCCGAAGATTCGTGTTCTTTACTATTGATATTTTTATTCAATTTTTCAGGTTTGGTCCATTCATTTCCATCCATCTTGCTCATATAGATATCTCCACCTTCTTCGCCTCGATAGATATAAAGTTGCTGTCCATCAGCAGAGATTCCAGCCACAGCATCATGACTTTTTGTATTTAGAGGCTTCCCAGGATTTTTAGCTTTAACCCATTGATTATTCGAATCTTTGGTTGCGATATAGATATCCTCATAATAATCGTCAATGGACAAATCAATCTCACCACCCACATTCTGAGCACGGCGCGATGTAAAAAACAATACCGTTTCGTCAGCATTCACCACAGGTCCATATTCTACACTTCTAGTATTGATTTCAGATGGTAAAGCATCTACAAATACTCGAACTGGATGTGCTACCAATTCTTTACCTGTATTGCATTCTTTAATATGTTTTACGATGCTTTCTTCATGCAATTTCAAATCATCGGGGCTTAATCCTCGACGATATTCCGTGAATGTACTTATGGCTTTATCAAATTTATAATCGCGCTGATAGGCAATAGCCAATAATAAATTGAGATCTTTAGTTACCTTGGGATCAATCATTTTAGCCTTCTCTAAAAACTCAATGGCATCTTTGCTATCCTTTGTTGCAAAAAAACAAGCTCCTATTTTAAAATTTAACATCGCATTGCGCTGATTAAAACCATAAGCATCTAGATAAAATTCCTTTGCTTCGTTAAACTGCTTATAGTCTGAAAAGTAGAGCTTATCCCCCTCCTTAACATTTTTCTGAGCTGTTTTCAAGCCATCTTTATCATTTGGAAAATTAGCCTTCGTGAATTCCACATTCTGGGCATTTAACCCTAAGCCTGTAAGCAGAATAATCAAGCTGAAAATATTTATTATAACTCTCATAATGTTCACTTTTTTAATTTTTTATGGCTTTAAGAAAAGCTTATTTACATTGGGCTAAATAAGTTTTAGCAGACTCCACGCCCAGCTTATAGGCCTGTTTCCAATCCTCACAAGCACCTTCTTTATCACGCAGCATTTCTTTGGCAATTCCTCGGTTCAAATATGAGAATCCATATTCAGAATCCAGCGAAATAGCTTTATCATAATCCTTGATAGCAGCCTCATAATTCTCCAATTTGTATTTCACATTTCCACGATTATTATAGGCATATACATAATTGGGGTCCAATTCAATAACCTTGTCAAAATCGGCAATGGCTTTATTATATTCCTTCAATTCTCTATAAACCACAGCACGCGAATTATAGGCAATTACCAATTTAGGATCAGCCTCAATTGCTGAACTAAAGTCTTTTATAGCACCCTCTAGATCACCTTTTTTGCGCTTAGCACTAGCCATATTACTATAGGCAATTGCCATTTTGGGATCAGCTGTAATGGCTTTTTGATAATCGGATATAGCTTCGTCGTATTTCTCAAGCATGCGTTTGGCACTACCACGATCATTATATGCAAAGGCATAATTTGGTTTATATTTTAGAGACGAATCATAGTTTTGAATAGCATGTTTATACATCTTATTCTCAAAAGCAATTCCACCTAAGAAATAATAGGATTCGCCACGCACTGTACTTGAATCAATGGCAATAGCTTGCTCAAAATCTGACTTAGCC
>Ga0164315_10003024_pt1 | contig 12981 bp, 15 predicted proteins | sample GuaBasSedimGuay6_FD_113737 | JGI IMG/M metagenome (GOLD analysis project Ga0164315, IMG submission 113737) | Subseafloor sediment microbial communities from Guaymas Basin, Gulf of California, Mexico - Guay6, Core 4569-2, 0-3 cm | ecosystem: Environmental > Aquatic > Marine > Hydrothermal vents... | reverse complement strand
ATAATCCGTCTGAATCCAATCACAGGTCAGCAAATAATTTTATCCGAAGAAGATGGATTGGTAAACGGCAATGTTTTATCAATAAAAGGAACCGATGACGAAATTTGGTTTGCTACACTGGGTGGTGCTTCCAGGGTTGAAATAACTTCCAGCTTATCAGACATTCAATATATTCCCCATTTTGAAAATTATCAGAAACAGGAAGGATTGAGCAATAATTTTATTTACCATTTATACATCGATCCACAAAACAAGGTTTGGTTTGCTACAGATGGTAGTGGCGTATCATATTATGAAAATGGGCAGATTTTTCCTGTTTTGAAGGAGAGCTTTTATGATAAAGTTGTTTATTCTGTTGCCGGTGATAATCTTGGGAATACCTGGATGAGTGTTGTCAATGAAGGGCTTTATAAATACAATGGAGAAACAATTGATAGGGTTTTGAGTGATCCTGATCATAAAAATCTTTCATTCAGCGGACTTTTTGTAAACGATCAGAATGAATTGGTGATGACTTACAGTGAAGGGATCAATATTCTTGATATTCAATCCGGAGCTATTGTACATTATGAAGGCAATGCGGGCCTTACGGGATGTAATCCGGATTTAAATACAATTGATTCAGACTCCAAAGGAAATATTTGGATTGGCACTGCAATTGGTTTGGTGAAATATTCAGGAACTTCTTTGTCCAATTCTAAAAATCCTGTTTCCATAATCAACAAGGTTGCTGTATACCTTGAACAGATTGATCCTAAACAACAAGTTTCATTCCCCTATAGCGATAATTATTTCTCATTTAATTATTCAGGATTGTGGTTTCAATATCCTGAAAAAGTAGATTTCCTGATTCAATTAGAAGGGCATGATATTGATTGGATCAAAACCAAAAACAACAGTGTTATTTATTCAAATCTTAAACCCGGCGAATACTCTTTTAAAGTAAAATCGGCATTGTATAATAATTTCGATAATGCTTCAACAGCTAAGTATTCTTTTACGATCAATCAGCCATTCTGGGCAATTTTTTGGTTTTATATTATACTGCTTATAGTCTTTGGGCTGATGTTGTATTTCTACATAAAACACCGTGAAAACCGAATAAAACAAAAACAAGAAGCTTTACAGGAAAAAATCAAGTTTCAGTTTGAGAATTTAAAAAGTCAGATCAATCCTCATTTTCTGTTTAACAGCTTTAGTACACTAATTGCTTTAATCGAATCTAATGAGGAAGCAGCAGTTGAATATGTGGAAGAATTGTCTGAATTATTTAGAAATATTTTAGAATATAAAGATCAGGATGTGATTACCATCAAAGAGGAAATGTCCATCATCAACAACTATTTCAAATTGCAGAAAAGACGCTATGGTGATAACCTCCATTTGCAAATCAACAGTGAAGTAACCCAGTCTAAGTTTAATATTCCGCCTATGACTATTCAAATGCTTATTGAGAATGCCCTCAAGCACAATATTGTTTCAAAAGATAAACCATTAAATATCAAAATATATTTAAACGAGGAAAAATCCTTCATTTATATTGAAAATAACCTTCAGGTAAAAAAAGACAATGTTGATTCGACAGGGATTGGAATTCAAAATATAATTAACCGTTATAAACTACTTACTGAAAAAGAGATTGAAATTTCCAAAACAAATACTACCTTTATGGTAGGATTACCCGTCATTAATTGAATCCAATGAGAACACTAATTATTGAAGATGAACAAGCAACAGCTCAACGCTTGAAAAAGCTCCTGCTTGATATTGAACCAGAAATAGAAGTCGTAGATATGCTTGATAGTATTGAATCCTGTGTAAAATGGTTCAATACTAACACTAAACCTGACCTTATTTTTCAGGACATTGAATTGGCTGATGGAAGTAGTTTTGAAATTTTCAACCAGGTAAAAATTGAAACACCAATCATTTTTATCACCGCATATAATCAGTACGCCATTGATGCCTTTAAAGTAAATAGTGTTGACTATTTGCTGAAACCCGTTAAAAAAGCTGAGTTAACAGAAAGTATTAAAAAATTCAAAAACCTTTACGCCAAATCTAAAATGGAAATCGATTATGTTGCGCTCTCCCAACTGATCAAAAAAGAAGACTACCAGAAAAGAATTGTTGTAAAGTATGCCAGTACCATTAAAGCCATTGAGATTGAAAACATTGCATATTTCTACTCAGATTCAGGTAATCTGTTTTTCAGAACATTTGAAAATAATACTTATCCTTTGGATTTTAGTTTAGACAAACTTGAACCTTTACTTAATCCTAAAAAATTCTATCGAATTAATCGGCAATTTATCATTCAGTACAACGCCATTAAGGAGATGTATGGCTATTCCAAATCGAGGGTGCGGATTATCTTAGAGCCCAAATGCGAACTTGAAACCATTGCCAGTACTGATAGATCCGGGGATTTTAAAAAGTGGTTAACAGGGAAATAAGCTTTCCCAACAATTTCCATAAAATATCAACCTACAATAATTCCCATTCAACACATTAATTTCCTTATTCAACAACTCTGATTTCTTTTTATTTATATGGCTCGCCATATTTGCATTATCATTAATCCTTAGTATTATGAACAAATGGCTTAAAATATTTATCGGACTTGTTTTGATCAGCATAATTGCAGCCGGACTTGGTTATAAATTCATTTATAACAAACCACATAAAGATTATGCCAAAGCCAGGGCTGATTTCAGCCTGACTTCTCAGGAATTATTTGCGGAATATCAAAACGACAGGCAGGTGGCTGAACATAAATTCAATGGTAAAGTCGTGGAGATAAGTGGACTGCTAAACAATGTAGAAACACCCGAATCTATGACCATTGCAGTTTTTGCAATCCAGGATGGAATGTTTGGAGATGAGGGGATTCGGTGTACCATGTTACCTGATTTTGCTGAAAATATTACGCCTTTAGTAGGAAAGGAAGTGATGATTAAAGGGTATTGCACAGGCTATAACGATACCGATGTAATACTGGAAAAATGTTCTGTAATTGAATAAACAAGATAATAATTAAAATTTGACAAGATGAAAAAAATTATTTACGTATTAATTAGTGGTATTGGAATGTTGGCAGTTTTGACTTCTAATATGGATTATTCAGGTGGATCACCAGGAGGAAAAACAGGCTCACCAACTGATGGTGCAACATGTACAGCATGTCATTCAGGAACACCAAATGCAGTTGAAGGATGGATTACCTCTGACATACCAGCAACAGGTTATATGCCAGGAGAAACATACTCAATAACAGCTACTGGATCGCATGAAGGAGTAGTTAAGTTTGGATTCGAAGTAACAGCTGAAGACAACTCTGATGCTAAAACAGGTACTTTCGCTATTACAAACGCAACTGAAAATAAACTTACCAATGGTAATTCTGCAGTAACACATCAGGCTGCCGGAACCAACCCAAGTGAGGATATGAGAACCTGGACATTTGATTGGACAGCTCCAGCTGAAAGTACTGGTGATATTACCTTTTATGGTGCATTTAATGCAACAAATGGAAATGGCGGAACTTCAGGCGATGTAGTTTATACTTCTAACTACACAGTTATGGAACATGCAGTTGGCGTAAACCAAATTGGACAAGAAGATTTAGAAGTTAGTTTGTATCCAAACCCTTTCACCGATTATATCCGTGTATCGATGAAGGATGATAAGAAACAAGTTTCGAGTATTCAGCTCTTTAACCAGGCTGGTAGTATGGTTAAACAAATTTCCGTTGCATCCAGTAGCAATGAATGGCGTTTAGATGCCAATGATTTGAATGCCGGAATGTATTTTGTTGTACTTGAAACTACTGATAATACTAAAGTGAGTAAATCTATCATTAAATTATAAAATAATATACAGATGAAAAAATGGATAATAATTGTTTCGGTTTTGATGATAATGCTGGAAGTTAGTGCCCAGCGTTATATCACAAAAAATGGACATATCAAATTCTATTCGGAAACACCGATGGAAACCATTGAAGCTGACAATCATCAAGTAAACTCAGCATTGGACGTCTCAACCGGAGATTTTGTTTTTAAGGTTTTGATGAAATCCTTTGAATTTGAAAAAGCTTTGATGCAGGAACATTTCAATGAAAATTATGTAGAATCTGACAAGTTTCCCAATGCTACTTTTAAAGGCAAAGTTTTGCATGTGGCAGATTATGATTTTACCTCTGATAATACTTATGAAGTGGTGGTTGAAGGTAACTTAACCATGCATGGGGAAACAAATAAAGTCAATGTAAAAGGAACATTTACTGTGAAAGATGAAAAGATTACCGGAACTTCTACATTTATTATTAAGCCGGAAGATTATGGCATCAAGATTCCAAAAACAGTTGTTGACAATATTGCTGAAGAAATTGAAGTAACTGTGGATGCGAAATTAGAAGCATACAAGAAATAGTCAATTTGTAATTGATAATGGGGGAGCAAGATCATAAAGTTTATAAGGGAATATGGGAAATAAAGGGTATATATTTTATTTCCCCTAACCCTTATACCCCAATCTTTACACTTTACAATGAACTTATTAGAAATCAATTTGTTTAATATCAAATTAAAAATAAGAAAACGTTATGAAATCAAACATGGGATCCACTGACAGGATCATCAGAATCATCATTGCCATTGTAATTGGCATTTTATATTTTACAAATGTAATTACCGGAACATTGGCAATAATTTTACTTATCGTTGGTGTTGTATTTTTATTAACCAGCTTCGTAAGTTTTTGCCCTTTGTATTTACCACTGGGGTTAAGTACAATTTGTAAAAAGAAGAACTAAAAACACCCATTTGGTTGTTACCTGGATAGTCAGATTATTGCTGGCTATCCTTTTTTTCATTAGGGGATTTTAGAAAGATTAGTTGATATTTTGATTTGTTTATTTAACGCTTGCATAATCTGTGTTTTTAGCTGAACATCTTCTGTAATTCCATACACCGAAATAGTGGCTCCTGAAATGGCATCAACATTCTTACCAACCCGAAGGGTATCTGTCCCATCATACCCATCAAATTGCTTTAACCAGCCTTTTGCAGACACTTCATGGCCATGGGTGGCAGCATAGTTAAATACCCTTACCAAATGTACAGAAATTGCAGAATCGAATAAAATGAAATAATCAAAATATTCAGATTCAAAATTTTCATTGGAGTCCATTGGAATTGAACAACCACCAGCACGGCAGCTGTTCACTCTTCCTATGTACATATAATAAATCTGGCTTACATTCATTTTATCAGCAACAGCAAAGTATTTTCCCTGAATATAATTTTCCTTTTTGATCGAATCAGGTATGGGTAATTCCACAATATTTGCCTGCTCTATTCCCCATAATTTTTCAATTTCTTTTGTTATTTTTTTATGCTTATAATCAATACCAGATTGGCCATTAGCACCGGTCAGCAAAAAAAATAATAATATGGAAAATATTAATTTAGTCATCGTTTTTCTATTTAAAACATTACACCAAATCCGGCATTAAATATTGTAGCATATTTACTGTCAGTTTCGGATTTTAAAAACTGCATATCAGCTTTTAAAACTGCACCTTTTGCCATTCTCCAGGTTAAACCAGTGGTAATTAATGTATTGTTATATGCTTTATTAATAGTTATACCTTCCTCTACAGAGTTTTGTGTATTGTAAGATTCATATCGAACAAATGGTATTAAAGCAGTCTTGATCTTATCAAATGGCCTAAAAACATTGTAACCAACCTCAACATAATATCCTAACATTGAACTTCCCAGATTGTTTGGCTGGCCTTCTTCATTGGCTGTAAACATATTATACTGGCCTGTATTTGATAAGTTGGTATAATAATACTGACCTCTTAACTCCAATCCCTTAATAGAATGTCGGGCATCCAATCCAACCATTGATACACCAACCACAGAAGAATCAGCTTTTGTGATGGATTCATTTTCGTTCTTCCCGATTCCCTGATAAAGTGTTGTTTGGGTATTTCCATAGTAACCTGAGAGACCAATGTTCAAACCTCGAACGCCATAGAATTCTAATTTTCCTGAGAAATTGGGTGCACTGATGAAAGACTCAGCCCCTTTTTGTCTACCTTTTCTTAATCCATTTTTACCATCGAGCTTAGCACTTCCATCATATCCATTAAAACCATTCACAAGGTAAACCTGGTATTTCAAATAGGCCGGGAAAATATTTCCACTCAATCCGAAACCAATCTCCCGCCAGGTTGTTGGTGAAATGTATTTGTCAACCAAAGGTCGTTCAACTCCATTGAAGGTTGTAGGCTCGTGATATTCATTGATGACTCCCATTGGGATCAATAGCAACCCAGCCCTGAAATTGATAGACTTATTGATCTTATATTGGATAAAAGCCTGTTCCACATAAACTTCCTTTACATGTTCAAACTCAATTTCGGTTATAAACTGTGTACGATCATTAAATTTATATCCCACAAGTAACACAACCCTATGTACATCAAGATTTCCAATATTCTTAGTGTCTGAACTCAAAGGTTGATTGTAGTGCACTTCTCCATATCCACCCAGGGTTAACCTGCGATCGTTGGTAATCATCCTGTCAGCACTGTTTTGGAAACTGTATTGTAAACTATCTGTTTGGGCTTTTAAAATGATTGCCAGCAGTAGTAATCCTGAAATTAGTAATGTCTTTCTCATTTGTAATTTGATTATTTAATTTTGTGGTACAAAACTAAATCCACCAAATGAGTTAAAAAATCCCAAGAAGTTGGGATATTTATTAAATAAGGTCTTCCGGATTAATAGAATCGGTATCGATCAATTTATTGAGGATAGCATAAACAGTTAACCCGGAAATAGATTTGATACCCAGCTTTTCGGTAAGGTTCTTTCGGTGAGAGATAACAGTATGGATGCTGATAAACAACTGATCAGCAATTTCCTTACTTGAGTGGCCAAGGGCAACCAACTTTAAAACATCTTTTTCACGGGTAGTCAAATCGCTGCTTTCTGCTAATTCAACAGTTTGGTGATTGGAAGTGTTTAATATTTCTGACACAATACTTTGAATTTTTAAGCCAGAAACCAAAAAATCAATTCTATAATCAGCTACAAAATTTTGTTCCTGTTCAGTATCACCGTCAATTCCAATAAAATAAACATCATTATTATTTTTTAATTTAAGGAACAATTTTTCTTGAACCAGGGGTTGCGCCTCCACAAATAAGATAATTATTGAATTGGAAGTATGGGTATAAGAACTCAATTCATTCACCGATGAAAGCTGCGTAATTTCAATATTAAAATACTTCCGCAGGATCAAAGTCAATCCACACCGAACTATCTCGGAGCTATGTACAACAAAAATAACTCTCTTCATCCTATGTTAGTTTTTTTAATTCTTTAATCTGGGAAACCAGAATATGGTCTTCAATGCGGGCATGGTCGATAATATCCTTTTCAAATTGGTAAAGTGATGAAACAAACTCATTAAAATCGTTATTGTCATAAACCGGGTCAAGGTATTTAATTAATAAATTTTTGAGGTCGCTCAATTTCATTTCCACGTTGCTATGCTCTTTTTCGAATGAAGTAGGAGCATTTTTAATGTTGCTTTTTTGATGATCCTGAACGAAATTTATTACATGAGGAAACACATTGTCTTCTTCATCTTTAATATGAATAATGAGCTCCTTTTTATAATTTTCAAAAAAGGATACAATCATTTTAAATTCACTGTTTGTCTCAATATTTGATGAAACAAGCTTACTCAGTAATCTTTCAATCTTTGGCAGAAAATAAAGCAAATAATATGCATGTGTCTTTTTCAGGTAATCCACAATTAGAAGCGGTGAAAAACTCTTCAATTCTTCTTCAGGAAAATAATCCGGGTTGTTGTAGGTGTTGATCAAGGCAAGGAAAAAATCCTTATTGATGTTTTTCTCTTTACAAACCTGTTCTACCGTTTTATCTTTAAATCCTGGATGAATACCAAAACGGTTAAAAACTGGCAAAAGGTTATAATTGTTATTAATGATCCTAAATAATTTGTCGGTGCTTTGAAATAATTGCATGGTTTGATATTAAAATTTGTTGCTAATGATGAAACAAAAATTCAAGGTAAGTGTTTTAATCAATTTGGAAAAAATAGGAATAATTCCTCCCAAATTCAAGAACGAAAATGATGTTATCAATAATGAAGCTTATTCTTCAGGCGTCTTAGGTTTAACAATGGTAAACACCCTTGAAATATTAAATCCAAAATAAATATCGCCTTTACCCCAGCTACCTTGCGTTTCAGTAATATATCCACTTTCGAAGAACGCAGCTGCATTGGAAAAATGTAATTGGAATACATGACCTCCTGTTTCCAGATCAAGTCCCAGGGAAAGAGGTTGGTCAAATTCGTAGGACATTTGTTCTGGTGGGGTATAATAATATTCAGCATTTATCGACATGCGATTGGTAATTTTGTACCTGCCACCAATTCCGATGGAGAATATATCGTTTTTATCTTCTGCTGTGGGTACAAGATTTTTATGAATCAATGAAGGCATCAATTGCAACGAAAGGTTACTATTGAATTTCCTGGCAATAAATAATTGATGTGCATATGAAAACCTTGAACTGTTATAATTTGTCCTTTCGGAAACTCCCAGATCTTCCCATTTTAATGAAGTAACTGCTGTACTAACGTAATAGGATAAAGTGAGAGGCATTTTCCGGGCACCGGAACTTTGTCTGAGTATTCTGAACTTTAAAAACCCATCATAGGTTTTTTTATATGAACTCCGTCCAAATCCGAGGCTAAGCCAATCCACAACACCATATTCTAACCCAAAGCGTATGCTTGCCTGATCCAGTCCAAACAATTCATAAATACCTGTATTAATTCTACCAAACCGGTGTTGTATCATAAACAACAGTACACCTGGTGCCGGGTTTTCAATGGTATGAGAATTGATGATTCGGGTTGTTTTAAAAGTAGCATAAGCATAATCAACAGTTGAGGATTCGCTATCCAACATATCCATTAAATCGTCTTGTGCTTTTAATGACCAAGTGGTCATTATAATAAAAAAAAGTATAAATATTTTTTTATACATAGCTCTATTTATATCATTATCAAATTAATACAATTCGAATTTATTTTAATCATTGAGGGCTCCATTATCTAACCACACCTTTATTTTTGTCAAATCGCAATCATTCAATTGAGGGCGATCTTTTGGCATAGGCGAATACCCAGATTCATGGTTTACACTGCCCCAAAGCCGGCCATCATCTGCAATGTTTTTCAGATCATCATAGTTGTCGGTAATAACATTCCCAGAAGGAGCAGTCTCACCATGACAAAAGTTGCAACTGCTACTCATGATTGGAGCAATGGTTTGCGAATAAGTAACATTCAGTGTATCGCATGGCACAGACTGAGGGTATAATTCTTCCTCATTGTCGTAATAACAACTTGTAAAACTCAATATCATCAATACCACGATCAACAAATAACTAATAACTCTCATACTCTAAATCTTTATAAATTTTTGTATTTAAACTCAATTAATTATCAGGCATTCCATCATTGATCCATTTCCTGATCTGGGCAATTTTACAATCAGATAACTGCTGACCGTTCTCGGGCATAGGAATATTGCCACTTGTCCAGGTAATAGCCCCCAAAAGGCTACCTGTATTTCCCGGTGAGATTGCTCCGGCAGCAGAAACTTGACTATGATTGGTTAAATAGATTCCGCCTCCCGGATCTGTACCACTATGACAACCATAACAATTATTCTGAATAATTGGGAAAACTGTTTCAGAGAATGACACATTTACAGAATCACAATCTTCCTGGTCACAAAAATTATTCAATGCACCTTGCAGTATCCATGTATATATCATATCCTTTTGATCCTGTGTTAAGGGGTTAGCGGGTAGTGGAGGCATCCTGTCGTCAGGATCGGTTTCATTAATAACTTCAATAATATCACTTTCCCAGGGCTCTCCTGGTACAACATCCGCAGTCTGCATTACATAATAATAACTTGTAAGGATAACTTCACTTTCAGCTGTTTGAGGATCGTGGCAACTTGAAATCCCACAACCAGATTTGAACAATGGCAAAATATCATTCTGGAAATAAACAGTATCCGGGTCACAAGGAATTCCTCCGGGGTCAAAAGTGGTATCGTTTATCCACATTTGAATTTGTAGAATTTCACATCCAGTCAAAGGAGGTGCATCATTAGGCATGGGTTCATAACCGCTCAAATGTTTGATAGACCCCATTAAAGCACCACTTTGAGCCATAAATGTAACATTTTCATAATTGGTAAGATCAAGACCGCCCTGAGGTGTTGGCGGGCCGTGGCAGGTGATACAATTTGCTTCAAAAATGGGGTAAACAGTTCCCGGATAAGTTATAAATGAAGTATCACATTCAGTAGTATCAGGTGGAGTTATAAATGTTGTATCGTTGACCCAAATCTCAATCAAGGCAATTTCACAATTGGATAATTTATTACCATCCTTTGGCATGGACGAATATCCATCTTCAAATTTAATACTACCGGATAATTGACCACTTTCTGCCACATAGGCTACATCACCATAATCGTTAAAATCCAATGCCCCGGCTGGTGTTTGACCACTATGACAAGAAATACAATAAGCATCCAATATAGGATATACGGTACCGGGATATGTTACAAAGGTGGAATCACAAAGTATCGTATCGATGGGAGGGTCAATCCCATTTCCAGGATCATCCCTGGTAATATCCTGTGGGCTGTGTTTACACGAATTAAAAACTAAAAATCCAAACAGGAAAAAAAGAACAAAGTGCGACAAAAATTTATTCATTATAACCTTCTTAAGTTGACTTTTTTGAATTGATAACAAAAGAACAAGAAAACCTAAAGTTATTAAAAATTTATATGCTGAATGAGAATTTCTGGTGGTTGAACCGGGAATAAAACTAAACAGTGATTTGCTAAAAATATCCTTTTCAGGAAAAAGTACTACGTTATAATTGTCAGGAATTATTCTATCGATGATATTTTCAATGTCCAGGCAAAATTACAGGGAGGTGCTTTTTGAATTTTTTCTGGAATATCAACCACAAATCCATTTCCAACCTTTTTCCATTTCAGTGGATAATCAGCACCCAACAATGTAACCGTAGCCTTTTTATCCGGGCAAATAGAAGACAACCAAATCTTTGAAGGCATGCTGTTTTCATTTTCTTCGGAAAGGTATATGGCGTAAACGGTTCCATCCTTTTTTTGAGTTAAACAAACTTTGCCTTCTTTGTATGGTTCAATTGCCCTTGTTTTATAGATTGCTTCGTTGTTCACCTTTATCCAGGCTCCAATTTCTTTCAGCAAACGATATGCTCCATCATGCCATTGCCCTTGAGGACCTGGCGCAATGTTCAATAACAAATTGCCACCTTTGGCAACAATATCAACTAACATATGAATGGCTTCCCTACCACTCATGTATTTTGCTTCCGGCACCCAGGACCAGCCACCACCTGCTATGATGCAGGATTCCCATGGAAAACCCAGGGCTTTATCAGGAACTCGGTTTTCAGGAGTCAGGTAATTTTGATTCTTACCAGGAACAGCCCGATCAACTACAATCAGTCCGGGTTGTTTTTCGCGTGCTTTTTCAACTAACTCATCCATTCGAATGTCCTGGTTCACAATAGTTCCTTTTAAAAAGCCTGTTTCTGTTTCGTTTAGTTTTTTCAAATACCAGTTTTTAATATCCTCTTCTGATTGTTTTGCTACCCATCCACCATCTAACCACAGGATATCCACATCTCCATAATCTGTCATTAACTCCAAAATCTGATTTTGTGTAAACTGGACATATTTTTCCCATTTATCAGGATATTCATCCGGATCATAATTCACATTTCGGTCTTTTGGCGGAAAGTAAGGGTCCCAATAATCATCATTATGCCAGTCGGGTTTGGAAAAGTAAGGGCCTACCCATAAACCTTCTTTTCTGAAAGCATTAAAAATTTCCCTAGTCACATTTGATTTTGGATTAGAATGAAAGGGACATGCTTTATCCGTAATTTTATAGTCTGTGAATTTACTGTCGAACATGCAGAATCCATCGTGGTGTTTGGTGGTAAAAACCATGTATTTCATCCCAGCATCTTTGGCAGCTTTTGCCCATCTCTCAGGATTAAAATCTACAGGATTAAATGTAGTTTTCAGGTTTTCATATTCCTTAACATATTCCACGTAATTATCAGGATTATTTCCTTTTTTTACGTTCACACCAGCCATAATCTTCAGGGCAAATCGACCAGGATTCCACAATTCCCCATTGGCTGTATGCGCCCCAGTGCATCAACAATCCAAACTTAAAATCCTGCCATTGTTCCAGCTTTTCTTGTACAAGAGTATCCGGATCAAGGGTATAGGTTTGGGGTTCATGTTGTGAAACTACAATAAGATTAATAAATAAGGTGCAACAAAATACAAGACATCTGTTTTTCATAACAATTTACTTTACAATGATCTCATCCAAAAACATCCATCCTTTTTCATTTTTCCCCGGATGCCATTCAGGACAATTTCCAATTCCTTTGGCCCGTACACTGATAAATCGAGCTTCAACATCTGTATTCAATCCAATTTGCTTAATGTTAATCCCTAAATCTTTAAGGTCGTTCTCATACGACTTGCGAAATATTAGCTCAAACTTTCTTCCATCCTTAGAAACTAGAATTTCAAACTCTCCAGGTAAAAATATCCAGGATGTCTGGTTTAATAAGAATCGTGCAGAAATCTGACTAACAGGAGTAGCTTTCCCCATATCAATGATTAAGTTCAGATCCTGATCACGGAATCCGGTCCATTGACCATCCAGGAAATCATAAGATCCCAAAACACCATCAATCAATGTTTTTTCCCCATTGCCAGTGTACTTTTTATCAGGAGGATTTTTCAGCAATATATCTTTT
>Ga0164315_10003023_pt1 | contig 12984 bp, 7 predicted proteins | sample GuaBasSedimGuay6_FD_113737 | JGI IMG/M metagenome (GOLD analysis project Ga0164315, IMG submission 113737) | Subseafloor sediment microbial communities from Guaymas Basin, Gulf of California, Mexico - Guay6, Core 4569-2, 0-3 cm | ecosystem: Environmental > Aquatic > Marine > Hydrothermal vents >... | reverse complement strand
TCAAGATTGGATTCACAGTAAGATTTCAGCAAAAGTACTAACTGATGATCGTAATAAAAAAGAGAAATTACTCCTTTTTCTCGCAGATTCAACCAAGATAATTAATTCTCTCGAATCGGTAGATGAATTGTTAACTTACCTTACAGATATCTCTACTTATGTTACAAATGCAACAACCGGTTTCATTTTGAAGTTACATGAAGACACTAATGAATTAGGGGTTTATACAGCTCGCGGTGTTTCCTGTGAATTTGATGATGATATGCGAATACCCGTTGGTGAAGGTGTTTCAGGGTGGGTTGCTGAAAATGGGAAACCATTAAATATTTCTGATACTTCACTTGATGATAGATATTTTGAAGCTGGTTACAGGGCAGGTTCTGAACTTGCCGTTCCTGTAAAATGTGATGACAAGGTTATTGGTGTTCTCATTGTAGATGCCTTTGACAAAAACGCATTTTCCGAATTTGATCAAAAACTTCTGTCAGGATTAGCATCACAGGTTTCAACTGTTATGGGCTCGGCATCCCATGCGCTTGCAAGTAAATCAAGACTTCAGGAACTGGCTGTATTAAACGAAGTTGCAAAGGCATCCGGTGACAGCCTTCATCCATCCAAAATGATGGAAAAGGTCATGATCTCAATTGGGAAAATTTTTAAAGCTGCAGGTGTGGCTGTTCTTCTTAAAAGTGATTTAAACCACGAACTTATTGTTTTAATTGAGGGGCAGGGCATAAAACATATAAGTGATTATGATATTTACGAAGAAGGTTCAATTCTCGGAATGGTTATTACTGAAGAGAAGCCTCTTTTGATAAACCTGTCAGATCAGGAACTTCACGAAGATTTGAAAAACTTTGTAGCCGATGAAAATTCATCAATAATTTCTGTACCTTTGCGATATGGTGGTGACACCCTCGGGGCAATTCTTGTTACCGGTGGCGAGGCAGATAAATCTTATGGTGATCATGAATTGAATCTTCTTGCAACTCTTGCATCCCAGGTGGCCCAATCTGTAAAAAATGGTCAGCTCTTTGAGCGTACAGAACGGCAGGTTGCTGAACTTTCTCTTATCACCGAAGTTGGTAAGGCTCTCAACTCATCTCTTGATCTTGATAATCTACTACAGTATATAGTTGATATGATTTCTTCTATTATTGAGGCCAACAGATCAACATTAATGTTACTCGATACATCCATAGGTGAACTTTCTGTTACAGTTGCCAAAGGTCTTGCAAGCGGCGAAACAGGAAGTGTACGATTTGGATTAGGTGAAGGTGTCGCAGGTATTGTTGCCCGCACCAGAGAACCTATTCTCATTCCAGATACGAGAAAAGACCCTCGTTTTATTGATGTTAAAGGTTCAAATAAGGCTTTAACAATGATTTGCGCTCCTGTTGTAAATAAGGATCAGGTAATAGGTGTCTTAAATTTTGAACGACCGTTAAGTGATAATTATCCTTTCGGTGATGATGACTTGAATCTATTGTCTACACTTGCTGCACAAGCTGGCATTGCAATTGAAAATGCCCGTCTCTATCAGAATCTGATTACTGTTTATTTTGATACCATCAGGTCTCTTGCAAATGCTCTTGAAGCAAAAGATGCATATACTCATGGCCATTCAAGAAGGGTAGCTAAAGATTCTGTAAGAATAGCGAAGGCCCTTGGTTATGACAGAAAGTATGTTGAAACAATAAGACATGCAGCTCTTCTTCATGATATTGGCAAAATTGGTATTCGAGACGCAATTTTGTTTAAGCCCGGTCGTCTTACTGATGAGGAAATGGAACACATTCGTGAACATCCTGTGGTCGGTGCCAATATGATCCAGTCCATTGAGTTTTTAAAAGATGTAACAGACATTATTCGATATCATCATGAACGTATTGATGGTAAGGGTTTTCCATATGGATTGTCAGGGGAAGACATTCCAATTGGTGCAAGAATAGTTTGTATAGCTGATGCTTTTGATGCAATGACTACAACAAGACCATACCGTGAAGGAATGCGTATTCCTGCAGCACTTACCGAACTTGTTGCGCATAAGGGAACTCAGTTTGACGGTAAGATTGTTGATGTCTTTGTCGGCATCATTTATTCTCTTCACCCATCATTAATGGCTCATGCTGTGGCACTGCCATCTACTGTAAGCAATTAACGAACCCTAAAGATATTTTTTCAACTCTTTTTTCTTTAACTCATCTACAATTTGCCGGACTTCCTGATTTTTAGATCTAGGGCACACAAGTATGGCACCTTTTGATTGTACAACAATCATATCTTCAAGACCAACTGCACCAAGTAAAAGATCTTCACTCCATAAAACAGAGTTTTTACAGTCTTTTATAATTAGTTCATTACCGTGAACAATGTTCTTGTTCTCATCAGTAGCCATAACATTAAAAAGAGATGCCCACGACCCAACATCATTCCAGCCACAATCAAGTTTCATTCCATAAATATTTTCTGCATGTTCTAATATTCCGTAGTCTACTGACGTATTTGGAGCATCTCCATAATATTTGGCCAATCCACTATTAAAATCCTGGCTATCCATAATTTTATCTATAATTGTTTCAAGTTCAGGCATATGTTTGTGGATAAGATTCAGTACCGTCTCAGGCATCCAGGCAAAACATCCGCTGTTCCAGTAAAATGATTTTGAGTCAACGTACTTCTTTGCTGTTTCAATATCAGGTTTCTCTTTGAAACAATCAACTTTGTACAAAACGTTTTCTTCAAAACTTCCTGCATCTTTTCCATACTGTACATAGCCATACCCTGTATGAGCACATTCTGGAACCACTCCGAATACTACGATTTTATCATTACCCCTTGTTGCGTTGGCACCTGCTGAAAATACATTCAACCACTCTATCTCATCTTCAATATAATGATCTGCAGCAACTACAATCATCGGTTTATCAGGTGCCTTTTTATGAAGGATAGCTGCCCCTAGACCAACACAAGGGGCAGTATTGCGCCCTTCTGGTTCACCTATTATATTTTCATCAGGAATTGCTGGCACCTGACTTTTAGTGATTTCAAGCTGATCTTTTCCTGTAATGATAAGAATGTCATCAGTATCTATTACCTGTTTAAGCCTTTTAACAGTTCTTTGTAGAAGTGATTCACCATCAAGGAAGGATAAGGTTTGTTTTGGTTCTGTTCTTCTACTGCGAGGCCAGAATCGTGTTCCTGAACCTCCTGCCATAATAATTGCTGAAAATTTACCGGGCATTTTTGTTTGCTTTCTGTTCAAGTGAATCGGCATCATGGCCTCGCCACGCTAAAGAAGGTCTGTCTCCTTTATGAATAGGAACAGCACGTAGTAAGGTTTGGTCTTCATCATTTGCTTTAGTACCTAAGGTAATTGACGTCATTTCGGCAGAGAGGATACTGGCGGTATAAGGGGTCAAACTTATCGATTCATCAGTTGTAAGAACTTCAATTGACTTTGAAAGAGGTAGTAGAAGAGAAAATGCGTCATCTTCCAAAGGTATTTCCAGTCTTCCTTTTAATGTGATTTTTTCAAGGTAGTAGTAGTCACAAACAGATATCAGTTCGATAAAACCACCATCATCAGACCACGATGGAGCAGGTTTTTTTTGTTTTTGCCACTTTTCCAACTTAATACACTGTTGCGCCTGATCTTTATGAAGTTCTCTTGGTTTTCCGTCGAGCCCAACTCTTCCCCAATCGCTCACTCTGTAAGTAAGATCTGAGCTTTGTTGGATTTCTACAAGAGTTATACCTTTACCAATTGAATGTAGTAAACCTGGAGGAATAAAGTATGTTTCCCCGGAAATAGCTTGTTCCTTATGGAGCAGTTCGCTGTTGCTATTAGTAATTGCTTCCAAAAGATTTTTAGGAGTAGAGCAAGAATTTTCTGTTCCCAAAATTAAGTGAGAACCAGCATTTGCATCCAGGATATACCAGCTCTCATTTTTTCCCCTACTTTGTTTTTCCAGTTTTTGAGCCATAGTATCATCAGGATGTACCTGTAAAGATAATAGTGCGTCAGCATCAAGAATTTTGAAGAGCAAAGGAAAACCATCTTCTAAAATGTAGTCGTAAAAGTTTCCACAGAAAGCTGTTCCAAGTTTTTGTGCAAGCACACGAGGGGACATACCTTTGTATTCGCCTTTTGCGACTGTTGTTTCACTTGATGGTAGATCGGAAAACAGCCATACTTCACCTGTATGTTCAGGAACTTTCGAGTCTGGGAAATAGTTTTCAAGACGGGCTCCTGCCCATACTTTCGTTTTAAAAATTGGAGCCAGTTCTATCGGCTTTATGTGTTTCATACACAGCCCCCCTTAAGCTACAGTATAGTCAGTATTTAGTGCATTACTAATTCTTTGGAGCAACAAGGTTGAGGAAATGCTCGAAGGTAATTCTACCACTCATCAATGAGTTTTTGGCGCCTTTTATTAGTGGCTGCAGAAGGCCTGATTCAAGGAGAAATTTCTTCAATGGTTTTTGAGTTCTGGTTAGTTCGTCAATATCGATGAGGTCAGAATTGACCTCCATTGTTTCAAATATAAGAGTCTTACCGGATTCGCCGGTTTTTTTGCAAAGTCTGCAACCTTTACCCTTATAGGCTTTCATATTAATTAGTTGTTTAACAGATTGTAGTTGAGGAGGTAGTTTATCTTTTGTAATGATAAATGTTTCTTTGCAGAATGGACAAACACCTGATACTTCCCGGATATTTATGATAAATTTACAGGCCTCTATGAGTGACGAGGTGCTTACTCCTGTTTTTTTGACTGCCATAAATGAAGATAGGCAATCTTTTCCTTCCATAAATATGACAGTGTTTGTTTCTGAAAGGGCAATGTTGACCATACGTTTCAATGCTTCTGCTGTGAGAGGTGCCGTTGCCAGAATATTATCAAAATTTGAATCTAAAAACGTTTTTAAAGTTCCTGGAGAGAAGGCTATCTTTGAGGGAGTATGCTCTTCTCCTACTGTTACCTGTGACAAACCCGTTAATTGTGGTGTTTGTGCTTGATTGAAACAAAGAACTTTTCTTTGCTTGTCTGCCAGAAAATTCAATATGGCACTACCTATCTTTAGAAAGATAGAATTAGCTGACTTACTGGTATTTGATAATCCTGAAACAATTATCAAACCATGGTGTTCTGTTAGCGATTTTTTCAGTATTTCTACATATTTATTCCCTAATGAAAGTGAGGAGAATGAATAGGTTGCTTCACTGTTATCGAGAATGTTTATGTTCATAGAGATTGGATTTGTCGGCGCAAAAAGAAACTGGAAGAGATGACTTTCATTGCCAAGTTTTAGCTTTACTTTTTTCCGAACCGAATGTTCCATATCACTAAGTTTTGTTTTTAATAGACCTTCAAGATAGGAAATCATCTCCCCAAACTCATGGCGTTCAATCTCCGAAAGTTTGGTTGTATCATTTGCCCCTTTTGAATAAACATTAACAAGGTTTTGGTTATGGCTGAAACTAATTGAGGTAGAACCAACAGATATTCCCGTGATGAGGATATTTTTGAGTATTGAGTTCATTTTCCCTGGACCTGAGCGACCAGGCGAAGCCTGTCTTTGATTTTGAGCCATGTTATTCTCCACTGCCTCATGATGGTTATCATTTCTGGAAGGTTGTTGTGAAATTTTATCTCTTGTTTCAGGCCTGTGAACAGGAATATTTCCTCTTGTTTCCAATTCCCCTTCTTGCGGTTGTAGATCTTGGTCGCCTGGGAGTATTGGATTTGTAAATTGTGAACTGTTTTGCATTTTTGCATCAACGAAGCTATCGGCAAAGGCAACATTATCCGGAACAAGATCCAGTGGATCAAAGGTCATTGGCTCAGTCATATTTCCCAGTTGTTCAAGAGCTGCAGAATTTTCTTCATTTACATTCTTTAAAGATGGAGTTGTAGAAGGAAGTTCTGGTTCCGTATTTTGTCCTTCATTTCCTTTTGCCCTGTTATCGATCATATGAGCCGTTTCTTTAGCTGCATCTATAGATCGGATTCCAGGGGCAGGGAGCAATGAATCAAGAGCATCGCCAGATGAAAGAAGGGGATCATTATCTATCATTTCTTTTGGCACAGGAAGAGGCATTATAAGTTCTCCCGGGCCTGTTTCAGGTCTTTCAATAGAAGGTTTTTCCGCAGTTTTTGCCACATTTATTTTCGGCTCTTTTGCTTTTGGTTCTCTTCCTGAAAGGTTTACCGTCCCACTGTTTTTATTCGAGCGAAGGCTTTTAAGCACTTCTTCTTTCAATTTATTTATTTGGCTTTTAGGTGAAGAAACAAAGATTACATCTCCTGAATGGTTTGCATCAGCAATTTTGTATATCTCTTCATGAGGTTCTTCACAAATAGCGATTGTCACATCTACAGGGCCTCGCTTAATCACCACAAAGTCCACAGTGTCAAGGATGTCTTGAGGAAAACTCACCATTTCATCAATAGAGATGTCTACATTAGAAAGATTCAGAAAATCGATATTGTATTGTTCTCCAACAGCCTTGGCCAGAGCAATATCATCAATCATTCTTTCTCGCAGAAGCATTTCCCCAAGCCGAATTTTGTAGCCTTTTGACTTATTCATGGCATCCTGTTTTTTTAGGATACGGTGAATTTGAACAGGCGAAATGAGACAAAGCTCAACAAGTATTTCACCAAGTTTTTTCTCAGAACGTGTAGGGAAAGGCATTTCAAAACTCCAGCCAAACTAAATCTGATTAACATCAATATTAAAAGATCTCTTTGATACTTCTATCGGTAGAGGTTTGAAAAAAAATAACAAAGTCCTTTAAGTGAGAGAGCAACCCAGTTTTAAGTGAGAGAACAACGTAGTTTTAAGTGAGAGAGTAAATTAGAAAGTTTCTCGAAGATTCTTCGATTGCTATGTCAACAAGGTAAAGAAATTTTGATGTCCTGTATAAGTATTCGAGTGCGCAGTCAGCCCATTCAATTAAGACAATACTGCTTGAATTGTCATTTTCAATGTAATCTGACAAACCAAGCCCGTCAAGCTCACTTGAATCTGGAAGCCTGTATAGATCTATGTGGTATATCGTTTTTATTTCACAATTTTCAGACAGGGACAAATTTTCATATTCATTAATTAGTGTATAACTCGGGCTTTTAACCTCATTGGGATCTATAGAAAGTTCATTACATATGGCTTTCACAAAGGTAGTTTTTCCTGCACCAAGCTCACCTTTAAGTAGTACTACTGAACCAGGCTTTAACCGTTTGATAAAACTCTTGGCCAGTGGCTTTAATGCTGAAGGGGCTTTTACTTTGCGGTTAAACAGCTTTTTCTTTATCAATTTCTTTTGCTCTTTTATTTTATTTTAATTTAGACCAGTTGGTACCGGTTGCAACAGTAACATTCAGTGGGACGATGAGATCCATTGCAGATTCCATCGTTTCTTTAAGCACCTGACTTACAAGTTCTCTGTTTTCAGCTTCGCATTCAAGAATTAATTCATCATGAACCTGAAGTAAGATAGATGCTTCTATTTCTTCTTTTTTGAGCTTTTCATCCAGTAAAATCATTGCTTTTTTTATTAGATCAGCAGCTGAGCCTTGAATAATAGTATTTATCGCTTCACGTTCAGCTGCTTTTCTTCGTGGGTTTTTAGGTTTGTTTTGTAAGTCAGGAAGAAAACGGTGGCGTCCTAATATTGTTGAAACCATTCCGTCACTTACAGCCTTTTCAATTGTTGCTTCTTTCCACTCTTTAATTGAAGGCATTGCCTCGAAGTATTTTTCAATCATGTCTTTGGCTTCAGGCCTTGATATTTTCAGTTCTCTTGCTAGACCGAAGCCTGTTTGGCCGTATAGAATTCCGAAATTAACGGCTTTGGCTTTAGTACGTTGTTCTGAAGTAACATCTTCAGCATTTATACCAAAGACTTTAGCTGCTGTTTCTTTATGAATATCTCGATTATTTTTGAAAGCATCGATTAAAACTGTAGATTTAGAAAAATGTGCAAGAACCCGCAATTCTACCTGAGAATAATCGGCTGCCACAAAAACCATGTCACTGGAAGCAGGGATAAAGGCTTCCCGGATTTTTTGCCCATCTTCTGAACGGACAGGAATATTTTGAAGATTTGGTGTAGTTGAGCTAAGGCGACCGGTATCGGTGCTTGTTTGGTTGAATACTGTATGTATTCTGTTATTTTTATCTGCAAGTAAAGGCATAGGTTCAATATATGTTCCTAAAAGTTTTGCATAATGTCTATGAAGGAGGAGCTGTTGAGCAAGGGTGCAGCTTTGTTCTATATCAAGTGTTTCAAGAACAAATGAGTCTGTTGATAAGGCTCCACTTTTTGTTTTCTTTACTGGTGTAAATCCCAACTCGTTAAATAGAATTTCAGCTAGTTGTTTAGGTGATCTTAGATTAAATTCTCTTCCTGCCAGGCTATAGACATTTTTTTCTATTGCCGCCATCTTTTTTTTGAACTCTGCCCCTGTTTTTTCAAGGAAATCAATATTAATTTTGATTCCTGCTATTTCCATTTCTCCTAAAATAGGCAGAAGTTTCATTTCGACTTCATCCATCATTTGAGATAAATTGTTTTTTTCAATTTCAGGCTTTAGTATATTATATAAGCGAAGAGCAGCTTCAGCATCATCACATGCATAAGGTGTAGCCTGGTCAAGAGGTAAGTGACCGAAATGTTCGTGATTTCCTATTACATCTTTAAACTCCGCCATAGGATGATTGAGCCATTTTTCAGCCATAGCCTTTAGAGAGAATCTTCTTCTAAAGGGTTCAAGAAGAAAGCCTCCAATCATAGAATCAAAAACAATGTTTTTGAGCTTGATTCCATGAGCTCTAAGAACCTTGTAGTCAAATTTAATATTGTGGCCGGTTACTTTTAAATCTTCTCTCTCCAGAGCTTTTTTTATAGATGAGAGGATCTTTTCAGGTGTTGAAAATTCATCATTTACTTCAAGGGGTGTTGAATTACTTCCATGTATTAGAGGTAAATACCAGGCTTCCTCTTCTTTAACAGCGATTGAGATACCTGCAAGTTTTGCAGTAATTGGATCTTTTGAAGTTGTTTCTGTATCAAGGGCAATTACCTTTGCATTCTCAATAATCATTTTCAGTTTATCAAGCCGTTTCACAGATACAACAGTAGTAAAACTTACATTCCTGTTTGTTGTAGGGTTAATTGGCTTTTGGTCTGCTAAAGGTTCATTGACGGTCAATTCTGTTACGTTTTTGCTGCTATTTTCAGTTGTCGTATTGATAGCAAAAAGTGTTCCCTGCTGACCGGAAACAACCTTTCCATAAGGGAAATTACCTGTATCTGAAATTTGTTCAGTTTTATTGTCTGAAGTTGTAGAAACCTTTTCATCTAAAGCTGGTGCTGTTCCATTCATACACTTTGCAAATCTTGTGAGCTCAAGGTCAGTGAGCATAGTATTTGTTTTTTCAAAATCTGTATCAGGTTCAAGAAGGGCAGATGTGTCGTTAATTCCATCAACTGCTTGATCAATGGTTCCGAGTTTCCTGCAGATGTAGGCTAGTTCTTTATTTTCTTCAAGATTTTGTTTTCTTTTGCCCTTGAAATCTTCAATATGTTCATAAATATTGTCAATATCTTTGTATTTGGCAATTAGTTGCAGAGCACCTTTTTCACCAATTCCAGGTACCCCTGGTATGTTGTCAGAGCTATCTCCTTGAAGGGCTTTTACCTCTATAAGCTGGGCAGGATCAATGCCATACTTTTCTTTAACAGCCTCTGGTGTAAAATTAACAGTCTCACTAATTCCCTTTTTGGTGAGCATTACAGTGATTTTATCTGTGACCAGTTGAAGAGCATCTCTGTCACCAGTAACTATAGTTACGTCGTCACCTTCTTCATTGCCATAGAGGTTACTTAAAGTTCCTATAACGTCATCAGCTTCATAGCCTTTTTTGGTTACGATTAGATATCCCATAGATTGTAGCAATTCCATTAATAAAGGAGTTTGTTCTCTTATTTCATCAGGAGTTTTTCCTCTATTGGCTTTATAATCAGCAAATATTTCATTTCTGAAGGTTTTTCGGGATAAATCAAAGGCAAATACTATTTTGTCAGGTTTATGATCTTTCAGGATTTTTGAAAACATGCTCAAGAAGCCAAACATGGCACTTGTCGTTTGACCTTTTTCTGTAACAAGAGGCCGTCGAAAAAACGCATAATGTGCTCGAAATAGTAGACTGTGACCGTCAATAAGAAAGATCTTCATGGTATTTTAAATCCTTTTTCATAATCATTTTTTTTCAAAGATGAACTTTATCACAGGGAAGGGACTGTTTCAATGTTCTAACTACTTTCTTGAAACAACCAGTACAATCTACCTTCTCGAAATAACCAGTACAATAACTGTTGGTATTAGAAATACGAACCCTATGATAAATGGAATTAAGGTCATCCACGATATTTCAGCTGAAAGGCAGGCATCATCGTAAGCATTGGGATTGTATAATACAACAACATTATCACCTTTATTGTATTTATTGATAATAGCCTCAATATCACTTCTGTCACTTGTTGAGTAGCTCATAGCTGCGACCTTGTCACAGGTGTACTCTTGTCCATTTATATAGTAGACGTAATTAACATTGGCTGAATACATTAAGGTAGAACCGGAAGAATCTGAATTACTGGAATAACTTTCTGAAATGCTGGTATCCATAATTCTACCATTAACCGTAGGCCAGGATTTTACACGATACTGTATCCAGAAGAAGACACCTCCAAGAGCCAGTGAAAGTAAACTTGCAAGACCAAATCCCAGTACAAAATATTTTAAATCCTTTTTCTGAAGTTCTCTGCTCATTTTATTCCTTAATTCAGGCCTTGTTAACATTAACCTTGTAATGTGCCACAAGTAGTTACTATGTGACTACTTCTCTACCTTATATAATGAAATTATATGCGAATGTAATGTAGAATGGAATCTTAATTATGAATTGCAAAGGAAGTGCCAATCAATCTTCGCCACTCTGTTGCGAAGGCATATCAAGGTCTTAATGCATATTGTGGATTTTCGGCTATATTGTGGGTTGACACATGTTTATATTTTTTTCATACTACATCGAAATTTTTGTCGTTGATTGTAGTTCTTATTGAACTTATACAATAGAGAGTTTTCATTTTACGGAGGTTTTAATGAAGTCATCAGTTCCTACTTATTTCGTTCTATCAACGGTTTTCGTACTTGTAAGTTGTCTCCTTGTTTCTCCGGCTATCTTGTCTGCTTCAAAGGCACCCATATCTGAGAGACTTCAACATGAAATGAAATACAACGAAGGCCCTTATAAGGTTATAGTTTTCTTTTCAGATGATTCTTCTTCATCACCTGCTCTTTCAGAAAATGCTACTAAAGCAGAGATTATTCGTGACATGCAAAAGAAGGCCAAAGGCAGTGAAAATGAATTTATGAGTAGATTTGGTAGTCAGGCTCGTAATGCAAAAACATATTGGCTCATAAATGGAGCTGCTATGACTGCAACAACTGAATTAATCAATTCTATGGTATCAAGTCCTCTTATCGAAAAGATTACTTTCGATGGTAAAATTGAACTTCCTCCAACAAAGGTTGAAACATCAGAAAATCGTGATGATAACTGGACCTACGGCTTAAAGAAAATCAGAATACCTGAGGTTCACAGCAGATTTAATCTAAAAGGTAAGGGTGTAGTTCTAGGAATCATTGATACAGGTTGTCATGCCGGTCATCCTGATCTTGATGGTAAGGTTATTGCCTTTAAAGATTTTGTAAATAATTATGGTGCGGCCTACGACGATCAAGGTCACGGAACTCATTGTAGTGGAACTATGGTTGGTGGAAACTTAAGCGGTAAGCAAATAGGTGTTGCTCCTGAAGCGAAACTTATTGTAGCAAAAGCTCTTGGAGGCACTAATGGTGGTTCAAATAGTGTAATGATTGGTGCTATGGAATGGATGGCTGATCCTGACGGAAACCCTGACACAGATGATGCCCCGGTAGTGGTTAACTGCTCATGGGGTGCTAAGGGTAATGATACTTCTATGATTCCAGCAGTTGAAGCCTGGGTCAAATTAAATATTTTCCCTTGTTTTGCCGCAGGAAATTCTGGTCCGTGGAAGGAAACAGTTGGAATCCCCGGTGGTTATCTGGCTTCATTTGCAATTGGTTCAACAACTGATAAAGATAAAGTTTCATTTTTCTCAAGCCGTGGCCCTGTAAAATGGGATGGTGTTGAGCACATTAAACCAGACGTTTCAGCGCCAGGGTCAAAGATTTTTTCAGCCAAAAACCGTGGAGGTTACGTAGAACTTTCAGGTACTTCAATGGCATGTCCACATGTTGCCGGTGTTATTGGTTTACTTCATCAGGCTAAGCCTGGTTTGAAAGTAGCGAAGGTTAGAGAGATTTTAGAATCTACAGCAAAGGATTTAGGTTCTAACGGTAAAGACAACAAATATGGTGCAGGCCGTATTGATGTTGTAAAGGCGATTGAAAAGGTTCTCGAATCCAGATAGGATTTTATCCTTTTGAAAACAGGGCTTTTACGATGGTGCCTGCCATTGCAGGATTTTCTTTAATTCGTCTTGTGCAATAGCCAAACCAGTCTTTACCATAGGGTACGTAGACTCGCATAGGGTGGCCTTTGTCTAAAATAGATTGACGAAGCTTAGGAGTTACACCATAGAGCATCTGGAATTCATATCTCGCTTTAGGAACCTTGTATTTCTTTATTAGTTTGTACGCACCTTTTACAACAGGTTTATCGTGAGTGGCAATTGCCGCATACATGTTATTTTTAAACATGTATTCAATATCATCAAGAAAGTGTTCATTTATTTGCCTGTATTTTTTGTAGGCAACTTCCTTTGATTCTACGTATATTCCTTTGCATATGCGAAGATTAAGGGGATGTTCCTTTGAACTAAGATACTCAAGTTTATTTATATCTGTATAAGTTCGCTTTAGATAGGCC
>Ga0164315_10003022_pt1 | contig 12984 bp, 17 predicted proteins | sample GuaBasSedimGuay6_FD_113737 | JGI IMG/M metagenome (GOLD analysis project Ga0164315, IMG submission 113737) | Subseafloor sediment microbial communities from Guaymas Basin, Gulf of California, Mexico - Guay6, Core 4569-2, 0-3 cm | ecosystem: Environmental > Aquatic > Marine > Hydrothermal vents... | reverse complement strand
TTGTCAAGTTCTGGTGTTGATTATGATTGTCAAAAGATTTTAATAAAAGAAATAAATTAAATTTAGGAAAAATTAATAAAGATTATGGGAAAGTATAAAAAAATAAGTTTTTTCGGAAAAACATCCGATATGTTTGGTGGTTCATTCACAGATGAAAATGGAAATGAATACGATTTTAATGATTATCCACCTCCTTTCATAGGATTTGGTGGTGTTAAATTAACAATTGATCTTGAAACAGGACAAATTTTAAATTGGAAACCACCAACTAACGAAGATGTTGATGAGTATTTAGGAATTGAAGAAAATGAAGAAAATTTTTAATGAAAGATAATATAATAATTATAATTACACAAGTATTTGGGTTCTTTTTAGTTACTCTTTTATTTTTACCTTGGATAAATTTAAACGCATTCTATATTTATTTTATGTCAATTTTTACTGCTATAATGATTTGGTATAGAATTAAGAAAAAGAACTGATTTATCAAAATAATTTCCTTATCTTTGCCTCAAATTTAAAATATAAACTTAAAATTAAATTTTTGGAAAACAGTTTTATGGATTGTTGGTATAATTACTTCAATCACTATTTGGGTTATAGAGACATTGATTATTTAAAAGCAAATTCTGTCGCACAGAATACCGTGACGAACAACAAATAAAATTTGATGAATAAAGAAAAATTATTTAAAGCGAAAAGTAGTTGGATATTACCATCAGGTGAAATTATGTATGTTCCCGGAGAAGAACACGATGATTATTTACCAAATGTGTATAAAACGCTTGAACAAACCGAAAAAGTTTGTATTAGAGTTAGTTGTGTTTGGGATTGGAACGCATCTATTTCAACGATTCAGTTACCAGACAGATTATCAACACATCAAGCTAAAGTTTTAAAAGACATCGAAGAAACATTAAATCAGAATAACATAAGTATAAAAAATAAAATCGAATGGTACAAATGTGGTTACGGTTGGAACTACGTACTTGAACAAGCCTAAAAATAAATTTGTTTAACAGGGATAATATTAGTATCTTTGCAGAAACTTGAAAAATAATATGGATAATTTAACTGTTAAATTAGTAGATGCTTTTAAAAAAGCAGAACAAATAGCTTTGTTTCACAAACAACAAGTTATTGAACCATGTCACCTATTATTAGCGATGATAAATGATAATGATAGTATCGTATCATACATATTAAATGATAATGGTGTTGATATAAAGTCTTTAAAAGATATTGTGAAAAGTACCGTGAAATCACAACCAACACAATCAGGAAACGAAACTGAAAAAGCATACTTAAGTAACACGGTTGAAAAAGTTTATGCTTATGCTAAATCAAAAAAAGCCCTCGAAGAATTAGATATTAGCGGGATGCAAATGTTTATAACACCGAGTGTTTTCTTTTTTGCAATGTTTCAAGTCCATTCTCAAACCTCAATGATTCTTCACGATCTCGGACTTACTCAATTAAAAATTAAAGATTCAATTAACAAATTAGGTGGCGGTAGTGCCGATGATGTTAACGGTGAAAGTAATTTTGCATCACTTGAAAAATTTTCTCGAAATTTAAATGCACTCGCAGAAGCAGGAAAATTAGACCCTGTTATTGGTCGTGATGATGAAATGCGTAGAATTCTTCAAACTCTTTCACGAAGAAAGAAAAATAATCCTATGATTGTAGGCGAACCAGGAACAGGAAAATCAGTGTTGGTTGATCTTCTCGCACAGCGAATTGTTGGTGGTGATGTACCAAATAATTTGAAAAATAAAAAATTGTTCGAATTACAAATGTCATCAATTGTTGCTGGTGCAATGTATAAAGGACAATTTGAAGAAAGACTTAAGGCTGTTATCGATGAAGCATCAAAAGACCCCGATGTTATACTTTTTATTGATGAAATACACACTCTCGTTGGTGGTAATAGTGGTGGAATGGATGCTGCAAATATCTTAAAACCTGTTCTTGCAAGAGGCGAATTAAGGGTAATTGGAGCGACAACAACTTCTGAATATCAAAAGTATATAGAGAAAGACAAAGCACTAGAAAGACGCTTCCAACCTATTATAGTTGAAGCACCAAGCGTTGAGGATACAATCTCTATTTTGAGAGGAATTAAAGATACTTATGAAACATATCACAAAGTTCAAATTAACGATGATGCTGTTGTTGCTGCTGTCAAATTATCAGACAGATACATCACTGACAGATTTCTACCTGATAAAGCTATTGACTTGTTAGATGAATCGTGTGCAAGAATGAAACTTGAAATAAATTCTTCGCCAGAAGAACTTGATACGTTAAATCGACAAATTAATCAAATTAAAATTGAAATTGAAGGTATTAAACGTGAAGTCAATACTAACGGAAAATTAAAAAAATTAGAAAAACAACTCTCAAAATTATCTGACGAAAGAGATAAAATGTCTGTCAAGTGGCAAACCGAAAAAGATATTGTTGATGAAATAAACACTGTAAAATTAGATCGTGAAAATCTAATTAAAGATGTAAAAGTTGCCCACAAAAATGGTGATTATGCAAAAGTTGCCGAAATTGAATATGGAACAATTCCAGAAAAAATTCAAAAACTCGAAGAGTTAAATGAAAAACTCGATAAGATGCACGAAGAATCTGTTTTAATTAATGAGGAAGTAACAGAAAATGATGTTGCTGAGATCATTTCAAAATGGATTAATATTCCTGTATCTAAGATGTTATCAACCGATAAAGAAAGGCTTCTAAATCTTGAAAATGAATTACATAAAAGAGTTGTAGGACAACATGAAGCTATCGTAGCTTTATCTGATTCTGTTCGTAGAAGTCGTTCAGGTGTTGATGATGGTAAGAAACCACCCTCATTTATATTTCTTGGAACAACTGGAGTTGGTAAAACTGAGTTGGTTAAAGCACTTGCGGAAGTTTTATTCAATGATGAAAATGCTATTTTAAGGATAGATATGAGTGAATATCAAGAAAAATTCGCTGTTTCAAGATTACTTGGCTCACCTCCTGGATATGTCGGATACGATGAAGCAGGCGCATTTGATGGTATCAGAAGGCAGCCTTATCAGATAGTATTACTTGATGAATTTGAAAAGGGTCATGCTGACGTATTTAATATCTTACTGCAAATTTTCGATGAAGGTCGTTTAACTGATACAAAAGGAAGAGTAATCAATTTCAAAAATACAATAATTATTATGACTTCCAACTTAGGTTCTCATATTATTCAAGAGAAATTTACAGGAATGAATGATGAAAATAGAGAAGAAAAAGTTAAAGAAGTTAATGAAGAAGTAAAGAAATTAATGAAACAATATCTTCGTCCTGAATTGTTGAATAGAATTGATAAATCAATTATATTTGAACCATTAACAAAATCTCAAATAAGAGAAATCGTTATTTTACAATTAAATGCTCTTGGTAAGAGACTTAATTTAGATTTTTCTGAAAATATAATAAACTTTATCGCTGAAGAAGGTTATGTACCAGAGTATGGAGCCAGACCTATCAAAAGAGTGATACAGGAAAGACTTTTGAATGAGTTATCTATAAAGTTAATTTCAGAAGAAGTAACCACGGATAATCTTATTCACGTAGATTATGTAGATAATGAAATTACGTTTAAAAATTAAAAATAATTTTAAAAAATAATTTTAGACTTGAATATAAATAAATTAAAAATTAAAAATTAAAAATATGTTAGAAGCAATTGAATTATTAGTAGGATTGACGTTGTTTGGAGGAGTGTTCTGGGCAATGGGAGTGATTATAGCATGTGTTGTGTTGTCATTTATATTTGACTACAAAGAATGGGGATGGGGTGCATTTATTGCATTTCTTACAGCACTTGTAGTGTTTTATGTGGGGTAACACACCAGAAAATTTAGCAATAATGGTAACAACGATTTGGTCATGGAAATTCCTGTTGTGGTATTTAGGAATAGGTTTCATTCACGCATTGATAAGAACACCGCTCTATGGTCGTGATGAACAGAATCGAGTAAATAGATTAATAAAAGCTAAGAACAGTGGCAATGGTTATATTGCTAATAGTGAATTAGTAGTAAATACTAATATTTTTAAACATATTTTTCGTTGGTGGCTCTTATGGTGGGCATCATTTCCGTTATGGATTGTACAAAAAGGTGTGAGGCAAGTCTATGATATGTTCTTGAAGAAATTGTTTGTTGGTCTTGTGAATTTTGGTGCAAGTACCGTTGATGAAGTGGTTGATATTAAAGCTGAAAAAGAAAAAGCTGATAAATTAGAAGTTGAAAAATTAGCTGATAATTTAGCTGAAAAGCTGAAGAAAAAGAAAATAAACTAAATTAATTATGGTTAGAATTGTTATTATTCTTGTCATTGTGTTTTTGAGTTATCTTATTTTTCCTATTGAATTACTTAAGAAAAGTAAAGGAATCGTTTCGAATGTCGAATACGTAGAAAAAACAAATAAATACAACGCCAAAATTGCTTTTAAAACATATACTCATGGGGGATTGATGTTTAATAGAACATTTAAAATAGATATATGTTTGAATGTAGGTGATACCGTAGTTTTTGATAGCTACGGTATCATTAATGTAGGTAAAATTAAAGAAGTAAAATTAAATAGACATGGAAGACGATATTTTGTCTTTGATTTACACGGCGATGATTTTGAAGTTTTAGATCAAAATATTTCTAAAAAAATGAAACCTGGCGATGATTTGTATTTGAGGGTTTTTAATTCAGATATAATAGAAAATAAACAAGAAGAAAATAAACAAGAAAATAAACAAGAAAATAAACATAACAATTTTGTAGAATGAAAATATATGAAAGTTTATCAGCCATATTAATGGCACTCATTTTGGTAGTGTTAATCACCTCGTGTGATGTTGAACGATCAGACATTGCTATTGTTAAAAGTATTGCACCAGGTGATAATGAAAGATATGTTCTTAGAGTCGAATTTAAAAATTTAAATTTTCAACCCTTTGCACGTACTTATTATAAAAATAGGTTTGATATTCCTAACAACAATTTCAACATCTTGGACACTATTGTTTTAGACAGTAAAGGAGATTATTATTTAGGTAGATGTATCAAAATAGAACAAGCATCAGCATCTAAATTTAAAACTTCCGAAGTTGTGAAGGTACATTATAAAAATGATGCCGGAACATGGACCTTTTGGTTTATTCCTATCGAAAAGGGAAAATTCAAAATCGGTTGTGATGTTTTTTTGAGAAAAAAGAATAATAGCGATACCAATTATAAATCTAATAATAAACCTCATAATTTCGTAGAATAATGAAAAAATCTATCAGAACATTTTAGTATCGGTGACTCTCTCATTTTAAATAGTGTGAATGGTATTCCGATAGGTTATGTAAAGGAAATTACGAATTCAAGTGTGTTTAATGGTATTAATGTTGTATATATTTCGTATAGGTTGTCAGGTCCTAGTCAAAGCACTCAATATTTTATCGACATAGATAATATATTTGATGTTGGTGATGATGTGTATATTAGAAAGTATATTTCAAAAGTTAAAAAAACAGATAAAAAAGAAAATAAATCTATTAATAAATTCATTGAATAATGGTAAGAATTATTGTATTTCTCTTAGTTTTTGGTATAACAGTTTTTATACTTCATACTCTATTTAAATATCTTAGGATTTATAAGTTTTTTAAATGGTTAGGTAAAAAGATTCAAGAAATCAAAATACCTAAAATCAATTGGAAATATTATTCCTTAAAGAGAATAAGAACAAGAAAGCAACTTGATAAGTTATTCAAAATGGGTTTGTTGAAGGGTACAAAGAAATTCTATCCAAGTAAAGAAAGTGGCAGGGATTTTAATTATGAAAATGATGGTACATTTCACCAAACGATTATATATGAAGTTAAATACCAAATTGAATTTCCAAATCTCAGTACTATTAATATAATTAGAATAAGTGATGGTAAACACACTAAAAGTTTGATGTCTTTAAAATCAGGTGATATTATTACAACCGAACCTATATCTAATTTTAAAGCAAAAAGATATATTAATTATTTTAAAGTTAAAGATCATTCATTCGAAGACCTAAAAAGAACAGTCGATGATGTAATTCAAGAATCTGAAAGAGCAACATATTTGAATAAACTTCAAGAGATTGATGCTTTTACGAAAGAGATCGATAATTATGAACAATAATGATAAAATATATGTAAGAAAACGTTTACATACACATATCACAATGGTTATAATATTGTTTTTGAGAAAGATAAATCATATAAGATTATTGAGGTTGTGAAACACATAGAATCATTAAAACAAAATCTAAGTGTTAATATAATTACTATCCAAAATGTAAAAGAATGTTGGTTTGTAGATAATGATGACTGATTTTTTTCAGAATCTAAAAATGTTAAATTTTATTTGTATCACTATTTTTTGACTAAAAGAGAATTATTAAATAAGAAATTAAATAAAATTAAAGCTTAATGAGAGATTTTAGAAGCTTTAAGACAAATAGTATAAAAGTAGATTTCAAAAAGGGAAATTTTTATGAGTGTGCGGGTATTATTGCAAAGGCTAATTAGAGAATAGACAATTTTTAGAATAAGCAGAATTAATAAAATTCTATATAAAACAAATAAATAAAAAAGTGAAAGTAGGAGATAAAATATTTTGTAACAAAGATTATTTAATTGATTCTGAAATTCTATTTAAAAAGAATAAATATTATGAAATAATTGATGTCTATTATGTTTCTGATTATAAAGAACATTTTGGTGGTTTTTTTACTAAAAGACACAATAACCTTATTCCTTCAATGTGGGTTAGTGTACAATCCGAAGATGATAATTTACATAGAAATTTTTCCATGATTGAAATGTCTTTAAATTATATATGGGAATTTTTTAACCATAAAGAAGTTTTAAATAAAAAACTTAAAAAGATTAGGTTATCATAGACTTTGATTACAAATTAAACAAAAAGATAAAGAAAGTACGTGAAACCATGCGATAAAATGTATAAAATATTATGCGTATGCAGGCGGAGATTTATTACATAAAAACAAGTATTACGAAGTTAAATCATTTAAAGATAATTATGATGATATTTATCATGTAATAGATGAAACTGGTTATAGGCTATATTTAGTACCAGAAACATTGATTATAAGAGAAAAACTAAAAAAGATTAGGTTATCATAGATAATATTTGTACTTTTGTAGAATAATAACTTTGATATGAATAGACAAGAACAAAAATTAAAAGAAGAAAAATATCTCAGAGCATCTTACATTTATTATTATTGTCCGGAAGTTGATTTTGGTGATGGTCGTATGCTCGATTCTGACTTTGATCTTTTACAAAAAGAGTTAAAAGAAAATTCTTCTTCAAGAGTACCAGATTTCGTTGAATTTCCCACAATGGACGAACTAAAAGAATTAAATGTTGATTTAACTAAAATTCTTGACGGTGAACTTCGTGACGAAACAAAATATCCACACTTAACTAAAATGCTCTCGTTAGAAAAATTTCAAGTTAATAACGAAGAGGATTTTTCCGCACCAGTTAAAGGATTCACAAATTTTTCAAACAGAATAAATTTTAAAGGTCAGTTTGAAGCTACTGCTAAGTATGATGGTAATGGTATGGAATGTCTTTATTACTACGGTAAATTAGTAAAAGCACTCACAAGAGGAAAAGATAAAACTCACGGTTTAGATAAAACTGAAAAAGTAAGACATCTTGTACCAAACGAAATTGATTTAAAAGATGGTATTTACGAAGTACGTGGTGAAATTGTTGTGGATGTTGAGTTATGGGAGAAGAAATATAAGAATCCTGATAAAGTTCAAAATCCAAGAAACTATGTTGCAGGTGTTTTAAATCGTGATGAATATAGTATCGACACTATTAAAGATTTAGTTTTCATTGCTTATTCACTTGTTAAAATTGAAGGTCTTGAAAACAAAGATGCGAATGATTTAGAATTTAAAGAAGGTAAAAAAGTTTATGTCGAAAATTCACAATCACTATTAGCTGATTTAGGATTTAATGACAAGTATAACCCACTTGTTGTTAATTTTGATTTTAATGGTGAAGAAGATTTTAAAGATGTATTTTACAAATATAAGCAATACAGAGACAGTATTTGTCCATTTCTTTTAGATGGTATTGTTATCAAGTATCCTGAGCCTTACAGAACGAAATTAGGTGAAAATAATCATCATCCGAAATGGGCTTCTGCAATCAAATTTGTACCTACTGAAGTATCTACAACTGTAATTGATATTGTTTGGTCACAAGGTAAAGACTACGAATTTACTCCTGTTGCAATCTTAGAGCCAACTGAATTAGATGGTGTAGTTGTTCGTAGAGCATCATTACACAACATTGGTTATATCATATTTAATCACTTATTCATTGGCTCACAGGTAGTTATCGCAAAAAAAGGTGAGATTATCCCGCAAATTGTGGGTGTTATTTCAAGTTCGCCAGATGCTGAAAAATATATGGAACAATATGAAAACTTTAATTCTATTTTTTAGGAAAATAAACATGAGAAATTATTTATAACTGATGTTGAAAAAGAAATTAGAATCATATTTGTATCATTAGAAAAAGCAATGAAGATTGAAAATATAACAGATGATGATTGGTAATCCATTAGAGAAATTAGTATTTACATTATTTCATACCTAAACCACATATTAATGAAAGCAATCATAGATAACGACCCAAAGAAAAAATGCACCATTTTAACCAATAATGGTAATATAGCATTAGTTCAAATAGATAGAACGAGTGAAAGAAAAATAGTTTTTGCACACAGATTAATATATCAAACTTTTTACAAAAATTTGGATAATATTAATTGTAAAGAATGAAGGAAAATTTGACTATTTAGATTCGATATTTTAGAAAAGAGAATTTTTAAATAAAAAGTAAATTTAGTGGTTCGATAGAAAAATTGTATCTTTGTAAACGATATAAGATAATAACTTTACCTGCCAAAAATGAAAGTAAAAAATAAAAGTCCTGGTTAAATCTAAAATGAAAAGAGTTTTTGGCTATTAAATCCGAAAAGGCAACACAAAAAAACTTTTTGTTTGTAGTTTTGGGAAAAATGTTTCCTGAATTGAATTTAGAAACAATATTTCGATGAAGAAAAAATTAAATATAATTTTTATTAAAATTATTAATGATAGCAACTGGGTCTTGCGTGTTTGTTGTTATCGTTTTATAAGTTTTTTCAAAATCTTCAATACTCATATCGTATTTGAGAAACCACTTGATAATATCAACGTGACAAACTTCAAATAGAAATAAATAGATTATTTCTTCTTCAATCGATTTTAAATGAGAAAGTTTATTTTTTACCTCAAAATATAAGTTTTCTCTTTCTTTGAAAAGAGATTTAATTTTTTCCATAACTTAACAAGAATAAGGAACATCAGTTAAATTATCTTTAAATAATTCATGCTTTTCTAATAATTTAGCATATAGATACAGTATTCCACTTCTTAATTTTATTTTTGGTTTCCATCCCATATTTAATATTTTTGAACTATCAAGTGCTTTTCTAGGTGTTCCATCTGGCTTATCTGATTGCCAAATTATCTCACCATCATATCCTGTTGCTGCCGCTATAATTCTTGATAATTCTGCAATAGAGACTTCATCGTTGCTGCCAATATTAATATGCTCTGGTTCATTATAATTTAACATTAAAAATATCAAAGCTTTAACCAAATCGTTAACATGTAAAAATTCTCTTAAAGGTGTTCCACTACCCCACAATTCAACACACTTATTAAATTTTCTAGCAATGTGGAATTTTCTAATCATCCCAGGCAACACATGCGAACTTTCAAGATCATAATTATCTCTCAAATTACCATATAAATTTGTTGGCATGGCTGAAATGAAGTTAGAACCATATTGTTCTCTATATGCTTGACACATTTTAATACCACTTATTTTAGCCATAGCATATGCATCGTTTGTAGATTCAAGCTGACCTGTCATTAAAGAATCTTCTTTGATGGGTTGTTTAGCAAATTTTGGATAAATACAAGACGAACCTAAAAATAACAATTTCTTAACACCATAAACATGCGAATAATGAATTACATTAGTATTAATCATATTATTATCATAATAATATTCTGCTTTTTTGGTTTTATTATCCATTATTCCTCCAACTTTAGCTGATGTAATAAACACATAATCAGGTTTTTCCTTTTCAAAAAATTCTTTAACTTTTTGTTGATCTCTTAAATCTAATTCGTGTTTTGTCTTTGAAATGATATTAGTAAATCCTAAATATCTCAATTCGTTGTATAGTTCAGAACCGACCATACCTTTGTTACTTGTTATGTAAACTTTATCTGTAAATTCCATAGTACTTATAAAATAAAAATCAGATAAAGTTGTAATATTTTATTATCATTTTCAAGTCTTAATTTTAACGGGAATTGGGAATTTAGTTTTTAAATCTTGACCTAAAACTAATATGTCTGAAGGTTGATATGTTAAAGCTGTATCGTTTTCGTGATCATAAATTTTAAAAACATAATTATCAAATTCATCTGATTCAAATATAATACCAGTTATTCCACTTGTTGTGCCTGTAAGTTCTGTTTTTAAATCAGAAGCATCGATTATTTCGCCATAAACTTTGCATATTTGTCTACAAGTAAAATCACCTTTCTTTTTATACCAATCATAATCATTATTAAGATATACTTCATATAATATATCAGATATGTTTTTCAATCCATTTACATTTGTTATTGAGATTAAAGTTGGTGTATATACACCAAAATTAACTGGCTTTTCTAAAATTATTTGTTCATCTGTTATTTTAACAATCATAGCTTTTTCAGTGCCTATTGAAGATGTAACATCTACATATGTGTATTCTTTAAAATTCGATAAATGAGTTGTTGTTATAGGTGTAATATACAACATATCGTGATAAAATTCATAAAATGAAATTTGCCCCAGTGAAAGACTATTTACATTATAAATATTATAGGTGCTTGTATAAGTTGCAGGATTTACTTCTTGAAGAATCTCATAAATTTTATAATTTATAAATTGGTTAGAAGTTGTAAATGTTCCAGTAAATCCAGTTAATGTACCATTAACTTTAAACTCTAATTCCAATTCCGTGTGATTAAAATGCTTATAATACTCAAATTGTTTAGGTGAAATAGTTATTTCTGGTGGGTCTGCTACAACTAAATCGTATGTAACATCGTAAAAATAACTCATTGGTGCATCATTACCAAACCTATCAAGAGTAGTGTCCATATTACTCCACAAGGATGAAGACCTACTTAAATTATCAATTAAATATTCATCACCATCATTAACATTATTAAATATATGTGGTGGGATATTGTCATAAAGATGTAACCAATGTCCATCAACTTGTTTTATATGACCTTTGTAAATTAATGTATCATTTACAGGAAACGTTATTTTTATATAATCATCAGCCGAAAAAATAATAGGTGATGATGTGTATATCATTGTATCTTTCGAATCCCAGCTAACCCCACTTAAAACACCATCAATATTCCAAATATAATCTGTTACAGAAAAACTTGAATAACTTAACGTTAAATGTGTATCATGTTTATATGTTTGGGTGCAACTAACAAAACTAACACCATTAACTATGTTAAATACGATATCATTTAACACGGTATAATCTACCATTTTTCTAGGAACATTATAATCTGTAAAAATAATTCTATTTTGTGTTGTATTTAAATCATAAATAGCTATATTTTTTAAAATATAACTTATACCTTCAACAAAATCTTTTGAATCTTCTGAAGTTGGACTTGTTGACCCAGTATAATGTAGATACATAAATTTATCTTTATATGTACCTAAATTAACATAAGAATATTGTTTATCGCTTGTGGTTGTTGTAGCAAGTTGTTCAGAATTTTCTAATCTATAATTGTTTGTTACATTATAAATATCATTTTCTGTTTTATCGCTTTGACCAAAAAGCAATATCTGCTGCCCTGGTCGCACTAAAGCGTTATCTAACTTATGATATGCTTTTGTAACATCTACGTTGTAATCAACAGCTATATCAGTTTTAGAATAGTTTTTAGTAACTCTATCAACAACATCAAACTGATTGTATTGATTATATAAAGCATATTCATCTTCATTAGTCATTACATTTTTCTGATAAATATCATCTAATGAAATAATGTAGCTGAAAGTTATACCAGACAAACATTTTTCATTTGTAAAATAAACATTTTTATTAGCTATTCCGTAGTAGTTGTTGGGGTGTAGTGTTTGTTCCCATGTATAAGTTGAGCCACTTTTCCAAAAGTAATAAGGTTTCCAAATATCAGTGATCACAGATTTGTATTAATTTACTTTTATATATTAAAAAATCAATTTTGAAATTATATATATATAATTATATATAATAATGATAACAAAATTTAAAATATTCGAAAAAACAGATTATTATTCCTTACACGATGATGATGAATATCAAATAATTAAAACAGTTAGGGATGATGGACATGATTATCAATATTGTGATGGTATATTATATGAACTTAGTGGTGATGATTCTATTGTTAATATTGATGAAGTTGAACATACAGATGAAAACACATTTTATGAAGATCAAATAGAAAGATATATTGAATATTTTGAAGATGGTGGAATAACACAAACATTTCCTGTTAGCGAAACCCCTCTCGGTGGTTGTCAAAATTTAGAAGAAATGCTAGAATATTTAGAAGAATCAGACAATTTTGATATTGCATGAGATTTATTATCAAAACATCATATGAAATTATTCGATCTTAGTAAATGGGATATCACATCAGAACCGCATAGTTTTGGTTTCAGCGAGGGTATTAAAGATTTAACAGATATAGTGACAATAGAAGATTTAGATGAATTTTACAATCAAGAGGAAAATGAAGCAGA
>Ga0164315_10003021_pt1 | contig 12988 bp, 13 predicted proteins | sample GuaBasSedimGuay6_FD_113737 | JGI IMG/M metagenome (GOLD analysis project Ga0164315, IMG submission 113737) | Subseafloor sediment microbial communities from Guaymas Basin, Gulf of California, Mexico - Guay6, Core 4569-2, 0-3 cm | ecosystem: Environmental > Aquatic > Marine > Hydrothermal vents... | reverse complement strand
GTTTTTTTCAAAATTTGCCGCAAATTCAACCAAATATATTTCCAGGTTATTAACAATCCTATGTTTTAAAGCAGCTGCTCTTTCCCTGGCCAATTCAATATCTTTAAATTGATCCTTTCCTTTGATAACAGCTTCATTGTATTTACCAATATTATAATTGATCTTAAAACGATGTTCAAGATCGAATGCCTTTTTAGCCGAATCTTTTATAAATTTTTGGTAAATCTCACCCATTTTGTAATTGTAATTTAAGCAATAACAGGAATCTTATTAATTCTGTTAATATGTCTGCCACCTTCAAAATCAGTATTTAAAAAAACCTCAATCATTTCAACTGCTGTATCAAAATTAACAAACCTTCCAGGAAGCGTAATTATATTGGCGTTGTTATGTAAGCGTGTTAATTTGGATTGCTCTAAATCCCAGCATAATGCAGCCCTTATGTTTGGGTATTTATTAGCAGTCATATTTGCTCCCTGCCCACTTCCACACATTATAATTCCAAAGCTATAAATTTCATCATTAACAACTTTAGCCACCGGATGAATAAAATCAGGATAATCTACACTTCCTTCTGAATCGGTTCCATAATCCTTAAATTTATAACCCTTGGCTGATAATTTTTGGATAATATATTGTTTCAATTCATATCCCCCATGATCAGAACCAATGGGCAAGACCTGATTTTTATCAAACATGTTAATAATTTATTTCAAACAAAAGTAAGTATTTATAATATATGTGATTATAAATTAATCGTTTAAAAATCTTTTACAAATTACACTTCTGTATATACTCCTAAAAATCAAATTCTTAATTTTGTCAACACTTTTTTGTTTATATCTGTGTAGTTTTGTTAAAAAAATATAACAATCATCATGGTTATTAACAATGAAGATAACATGTAAAAATTTGCTTCAGTTTTAATTTAATTTTTAAGTAGTTTTTGCGTGATTTTGAACATGTAATTGATTATGGTTTCTACTAAATTTTTAAACATAAATGGTTATTAACATATAGTTAATAAATGTGATAAAACAAGTGACAGTGTAATAAAAATTGTTTATTTACTGTTAATAATAAAGCATAATTGACGAAGTCAATCATTCAGTCATAATATTTTCAACACTATTAACAGGCTAATTATTATTACATATTTATTACTTTAAAAATATATATATTATATAGATGAAAAAAGAAGAGCGCTTAACCAATTATTCAGATAAAGAAATTAAAGAACTAATTTTAGAAATTAAAAAGCAAAAGAATGTTCTTTTATTGGCTCATTTTTACCAGATACCTGAAATACAGGATATAGCCGATTATGTAGGTGACAGTTTAGGGCTTGCTCAAAAAGCTGCGGAGTCAAATGTAGATATAATTGTGTTTGCCGGCGTTCATTTTATGGCTGAAACTGCAAAAATTTTAAATCCTGACACAAAAGTTTTATTGCCTGATCTGGAAGCTGGTTGCTCGCTGGCAGAATCTTGTCCGAAAGATAAATTCAGCGATTTTAAAGCAAAGTATCCTGATCATATGGTAATTTCATATATCAATTGCACTGCAGATATAAAAACAATGTCTGATGTAATTTGTACTTCTGGAAATGCTGTTCAGTTGGTTGAATCTTTTCCAAAGCATCAAAAGATCATTTTTGCACCTGATAAAAATTTGGGAGGATACATAAACAATGTGACTGGCCGAAATATGGTATTGTGGGATGGAACCTGTGAAGTGCATGATATTTTATCAACTGAAGCTATAATTAATTTGAAGATTGAAAATCCGAATGCTAAATTGATTGCTCATCCTGAGTGTAAGGCTGCTGTTCTTGAACTGGCCGATTATGTGGGTTCAACAACTGCAATGTTGAATTATACAAGTAAGGATGATTCAGAAAAATACATTGTAGCTACTGAGACGGGAATTCTTCATCAAATGCGTAAAAACTCTCCTGATAAAGAGTTTATCATTGTACCTACTGATAAAACCTGTTCGTGTAATGATTGTCCATATATGAAATTAAATACGCTGGAAAAGTTATATTTGTGCATGAAAAATGAAAAACCAGAAATTACACTTTCTGAGCAAATAATTAAAATGGCAGAGAAACCCATAAGAAGAATGTTGGATATTTCTAAAAAACTGAATTTAGTAAAATGATAAACCGAATAATTTTACTCTTGATATTTTTGTTTTCATTTTTAGGATTAACGGCACAAAATGTTGTTGATCCGAATGGGTATAATAAGTTTTATTACGAAAATGGACAATTGTCGAGTGAAGGAACTATGCGTGATGGAGAACCTGATGGATACTGGAAAACTTATTATGAAAATGGTGTTGTTAAGTCGGAAGGTAACCGTAAAGATTTTAAGCTCGACAGCATTTGGACTTTTTATAGTGACTCTGGAAATGTAGCCCTACAAATTACTTATCTCGATGGAAAAAAGAATGGAATTAGAAGGACCTTTCATGAAAGTGAAGTTGTAGAGGAGAATTTTGTAAACGATATAAAACAAGGATTTACGTATTATTATTATCCAAATGGTGAATTGTGGAAAGAGGTAAATTTTGAAGAAGGATTAGAACAAGGAATTGGAAAAGAATATGCAAGCAGTGATGGAAGGGTTATAAAATTAACCTATTATAAAAAAGGATATATCATTGATATTGAACGGATAAACTCTATAGATAAAGCCGGGATGAAACAGGGCAAATGGAAATATTTTTATGAAGAAGAAGGAACTGTAAAATTGGATGGGGAATATAAAAACGATTTAAAACATGGTTATTTTAAAGAATATTCAAAGGATGGAAATTTATTGACAACATCAAAATACATTGATGGTGTATTGCAGGAAGATGTTGCTGAACTTGCCAAACTGGATATTAAAACAGAGTATTACCCTAGCGGACAACCAAAAATTGTTGCCAGTTATAAAAATGATGTACCCGAAGGGGTAAGAAGAGAATATTCACCTGAAGGAGAAATTGTTGCAGGTTACATTTTCAAAAACGGAACTGTAATTGGCGAAGGTATTATTGATGAAGCAGGTATAAAAGATGGTCCATGGGTTGAATATTATCCTAATTCCGCACTCAAATCAGAAGGTATTTACGATAATGGAAAACGGATTGGTGAATGGAAATTTTATCATTCTAATGGCCAGTTAGAACAAATTGGTTCTTATAACAATGATGGAAAAGAAGACGGGCCATGGACCTGGTATTTTGCCACAGGTGATATCCTCCGGGAAGAAGGATATTTCAACGGAATGATAGATGGAATTAGTATTGAATATGATGAATTTGGGGTGACCATTGCTGAAGGAGAATACATTGAGGATTATCGAGAGGGCAAATGGGTATTTAATTATGGTGATCATAAATCGGAGGGAGAATACCTCAATGGAATGCGCCATGGAGAATGGATTAATTATTACAGCGATGGCATTAAAAGTTTTGAAGGAAAATTTATTGAAGATAATCCAAATGGCCGACAAACCTGGTACTGGCCCAATGGAAACATAAAAACGCAAGGAAACTATTCAATGGGATTAAAAGACGGAGAGTGGATTAAATACAATTATGACGGAACTCCATTTATCAATATTTTTTATGATAATGGTATCGAGAAAAAATATGATGGTGTCCGCATAAAAATTTATGACGAAGATGCATCGGATCAAACAGGTGGAGTTGATTTTTAATCAACCATTGGAATTACTTCCATTATCGGGCTGATTAAATAAATACGGTTATTGTCCATCCGTTTACATTTATATCGCTTCCTGATTTTTTCCAGTTTTTTGAAAATGACTCCATTGTATATTTCAAACAGGCTGTCATCCGGCAATTCTTCAAGGGTAAAATAACTTTTTCCGGAATCGTATTTCCTCATTTTTTTTGTCAATTCTGTATCCACAGAAGATGAAGTGGGATTTTTTAAGAACTTAAACAAAACATTCAAAATATCTTCCGGAAAAACAGATTCGTTCAAGTAAGGATCCATTAACTCCCTGAAAGATTGTTTCCATTCTTTACCATGGGGTTTTACCTTCCGATTGTGTTTTTCCCAGGTATTTAAATTGGCAAATTCGTGGATTATGGTTACTAAAAAATTGTATTTATTCAAATCGTGATTGACTGAAATTTTGTGGAATTTTGAACGTATAGGTGGCCGGTAATCACCCAATTTAGTCGACCTGCTTTTGGTAATTTTTAATTGAACATTTGAGGTATTCAGAAATTCCAATACACCTGATACAGCAGCTTCTGGAATATAATCCAGCAGAACTTCCCTATATGTTTTCATTCAATTGATGTCTTTCTGCTTTTTTATCTTTCTGTAAACTGAATTCAGGACAATCCAAACATTTTTTCTTCATTTTTTTTGAAGATGAGCAAGAACCTAAAAAGGTTATTGATAATGAAAATACTAAAATCAATAAGATAGATTTGAAAATTTGCATGGTGTTATTTTTATAAGGCACAAAAATATTAAAATTGTTTGAAATAATTTTTTATCACTAATTTAGCAACTGATACGAAAGTTTTATGGTAAGCCGGTTTGGAACCTATTTGTTTCTAATGTATAAAGTGTTTCGTAGACCTGACAAATGGAAGGTTTACAGGAAGCAACTTATCATTGAAATCTATAGCCTTGGAATTGAATCTTTAGGCATCATTTCCATTATTTCCATTTTTATGGGTGCAGTAGTTGCCATTCAAACAGTATATAATATCGACAATCCGCTGATACCTTTATCAATGATTGGATTTACTGTACGGCAATCGGTAATCCTTGAATTTTCACCTACTATAATCAGTTTAATACTGGCTGGTAAGGTAGGTTCTCGTATTGCTTCTGAAATAGGTACAATGCGTGTAACCGAACAAATAGATGCATTGGATATCATGGGTATCAATTCATCTAATTATTTAATTTTCCCTAAAATTTCTGCAGCGATTATAATCAATCCAGTATTGATTATAATCAGCATGGGATTTGGATTGTTTGGTGGATATATGGTGGCAATTTTTACTAATTTATATTCAGTTCCCGATTATTTATTAGGTGTTAAAAGTTGGTTTGATTCCTATACCATTTTTTATGCAATTATTAAAACCATCGTGTTTGCCACATTGATTACTTCTATTTCCGGATTTGAGGGTTATATTGTAAAAGGTGGTGCGGTCGAAGTTGGTGCAGCAAGTACCAGGGCTGTGGTGTGGAGTAGTATTATGATTATTTTATTTAATTTAATTCTTACACAATTATTGCTTTCATGATTGAAGCAAAAAACATATCAAAATCATTTGGGGACCATCAGGTGCTGAAGAATGTTTCTGTCAAATTTGAAAAAGGAAAATCAAATTTGATCATTGGCCAAAGCGGATCTGGTAAAACCGTTTTAATGAAATGTTTGATTGGTTTATATGAGGTTGATGAGGGTCATATTTATTTTGATGACAGGGATTTTTCCGAGATGTCGTTTAGCGAGAGAAAAAATGTACGTAAGGAGCTTGGAATGCTTTTTCAGGGTGGAGCTTTGTTTGATTCAATGACTGTTGAAGATAACATTATGTTTCCATTAACCATGTATACCGATCAATCGATGGAAGAAAAAAAAGAAAGGGTAAATTTTTGTTTGGATTGGGTGAACCTGGAGAATGTTAATCACATGTATCCTGCTGAATTAAGTGGTGGAATGATCAAACGTGTAGCTATTGCACGAGCCATTTCCATGAATCCAAAATATTTATTTTGTGATGAACCTAATTCTGGTTTGGATCCCCAAACAGCCGGGGTAATCGATGACCTGATCCAACGACTGACACAAGAATTTCAAATGACAACCGTTGTAAATACTCACGATATGAATTCTGTGATTAAAATTGGTGATACCATATCTTACATTTATAATGGAGAACTTTGGTGGGAAGGAGATAAGGAGCATATTTTGGATACAGATAATAAAGAGTTGAATGATTTTGTATTTGCAACAGAGCTGACAAAAAGGTTGAAATAATTTATTTTTTTTTCATGAACTTTCTTGATATTATATTCATCATCCCCATAGTATGGTTTGCATACCAGGGATTTAAAAGAGGCTTGATCATTGAGCTGGCTTCCCTTCTTGCATTGATACTCGGTATTTATGCAGCCTTGTATTTTTCGGGCTATGCTGCTGATTTTTTAACCAACAATATGGATTTGAGTTCAAAATATGTACCTGTTGCATCATTCATATTGACTTTTATTGCTGTTGTTGTTATTGTATATTTTATCGGAAAAGTACTGGAAAAAATAGTGAATATGGTTGCCCTTGGATTTTTAAATAAACTGGCAGGTAGCTTTTTTGGAATATTAAAGGCTGCGGTAATTTTAAGCATAGCATTGCTTTTAATCAATCAGTTTAATGATGATCTGATATCCCATCAAAAGAAGAAAAATTCATTGTTGTATGGACCAATTTCTTCGATAGCACCTGTGTTGTGGCAAGGTTTGGAAAATTTTGATTTTAAAGATTCTAAAATAGAGGACTTAAAAGAAGAGGTAGAAGAAATTGCAATTTAATTATAATGATAATAAAGTTCCAACCTTCAAGCCGGGACTTTAATATTTCAAAATAAAATTATTCTTTTATTGCTTTTACTCCCGGCAACTCTTTTCCCTCAATATATTCAAGCATTGCACCTCCACCTGTGGAAACATAACTTACTTTTTCCTTTAGCTTGTATTTATTTATAGCTGCTACAGAATCACCACCACCAATCAATGAAAATGCTCCATTTTTAGTGGCTTTAGCAACTCCAAGTGCCACAGCTTTAGTTCCTTCTGCAAAATTCTCAAATTCAAAAACACCCATGGGGCCATTCCATAAAATCGTTGAAGAATTTTCAATTACTTCCTTAAATGTTTTTATTGATTCTGGTCCAATGTCCAAACCCATCCAGTCATCAGGAATTTCATTCACATCAGCTATTTTTCTGTTGGCATTGTTGTCAAAATTATCTGCAATGATCGTATCTGTGGGCAGATATACATTTACGCCCATATCTTTTGCCCCTTCTATTATATTGAGGGACAATTCCAGTAAGTCATCTTCCACCAGGGATTTACCGACATTGCCACCCATGGCATGAATAAATGTAAACATCATCCCACCACCAACAATAAGGTTGTCTACCTTTGAAAGAAGATTATTTATGATCTCTATTTTTCCTGAAACTTTAGCACCTCCTAGTATGGCAGTAAATGGGCGTTTTGATTCATGTAATACCTTATCAATGCTTTTTATTTCATTTTCCATGATGTACCCAAAAAGTTTTTCTTCAGGGAAAAATTGAGCAATTATTGCAGTTGAGGCATGGGCACGGTGTGCTGTCCCGAAAGCATCATTCATATATACATTTCCCAATGAAGCTAATTTTTTAGCAAACTCAACGTCGCCTTTTGTTTCTTCCTTATAGAACCTCAAATTTTCAAGTAAAAGTACTTCACCGTTTTTCAAGTTTGATGCCTTAATTTTGGCTGATTCACCAATGCAGTCATCAGCAAATAAAACATTGGTGTTTAATTGTTCAGAAAGATATGGAATTAAATGTTTTAGCGAAAATTTATCTTCTGGTCCTTCCTTTGGCCTTCCAAGGTGTGACATTAAAATAGGACTACCACCTCCTGAAATAATTTTTTGAATGGTAGGTATTGCTGCATCTATTCTTGTGGAGTCAGTAATTTCAAATTGATCATTCAATGGCACATTAAAATCAACCCTTACCAATACTTTCTTACCATTAAAGTCGTAATTATCAATTGTCTTCATAAATATTAAATTAATTATTTTTAACTTTTTTGTTATTTAATTTCCTGATTATAATTGGGTGCAATATTAAGTTTATTTGAGATTAGTTTCAAAATTACTTAAAATTTCAATTCTATAATATTCATTAATTTTACAACATTAATAATCAAACCATATTGATGTCAAAGTTCAAGGGTACGATCCGGTCGAAACTGCAAAAGCAGGAGACCTCCATTTTTGCAGTAATGTCAGCCCTGGCCAGGGAGCACAAGGCCATCAACCTTTCACAAGGTTTTCCTGATTTTGAAGTTTCAGGTAAGTTGATTGACCTTGTTAAAAAATATATGAAAAAGGGGTACAATCAATATGCCCCAATGACTGGAATAATTGAACTGCGTGAACAAATTGCCATAAAAGTTGAAAATATGTATGGTGCCCAATATGATTTTGAGAAGGAAATAAATATTACTGCGGGTGCAACCCAGGCTCTTCATACAGTTATTTCGGCAATGATCAATGAAAATGATGAAGTCATCGTTTTTGAACCAGCTTATGATTCATATGTTCCGGTAATCAAAATGAATGGTGGAATTGTTAGGTACAGCACATTAAAGTATCCCGATTACCATATCGATTGGCAAGAGGTTAAAAAACTGATTTCAGGACGAACCCGTATGATCATTATAAATTCTCCACACAATCCCTCTGGTAGTGTGTTGAATTCAAAGGACCTGGAAACTTTAAACAAGCTTACCCGCAATACTGATATATTAATTCTTAGCGATGAAGTTTATGAACACCTGATCTTTGATCGCCTCAAACATGAAAGTATTTGTCGGTATCCTGATTTGGTACATCGTTCCTTTGTTGTCGGATCTTTTGGTAAAACTTTTCATGCTACCGGATGGAAAATGGGTTATGTGCTGGCTCCCGAAAATTTAATGGAGGAGTTCCGGAAGGTTCATCAATTTGTTGTTTTTGCTTGTAATACACCTGTACAGTATGCACTTGCAGAATATATGCAGGACAAAACCACCTATGAAGATCTGGGATTCTTTTATCAAAAGAAAAGGGATTATTTTGTTGAGTTGATTCAAGATTCAAAATTTAAAATATTACCTTCTTATGGTACTTATTTTCAATTGCTTGATTACAGCAATATCTCTGATGAGCCTGAAATGGAGTTTGCAACTCGTTTGACAATTGAGTATAAAATTGCATCTATCCCGGTATCTGTTTTTTACCACAAAAAGGATGACAATAAGGTATTGCGATTTTGTTTTGCTAAAATGGAGAAAACCCTTGATAAGGCAGCGAACATACTATGCAAAATTTAAAATTAGTCGTTATACAAGCTGATATTATATGGGAAGACGTTGATCAAAACCTGGATAATTTCGAAAATAAATTAAGTCAGATTGTTGAACGGCCTGATTTAATTGTATTGCCCGAAATGTTTAACTCGGGCTTTACAATGAATGTCGAAAAATGTGCTGAAAAAGAAAATGGGAAGACTGTAAATTGGGTTCAGCAAAGAGCACAGGAAAAAGATTGTGTTATAACCGGAAGTTTATTAGTGAATGAAGCTGGTAAGTTTTATAACCGTATGTTTTGGGTAAATCCTGATGGTAGTTATGAAACTTACGACAAGCGGCATCTTTTTAGAATGGGCTTTGAACATCATACCATGTCGCAAGGTTTGAATAAAAAAATTGTTAAGTTGTTTGACTGGAGAATAAATTTACAGATTTGTTATGATCTTCGGTTTCCGGTTTGGAGTAAAAATAATTTTATCAATGATCAATATGATTATGATGTTTTGCTTTATGTTGCCAACTGGCCAGAAGTCAGGAGTTTTGCCTATAAATCATTGTTAGTTGCCCGGGCAATCGAAAATCAAACCTATGTTATTTGGGTTAACAGGGTTGGAAGCGATGGTAATAAGGTTTATCATTCGGGTGATTCTATGGTGATTGACCCATTGGGAAATATTGTATCACAAACCAAACCTGGGGTTGAAGAATTTCTTTCCATAGAGCTCAACCTAAAAAATCTATATAGTTTAAGAGAAAAATTTAAAGTGGGATTGGATTGGGATAGGTTCCGGATAGATCCTTAGATTGTTAAAATAATTTCAACAATTAGTGATATTTCCGAAAGCTTTATGAAATTTATATTGATTTTTAACAATTAATAGATTTATTTCGCAATGAATTAAAAAATTTGAATATGAATATCATTATTGCAGGTGATGGTGAAGTTGGATTTCATTTAGCTAAGATGCTGCATGATGAAAATCATGATATAACGATTGTTGATCCGCATGAGGAGTTACTGATGATGCTTGAATCCCATACGGATATCATGACAATTACAGGCGATTGTACATCAGTATCTGTTTTAAATAAAGCAAGGATTAATAAAGCAGATTTACTGATTTCGGTTTTACATGATGAGCAAACAAACCTCATTTCTTGCATATTGGGGAAAAAGCTTGGAGCTAAAAGAACAATTGCCAGAATCAATAATACAGAATATCTATCTTCTGGAATCAGGGAAATTTTTAAAGGTCAGGGTGTTGATGAATTGGTTTGTCCCGAAAGTATTGCTGCTGATGAAATTATAGCATTGCTTAAACAAACTGCCGCTACTGAGATTTATAATTTTTCCCATGGCCGGCTTTCTTTGTTTCTCATCAAACTCGAAGAAAATGCTCCCGCAGTAAACAAAAGCCTTAACGATATTGCCAATGAATTTCCTATGCTGAATTTCAGGGCTGTAGCTATACACAGGGCTTCTCAAACGATTATTCCTAATGGGGATGATGTTTTTATGGCGAATGATCTGGCTTATGTAATTACGAAGCCGGACGGAATCATGACTTTAATGAAGTTGGGCGGAAAACAGCACATCGAGATCAAAGATATTTTAATTGTCGGGGGAGGTAGAATTGGTAGAAAAACAGCCCAGCGATTGGAAAAATCAATGGATATCAAGCTTGTTGAAATTGAAAAGGAGCGAAGTCAATGGCTTGCAAATGATCTGGAGAAAACCATGGTAATCAATGGCGATGCCAGGGATATTGAACTATTGAGAGATGAGGGTATCAGTGAAACAGATGCTTTTATCGCTGTTACTGATAATTCTGAAACTAATATTCTTACTTGTTTGCATGCTACCAAACTTGGTGTTAAGAGATCCATTGCGCTTGTTGAAAATATTGATTATATCGACATTTCTCAAAATATTGGTATCAATACCATTGTCAATAAAAAATTGATAACGGCAAGTTATATTGCACGTTTTACAATGGATGCCGAAGTAACTTCAATTAAATGTTTAAGTGGTATTGATGCTGAAGTGCTTGAATTTGTTGCCAAGCATAATTCTAAAATAACTAAAAAGCCAATACGTAAATTAAGTATTCCTGAAGGCTCAATAATAGGCGGAATTGTAAGGGGCAAGAACAGTTATATTGCCGTTGGTGATTTCCAGGTTCAGGAAAATGACAAAGTTGTTGTGTTTGCTTTGCCTAAGGCAATTCACAAGGTAGACAAATTGTTTAATTAATTCTTTACTTTTGTTTTCCGATGTCGATACTGTCAAAAATTAATGGAAAAATAATTCTGCAATTTCTTGGAATTCTGCTAATTATTGAAGGATTATTTATGTTTACCGGAATTCCGTTCTCACTTTATTACTGCGGAGAAAAATGCTTAAGCCTTTTATATAGCGGTTTGATTACTTTTGGGACTGGCTTGGTTCTTTGGTTTTTTACTAAGAGTGCAGAGCGCCAGATTGGCAAAAGAGAAGGTTATATTATTGTTACAGTTACCTGGCTTGTTATTTCACTTTTTGGCACATTGCCATATTTAATAAGCAATACTATTCCCAATTTTACAAATGCATTTTTTGAAACCATTTCAGGTTTTACTACTACCGGGTCTTCTATTTTGGATGATATTGAATCCATGCCCAAAGGCTTGCTATTCTGGAGAAGTCTGACACATTGGATTGGAGGAATGGGTATTATTGTTTTATCAGTTGCCATATTACCGATTTTAGGTATTGGCGGAATGCAATTGTTCGTGGCTGAAATGCCAGGAACGGGAATTACACCTGATAAATTACACCCGCGAATTACCCAGACTGCCAAAAGACTTTGGCTCATTTATGTGATGCTAACTGCAATTGAAACCGTATTGTTATTGTCAGGTGGAATGAATTTATTTGATTCAATGTGTCATTCTTTTGCCACCATGGCAACAGGTGGATTTTCAACACAAAATACAAGTATTGCAGGCTATTCTCCATATATTCAATATGTTATTGTTGTTTTTATGATTATGGCTGGAACTAACTTTACACTTCATTACCTTAGTTTGCATGGTAAAATAAGGGAGGTATGGAAAAATGAAGAATACCGATATTATATTTTGTTCACATTTGGATTTGTCTTTTTGATTACAGCTCTAATGTTGTGGTATAGTGATATTGCTGTTGAAAAAGCATTTAGGAACACATTGTTTCAGGTAGTTTCAATTGTAACCACTACCGGATTTGTTACATCGGACTATATGTTTTGGCCCGGGAATTTATGGATTTTTATTTTTCTACTGATGTTTATCGGTGGAAGCGCGGGCTCTACAGCTGGTGGAATAAAAATTGCAAGACAAATTTTATTGCTAAAAAACAGTGCTTTGGAGTTTAAGCGGATGATTCATCCAAAGGCGGTTATTCCCGTAAGATTTAATGGACGTGCAGTACCCCGGGAAATTATTCATATGATCATGGCATTTTTTCTATTTTATATATTGATTTTCTTTGCCGGTACTTTTATTATGACTCTTCTTGGACTTGATTTTGATACAGCAATTGGAGCTACAATTGCATCACTTGGTAATATAGGCCCGGGTATTGGCTCGGTTGGGCCAATGGATAATTTTTCTCATATTCCGGATGTGGGCAAGTGGTTCCTTTCTTTTTTAATGATGTTAGGCCGTTTAGAGTTATTTACCGTAATGATTATTTTCTCACCTGTTTTTTGGAAAAAATAACCCTCATTGAGGGTTTTGATACGAAACCTTAATACTGAGTATTACGTGAGGAGCTTTACTTTAACAACATATAAAAACTATAGACCTATATGAAAAATAAAAGTTTAAAATTTAAAATTG
>Ga0164315_10003020_pt1 | contig 12989 bp, 15 predicted proteins | sample GuaBasSedimGuay6_FD_113737 | JGI IMG/M metagenome (GOLD analysis project Ga0164315, IMG submission 113737) | Subseafloor sediment microbial communities from Guaymas Basin, Gulf of California, Mexico - Guay6, Core 4569-2, 0-3 cm | ecosystem: Environmental > Aquatic > Marine > Hydrothermal vents... | reverse complement strand
TTGTAGGGGGCCGGCTTTGTATTTTTTTGCCTGCCCCAATATTTTAATGAGATTTGTAGCCGGCCCCTTAAGCTTAGATGGTGGGCAACAAAAACCCGTTACCCACCATTTCACGCTAAAGTTTCGCGGAGCGAAACTTTAGCGTGAAATACATTTTGATTTATGTATAACGATGAGGGTTGCACCTGGGGCTATGATCTCGCTACGCTCGGCAACGAAGTTTCACATTCAACCCCTACGGGGCCTTAGCTTTTAAGTCTATCTCAGGGGGAATGGTGGGCAACAAAAACCCGTTACCGGCCCCCTACAAAAAACAGAACATTTATTTTTGGGATATACCTAACCCAAAATCTCATTGATCATTGAATTTCAAAATAGCTTAACAAAGTGCGTTGCCAACGGCTGTGGTTATTATCGCTAACCATAAAAAAATATCGGCCTTGATGATGCGTCAAGCCCTCGAAGTTGTCGATGTGCCAGCCTTGGGTATTGTCAAATACGGCAACTTGCTCGCTTTCACTGTGTAAGCCTGTTCTTGATTGACAGCTTGATAACCAGACTCGTCGTAAGCTGATAATCAATGGTGTGTAGATTGAATAAAAGGCGCGTTCTAAAATCAGTATTGATCTGTCTTCTAAGGTTTCGAGGGCGACTACACCACTGTTTTTAGCTGGAAAAGCGGGCAAAATCCATTGTCGTTTATTGAGGGTGTAAAGGGTGATTTTATGTTCCCCTTTTAGAGAATAGGGTTTGTTAGCTTCTTTTAATGGCCATTCTGGCGCGGTTATGATTCCAAAAATGGGATGCACTGTGACGGATTCAAGAATTTTATTACTACCGGCATAGTTTTTCCATGTTTGTAATGTTTTGGGTAAGGTGTAATTATCTAATGGTTTGCCGTAAGGCGTGAATAGGGCTAATCGAGGCCCGATTTCTAACATAATGAGTAATTGACTATCGCCCTTAATGCCGTTATGTCCTTTTAAAATCACGATGCCTTCAGCATCTCGCCATCTTAAAGTTTTGCCTTGTGTATTTTTGAGTAAGTAGGCTGAAATAACGCGAACGCTGATGAGGGTGTGATTTTTAATGAAAGGGCGTAGGTGGAAAATGATACCCCGATCCGATAAGGCATATAATAGCTTTTCATCTACATCCCAAGCGAGTCCCGATAATTGTCCTATTTTTAATCCTTTGATTTGATTAGGGGGTAGTTCTACAGTGCCGCGTAAACGGATACCCATGTAGATATCACCGATTTGATAGTGTTCTGAAAGCTTAAAAGGATGATTGGCAGATCGGATAGTGATAATCACGATGCCAATCAAGAAAAATAGGAACCATTTTCTGTACATACCCGATGTTTTTTTGATTTTTGAGAATGTCATAACGCATAAATAAATAGTTAATCAATGATTATTTGAATAATTATAGCCATTCAATTGATATTGAGTACAACGGATGACGGGCCGATAAACGAATAAGGCATAACGATTTTTCGATTGGGTTAAATACAGGGCAACCACAAGGGCTTGCCCCTACAAATGATGTATTTTATGCATACAGGGCAACCACAAGGGCTTGCCCCTACAAATGATGTATTTTATGCTTCAGGGAAACGCTATTAGATAGGATGGGTTCGATAAATTGTTGATTCTTTATCAATCAATGATAACCACGTAGGGTTTTAATTCGTTTTATCGACCCGTCATCCGTTGTACTCCTACTCCTGTACTCCTACTCAACCCTGTAGTGGAAATACCCCCTTATCTATTTAACCAATTGATTTAATTCAAAAATTGGCATCAAAATGGCCAAGACAATGGTTAACACAATGCCGCCCATGACTAATATCAATAAGGGTTCAAACAGGCCTAATAATACACCAATCAAGGTTTCTAATTCACGCTCTTGCATGATAGCGGCACGCTCTAGCATACTTTCAAGCTTGCCACTGGTTTCGCCGCTGGCAATTAAATAGATTGTCATAGACGGAAATAAACCGGTTTGTTCTAAAGCAGTGTGCAGGCTAGTGCCTTCTCGGACTTTGTTAGTCGCGTCAAGGGCCGCTTGACGCATGAGCCGATTTGACAACACTTGGCTGGTGATACGCAAAGCTTCTAACATGGGTACGCCACTTTCTGTCAATATGCTCAAAGTGCGCGTAAACCTGGCGACATCGCTGCCCCGTTCCAAACGGGATATTAAGGGCATGACTAATAATAAACGATGAAATAGGATAATGTTTTGTTCAAAACGCAATAGATAGCGTAATCCCACTATCGTTGCTATCAGTAAAACCAATAACCACCCTATCCAGTTTTGCAAGAAATCGCTGAAAGCAATCAGCGTGCGTGTTAACCAAGGCAATTCTTGATTGATGTTGCTAAACACTTGTACGACTTGTGGTACGACATAAGCTAATAAGCCAATGACGACGGCAATGGCTACGGTGCTGAGTAATGCAGGGTAAAATAACGCTAATAAGGTTTTTTGCTGAACTTGTTGACGGTTTTCTGTGTATTCTGCAAGACGTTCTAATACTAAATCTAAATGCCCTGATTGTTCACCGGCCGCAACTGTAGCGCGATAAACTGATGGAAACACTTTAGGAAAATCGCCTAAGCCTTCTGCCAAACTATGCCCTTCTAATACGCGCGAGCGCACGGCTAATAAGAGACTTTTTAAACGCGGTTTTTCGGTTTGTTCTGAAATGGCGCGTAAGGCTTCTTCCAAAGCTAAACCGGCACGAACTAAGGTAGCCAGTTGACGAGTTAATAAGGCTAAATCGGTAGTACTGACAGGCACGCGGCGATGTTGGCGCTGTTTCGCTGGGCGAACGACTTCTTCAATAGATAGCGGGGTTAAACCTTGTTCCCGAAGTTGCTGACGAATTTGTTTAGGCGTATCACCTTCTAATACGCCTTTACGAGTTTGTCCAACTTGATTTAATGCGGAATATTCAAAAGCAGCCATAATGAAAACCCATAACGACAAGGATTCGTATATAAAAAAGGATTTAAACCCATAACTACAAGGATTGTATATAAGAAAGGATTTAAACAGGGTACAACCCTGATCTAATCTCTTCATATAAGTAGGGACACATAAATATTTTAACATTTTCTGTATTTCACGCGTGAAATGGTGGGTAGCGTGTTTTTGCTGCCCACCATCCCTCTACAAAATGTTAATAAACTTTTGCGTACCTACTTACAATCCTTGTCGTTGCTCACCATTCCATCATACGCTTAAAACAAGAGGCATTGATTATGAATTACCATAATATTCAAAGAGTTGTAAATGAAAAACGTAGGGTGGGTAACGGGTTTTTGTTGCCCACCATTCCATCATACGCTTAAAACAAGAGGCATTGATTATGAATTACCATAATATTCAAAGAGTTGTAAATGAAAAACGTAGGGTGGGTAGCGTGTTTTTGCTGCCCACCATCCCTCTACAAAATGTTAATAAACTTTTGCGTACCTACTTACAATCCTTGTCGTTGCCCACCATTCCATCATACGCTTAAAACAAGAGGCATTGATTATGAATTACCATAATATTCAAAGAGTTGTAAATGAAAAAGGAACGGTTACCAGCGTTATTGTACCCATTAACATTTGGCAAGATATACAATCTGAAAAGGAAACCGCTTACTTGCTCAAAAATGAGACAATGATAACAACGCTTGTTAGCCGCGAAAAATCGTCGTAAAGGCATTGACTTTGAGATAGCTTGTAAAAACCTTGGCATTAATAGGCGATAAATCGCCTACAATGGGTCAAAAATAGGGGCGAAAAGGTGCTGAAACTCAGCACCAAGTGCTGAAACTCAGCACTTTTAGAGGCTTATTAAATTCTTTTTTCTTTAAAAATCAATCAGTTAATAAATGGCATGAGATATGCAAATTATTCTTTAAATAAAAATAATTTGAATGTTATCGTTTTTAAGGAGGAATTATCTCATGTCTATTTCTTATGGATATTTTCTGGCGCTTTTTCAGTTACTGCTGTTTTCATTTGCGATGCTTGTCGTCGTGGGCTTCCTATTCGGTAAATTTCTAGTCAATTTTCCTGGCTTTTTCTTTGATTTAGTCTCACAACTGATTGATTGGATTGGTAATCCAGTCGAAATTGTACTCAAAATTTTGCGGTTTTGTGCCCTGCTCTATCTTTTCAAATGGATTTTAAATCAATTGGGTTTTCAAAAAGGGCCCCTGACTTTTACACAATACCTGATCATTTCGTTGTGTATTGCTTATATCGTGCTTTCTCCGAGTCAATTCTCGCCTGATGAGATGCTTATCATTGCGATTTTAGTGTCAATTAGCTTCTACAAAATATTGACGCTTGTTTTAAACAAATTCTCTGTGAAACACAAAAAACAAATTGAGGCTCATGTCAATCGCGCTAAACAGTTTGAAAGAGCGGCTTTTCAAGCGTATCAACAAGAACAATTGTATGATGCTTTGCGTCACTATCACAAAGCACTGGATATCTATAAATCCCCTATTTTGGCTCAAGAGACGAATTTGAATATTCGCCGTGCCAAAATACTAGAGAAAATAGGGGTTGTTTTGTATAAAGACAAACAATTTGAGATCGCATTAGTGCGTTTTCATCAGGCATTAGATGTCTACAAAAAACCAGATGAAGAGAATCCTAATCGGTTCAATGATCACATTCGATTGTTGAACGAAAGCGCCATCGTTTTGCGAAAGCTAGGGCGACGCCAAGAGGCATTGAAACGCTATCACTTGATCTCTGAATTAACGGGTAAACCGTCAATACCTAAAAATTTTTTTGTTAGCAGTGTCTGAACCGTTATCAATTATCAATTATCTTGTAGGGGCAATCCCTTGTGGTTGCCCCTGTGTGTGGTTACCCCCTAAATCAATATCCCCCCATTACCCCCCCTCTATTGCTTAATCCCTATTGTCCAATTCCCCATTCCCTATTCACCTACATTTAAATGGTGGGCAACATAAACCCGTTACCCACCCATTTCACGCTAAAGTTTCGCGGAGCGAAACTTTAGCGTGAAATATTGATTTTAATGGGGCCGGTAACATAAACCCGTTACCCACCCTACATAACCTAAACGTGGTAATCAACTCAATTTTCGTTTAATGAGAATGGTGGGCAACAAACTAAATTTACCCACCCTACATAACCTAAACGTGGTAATCAATTTTCGTTTAATGAGAATGGTGGGCAACAAACTAAACACCCTACATAACCTAAACGTGGTAATCAAGTCAATTTTCGTTTTAATGAGAATGGTGGGCAACAAACTAAATTTACCCACCCTACATAACCTAAACGTGGCAATCAAGTCAATTTTCGTTTTAATATGAGAATGGTGGGCAACAAACTAAACACCCTACATAACCTAAACGTGGTAATCAAGTCAATTTTCGTTTTAATGAGAATGGTGGGCAACAAACTAAACACCCTACATAACCTAAACGTGGTAATCAAGTCAATTTTCGTTTTAATGAGAATGGTGGGCAACAAACACATGTTACCTACCCTACATAACTGAATATAAGTTGATATAATAAACGCTTTTTTAAGCGAGCAGCACATTCATGGCGACTGAAACAGAATTAAAATTACACATCGATCCCGCAGATGCGGATAAACTGATGCTGCACCCATTATTACAATCAGCCACTTGCAAACAAGCCCCACAGCATTTGTACAATGTTTACTTTGATACACCCGAACAGGATTTATTACAACAAGGCATTGGATTGCGAGTACGCTGTATTGGTGACAAACGGGTGCAAACCATCAAAACGGCAGGTAGCGGTTTAGGCGGTTTGCATCAACGCCAAGAATGGGAAACAGAAATAACTGGCGACAAACCCGATTATACACTCTTCCCCAAAAAGGCTTTACCCAAGTGGTGTGATGATGAACAAAACATCAGTAAAATCAAACCCTTGTTTAAAACCGATTTTATGCGTACCAATTGGGATATCCTATTTGAGGGGAGTCAAATTGAAGTCTCACTTGATCAAGGCGAGGTTAAAACCGAAAAAGCCAGCATTCCGCTGAGCGAAGTTGAATTAGAACTCAAATCAGGCGAAGCTGAAACATTATTTCAAGTTGCTCTGATTTTGCAGAAGGATATCCCGCTGAGGATTGAAAATGAAAGCAAAGCGGCAAAGGGCTATACACTCCATCAACCTAAAGCGCCCCAATTTCACAAAGCTGGCGCGATGATTGTGACTCCCGATATGACAGCAGAGCAAGCCTTTGTTCATATTGTCTGGCATTGTCTTGAACATTTGCAAAGCAACGAAGACATCGTTTTGCATGGTGAAGACATAGAAGGCGTTCATCAAATGCGCGTCGCATTGCGTCGCTTACGCTCTTGCCTCACACTCTATCAACCCTTGATTCCCAAACAAAGCCATGCCAAGTTACGCAAAACATTGAAATGGATTACCCAAATATTAGGTGTCGCACGAGAATGGGACGTTTTTGCACTCAGTTTGCAAAATATGCAATCACAAGAGCATAAATTATCCTTATCCCCTATTATCAGAATGGAATTAGAAGCTTTACAAACAACAGTATCAAGTCACCAGATAGAGGCTTATATCAATGTGCGTGACGCACTGCGTTCACAGAATTACAGTCGTCTATTATTATCATTCGGCAAATGGTTGACTAAACGCAGTTGGCGGCGGAAATTAGAAACAACCGCTTTAGAAAATTTAGAGCATCCCGCCCTTGATTTTGCGAACCAAATACTCAACCAACATGCTCATTTAGTGAAAGAGCAAGGTAAAACGTTAGCTCAATTTGAACTAGAACAACTTCATGAACTGCGTATTGCGATAAAACAAATGGGTTACGGCACCCGTTTTTTTACCGCACTTTATCCGCGTGATTTAGCGCGCCCTTACACTAAAACGCTATCAGTATTGCAAGATGAACTCGGCATACTCAATGATGGGCATGTAGCCAGCGACAGATTGAACCAAGCCGGATTAAGTAGCGATACACCCGTTCGACATTTTCTAAATGGTTGGTATGCCCATCAACAAGTGACTCGGTTAGGCAGTCTGGAACCAGCTTGGCAAACCTTTCTTGAACAGCCGATTTTTTGGAAAGATTTGTAGAGACGCGATGCCTCGCGTCTCTTGTTGCGGGATAAAAATACTTCAAATTGAACAAGTTGAAAACAGAATCGAACTTTTCCCTGTTGATTCTTGGCGAAATCAAGCAGATTTTGTGAAAGAAGGCATTGATAGAATAATGCAAGAAGCAGAAGGTTTTTTGAAAGGGATTGATACTCAATGATATCCATAGCCAAACGTTGTACTTTATTTAAATTAATGTAGGGTGGGTAACGTGTTTTTGTTGCCCACCATTTAAATTAATGTAGGGTGGATAACGTGTTTTTGTTGCCGGCCCCATTAAAATGTAGGGTGGATAACGTGTTTTTGTTGCCGGCCCCATTAAAATGTAGGGTGGGTAACGTGTTTTTGTTGCCTGCCCCATTAAAATGTAGGGGGCCGGTAACGTGTTTTTGTTGCCTGCCCCATTAAAATGTAGGGGGCCGGTAACGTGTTTTTGTTGCCGGCCCCATTTAATTTAAATTAATGTATTTCACGCTAAAGTTTCGCTCCGCGAAACTTTAGCGTGAAATGGTGGGTAACGTGTTTTTGTTGCCGGCCCCATTTAATTTAAATATACAATTCAAATGAGTGGGTATATTATTTTCACGCAAAGCCCTTGGGAACAAAAATAGCTGATAATTGACAATTGAACAGTGATTATCAATGCGTCCTAGGAATCAGCAGTTGGCATTCAATATTCAATTCATTTGCGGCTTGTCCTAATATTTGATCAGCCGTTACCAAAACCGCTCCCATTCTTGCGGCATAAGCCAAATGTATCGCATCACAAGTACGCAAAAATATCTTACGCTCTGATAACCAATCTGTTGCTTGTTTAAAGTCGTAGAAAAAAATAGGTTGGTATGTATAATAACCCAGTGCTTTGTGTTCAAGGAACTTTTGCTGTATTGCGAAGGCATCTGCTTCTGTGATTTCATGCCGCTGCACCCAATGTGCTATTGCAGAGGCAAATTCAAGCTCGGTGAGATCATTAATAAAAACATCACTCAGAGCAGCATTTAATACAGTTTGTACCGTGTGACTCAGCACTTCTAGCCTATAATAGGGCAACAAAGCCCCTGTTTCAAAATACAACGGTTTTTCCAAATTTTCCATCTTCTTCGTCTCTCATAAGGGAAATCAAATCTCCGGCGGTTATCTGAGTAGCTGGAATTGAAGCACGAAATGCCGTCATGTCAGGAAAACGGTTAAATCTCTCGACAATAGGCAATAATCTTGCAACAGGTTCCCCAGATCGGGTAATCAAAAATTCTTGTCCATTTATCACATCATTAACTAAGTCAGGCAATTGAGCTTGTTCCAAATTAATGGTTGGCATTATTAATTTCTCCGTTTTAGGTATCAATGATCACTGATCAATTATCAATTATCAGTTATAAATCTTCACCCTATTGTATTATTATAGATTGAGTGATGTTTTGGATAGAACGCTGATTGTACTGATTAAACACACAGATTAAAAAAATCAGCGTAGATCATGATCATCAGTGTCATCAGTGTTCTATCATATCTAATCCATTTTCATAATCATTGTAGAATAAAGATTGTTATCACCCTTTTCAAACTTGGAATGTTTAGGGCTATTGGCTAAACGCTTGATATTATTTAATATAATAGACTTGAATCAGGGTTCAGATATTTTGACAATTACTGATTCCTCATTACCCATTACCCATTACCCATTACCAACCGGCTTTTTCACCACACGAATTGATATCATGAGAAAAACGATCAGATCAACAACAACAGCGCCTCAATCGCCTACGATTCCTGCTACAGATAGCAATTTACCGGCCCAACAAGCGGCCGGTTTTTTTGGGCGCGAGCAAGAATTACAACAAATTGAACGTGTTTTTGTCAAAGATAAAACGCGCCGTCTCACTATTACGGGTATGAGTGGACAGGGTAAAAGCTCTTTAGCTATTGAAGCTGGGCAGAGACTGTACCACAGTGGGCAGTTTAAGAAAATCTGTTTAGTCGATTATGGCGCTTTTTCAAAACAAGATGCCGTTGATTTAGCCATTAAAACTTTGGCTAGGGTTTTAGACAGCGATTTAGTGAATGTCGTGACAGCAACAGAAGCGTTAAAGGATATACCGACTTTGCTGATTTTGGATAACTTAGACATGATATCCCTAGAACAGTTGCCCAAATTGTTGGAAGTCGCCGAACAATGCTCTGAAGTGGGGGCATGTCGGCTATTATTAACAAGCGAACAGGCCGAGTTTGAACAATTTGGTGAGTTTCTCAATAACCATCACATTTTGCCCCTATCGGGCCTCGCTAAAGCAGATGCTTTGGCCTATTTTGAACAGTTATTGGCCTTACCACCCATCACGCCAATCAAACCCCCTAAATCAGCAGAAGTATTAAGCTTATTTAAACAAGTCGCTTTTCATCCGTTATCAATTGGCGTGTTAGCCATAGCGTTGAAAACGCTTCCCCCTCAGGAAGTGGAACGACGTTTGCCTACCTTATTGGAGCAAGATGATCCATTCTGGGCGCTTTTAAAATGGGCTTTAGAAAACTTAATCGTTGAAATTGAGTTAACAGGTGCCTTGTATTGGTTAGCGATTTTGTTGAAACGTAACACGAAAAAGCCATTCAGATTAGACGCAAAAACAGTGCGTTTCTTGCCCCGTCTCAGCGTGTTTCAGGGAGGCGTTTTTGAGCCTGATCTACTGGAAATTACTGAAGTAACTAAAAAACAGTGGTACCTGTTATGTTCGGCTTTACAAACTGCGGGCCTCATTAAACTCGAATTTTTGCCTGATTTTAAAGTCCCTTATATTAAATTTCATCCGACATTATCCCCGACATTATGGCCGCATTTTTCATCTGCTGAGGAACAAGCCTTCATTTTTTCCGATTATCAGCAACGTTATGCCCAATTAGCAGCCTATATGGCTTATGAAGAAAGCAAAAACATGGTTCAAGTTCATGCCTTAGTGCAGCACGATTTTTCAAATTTACTACATGCCGTTCACAGCGCCTTAGATGCCCAAGAAGTTTGGGCCGTGCAATTTGTCAAGAATCTGAACATTTTTCTTAATTACTTTGGATTTCAACGTGATAGCGCCATTTTGGGGCAACGGGCAGAAATCGCTCAAAGTCAAAAAAAGAAAAAATGAAAAATGAGGCGAACACGCAGGTTCGCCCCTACATTTGATCATTGATTGCTGTTAAAACGGGGCGAACTGTTAAAATGGGGCGAACACGCAGGTTCGCCCCTACATTTGATCATTGATTGCTGTTAAAACGGGGCGAACACTGTTAAAACGGGGCGAACACGCAGGTTCGCCCCTACATTTGATCATTGATTGCTGTTAAAACGGGGCGAACACGCAGGTTCGCCCCTACATTTGATCATTGATTGCTGTTAAAATACACAATACTTGTATCCCTTCTCCACGTCCAAATGCGGTTAACCCTTCTCCGGTTGTCGCGGTAATCCCGATATCTTGTTTTTCTAGCCCTAATAATTCACTGATACGGGCTTTCATCTCAGGGATTTTGGGCGTGATTTTAGGGGTTTTGCATTCAATACTGAAAGAGACATGCGTGATACGCCAGTCTTTTAAATAATTTAAGGCCTCGTGTAAATACACAGTACTGTCTGTGATGCCATGTTGCAGGCATAACGCATCGCTAACCGCGCCGAGAATATTAACGCCTGTGACACCTGAAATGGCATTACATAAGGCATGTAATACGACATCGGCATCACTATTACCGAGTAAAGGCGTTTCGCCATCAAATACAATGCCACCGAGTATCAATTTTTGGGTTTGATTTTCAAAATCAAAACGATGGCTATCTTGTCCAAGTCCTGTTTTTATACGCATAAATTTTTTATTTTTGGTCGTGAGTGCAAACTTTAGTTTGCATTATAATCGCAAACTAAAGTATGGCACAAAATTTTGGAGGTCATGCAAATGAAACCAACGATACATGAAAGTACTCGGCCCTATATTGATCAATTTTTCCGAACGATGCCGGAGGAAATGTGGAAAATGCCCACTTTCCGAGAGGCCCTAGAGGACAAACAAAGGTATGGCGTACAGACAACGCTACTTAACCAATTATGTCGCAAATTTGCACCAATACCGGAAAGTATCGTGCAAAAAATTGAGTCCACCAAGAATTTGGAACAACTGAACAACTGGACGATTCAAATAATTACAGCCGAATCTTTGGCTGATATGGGATTACTGTAGCCTTAAAATCGCAAACTAAAGTTGGAACATAGGAGTGCAAACTTTAGTTTGCAAGTTCAAACTTCTAAAATAATGGAGGCATTAATGACAACATTTCAAAAAATAAACATCGTCATGAGTGTGGCTATATTGCTTGTTTTTTCAAGTGCCACAATGGCATGGAGTTGGACAACCTCTTGGGAAGAGGTGAAGCAAGATGTCAAGGCCAGTGGAGAAAAATTAGAGGCTGGCGTGAAGCAAGCGGGTGACAAATTAGAACAAGGATTCAAGCAGGGTATGGAAGGCGTTGAAAAAGGGATTGACAAATTAGAACAAGGATTCAAGCAGGGTATGGAAGGCGTTGAAAAAGGGATTGACAAATTAGAGCAAGGATTCAAGCAGGGCATGGAAGGCGTTGAAAAAGGGATTGACGATTTGGAGGCCAAAATACCGGAATGGATACAGAATGTGGAAGACGGTTTACAAAAAGGGGGCGAAAAAATCGGTCAAGTGCTGCGGCAAATAGATGAGAAGATTGATCGATCTGGGAAAGGCTGTGGTAGTGGATTAACGACAAAAATTGTCAAAGATAACTGGCTGATGTTTGATTTCACGTCGGCTTGTGAAACACATGATCAGTGTTATGAACGCTGCAATAGCAGCCGCAAGGCGTGTGACACGGATTTTTTCACTCAGCTCCAACAAGCTTGCCCTTCTCAGGAAGAGGAACGGGTTAAATATCAGATATGCAGTGAAATTACAAAATTGTACTGGTACACGGTTTCCAAAACAGGAAATTCTGCTTGGACAAAAGCGCAGACGACTTGTCGTTGACGCGCATCGGTTGGAGTGCAAAATTTATTTTGCATCGGTTGGAGTGCAAAATTTATTTTGCGTCAGTTGGAGTGCAAAATTTATTTTGCGTTTTTTGGAATGCATGTTATTTTGCGTTTCTTTCAACCCCTTTATGGTTGTTATGTGATGGGCCGACTTTGGTTTTTCGTCGTATTAGAAGGTATTGAATATTCAACCAGTCTTGCTTTTGATGCGACAAAAGACGACATTAAAGAGATTTTTGGGATATTACAAAATACTAAGGGATTGATTTTAAAGCTTATTAATTGAAATATCAATTTGCCTTTTTGAAAAGTGATCATTTTCTACTCTGACTCAATTCTTGCATATCGCGTTGATAATAAAAATATTGTTCCCGATCATCTTGTGCCAACACTTCATCAAGCACAATGATGGTGTTCAAATCTTCCAATAAACGTCCGTCTTCTATTTTTACACCAGCCGCATTATTGGGATTGAGACTAAAATACCGTGCGGACATTTTGGGAGTGGATTCTATCAGTAATGACAATTCCTTCATCAAGAAAAAATCATGGGTAGTCAAAATCACTTGTATGCCATATTGAGCCAGTGCCGCTAAGGCATTAGCCACTTTAACCCTCATTCTGGGATTCAGATTGGCTTCGGTTTCATCCCAAAATAGGGTATTGTTGAGGGAGCCATTTTGAATCAGATAAACCAGCAGGGCTATTTTTCTGAATCCTTCGGAAACTAAGGCCATTTCAACTTTGCCCCGTTTGGGCATGTCTAAGTAAAAATGCCCCATTTTGTCCATTCTC
>Ga0164315_10003017_pt1 | contig 12996 bp, 7 predicted proteins | sample GuaBasSedimGuay6_FD_113737 | JGI IMG/M metagenome (GOLD analysis project Ga0164315, IMG submission 113737) | Subseafloor sediment microbial communities from Guaymas Basin, Gulf of California, Mexico - Guay6, Core 4569-2, 0-3 cm | ecosystem: Environmental > Aquatic > Marine > Hydrothermal vents >... | reverse complement strand
CCAGTAACTGGAATGCAAGCCTAATAAAATTGTTGTTCCGCAATTGGTCAAAAAGTCTTCAGAAAAATGAGTAGGTGATTGAGAGGCACACCACAACCCCAAGCCAAACTTCCGCCCTTCTTTAGAAATGATGTTAATAATATTATCACTGTCTTCAGTAATAAATTTATGCGCCTCATCTAAAAATACAATATGCTGTAAACTCGCTTTTACACCTGAATCGCGGCATTGTCTAAAAATAGTTTCTAATCGCATAGTCACAAACATGGCTTGTTCATCATCACTCAAATGTTTTATTTGATGGCAACGCCCGTTAGCATTTCCAAAAGACGGTGGGTTTGGGCTAAATATACCAGCAGCATTTAGAATATTTAAACGTTCTAAAACACTCTGCAATACATCTTTGCTGTTATATTTCATCACATCACTGATTTCACGGCCTGATTCGACACTATCAATATAAGCTTCAAATTCCTCTTTTACTTTTGACTTAGCAGTATCCAGTGCTTTTTTAGTTTTTTCTAACTGTGCATCTTGAGTCGCTTTATGATAATTTTCTACAGCCCTGTTTAACTTAATCGTTAAATGGTTGACCTTCTCCAAGGCTAAAACAGCCTTAACACTGCTACCTAAATAAAGCGCTGTTAATTTACGGTCTGCATAACTGAGAAGATCATCCATAATGGGATAATATTGTCTTATTTCTTGATAGTCTTGCTGGTCAATCAGGTTTTGTCTTATCTGCCCGGTAATCTCTTTTTTTCGCCAGGTTTTGGGATTACCATCATCACAGCCATTGATTCGATAAACATCACTCAATAAATTTCTAAGTGCCGTTTCTTGCTTCGATCCTAGTTTTCGACTGGTGGCATTTACCATGCTGATGATTTCATTGATACGTCTACGAACACCACCAGAATGAGGGTCTGGATTTAGGCTGAGCAGGTTATAACCCAATTGAGTGGATTCGGAATAAAGTGCCGAAACTGCATTAGGTTGCTCTAATTCATTATGGACATCAAAAATATCGACTTCTAGATTTTGTTGTATTGCGGTTTTAATTAAGCGTTGGGCTTGGTAGCTCTTACCTGTACCAGACATGCCTGTTAATAAAAGATGTCCATTAATCAGTTCCTGAGTATTGATGACTACATTTTGCCGAGTGTTTTTTTGTCGGTACAAATATTCATTCAAGCCGAAAACGTGCTTCACCCCGGACTCCTGCTTACTCCACTTGTTCATGATATTTATATCGTGACCGTATCGTAAACAATAAACCCTTAATGAATTAATAAGGGTTTTTCTGAAATATTTTATACTGATTCACTGAACCAATCAGCAACCTATCGTTTACTTGAGTTCTATTGACAGCTTATTTTCTTCAGGAGCATCTGCACCCACGAGAACGGGTTTATCATCTAACCAGACCACCGCATATTGTCCCAGGAATTTTTTCTTGTCTAAGGTTTTGTTCACTGCCGTTTTCAGTGCGTCTAACATAGTTTGACTGTCTTGCGATGGTATTTGGCTTGAAGTAATCATTCTTCTAACCCCTTATTGGTTTAAAATAACTAATTATTATCATAATCAAAGATGCAACTATTAAGAATATTGGTAGGCTCATATTCCCTTCTATATATTCCTCTACCAGACATTCGTCCTGTCTCAGAAATGAGGTGCAAATATTTTCTGGCCCTAGAACCAATCACATAGAGTAACTTCTTTGCACTTTCTTCACTACTATCATTAAAGTTTGGCACTATGTCTTCAAGTAAAGCATAAGCAATAACAACATCATATTCACCACCTTTGACTCCATGAATAGTTGATACAGTAATTCCACTTCGACTTTCAAATACTTTACGAAAAACACTGATTTCACTTATAAAACCACCTTGTTCTCGCCGAAGCCGATCGATACGTGCTTGAGAGCTTGTAAAAAAAGCATCATGATGCTCAGCAAGAGTTGAAACAGCTCTAAAATCAATACCCAATTTTTCAAATAGCTGATCAAAAAAAGCTTCTAAATATGCCAGTCCATCCTGTTCTGTAAGCAATATTGAATTACACTCCCTCAAAAATACCTTTCTAGAAAGATGTGACACATCAATATTTGCCCTTTCTAAATCGGACAAAATATCATTAGCCCACCGTAACCGACGTACATACATTTTTGGCGAAGGTTCAGTCAAAATAATTTTTGTTAATTTAAACCAGAAATTATCAAGGTCTCGTGTAAAAGGAACCATTCCAGGACCATCAAAGCTGTACTCAGGTAAAGCGGTAACTAAACTACGAGTCATGCTTGCTAAATGAATCCACCAAGGAGCGATGATACAGATTTCATTTGGAGATATTCCTGATATTTCTATACTATACCGAATATGCTGGCATAGCTTATCTACTAAATCTTCTTTAGCTGTAATGCCGTCATATGTAATGGTGCTTTGAAAATCACTCAATTCCCCTGCTGCACATATAGACGTGTCATAAACATTGTAATTGCTAAAGTATTCAATAATACGACTTGAACTACGATAATTAAGAGAAAGATATTTTTCCTTAAGCTCAATATTTGCCATTCCCCGAAATTCATTAGCGGTTACTGCATAGCCTCCAAGAGAACCGTAAATAGCTTGATTGGGATCACCCACAATAAAAACCTTAACGCTCCCTTTGCCTGCCTTCAAAATTGAACTAAAGATCATATATTGTATTTCTTTAGTATCTTGGTACTCATCCACTAGTACATATGAAAACAATGAGCTTAATAGTTTTCTAATTACTGGCTGCTGTGAAATTAGCTCATAGGAAAACAACAAAATCTGCTCAAAATCGACCTGTTGGTTATCATACAGGTTTGCATGATATTGGCTTAGTATTTCTTCGACATACGGCTTTTTAACACCCGTGCATGACAACTTAATCCCTGCTGATGTGTAATGGTGACCACAATCATAATAGGTTACATTTGGATTTCGATACGGCTGACACAATTCTGTTATTTTTTGCTCAGTATCATAGGAATTAATCACTCGAAATCCATTTTTTAACGCATCATGGTAAATACCATATGGTTTTAGTATCCATTCCAAGCAAAAAGAATGAATTGTGCCGATCCAAAGTTTTGATGTATCAACTCCTAGCCTATCAATACGCTCATGAATCTCATCAGCAGCTCTATGGGTATAAGTGATAGCAATTACCCACTTATTTTTTTCATCTAACTTTGATAGCTCTAGTGCAATTTTATATGTAAGTGTTCGAGTTTTCCCACTACCTGGACATGCTACTAAAAAAACACTTTTTTCCTCTTCAATAGCTGCTACTTGTTCATCATTTAGATCATCCTTATCCCAAATAAACATAAATTATAATCTCGCTAGAACTGAATTAATTTCGTCATTAGGCAAACAATTAATCATTTCAGTTTTTACACTACTAAAACCCAGTTCTCCTGTACTAAATAACTTTAGTTTTGGTTTGAAATTATTGATGCCCGTTTCTAGGGCTGATAAGTGCCCCTCCCAATCTGAATACCACTTAGATTCTTGACTTGTAGTATTAGTAACCATATCTCGCATCCTGAGTGAATAGTCTTTTATTGAATTAATTCGATAATCTAACATTTTGATCACAACATCATGACTGAGTTTGCCATGAGCAAATAATACTGCCTCAATAATGTAATCAGGAATAGTAGTATCATGTTCTATATCTTTACCTAAGATTATGGCAAACCATCCTTTTCCTGAATGATTAGCCATTGTAAGTGCTCGTTTACCAAATATAGCAATATCGCCTGATTCCAACTCAGTTCTTGATTTATCAATTGTAGGCACATCAACATATACATCAGTTAATACACTAACAAACCTACTACTATTGCCCGCAGCAATAAAATCCACTTCAAATGTATGTGGGGCATAAAAAGGACTAAGCCAACTATTGCCATTACAGAAATCATCAAGAGCTGTTTTTCTTGATCGTCCTGAACCCTTAGATCCACGAGCCTTTTTCTTAGCAGCTTTAATTTTATCGCTATCTCCATCATCCTCTACCGTATCAAAAAAAGTATCATCTAAATCAGTAATAATGCTGCATTTTTTTCTAATGCGGTCATCATGAAATAACAAGGCTATATTTTCGAACCCAGTGCTTCGAATATTTACAAGACTAATACCTAACTCATCTAAACTTATGCCCAGAACTTTTTTAATTAAAATGGGGATAAGTATCTCTTCTGCATCACCCTCTACTAAAATCACACTCTTTGCAAAAAGCAGATTGCTTCGAACAGCATCTAAGTATCGCTGAACAAATCCAATTTGTGGATTAGTTAAACCTGTCGTCGGTTGAAATGCTTCACATTGACTCCCAACTTTGCTAAGAACATTAACGTTTTCGACATTACTTACCTCTGAGATATGGGATGAATGCGTTGAATATATTATTTGTGTGTTTGGGTAATTTATTTTATCAAATAATGACTTTTGAATATGGGTATGAATGTGAGCTTCAGGCTCCTCAATAAGCAAAAAATTTGCAATCGATTGATTTATTTTTTGATACTTAAATTCCAGAAGTTTTAGCGTCAGGTATATTAAATTAGCACCACCTAAACTCATTTCATGAATTGCACCTTCATACCCATCATCAGACTCAGAAACAAATAATTTCAGAGATTGAAAAAGCTGTTCAGCCTCATCTGAAAGGTCTGATTTAATTGATAACTCATTTGGAGAGTATGCATCTCCCACTGCATCGTTAATCGTTTGTTTAATATCATTCCTAACATCAATTACGTCAGTTAACCCCTCGATGCTCTCATTTAAAGCCCTTACCTGACTAACGATAGGATCAAAACCTTCTTCCTTAATGTCACCACTTTTACTTTTGAGAAGAGTTAGTAACGGATTTGTTCTGTTACCACGAAAATCAGAGACTACATCTCTTAGCGCTTGCACATATGTAAAGGATATTTCATTCGGCATAGATAAAATGGCAGGGACTCGCCCTCCCATTTCAGGAGGGTTTAATTGACTTGGAAAGCTAACACTTTCAAAGTCCCCCACAAGACTTTTATAGCAAAGTTGATCATTAAAATCGGCAGTACTTTTCCCTGTTAAGATTGTTTCATAATCATCAATAGTCAGGCTAGATAGTATTTGTTCTAAACCTAATGTATCTCCACCTACAAGCAAAGATAACGAATGTCTTACAGCATCCTTAGGACGAAAGATTAAGTTATAGGTCGCTTTACTAACAACAGTAGTATCAAGACTCCCTACTCCATGAAGAAAAAGTGATTGAATTGCTTCATCTTGTGAAACATCATTAAATTCCAGGCTAATAATTATCCAATGACCACGCCAATCACCTAGACTACGACAAAAATCCTTATCCTCAAGCCTCATCGCAGAACGTCGCATGGAATCATCCAATAATAATCGAATAGCTCTAAATAAGTTGGTCTTTCCTGATCCATTTTCACCAATTATCGTATTAATTCCTTTAGAAAAAATTAATTTTGTGTTGAAAAAATTACGGTAATTTACAAGACTGACTTTCGATATATACATATTTAGCTCCCTGTTTTATTTATACTTCGCAGTAAGTCTACAAATTCAGAACGGACATTTTCACTGTTATACCCAGTATCCATCAATCCTTTATCAAAATAATACAACCACCGTTCAATAGCACTGGTTTTACCAAAACTACCTTCATCAACTCTTTCTAAAAAGGCTTTAGGGTCATTTGTCCATGATTCAGGATCCCATCTTTCATAACGTTTACGAAACAACCAGTCTCGCTTATAAGCATAAGGCAGAGAGTAAAGGTCTGAAACAAAGCCTTCACCTTCAGAAAATTGATTGATCCTTGCTGATGTTAGGAAGCCGTGTATAAAACCACGTTGTTTAAGTGTTATTGCAACACAGGCTGAAAGATCAGCGCGTGATTTCCAGTATTTATTAACCCAGCCACCGCATATATGATACCGAACCACCGATTCATCACCAAGATATTCAAATTGCTCTTCTAACACCAAAACTGCATCTTGTTCATGATTAGTATCGGTAGACCATACCAATTTAGCAATTACTCGAAGATCGTCACCAGCACTAAGTTGATGCAAAAAATCAGCGTATGCTTTTGGCTGTTTATAAAAGTCATGTGTTTCATAAATTTGTTCATCCACACCCTCTAACCACTCTATACGAACAGCAAAGAGATCAGCAGCTGCTTGTAAAATTTCCGGGGTTAACTTGGGTAATAACTTTTCATCTGTCTCCACATCATTAAGAGTCAGGCCGTTGTCAAAAAAACGTGGAATTTGATTACGATGTACACCATGATTTTCAAATAAATCTACAAATCGACTGGAAACAGTGCTTGGTTTAGCTATTGGTTCTATAGAGCTAAAGAACTTTTTATCAAGAGAAATTAGCGCATCTAATTGATCATTAATCCATTTAAACATAATTAGTCACCCTGTATATCAAACGCTTGCTGAATTAACTCCATCACATCATCTAATTGTTCATGTTTAGATAGACTAACTTCAATATCACCATTTCCCCACCGACCTAAACTTGAGATATCCTTACATAGGTTTTTAGGGTCGATCACATCAGGATAAGCCATATTTAATGATAAACGCAGGCGTGATTTTTGTGGCACGATGTCTACAAAATTAGTGGTAGATTTAAAGGCGATATAAAGCTTTTTGTATTCTTCTGTTACTGACGAATCAATATTTAGAATCCGTTGCTGCAAGCTCTGATACAGCGTTAACATATCGCCTTTTAGCTGTTCATATTGCTCAACAGTGTATTCCTGGTTGATGGGTTTAACTGGGCGATAAGTATCTAAGGTTATACTATTTAACTTAGGCATAAACCAAATATCCAGTGCCTTATCAGTTAGCACGTCCGCTCTAGTTTTAATAGTTTTCTCATTCCACACAGTATGACAGCGCACAGAGTCATTTAATTTAATCGGTGATTGATCAAAGCCACCATTCATACTTTTCTTATCTGCAAACGGTTTATCACTGAGTTCTGAGTTATAGCCTGTTAGCGTTAGGTTGCCTAAAGTATGTAAATAAGTTTCCTGCACCTGCTGCCAGTGTTGTCCCAACATACTTTGCCATGCACTTGAAAGGTTCGGGTTCTGTGGCAATATGTGTTCAATGGTGTATTCACTTATCACGCCCCACTCTTTACGCTGATAGTTTTCTAGTCTATCCAACAAATAATTACGGTTTCTAAAATTATAGACATCCTTACTCATCAGCTCGGCTTTAAACTCGGTATCTGATGGGAATCGTTTATAACTGCCTAATAATAGAAACGCTGCCTGCACACTTTCTAAATAGTACTCTTTACGCACAGATTGATATAAATTAGCGAATGTTTTATTTAAGCTATTGGTTGGAATACCGCAAATGGCACGGCGGAATACATAATTTTCAACCAAACATAAGACCTGCTCAAACTCAGACTCCGTGAGTTGTTTATCAACATAATCTGCATACACCGCTAATAGGAATGGATAGCTGACTTCGACTTTTAAACGAGAGATGCGTTTAAAGGCTTTAAGCAATACCGGGCTAGTTTCTTTATGCAGTACGATATTGACATAAAAACCTGAGAAACGATGAATATCTGCAACTAATTCATTAATATTACTGCTGATCTTATCGCTAGAAAATTGTTTAAAGGCTTCGTAGACATGCCCTATTTTAGTGATACTGCCTGTTTTAACCGACAAATAATCACGGATAAAACTATCAAAGCGTTTACTGTATTCATTGCCGTAGTTCTGTTCCATCGGATACCAGAACTGTTCATATAGCAGCGTCTGTTGCTCAACTTCTTGCCCCATTAACACATAGTTACGGATTAAATCGGCTTGTGATAAATCCAACCCTGTACTGTTCAGGCTCTCAAAAATTAGCTGAGGATTATCAACACCTTTTTCCAAGGCAACATCCACAACAAATAAATGCATTAATCCATTGTAAATAGCCGCTGCATTATCACGGTTAATTTTAGAATTAAAAAACTGATAGTTCTCTAATAATCGTAGTGAAGCGGGCTCACTTGGCGTAATACCTTTTAATAGCTCAATTAAGGTTTGCTTATCTCGACGCGTTAGTAAAAGTTTAAAACGTAAATCATCGTCTTCTTCCGCATTAAACAGATAATAGTTTTTAAGCTTTGTGGCGTTAGTGTCCAGTAAGTCGGTATGTTCGCGGATAAACTCGGCCAAGGCATGAATCAATAAGGTAATCGTAGTTAAGCGTTGCTGACCATCAATCACCAGTAAGCGAGGCACATCAGAAACTGTATGAATACTCTCCTGAAAATACACCACAGAGCCGATAAAATGGCCTTGGCTTTCGGCCAGTTCAGATGAGTTATTACTGATTCGTAAAATATCATTAAACAACTGCTCACACTGGGTTTGATGCCAACTGTAGGTACGTTGATAAATAGGGATTACAAATTGTTTTGGGCCTTTGATTAGGCTTAATAAATTGGCGGAGCTGGCTTTCATTACGGGATACCCTTATTTAACGGTGACTTGACCGTTCATTAGCATGGGGAGCAGCCAGTCGCGGAGCTGGGTTAGTTGCTCATTCTGCTTCGTATGAATAGTTAGTTTTTTAAAATGAGGAGTTAAAACTTGTTCAAATTTTTCCAATAGGTTTTCTTCAGGAATTGGCATTGAATAAGTTTCCATTATATTGGCTTCAATACGCTTTCTACCCGAAGTACCTGTCATATTAGTAATAGCAAATTTTCTAAATGATTCTGATCGAGAAAGACAAGCTGCAAAGCTACTTAGCACTCTTTCCTTACCACGAAGAATAATAAATTCTGTTGAACCAAAACCTATCTCATCATCTTCTAACAAGGTTATCATTCCGGTTTTTCCATTTTCTAAGCATGGAGTTATTCTCGCTATTGCAATATCCCCATTTTTAAACTTTGCCCCACCGTTATATACCTTCTTTTTTATACTCCCAGTCATAAACCCACTAACAGGAAGAGCACTCATATCTATATAGCTGCTAAGAATATTTTTAGATAAAGATATTGTGGGATTAAAAACAAATAAATCTGAAGCTGTCCCGCTTCCCCACCCTTCTGGAATATCTCGCTTTAGAGTTTCGTTATAGATCATTTTACCGCCAGAGGATTTATAGGGCTTGCCGTTTTGGTCGGGGAAGTCAAATTGAACAAACCAGTAATCGTACAGGGTTTTCGCCATCGTTTCTAACTCGGTATTGATGCGGTTATTGAGTTCGATTTTTGCATCTAAATTAGATAGCAGCTTTGATATTTTTAATTGCTCATTATCTTCAGGAAAACTAACTTGAAATGAGGTTATTAAATCACCAGTAAGATTTGGAAAAGTTGAGCCATTTGTATTATTCAACAATGAGTTTAAATTGTTTTGTATCAAATACTTTAAGAAAACATTATAAGCCTGTCCCTTCTTATGATTTATAGCGGCCAAACCACGGCCAATAGCATATTGTTTGTCTGCCCAGTTCATTCGTCCAGTTGTAGACCCTCGGACACAAAATAGAATATCTCCTTTATTGCATAATTTTTTAGGGTCAGTTGTTTGTTGAACGGGAAGAGGATAAAAAACTGTGAACTCTGCCGGCCCATTAAGCAATGAAACACCATCAATGTTAGCTCCACAAAACTCACCTTTTGGTGACTGCCCCATAGTAACATTAGCAATTGTAGACAATTTGGCCTTAATCATACTTCAACCCTACCAACTGTTTCTTAATCTCCTTTTCCAAATCTTTAGAATCAGCAAACAAACTATCTAAATTATCAGTAAAACCCAGCATCTTTGTGCTAAATTCTTCAGGCGTTATTTCGGTATATTCAATCTTAACTTCAAAATATTGCCCAGCACTAAGGCTATAGTTTTTATTCGCTATATCGTCATAACTGACCACTACTGAAAAATCGTCTACAGCTTGCTTACCATTAAAAGTTGCAATAATTTGATCTTCTTCACCCGTAGTCAGTACGGTTCTTTGATTTTTACCGTCTTTTACTGTTTCACCTAAGCCAGAGGCATCAATCAGCACAACATCGCCTTGATTAGCTTTGTCAATAAACACAATTGAAACATTGGTACCTGTAGTGGCGAAAATATTACTGGGCATTGATATCACGCCCGCCAACATTTTTTCATCCACTAATTTTTGGCGAATCTTTTTATCAATACCTGCTTGTGCAGTAATAAAGCCAGTCGGCACAACCACAGCGGCTTTACCCTTGTCTTTAAGCGAGTAGATGATATGTTGTAAAAACAGTGAATAAATAGCCATTTTATCTTTGGCTTTTTTAGGTATGTTTGGCAGTCCTGCAAAAAAGCGTTCATTATTGGCTTTGCTGTCTAAATCATCCCGAAAATCACTAAAATCCATTTTAAACGGTGGGTTAGACACGATGTAATCAAACTGTTTGAGTGCCTCTGCTTCTTTATGATACGGGTGTAGCATGGTATTCCCTTGAATAATATTAGGGATACTATGTACCAAATTATTTAAAATTAGATTTAGACGCAGTAGGCTTGATGATTTCTGTGAAATATCCTGAGAAAAAATACTACAGCGTTGCTCACCAATGGCATGGGCTATATTCATTAACAACGTGCCTGACCCTGCGGAGGGATCATAACAACTGACATTTTTAATCTTGCCTTGTTGTTCAGCCGGGACAAGAATGGCTGCCATTATTTTAGCGACCGCATGTGGGGTGTAATACTCGGCATATTTGCCGCCACTGTCTTTGTTGTAGTCTTTAATCAGGTATTCAAACAGTGCCGCGTAAAAGTCATATTTTTGGGTAAAGATACGTTCAAAACTAAATTCTACCAGTTTGTTAATTAAGGCTCGGCAGAAATTATCGCGTTTGCTGGTGTCGGTTATAAATTCACTCACCCGATCAAATAAGATAACTTTACTACCGCCATCGGTTTTGACTGAGAAGATGTCGTTATTGCTGATGGCAATGTCGTGTAAGGTATCATCAAAGCGTTTGGCAAATTCAGGGGCATTTTGTTGGGCGAATAGATGCGAGATAAAGTGCTCGGGTTTTAAGCGTGCAGTATCTGCGCCCATTTGCATTTGTAGCATTTCCAGATCATCTTCACTCAGTTCTGCAATCGCTTGTTCCCAGTTATCCGCTTTGGCTAGGTTGTCATCCAGTTGTTTGGCTTCATAGGCGAATTTGTCATTGAGAAATTTGTATAAAAATACCTGGGTGATAATTTTAAATTCGTTACCATCATTGCCTAAACCATACGAGGCACAAATACCTTTTAAGCTATCAATTAATGCTCTGGTTTTTTGTTCAAATTCCTGAGTTACCACGCGTGCCCATCCTGATTAAATTCTTTCATATACTCTTGTACGACTAGGTTGTTGATATAACGTGAGCTATCCGTATTAAGAGGGATTTTTTGCTCACCTTTAAATTGTTTGATAACGATAGGCATCATCATTTTTTCAAAATAGGTTTCGTTGTCCAGTAATTGCGTGTTTTGCAATACTTGCTCATCTGCTAAATTTTTTACGCTGTTTAACGCTTCAAAAATACGGCGTTCCTGTTCTGAAATATTCCCACGTTCTATTAAGCGTTTATGTATGCGGGTGTATTTAATATCGCCTAGGTATTTGGCTTTCAGTTGGTTATTTTGTCGGTTGAGTTCTTTCACTTGTGCATGAATTTTCTCTAAGCTGTCGATGTTTTCATTCATTTCATCTTGGCTAACTTCATTGAGTTTTTTCTTTTTAAACAGGCGTTCCAGTTCTTCTTTCAATTTAATAAAGTGTGGGTCTTGTTGATCAAAGTTACTGGCTAAGGCTTCGCGTGTTCTGCGTAAGGTATTTTTGAGTTGATCTGCCAGTATAAGTTCTTCTTCACCAACTTTGGTAAACATAAACAACACGTCTTCCAATGCTACATTAAGTAAGTTAGTCGTGTCTGTGCTGTTTTCGAGTTTGTCTTTTAGATTGAGTAAGTCTAGGTGGTTGCTAGTTTCTCTGTAGAGTATATTCAGCTTATTAAAGTCAGTTTTTGCTAATAATTCATCATGGCCAAACAAGCGAATTAAGTTATACAGGTCTTTGGCATCGCCTAAGGCTTTTTTAATGGCCAGGACTTGTTGTCGGTCTTGTATTTCGCTGATTTGTTGCCTGAATATTTCTGCATTGCTGGTATCAAAACGGAATAAGACATCTTTTAATTGTTCTATTTCTTGTTCGATTTCCTTTGGGGATTTAAATAAGTCGGTGTAATATTGCAGATCATCGCCTAGCTCGGCTTGTAGTTCATCAAAATAGGCTTTATTGGTTTTATCAAATTCACTGCGTATATCAGCAAAATCTACAATATAGCCATAACGGAAGTCTTTATAGGTTCGATTAACTCGTGTAAGTGCTTGTAACAGATTATGTTTTCTTATTACCCGCCCGAGATAGAGTTTTTTAAGTCGTCTTGCATCAAAGCCTGTGAGTAGCATATTGTAGACAAAGAGGAGATCAATTTTGCCTGCTTTAAAATCATCGACTTTATCTTTACGTTGTTCTTTATTGCCTATATCGTGCAATATTAGGGCTGCAGTGTTTACTTTCTGCTTATTTAAGACCTTATAACCAGCACGTTTATCAGCCACTTTACGTTGCTCAAGATTGTCGTCATTAGCAGCGGCTTGTTCTGTATTTATAGACTGCGAAGCATATTTTTCCTGAAACAGCTTAAACATCCGCTTGGCTTGGTCTGCACTATCGCAAACAACCATCCCCCCAATACTATCATCACCAAAAGTAACACGGCTTTTTTCAAAGTCTTCTACAATATAATCAAGCATGGGTGCTACAAAACGCGGGTGAGCGAAAATATCTTTTTTATTAATATCACCTTGTAGTACTTTAATTTCTTCTAAGGCTTT
>Ga0164315_10003016_pt1 | contig 12997 bp, 8 predicted proteins | sample GuaBasSedimGuay6_FD_113737 | JGI IMG/M metagenome (GOLD analysis project Ga0164315, IMG submission 113737) | Subseafloor sediment microbial communities from Guaymas Basin, Gulf of California, Mexico - Guay6, Core 4569-2, 0-3 cm | ecosystem: Environmental > Aquatic > Marine > Hydrothermal vents >... | reverse complement strand
TTAACACTTTTAAAATGTTAAAATCTGTTCTAAAAGACTTAGTAATAGAATATAACAATGAACTTGGTGTAGAAAATAACAATCCAATTGTTAAATATAAGAATAGGGGAAAATTTCAGGCATCCTTTAGATTTGGTGGAGAAATCTTCATTTTCTCAATGCACACAAATGTATATGAGTTTGATAGAAGTCACAATATCTGGAAAACACAATATGCAAAAAAGGGTAACCACTGTACTTATAGTGGGATTATTAATATTTACAATTTTCTTTCAGATTCTTTTAAGTACAGCCGCTCACAAGATTTAGGTTATTTAGTTGGCCGAATATTCATTAATAATAAAAATCACTATTTTGTGGAAGGTAAAAGGCAAATGGGTTATTTGTATAAAGACTTTGGTACCAATGTAATAGACAAGCAAGCGCTTCGTGAGGTTATAGAAGCATCATTGCAATATGTACTTGAATTTGATTTATTAGTACCCCAATATGACAAAATTAAAATAATCACTGTTGGCCATGTTCAGGAAAGAAATCAAAATGCGATGATAAAAACGGGTAAACGTCTTGGTTTTCAATTCAATTCAGATGATGTACAAGGTGAAGAAGCTATTTATACAGGCCATTAGGAAATTGAAAAGCTAAAAAAATAGAAATAAAAGTAAGCCATTGCTTACTTTTTTCGTTTATGTTTTATGAAAAGTGTATAATTTTTGATTCCTAATTTAATCTACGATATTTATCTTTAATAATATATTTTATGATCACTAAGTTAGCCAAAATATTTATATTGATAGGATTCTTAAGTTTTCAGCAGATAAAATCCCAAACGATTGAAGTACCAGTGATAGATTATGTTTCGGTTGATCCTCAAACTCAAAGAGTTCATATATCATGGCAAATAAGTAATCCTTCGTTAATTGATGGCTATATTGTTAAAAGACAGATTTTTGGTCAAACTGGTGTTGTAGATGGAAGTTATAATACTATTGAGACAATTAATGACCCAAATCAAACAACTTATATTGATACCAGTATTATATTTGGACTTGCTGACCCTGATAACAGGGCTGAAACTTATCGTATAGCTGCATTTAGGGATAATGCCGGTATAATTGAGTTTGGAAATATGAGTTCAAGTGTAAGCTCCATACTCTTATACCCTATTGCTTTTGATCAATGCCTTAAAGAAAATACTTTAACATGGTCGCAATATGTTGGTTTTTACCCAGAAAGTAGTAATTATTATATATACTATTTATTAGATACAGGACTCCCCCCTGTTTTACTGGATTCAATAACAAATAGTGATACATCCTATGTTCACCACAATGTTGTTCCTGATACAATTTATCATTATTTAATACAAGCATATAACATAAACACTCTAAACACTTCGTTCTCTAATATTCAGAGTGTTAGCACATTTATTCCTGGCAGACCTCAAATTATGAATGCAGATTTTGCAACCATTCAATCTTATAATCAGCTTGACCTGTCTTTTACGGTTGACCCAAATGCAAATATTAGCAGTTATGTGCTATTAAAATCAGATTCAATTAACGGTACCTTCGATACTATAGCAAACTACCCGGTAGGTACCAGCCAAATTAGTTATTCAGATGAAATAAAAGCAGCACAGGAAATATCCTATTACAAAGTAAATGCTTTAAATGCATGTAATATTGTAACAAGTGAAAGTAATATTGCAAGCAATATATTATTGGAAGCATATCCATCAACTGATATTAGCAAAACAAATACTTTGCAATGGACGAGCTACCAAACCTGGTTAGGTGGCATTGATTATTATGAGATTTATAGAGGTGTTGATGGGGGTGGCTTTAGTTTAATTGGACAGATTTCATCCTTAGTAAATACGTACACTGATGATATAACTAACTTAATTATGCCTGATTATGGAGGACAAGCTTCAAAAGGGCATTTTTGTTATTATATATTAGCTTATGAAGGTACTAGCAATCCTTATGGAATTTCCGGAATCAGTCAATCAAATATTTCATGTGCCCACCAGGAAACAGTTGAGTGGCTGCCAAATGCTTTTAACCCGCTCAGCCAAAAAGAAGAAAACAGAACATTTAAACCGGTAATTTCATTTGTTGGTGATTATAGTTTAATAATTTATGATCGAAATGGAAGTATTGTATTTAAAAGTACAGATCCTCTTCAGGGTTGGGATGGAAAAGGAAATGGGGGGACATTATTAAAGCAGGGAACTTATGTTTTTTTATTGAGATACCGAACAAAAAATAATAAGTTTGTAGAAAAATCGGGACAAATCAATTTGATTTACTAAATGATTGATAAAATAACCAATATTAAAATCGAAGGCGAAAAGCAGGTTCAAGATGCTTTAATAGAAGTGCTGGATTTATGTCCCAGATGTAGAACAAAAGAACAAAGAACGCTCATAATTAACGCCTACCATTTTGCATATGAGGCACACAAAGGATTAAAAAGGAAAACTGGCGAACCATTTATTATGCATCCAATTGAGGTTGCCAAAATAGTATTAACAGAAATCAGACTTGGGGTAACTTCTGTAATGTGTGCATTATTACATGATGTAGTTGAAGATAATGAAGAAATATCACTTGAAGATGTTGAAAACAAATTTGGTAAGCAGGTAGCTTCAATAATAGATGGATTGACAAAAATCACCAATATTTATGACGATGAACAGAATGTTCAGGCAGAAACTTTTAGGAAAATGCTTATGTCCATTCCACAAGATATCCGGGTAATATTAATCAAGCTTGCTGATAGATTACATAACATGCGTACGCTGGATGGAATGGAAGAAAACAGGCAAATCGTTAAAGCTGGTGAAACATTGTATGTATATGCTCCTCTGGCCCGTCGGCTTGGTCTTAACAAAATTGGCCGGGAGCTTGAAGACCTAAGTTTTAAACATCACTTACCTGATGATTACAAAAAATTACTTCAAATAATTAAGTCGAGTGAAGAAAAAAGAGAAAAAAATTTCAATAATTTTCAGGATAGAATGCGCCCTATTTTAAAAAGGTCAGGTATTAAATATGAAATAATTGGAATTAGGAAGTCTCTATATGCCACCTGGATTAAAATGAGGGAAAGGCAAATTCCTTTTGATGAAATTCATAATTTTCAGACCATGAGGTTGATTTTTGACCCCAAAATTCGGGATTCAGAAAGAATGCAATGCTATAGAATTTTCGCCTTGATTACAGAGGAATTTACTGCTAAAAAAGGAAGTTTACAAGATTTGGTAAAAAACCCTAAAGCAAATGGTTTTGAAGCTTTGATTGTTGATATTATGGATTATGAAGGCAATTGGAAAGAAGTACAAATTCTTAGCAGGCGAATGGCTGATATTGCTGAAAGAGGCTATTCATCAGAAAAAGGCGATAAGGAAGAAAAGCTTAGTGAAAGAGAGAAATGGATACAAAGTATTGGTGATCAATTAATTAATCCGGAAAGTAATGCCCTGGATTTTCTTGATAATTTTAAGCTAAATATTTACACTTCAGAAATTTATGTTTTTACTCCTTTAGGAAAAATTGTTAAATTGCCCAAAGGGTCTACTGTGTTGGATTTTGCATTTCATATCCATACTCAATTAGGTTTTCATTGTATTGGTGCCAAGGTTAATAAAAAACTTGTAAACAGAAGTCATGTCCTAAATAGTGCAGACCAGATAGAGGTTCTTGATTCAGTTTCAACATTACCTGATAAAAGCTGGATGAATCAGGTTGTATCAGCAAGGGCAAAAACAAGTTTAAAAAATTCTTTAAAAAAACAAATTAAAGATAATGTACAACAAGGTGAGATTATCTTAAAAGAAGTTCAATCAACTTTAGACTTTGAAACTGATCAAGCTTCAATAAATAAATTAGTTAAGTATTTTCACAGTAAAGATAAACGAGAATTATATAACAAGATAGGAAAAGGGCTTATTGGCACTGAAGAGCTAACAAAAGGCTTCCGAACAGTTAATTCAACAAGTCTTTTCGAAAATTTAATCCCCTCAATTTTTAAATCAAAAAGTTCTGATAATAATCATTCAATAAATCAAGAATTTAGCCATAAAAAACCTTTTTTAATAGAAGAGTCCGTAGAGGATACAAGTTATTCATTTTCTGAATGTTGCCATCCAATACCGGGCGACAAATCAATAGCCTATAAAAATCCAAATGGTTACATAACCATACATCAAATTAGTTGTCCAAATGCAATTAAATTAAATGCTGAACATGGAAAATCAGTAGCAAAAGTACAATGGGGATCTCACCTTTTAACACAACACCTCAGTAGCATTCACCTTAAAGGAATAGACAGAAAAAAAATTGTGCATGAACTTACGGAAGTTATTTCAACACAAATGAATGTAAATATGAAATCAATTCATATTGATAGTAGCAATGGAATTTACAATGGAAATATTACAATATATGTATCAAGTCTTAATGCGCTTAATAGCCTAATTTCTAAACTAAAAAAAATTTCCGGGATTAAAACCGTTGAAAGAATTAAAAATTAGAAACAGATAAGCAAAACTTATTCATAAAATGGATAGATTTCAAGACTCATTAGAATCAACTAAAAAGAACCTGAAACCTCATAAATATGAGTTTGAAGAAATTCTTATGCGTTTTGATACATTTTTAAAAGAATGCAGACGTTGTAAAAGTCAAAAAGACAAAGATTTATTATGGAAAGCATTTCACTTTGCAAATAAGTCTTTTGAAGGAATTAAGAAAAATTCATCAGAATACTATATTGAACATTCCATTGAAGTAACAAAAATTGTAACCAACGAAATTGGTCTGGGAATGAAATCGGCTGTATCGGCACTTTTGCACGATGTAGTTGACGAAACAGACATGCAAATTGATGATATTGCGCATAATTTTGGAGTAAAAATAGCTTCAATTCTTAGTGGATTGGCTAAAATAAGGGAAGTACTGGATAGCCAGAATATTGTTCAGGCTGAATCATTTAGAAAGATTTTGCTTACCCTTTCAGATGATATCAGGGTTATTTTTATAAAAATAGCCGACAGATTATATCATATGCGTACAATTAACTCTTATTCGAAAAAAAGACAACTTAAAACAGTAACTGAATCTTTATATGTATATGTCCCCCTGGCACAACGCCTGGGGCTATATAATATAAAAACTGAGCTTGAAGATTTATGCCTGAAATATAAACATCCGGAAATATTTGAAGAGATTTCAGGAAAAATATTGGGTACAGAAAAAGAAAGAACCCAGTTTATCACAAATTTCTCCCTACCCATCATTAAATCTTTAAGTCTTCAAAATATCGACTTTGATATAGATGGAAGAACTAAATCAATTTTCTCAATATGGACAAAAATGCAAAAAAAACATGTTCGTTTTGATAAAGTTTATGATCTTTTTGCCGTACGTATTGTTTTTGAGCCCAGTTCCCGTGAAAAAGAGACAGAAGAGTGTTGGAAAATATACTCAGCCATAGCACAGCTATATCCTCCTAAAACGGATAGGATACGGGACTGGATAACAACACCCAAACCAAATGGTTATGAAGCACTTCATGTTACCGTATTAGGTCCAAAAGCAAGATGGGTTGAGGTGCAGATTCGCTCAAAAAGGATGAATGAACTGGCTGAAATTGGTTTTGCTGCACACTGGAAATACAAAGGAATTACTTATAAAAAATCAGAATTAGACCATTGGATTAGTGAAATTAAGAATAAATTAAGTGATACTAATGAAAGTAAACTTGATTTTTTTGATAGTTTTAAATTGAATATATTTTCTTCTGAAATTTTAGTTTTTACCCCAAAAGGAAAAATTATAAACTTACCTAAAGATTCAACAGTGCTGGATTTTGCATTTGAAATACATTCTGATATTGCTTATCGATGTATCGGTGCCAAAATAGGAAGAAGTGTTGTTCCCTTAAACCATAAACTTGGTAGTGGTGATATTATTGAAGTACTAACCTCTATAGGTCAAAAGCCATCTAAAGAATGGTATCATTTTGTTAGTACGCCTAAAGCAAAAAAAGGTTTAAATAAAATATTTAAATCTGAAAGATCACAAAATATCCAGGAAGGGAAAAAAATGCTTCATTATCTAATCTCTAAAAATAATGTTTTAGTTGACCCTAAAGTAATTAGAAACATTCTTAAACATTATCAACTATCAGGAAAAAAGGAATTATATTATAAAATAGGAAACGGCAAAATTAATAAAAAAGACCTGAGCGAAGTATTAAAAGAAAAAGCAACTGACAGGCTAATTAAATACTGGAAGTTTCAGTTTTCGGATACAGACCAGATAAAGGGTTCAAAAAATAATAATTCTGGAATTAATGTTAATGAACTGAAGCTTCAAACTTTTGTTGAAATTGCTAAATGTTGCAACCCTTTGCCAGGAGACAAAATAACTGGTTGCGAAATGAAAAATGGGAAAATCAGAATTCATAAATCTGAATGTAAAACATTAATAAATATGTCAGCATTAGCATGTCAAAAAATTGTTAAAGCACAATGGATGCCGCGTGAAATGATATCTCACAGAAGAAGAATTGAGTTACACGGTTCAAATGAAGCAGGAATAGCAAATAAAATAACCTCCATTATCTCGGCAAATCTGGAAATAAATATAAAATCTATCCATTTCGACACTCAAAAAAACAAGTTTTATGGTCTAATTGATTTCTATGTAGCTAATAAGGAAGTACCAATAACTTTAGTTGAAAAGATTAAACAGGTTGATGGTGTTTTGGATGTAAAACTTGTTCATGTACGAAAAAATCCGATAAAAGATGCCTTAGTCTAATGGAAAACCTCAATAAAACTACCTGCTTAATATACTGAATTTCTTAATCTTGTAAATTATAATTAAAATTATTTTGAAAATAAAAAGATTATATCTATTTTTGACCAAATGGTTAAACTATTTAGTTAGACCATAAAGATAAACTTTTTGGTTGATAAAAATAACAATGTCTGAAAAAGAAAATACTGAAGAAAAGATATTAGATGCTGCTAAAAAAGTATTCGTTACTAAAGGAAGTGATGGTGCACGTATGCAGGAAATAGCAGATGAAGCTGGTATTAACAAGTCATTATTACATTATTATTACCGAAGCAAAGAAAAACTTTTCGGTGCAGTTTTCAAATTTGCTTTTAAAAAGTTTGCACCAAATTTAATGGGCATTTTCGAAAGTGATCATGATATTTTCACAAAAATTACCACTTTTATTCATAGCTATATAGACATAATAAGTAAAAATCCATTTATTCCGCTGTTTATCATTAATGAAGTAAGTAAAAAAAATGCGGGTTTTGTTGGTGCAGTTATTAAAAACTCAGGAATGAATATAAGTTTATTTGAAAAAGAAATAAAAAAAGAAATAAAAAAAGGAACAATTAAGCAAATTGATCACAAACAACTAATTGTAAATATTCTTGCGCTTTGCGTTTTTCCTTTTATTGGTAGACCAATTATCCAAAAAGTGGTTTTTGAAGATAATGAAAAACAATATGATATTTTCTTAGAATTAAGAAAAGATGAAGTTAGCAATATAATTATTAGCTTATTAAGGCCATAATATTTTATCAATTATGTTTTAAGATAAACCGGTTTAACTTTTCAGTAATTTAAATCTGTTTAAAAGTTTTTATGTTGTATTAAAACTTGTAGAGTAATTTTTGACTTAGGATATTGACTTAGGATTTAAAAACATGAAAGTATGAAACAAATATTATTAATTTTTCTAATATTTATTGCATTTAATTCTTCAGCACAGGAAAAAGATAGTTTAAACCTGGCTAATTGCCGGCAGCAAACCATACAGAAATATCCGCTTAATAAGGATTTTAATCATAACATTGAGGTAAATAATTTGAAAATTCAGAACATTAAAACCATCTACCTGCCTGTTTTAAATCTTACTGGACAAGTTTATCATGTAGCAGATGTACCACACTATATATCCAATAACCCTATGTTGGAAATTCCGCAAATTGGAAAAGATCAATATAAAATTATGCTTGAAGCAAGACAGGTTATTTATGATGGGGGATTAATAAAAAGACAAAAAGCAGTTGAAAAGTCTTCTTTACAAGTAAATAATCAAAGTATTGAGACTAAACTTTTTTCGTTAAACCAACAAGTTAACGAGATATATTTTTTAATACTTATTTTTCAGGAACAACAAAATTTGTTAAAGCTAACACACAAAACCCTAAACGAACAGCTACGAGTGGTTAGCTCAGGTGTGAAAAATGGTGTTTTATTACCCGGTGATGCGGATGTTCTAAAAGCACAAATATTAAAACTGGAACAAAGTATTACAGAACTTAATGCTGGTAAAAAAAATGGTCTTGAAATATTATCCCAGCTAATGGATACTACTTTCACTGAAAAGATAAACTTAAAATCTCCAAAACTAAATAAGCCGGATGATGAAGGTAAGATTAACAGGCCAGAGTATCAATTAATGCAATATCAGCAAAGCAATTTGGATAATGTGAGCAAATTAAACGGAGTTAAACGTTTCCCATATTTTGGTGCTTTTGGTTCGTTTGGTTATGGATATCCCGGTATGAATATGCTTGAAGATAATGCCGCCATAATTTACACCTTTGGGTTAAACCTAAACTGGAATATTTGGGATTGGAATAAAAACAAACGCGAAAAACAAATTTTTTCGGTTCAAAGCGATATGATAAATACTCAACGTGAAGTTTTTGACAAAAACCTGAATATAGCACTTTCAAAAGAAAAAAATGATATTGATAAATTAAGTGAGCTACTTATTAATGATGAAAAAATTATTGTTTTACAGGAAAGAATTAGCAGGACAAAAGCATCTCAATTAAAAAATGGGGTAATTACTTCAACTGATTATATCCGGGAATTTAATGCTGAAACTATGGCAAAAGTGAAACAAACCTTACATGAAATACAAAGGCTACAAGCAATAGTAAAATATAATACTTTAAAAGGAAACCTTTTGAATGAATAATGTCTACTGATTAATGAAGATTTGAAAATGTGGCACTTCGACTTCTCTCAGTAACTGATAAGGGAATGAGAATTAGAAGATATGGAAATTTGGAAATGAGAAGATGACTTGCAAGGTTTTAAGAACCTGGAAAGTCTTGATGAATAAAGGTTAAAGGATATGGGAATGTAAAGATATGAGGATATGGAAATTAGTAGTGAATGAACAATAAAAATTAACTGATAATTGGTATTTTTAATTACAATTGAACAATTCAAAAATAAAACAATATAACAATGAAAAAACTGATTTACATAATTATAATTAGCATGGGGCTAAGCAGCTGTTCGGGAAATGGCGAAAAAGCAGATGCTTATGGAAATTTTGAGGCTACAGAAACAATTATTTCAGCTGAAGCTACCGGAAAACTTCTAATCTTTAATATAGAGAATGGACAACAACTAAATGGTGCTGAATTTATAGGGCAGGTTGATACGGTAATTTTAAGTCTGAAACTGAAAAGGCTGGTGGCCGCAAAAGGAGAAATAGCTGCAAACACAAATGATATATTAGCACAAATTAATGTTTTAAAGGAACAAAAAAATGTGATGAATATTGAAAAAAAACGTGTAGAAAGATTAATATCTGATAGTGCTGCCACTGGTAAACAATATGACGATATCAAAGGTAAAATTAGGGTAATTGATTACCAAATAGAATCGGTTAAGGTAAAAAACAGTACAGTCTTAAGTAAATTAAACCAGGCAAATGCTCAAATTGAGGAAGTAAAAGAATTAATTTGGAAATGTAAGATCTATAACCCTGTTAAAGGAACTGTTTTACAAAAGTACGCAGAAGTTTATGAACTGGTAATGCCCGGCAAAGCATTATACAAAATTGCTGATATGAGCCAAATGGAATTAAAAGTGTATGTAGATGGGGCTCAATTAGCAAATATTAAAATTGGTCAAAAAGCAAAAATATATATTGATAAGGATGAGGATACAAACACAGAGCTTGAAGGAACTATTAACTGGATTTCACCCTCAGCAGAATTTACGCCCAAAATTATTCAAACCAAAGAAGAAAGAGTAAAATTGGTTTATGCAGTTAAACTTTTAGTTAAGAATGATGGAAAACTAAAAATTGGAATGCCAGGGTAAGTTTTTTTTAATGATTATTGATTATTGTTGAATGATTATTGTTGAATGTATAATGGTGTAATGAATAATCAGTAGATGTGGCACTTCGACAAAGCTCAGTAAATAATGAGATGATGTGAGGATGACTTGCAAAGTTTTTAAAACTTGGTAAGTCTCAGCTTCAGGAATAAATAAAAACTTATTTGGTTGCATCTGGAATTGAGATATGAGGGTAAGAGGATGTAAAAATGTGCACTTCGACAAGCTCAGTGACCAATTGAAAATGACTATTAACAACTAAAAGTGAATGACATTTAATGACTTAATAACCAATGACCAAAAAATCAGTAACAGCATATAATCTTTCAAAATTCTATGGTGAAACCAAAGCTATTGAAAACATTAGTTTTGAAGTTGATCATGCTGAATTATTTGGTTTAATTGGGCCGGATGGTGCAGGCAAAACAACTATTTTTAGAATCTTAACTTCACTAATTCTTGCTGATTCAGGGGAAGCAAAGCTAAATGGAATAGATGTAATTAAAGATTATAAAAAAATACGCCAAATTATTGGATATATGCCTGGTAGGTTTTCGCTTTACCAGGATTTGACTGTTGAAGAAAACCTCAACTTTTTTGCAACCGTTTTTGGAACTACCATTGAGCAAAATTACGATTTAATAAAAGATATATATCACCAGATAGAACCATTTAAAAAACGGAGGGCAGGTAAACTTTCAGGTGGGATGAAACAAAAACTGGCACTATCCTGTGCATTAATCCATAAACCGGAAATACTCATTTTAGACGAACCAACAACCGGTGTTGATGCTGTTTCAAGAAAAGAGTTTTGGGATATGCTTAAAAATCTAAAAGCAAAAGGAATTACCATTCTTGTTTCGACACCTTATATGGACGAAGCCAGTCTTTGCGATCGTGTGGCATTAATTCAAAAAGGTGAAATAATGCAAATTGATACCCCTCAAGCTATTGTTGATAGCTACAAGGATGACCTGGTTTCCGTCAAAAGTTCAAACACCTATAAATTAATCCAGGACTTAAGGGATTATCCTGATTTTAATTCGGCATTTCCATTTGGACAAACGGTTCATTTTACAAATAAGTCAGGTAAGATAAATAAAGAAGAATTGAATAAGTATCTGCTAAAAAAAGAACATAATAAAATAGAAATAAAAAAAATAGACCCAAACATTGAAGATTGTTTTATGGCACAGATGAAATGAATAATGATTATTGCAGATTCAATAATTAAAAGACGTGGAGACATGGAAAGTCTTTTCCCCTCTGTAATAATCTGAAAATATGAGAATGTAAAGATTAGTAAGATGTACACTTCGACAAGCTCTGTGACCAATGGAAAATGGTAATTATTGACAACCTAATTAATCATGATAGTTAATGACTTTATGACTAAGAATAACCAACAACAAATAAATATAAAATTAAAGAAAATTGATGAATTCAGAAATCAAAGTTATTGAAGTTAAGAATCTTGTAAAAAAATTTGGTGGTTTTTTTGCAAACGATAAGCTTACTTTTGATGTGTACAAAGGTGAAATATTTGGTTTCTTGGGTGCAAATGGTGCTGGAAAGACTACCGCAATAAGAATCCTTTGTGGATTGTCCACCCCTACTTCCGGTGAAATTACAGTTGGGGGATTTGATATTTATAAACAAACTGAAAAAATAAAACAAAATATTGGGTATATGAGCCAAAAATTTTCATTATACGAAGATTTAACAGTTTATGAAAATATTAAGTTTTATGCCGGCATTTATGGACTTTCTGATAATGAAATAAAACAAAAAGCAAATGAATTAATAGAAAAGTTAGGATTGGGAGATTCTAAAAAGAAATTAATTAAATCATTACCATTAGGTTGGAAACAAAAATTGGCATTTTCTATTGCTATCATTCATGATCCTAAAATAGTTTTTCTTGATGAGCCAACTGGAGGAGTCGACCCGATAACTCGTCGTCAGTTTTGGGATTTAATTTATGAAGCCGCTGAAAAAGGGATAACTATTTTTGTTACAACCCATTACATGGATGAAGCCGAATATTGCAATCGAATATCCATTATGGTGGATGGCAAGATTGAAGCACTGGATACACCAACAAAATTAATGAAACAACATAATGCAAATAATATGGATGAAGTTTTTCTTAAACTTGCAAGGAAGAAATGAATATTGTTTAATGATTATTGAATAATTAAAAAGATTTGGCACTTCGACTTCGCTCAGTAACCGATGTGGAAATGTGAGGATGTGAAGATGGGGAAATGATGTAATGATGTAATGTTTAAATGCGAAAATGATTAATGTCCCAGAAACAAACAATGAAAACTGATGAAAATAAATGACAACTAATGACTAATAAACTAATTACTAGTTACCAATATACTAATTACTAAATTGAATGAAACGATTTATCGGATTTTTAAAAAAAGAGTTTTATCATATTTTCAGAGACAAACGTAGCCTGATCATTTTGTTTGGTATGCCCATTGCCCAGGTACTGCTTTTTGGTTTTGTTATTACCAATGAAATTAAAAATATAAAAATTGGTATTTTAGATCATTCGAAAGATTACGTTAGCAAAGAGATAACAAACAAGTTACTTTCATCTGATTATTTTATACTGGATAAAAACCTCAATTCGGATAAAGAAATTGAAAAAATATTTAAAGAAGGTCATGTAAAAGAAGTAATTATTTTTGAAAACAATTTTGCCAAAAATCTTGAAAAATATGGCAAAGCAAATATCCAAATAATTACTGATGCAACTGATCCAAATACAGCGAACCTTTTAGTAAGCTATACTT
>Ga0164315_10003015_pt1 | contig 12997 bp, 6 predicted proteins | sample GuaBasSedimGuay6_FD_113737 | JGI IMG/M metagenome (GOLD analysis project Ga0164315, IMG submission 113737) | Subseafloor sediment microbial communities from Guaymas Basin, Gulf of California, Mexico - Guay6, Core 4569-2, 0-3 cm | ecosystem: Environmental > Aquatic > Marine > Hydrothermal vents >... | reverse complement strand
CAGTGATCGAATCTGAGACTGATAAGTTGCTTGACAAAAGGACGACTTCTAGCAAACTAGAATAATTTCGAGAAAAATCAAGATCACTGATTAGACTGCGAATCAATCGTAAGACTACCTGCAAAATACAGATACTTCTTAGTCGTGTATTTCACTGTATGTGCGTATATAGGCACATTGAACGATGATGATCTGAGAGCTGATGATTCGAATCACTCTAAACGGCACTAATTCGCTATAATTCACACTGCATGATGTGCTTAGCTCAATTTTGCACAACACTGAGTCTCAGTATTGCAAAACTCAAGTGACATATACGCAAAACTCATAGAGTCCAGGAGTCTTCCTATGACGAACAATCAGACATTCTTTTCAGCACTTCAGACTTTTGTAGACTGGTTAGAAGGTAAAAGGCAAGACTTACCTGAAGATGTTATTGAAAGACTTCCAGAGAATACATTAGTTACTATGTTTTCCAAGCATCCTGAGTACGTTAAGCTAGCAAACAAGTTTCTCAACGATAAAGAAGTCTTACAAGTCATAGACAAAAAAGACCTATGTTTGTTTTTGAAAGACGTTTACAGAAAGCTAAACATACATAGAAGCCAAATATATCCGCTGTTTAAGCTAAACAAAAAAGATGAATACGAAGGACTTCGTAAACCACCTTTCGTAAAAGACTATGAACTACCCTTGATAAAAGACTATTTAGTTGATGAAACACAATACAGGAGAGCTAAACGTATGCACCTTACATACAGTGATGTAGTTAAGGCTATACCACGAAAACAAGAACGTCGTGAATGTTGTCAATGTAGTCTAGCAAATCAGCCTCAAGTATTGTTTGACACTAACAATCCCAAGAATGTTGCTAATGTGGATATACTGTTTGTTGCAGAAGCACCAGGTCAAACTGAAGTTGAGAAAGGCAAACCATTAATTGGTCGTAGTGGTCAAATAATCAGAAAGTTCATACCCAGATTCTTAAGTGATCTACGATGGTTTATGACTAATGTATGTTTATGTAGACCACCAGACAACAGAACTCCTACGAAAGATGAAGTTAACTGTTGTAGTTCACTGCTTGATACAGTTATAGACTTGGTAAGACCTAAGTTGATAGTAGCTCTGGGTTCTACTGCTATGGAGAGACTAGGCGTAGATATAAAACAAGGCGTAATAAGCAAACGTAAAACTTTACATACATACAACCTTAATGGAGTTACTTATCCTGTCTTTTGTACTGTACATCCTTCCTATGTACTACGTAATAACGATGAAAGTATTTACGAAGAGGATTTTCTAGCGCTAAGAAATACTTACGAGTCACTTGTTTCTCAAACTAAAGGTCGACCTAAGTCTAGCAAATATATTACAGTTGAAGATAATGTAGGTTTCTTTAACATTGTGAAAGAAGAATACGGTTTAGTAGACATTCAATGTCACGACAACTACGTGTGGTACATACTTAAGGACAAACAAGGTCGTAAAACGTTTGTTAAGATACCTGTAAGTGAAAACTACTTTTACTATACTCAGAAGCGTAACGATGAATACATCTTACATGCAACTGAAGCAGTCTTTAGTTTGGGTAAGCCCTTTACTCAAGATGGAATTACGTTGTATGAGTCTGATATACCACTTACTTTGAGACACAGTGTAGACTACTTTACACAAGTTTCAGACAATTCAGTAGACTTAAATGTTATGTATCTTGATATAGAAGTTGCAACAGAAAACAGAGAATTTGCACTACAAAACGGTAAAGCTAAGTATCCGGTTTCTATCATCTCATTCAGAACAACTAGTGGCTTAAGGAAGTCTTTGGTGAACACTAAACGACAAGGTCCTACGGAACTAGAAGGTTACGAAGTGGAATACGGTACGGAAAAAGAGATTATCAGAAAGTTTATGCAATATCTACGTGATGTAGATATCGTAACAGCTTGGAACATTTCTTTTGACTTACCGTATATAATCCTCAGATGCGAGAAGAACTGTCAGCTATCGTTTAGGCATGCAAGTCCACTAAACTTAAGACCCTATATAGATCTGAATAAGAACGTAGTAAGGATACCTGGATTAGTTGTGTTAGACCTACTCACGTTATATAGAGTTCTGACTTACGGAAACAGAGAATTTTATAGTTTAGCATATATAGCGAAACTAGAACTGGGAGAAGAAAAGCTAGAGAAAGGCGAATACTTTGGTGAAATCTTTCGTACAGATTTAGTACGTGCTTTACGATACAACATTGATGACGTAGAAAAGATCTACAAACTAGACAAAAAGCTTGGTATTATAGACTACTTTAATGAGCTTAGGAACATTGCTTGTGTTCCATGGCAAGATGTTACTACAACATCTAAGATAGTCGAAGGCAACATACTTTCACACTGTAAGAAACAGAGACTGATAGTTAGAAACTACTACAAACCTGTTACTAGCGATAACATATCCTTACCTAAGTTCGGTGGTTACGTTAAAACACCTGGCAAAGGTATTAAGAAAAACATCTATGTTGCAGATTTCAAGTCTCTGTATCCCAGCATAATTATGACATTCAATGTGGGACTGGATACATTAGTTGCTAAGTTCAGTAATCTATGGAACGATGTTATCGATTACTTGATGGACAAAGATAAGGTCTACACGCTTATAATCAGTCCACATTTGAATCCGCATAAACAAAACTATACGTTGCAAGAGTTGAAGTCTTTCTTACAAGACAAGATTGTTACACCGTATGGGACCATTTTCTATAAGCACAGTACTAAGGAAGCTGTAAACAATGCTATACTGACATCACTTATAACTCGCAGAGACTATCATAAGAGACTTATGAAGTCTGCAAAAGATCCTAGTGAGAAACAGGAACACAACAATAAACAACGTGCGTTGAAAGAAATTGCTAACTCGATATATGGTTATTTTGGTTTTGAAGGATCACGATTCTATAACAAAGACATGGTTAACACTATAACTGTTACAGGACAATTTATGACTAAAACATCTGCCTACTTGGCACAGCTCATTTATGATGGTAAGTCTGTTACTGATGAACTCACTGTTAGAGACGTAGCATATAAGGTTATGACTCAGTACTGGATAGACCCAGATACTAAAGAAGTCAAAGATATAGAACTACCTAACCTACAGTATATAGATACGGATTCAGTTTTCTTCAAGTTAGATGACGACCTGACAGTGGAACAAGTCAAAGAGTTGGGTGATAAGATCTTCTCTGTGTTAAACAGAACTGTTTTTCCTAACTACTATTCAAAACTGTTTGGTTTTGAACCTGACCATTGTCGCTTCTTGTTAGAGTATGAATGTGTTTGCAAAGGTTACTGGCTTGGTATTAAGAAACGTTATGTTATAAGAGACTTAGTAACTGGAGATCTAACGGTAAAAGGGCTAGAAATCAGAAGATCAGACTACCCAGTCTTGACAAAACAGAGACTTGCACAGCTAGTAGACTTAATACTAGATGAAGCTTCTTATAATGAAATCAAGGATTTTGTAGATAAGACTACTAACGAGTTTAGAACTAGAGCAGAAGAGATTGATCCTAGTGTCCTGAAGTCTGTCTCTTATGGAAGTAACTACAAGAAGATACCTAGTCACGTTGTTGCGATGATGTTATGGAATATACTCAATAACAGAGTAGACTTCAGAGTGGGTAACAAAGGGTACTTATTACCCATTAAGTTTAACGAGACGTTACTAGATAGTAAGATGAAGGAGAAGATAAGTAACTTACGCAAGTCCACGGGTTTCAAAGGTAAACTTAACTACTTAGCTTTTCCTGAAGACTTTCCTGTAGAACAAGTTAGAGAGTTACTGAGAGAATTTTCGATGTTAGGTGTTATTACTGTAGATACAGAAACGATTGTAGATTTCGGTTGGACTCAACGTTATAAGCTGTTACTTGAAGGTATAGTTTCACAAGAAAGATCCAAAGATGATACAGACAAGCTTGCTATATTCGACTTCTAAAACAACTGGGGGCAAAATATGCTTGAATTCGAATTCGTTCCCGCAGGTATGGAGACTATATACCCTTATCTGGTTAGGTTACTAGGAAGGAATGCTTGTAAGAAGATTACTAAGACTATCCTAAGAGCAGGATTGCTTAGTTTTGGTAGTGAGTTAAGACGAGGCAAACCATTACCAGAGTCTGATGAATACATAGGTGCTCTGTATAGGAATAAGCTATCACTTTGTGAAGAGTTCGTAGAAGATGGCGGTTACTTGTTTATAGACTCAGGTGGTTACCAAGTTATTACAGGTTACGTTTTAAGAGAAGACTTACCCAAGTTCGTTGATACGTATACTCAGTTTCTGACTCAATGTAAAGATAACTACTCTTTCGCATTTAGTTTAGATATCCCTGAGTTTGGCGGTGTAGGTAAAAGAGATGAGATACTTCAACTAAACAGACTCAGTTTGTCTATGATGGACAATCTAGATGATGATATCAGGAAACGTATCTACTTCATATCACATTTCAATAACAAAGAAGTCTACGATGTGTGGAACACTCTCATATTCGAAGACAAATATATAGACAAGTTCTGTAAGTTTTCAATAGGTGGTCTAGTGTCTTCAAGACCCTCTACTAAGTTGATGAGATATACTTTGCTCATACTGGGACTACTACAAATAATAGTAGGTGTGGACTATAAACTACCCAATCCGTTTTACTTCCACATCCTTGGTTCGACAATACCTAGAAACATTTTGTTTTATGCTTTAATGAAGGAACATATAGAGCATCTGTTTAACGTTAAAGTTGTCTTTACTTACGATTCAAGTGTAGTCTTCAAGAAAGTTGCTTTAAGTCGTGCATTTACCTACTACGATGAAGAAACATTATCTTCATACAGTGTTTCACTTAAGTCAGCTGAGTTAGATGACTTACACCCAGTACTAAGAAGGAAGAATCGTGATATTGTAATGGATACTGTTCGGAGTATGATTGAGTATGCAGGTTTGGATGTAGATGAATACATGCCCAGTAGAATTTATGATAAGTGGAATGCTACTATCGATGATGAGATGAAGCCTTGGACTTTGCTGATAGAATGCTACACACTTAAACGTGTTTCTGAGAGTTGTCTACAATTAGCTAAGGAACTTTACAGATATTACGAACCACATGGTGATAATACAGCATTTTACTCACTTATACATGACAGATTCGTAAAGCTAAGTGAGAAACAGTTCTCTGAGATTTGTCAAGAGTACTGTGCTTCTGTAATCACTTCTCTAGACTATGTTTACGATTTCGTTACTAACAAGAAACAGTTTGACGAACTTAAAGCTTTCTTGAGTAATTTCGACAGTCTTTTAGACATACCTACAAGCAATGCTACAGAAGCACTAGTTCTACCATTCTAGGGGGCAGATCATGCAATTCGTTGACGAAATTTCATTTGTAAGAGAATGCTTACGTATACTTTGTGCTACACCCGAAGACGACCGTACACGTATTAAGCAGAAAAACTGTGCTGGACTAGTTCTCCAATGTATTACTGGACTAGAAAACAAGAAAGTAGTTAAGGACTACGTAGACTTGTTAAAGCATGTGTGTGATGAACTAGTTTCTAGTAACGGAACATTATCTGGTAGTGTACTAGTCAATAATATCGACTTGAACGAGTATGCAAGTATCAAAGATGAAGTTCAGAGGTATACACAGGAAGTAGTTAGTGAGCAAGTTATAGTTGACTTTATCAACTTCTTAGACTTAAAGATAAAAGCACAAACAGTATCAAGAATGATGGACGAAACTATTACAGAAGTTGCTAAAATTAAGTCGGAAGTGTCATTGACTAAAACTATACACGATTTCGAGCGATTAATACAACGACAGTACATTAGACTGTTACAACTTAAGGAAACTGAAGATTCTATACTCAATGAAGTTGTCTTATCTGCTCAGTCTGGATCAGAAATGCTACAACAAATAATACAAAAGTTGTCTAGAATTTCACAATCTAGGCCCAGACTTACTAGCGGATTTCATGGTTTAGATGACTTTCTACGTGGTGGTTTTGAGGCTACTAGAATTTACGTCTTCGGAGGTAAACCTGGTCTTGGTAAGTCTACACTGATGATAAACTTTATCGTTAATACAGCACGTAGTTATAAAGCTAGCGAGACTGAAAAGACACCTGCTCTTATTTATGTGACTCTTGAAAATGATATGGTTGAGACTATTGAACGATTACTTGCTTGTCTTAACGAAAGACCTGTTGATTTAAGTAGACTAACTGGATTAGATATTGAGAAGATTTCTCAGCCATACTTAGAGCTAGATATCGACATTATATGTGAGCATATGAAACCACATGCTACAACTACAATGGATATCTTTCTACTGTTAGATAAGTTGTCAACTACGTATAAGATAGTTGGTGTGATCGTTGATTACCTGAATCTAGTTACTGCTACAACAGTCAAGTATTCTGAGAAAAGACACGAACTAGGTGCTGTAACGTCAGAACTAAAAAGTATCGGTAAACAGTTTCAATGTCCCGTTCTAGTTCCTGCTCAATTGAATACTGAAGGATACGAAGGTATACCTACAATGCGAAACTTAGATGAGTCTAGACAAATAGCCCAAAACGCAGATTTCGTTGGTTTGATGTTTGAAGTTCCTGAAGCAGCTATTCCTCCAGAACTCCAGTATAAGTATGGTTCTAGTTGTGATTTTGTAGGTATTAACGTGGATAAGAACAGGAGTGGTAAACGCGGTTTATATGTTTTACTAGGACTGAAGAATAAATTCGTCTTCAAGGATCTTCCACATAGTGAACGTGAAGGTATTATAGCTGGACTAAGACAACTTAGGAGTAAACGTAGAACTGAAACTGAACTAAATGGTTTGAATCAGTCGACTCCGTTGAAGCAAACAATTAGTGACCCGTATAAAGGCTTACTAGAACAGAACAACAATTCTAGCAACGATGAAGGTTGGCAACCTATCTAGTTCTGGAGTCTGAGAATAAATAAAACTAAAATACCAAGGGAGGATATAACTATGGGAGACAAGATAGAAAGGATTAGTACTCCTCAGGACAAAATTCGTAATTGGGATGGTAAGGGACCACTTCCAACTTTCAGTCCACTTGACAAGATTGCTTCTATGTTAGAGACTTATTTACAGGAGTCTGACGACGATACTGAGAAAGAATACTTAGAGTGGTTGAAAGGTAAGGACTCAAACGAAGAGCTGAGTGAAGATTTCAACGTATCAGAAGAAGAGTTAGATGAAGATGTAGACAGTGTATTACAAGAACTCAAGAATGAGTTAGAACCTGAATTGGTAGCAGAAGATACTGAATTCACAGATGAAGAGCTAGACTACTTAGAAGAGGCACTTACAGAAACTGGGGACAAGGAAGACATAGACTATGACTCTCTTATAGATGAGTTTGAACTTGCTAACGAAGAGGATTGGGCTGATACAAGCAAGTCCTTGGGCGAGGACGAAGTTCTTGCTGAATCTGATATTGAGGACTTAGAACTAGAAGGCTTTGATCTTGAACCTGAAGACTTAGAATCTGAAGACTTAACAGAAGACTTTATTGATGACGAATTTGATGAAGATCTATCAGAAGATGTTACTGATGACTTTGATGAGACTTTGCTCGAAGACATAGAACTTGAAGATGACCTACTTAGTGAAGACGATCTACTTAGTGAAGATGAGCTACTTGACGAAGATGAGTTGTTTAAAGATACAGACGACTTACTTGAAGGCTTTGAAGATGATATGACTGAAGAGCTGGAAGAAGATCTACTTGAAGATGACGAAGACTTGGAGAAGCCACTTATAGCTGACGAAGAGGAAGAAAGTGAGGAAGAGGAAAACGAAGAAGAAGAGGGTGAAGAAAACGAAATAGAAAGTGAGGAAGAAGGTGAGGAAGACTTGTCAGACTTATCAGATGAGTTAGAAGGCGAAGAGGAAGAGAAGGAAAACGAAGAAGAATCCGAAGAGGAGAACGAAGAGGGATCAGAAGAAGAGACAGAAGAACTGACTAAAGAAGAGGACGTTAACGAATCATTATTGAAACAGGAGCAACAGATACTCAACAACATACTTTCTGAGATTCAGATTTTCGAACAGGGAGACGAAGAAGAGGAAGAGGAAGAACTTCCAACTGAGGATGAAACCGAAGAAGAAACAAACGAAGAGTCCGAAGAAGAAAACGAAGAGTAAAGGAGGTCTAGACTATGTGGATACTACACATCAAAGGCCCTGTAGGGCGCTACTACAAAGTAGTCGATACTTACATCAGACCCCCAGTAGATCTTCCTGTAGATAAGGAAGACAGACTTAATCAGCTAAAGCAGTCTCTTGAAGCTCAAGGCATAGAATACGAAGTGGAAACAGTAAAGGCACAAATTAAGCAGACTACTAAACGTACTAAGGCAGTAGTTACCGAAGACAAAGTCAAGCTTTCTGATAACGTAGTAACGAAGACTGAAACCAAACAGTCAAAACGGACAGAAACTCAAGCTAAAGAGTCTAGCAACAAATAAGATGACAAATGCATATTATCATTCTAGACCATCTCTTCTTTCTTCAAGAACAACTTTCACAAGTCAGTTCTCTCAAAACGTTTGGACCCAGTACAATCTTACAAGACTTTGCTATAGACTTCACTCCAGATGAGTACTCAGTCTTCAAGTTCTGTTGGTTCCCGGACCAGTTTACTGACAACGATCCCATTAACTACAAACTGGTCCGGGAAGAATTAGACATACCAGGTCTAACTTACAGACTTTCTTGTAGTCGTCTTGCCCTCTACAAAGTCTCACCTAACGGTGAAGACCTCTTGAATATCCAGTCTTGCATAGACAACTTTCGTGACGCTTATAAAGCCATTCAAGTAGGACAAGACCCTAACGTAAGTGACCTACCTACGTGGATGGTTTGTGTTGTCTTACATTGGAAGTTTGTTTATCAGAATACATACACGTTAGATGACTTTTGCAGTCTAACTTTAAGCGATAACTTATCAAGAACATTTGCATATGTTTCTATGAAACAACAACTATCCCACTTTATTGAAACTCAAAAACTGACCAGCCTACCATGACATATAAAGACGTTATCGATCTCTACCTAAGATTGCTAAACAGACTTTCTAAAGAACTGGGTAGGTACGATAAAGACGTACCTTTTGTAACACCACAGGACATTTCTTTACTGCTATCCAACTGGTCTAAGTATCAGGAGTTTCATGAGAAAGTAGTTAGACAACCAGCATTCGATACTGATAGTTCTCGCGCTTTATTAGAACTCTTCTATGAGTCTCTTACTCCAGTAAAAACTATACTAGATAGACTTAAGTCTATATCAGACTACAATAAACTAGACAGAGAACTTGTAGACTTACTTCTCAGAACGTTCGGTTTTGATTACTTATACTTTCCAGTTGATGTAAAAAGACAGTTACTTATTAAGCTAGTAAGCTTATACAAAAAGAAAGGTACACTAGATGCTCTTAAAGAAGTACTAAAGACTATATCGACGTTAAACGTAAGTGTTTCAGAAGTCTACTTTGAGAAAGTTCGTGGTGAACCTTACTTTACCTATCAAGTAGACTTATCTGTTCCTAGTGTAAACTATAAGACTAAGTTCTATGTGGATCCAGACAAGTACATACAGAATGATCCGCATTGGTTCATTACTAAAGACGAATTAAGAGACTGGCCTATAACGAAAGCTGTAACTCCCTACATTAATCTATCGGGAGTTGTTAACTTACAGACTAACCTTAAGGCTACTATACTACTTAGGACTTTTGCTGCTAAAGATTACCAAGTTTATTTACAGTGTAAGCAAAGTGGTGACATGTCGGAATATGAGAAGACGAAAGTTATCAATCTTGACATGTTACCACATAACATTAACTTTCTGGAATTGTATGAGCTTATCAGATATATCTACTTAAAGCGAACTAAGAAAACACAAGAAGTTAGTTCACTTCCTGATGATGTACCTACATACTCATACAGACCACCTGATACAGAATACGATATCATCGTTGATGAACTACATAGACAATTTCAAACAAGACATACAGAAACAGGTCAAGCTAGCTCCGTAACTAGAGTTACAGAGTATGAACCGCACATAAAACAGTTGTTTCTGTCCAGGCTACCTGACCAGATAGAAACACAGAAACTTATTCTAGATAACTTAACTAGAGCTGGATGCATTTCTATTGGTTCTAATGTAGTAGTAGTTGGTGGGATTGATACAACAACTGGGGATTACAACAGAAAAGTATACATTATCGACATACACTCATTACACACGTATGTTATAGATACTGGAATAGAAGTCGTTGATCCGATTGTTATTACCTCTAAGTCTAAGAGTGAAGTACAAGTGGGTGGAGGTTATACTTTAGAGGGAAAGCCTAACTACAGGTGTTGGGTTGTTTCTTTAGTAGACTATACGTGGTACAGGACTACAGACTTACCACAAGACATGTGGATGGAGAACCCGTTAGTTGTATCTTCAGAGAGTTCTTGCTATGTCATCTCTCGTAGCTACAACGACAAGTATCCCGGTGCTATATATGAGTGGAATCTACAGTCTAACTACAAAAGACTAGTAGCTCTTATTGATCCCGATGACTATGACATAACAACAGTAAATGGTTGTATTCTAGACAGTGGTGAGATCTATCTAACAGTCGTTTCTAAACTAAGTGGAAGAACACGAATACTGTATCTTAATCCCGATCCTACAAGAGATATTTTCGCAGATATAACTTGTGCAATTGTACACAATACTAAACCGTTGTCTATAAGAGTAAGACTGAGTAAAGAACTCGAGAAGAACAACGTAGTAGTCATTGCAGATAGATCTCATATACTCTTAGTGACACAAGGTGAAGATGGTACAATAGACTACTGGGTTGTACAAGTAACTGTAACCGAAGGACCACTAAAAAGCAAGATCTATCCCAGAAGATTTAGTGGAGTGTTACTACCCAGCAGACTTTGTTACCTTTGTCCTAAACGTGATATTGATTTGTGTTGCGGAGATCCTATCGCAAAAACATTAGCTCTACGAAACTGGGATGAAGTCAAAGTAGATTTAGTAGGTTATGACTATTGGAATGGGTTTCTGTTTGTAAAAGTTTATGACAGTCTTAAGAAGAGTTTGCATCCATACTGGCCTTTAGTACAGCAGATAAGGTCTATTCCATATCAAAGTAAGTCTGCGACTGTTGAAGCATTTCTACCTAACATTGATACACAGTATGACAGTAGGCTGAAAAAGAGGCTTACTTACGATAAAGTAGCGAACTTAGATAACTTATCCAATTACGTTAAAGAACCTATCGACATAAACAGTTTATACAATAAAGAAGCAACGTATGATGACCTACTAACAGATAGGACTAAAAATCGCTTGAGGTATGACTTAGAAAGCTTCAAAGTCTCTTTTCCACGGTTTTATTTTCTGGACTTTGATAAGCATCTTCGTATAATGGGAACCTACTCCAACGTAGATGAATTTGCATTTAGAGACTTATACAGATTAAAATCAAGTCTGTCAAATGACCACTTCTGTTATGTCTTACATGATGACTCAGAGAAATATGATGTGTCATGCGAACTAGAGCTCGTTTGCTATAGTTCACTACCAGACTATGTGGAAAGCATTATTCCACCAGACAAGAAGGCTGATTTCGATAAGGTTTATAGAGTCTTAAAGTCGTCTGAGTGGATTGTTATTGGCTATGCAACAACTTTGTATAATATGTTATCTAAGTATTTCGTAGGCTATCCTGGAGTTAGTTTACATACTACACATAACAAACAACTTGCATGCTTCTGTTATGAAGATCACATCGAAATTGTACTGTTGTGGAAATACACCTACTTAGATAAGCTTATACCCAAAGAGTTTACATTCACGTATGATGATAGTAACGCATGCAGAGGTAAAAAATCTCAGCTACTAAAGGATCGTAAACAGAAACTTACTGGTCCAGAAGCGTTACCTAATTTCGAAAGCTTTGATGAATTATCACAGTTCTTAGCAGAAGTTACTCCTGGAAATAAACTCGAGATTGATTCTGCATTCCAGACATATCTAGACAAGATACAATACGAACTACTGTATTTTGTATCGAACTTGTATCCTGGTGCAGATCTATCTACACTAATACCAGGTAGCTTCAGTTTATCTAGCTTATATCCCATAGTTAACATGTTTAAACCTATCTATACTAGGTACATACATCCCAGTATTATTACTACATGTAGTGATCCTACATCAGATTGGTTAGCATTAACAGATTCATTCGAACTACAGTTTATACATACGTTTAATTCATACGTTGATTTGTTTGACTTATTCAGACTACAGTTATTAGGAAAGACTTTTGATAACTTAGAATTCAGTGATAGTCAGTTATATGTCGCTACAGAACCTGCACTAGATACATTTAGTTTAGAAGACTTCGTAAATGAGATTGCTAATCGAAAACTGTTTGATTATATGCATCTACATGAATCTTTGTACTGGATATTCGTTATAACGTTATACGAGGAATGTCGCAATTGGGCTAGGTATGATTCTACATTCGATTACGATTCTCCATTAAGTGAACTATGTCTACTATCGGATGCTACAAGTTTGCTAGCAATTTTGCGTCCACTTACAACGATAGATCTGTTGGATAGAACTTATCGACAAGTAGTTCTTTCTTTAACGGAGAAAGTTAGTGATGACTCTTATTTGTATGATAAAGCGATGAAGTATGACAGACTTTTACAAAGACTACTATTAGCAGATATAGCTCGTTTAACAGTGGAAGTTATGTTACGTGAGAAGCCTGCACTAGGGTTACATGTTTATGACAATTCTGCAGATTATGGCGAGGCTTTGCAAGAGTTGTTCTTGTTATCAGATGCTATTGTATCAAGCGTGAACGTCTCTCTTAATGAACAAGTT
>Ga0164315_10003014_pt1 | contig 12997 bp, 9 predicted proteins | sample GuaBasSedimGuay6_FD_113737 | JGI IMG/M metagenome (GOLD analysis project Ga0164315, IMG submission 113737) | Subseafloor sediment microbial communities from Guaymas Basin, Gulf of California, Mexico - Guay6, Core 4569-2, 0-3 cm | ecosystem: Environmental > Aquatic > Marine > Hydrothermal vents >... | reverse complement strand
GCTTATGTTTAAATTAATAAAAAAACTCCGTTAGGAGTTTTCTGTTTGTAGCGAATGAAATGAGCGAAAAACATTTGTCCGTAGGACATTCCTGTTATTCTTAGCTCTGCATACAACGATATAGGGTTATCCTATTGAAATTTGTTGATTTGTGTATAAAGAGTAGTTTTTCTAAGGGGGACAAAGAACTCACAAATATAAGAGGCGGTTTATCCTGCCAAACTTCTTTTAGTATAGAGGGTAAAATCAGCACAGCTTTTTTTGCTAAAAAAACATAATCTCCAAACTCAAATCCTGCGAACCAAACTCATTATTTAGAATAAAAATAAATATTGGTATTTAATTACCTTATTACTAAGGCATAATCAATTATAACCACTACAGTTAGTGAGGGTTAAATGTTATTCAAATAACATGATGATAATTATCATATTTTAAAGTGCTACCTTTACGTGGTATTTATTCCTAAATTTATGCCTTATTAGAAATGCATAGGACTGAAAATTAACAAATTATTAATATAAAATCATATAAGATGAGTTTAAGCAGACGAAGTTTTATCAAAAGGTCAGCAGTTGCTTCCGTAGCTGCAGCCGTCGGCATGAGTATGTCGAAAGAATTATCTGCCGCTCCAACTGTAGCCGAAAATGATTGGCGATGGGATAAATCCGTTTGCCGTTTTTGCGGAACGGGTTGTGGAATTATGGTAGCGACACGCAACGACAGAATTGTTGCAGTAAAAGGAGATCCTGCGGCTCCTGTAAATCGCGGTTTGAACTGTATAAAGGGCTATTTCAATGCCAAAATAATGTATGGTGATGATCGCCTTAAGACACCATTGATGCGTGTTGATGCTGAAGGAAATTTTGACAAAAATGGAAAGTTTAAGCCTATTAGTTGGAAAAGGGCCTTTGATGAAATGGAGGTGCAGATTAAGAAATCAATGAAGGAGCTCGGCCCAACAGGAATCGGAATTTTTGGTTCTGGACAATATACTGTTCAAGAGGGTTATGCTGCCGTTAAATTGATGAAGGCTGGTTTCCGTTCCAATAATATTGACCCCAATGCACGCCATTGTATGGCTTCTGCTGTAGCGGGCTTTATTCAAACCTATGGTATTGACGAGCCTGCGGGTTGTTACGATGATATTGAATTAACAGATACTGTGATTTCTTGGGGAGCAAATATGTCAGAAATGCACCCAATTCTTTGGTCACGTGTTACTGATCGTAAATTGAATGACCCAAAAAATGTAAAGATTGTTAATCTAACTACGTTTACTAATCGTACTTCCGATTTAGCGGATACTGAAATTGTATTCCGTCCTCAAACAGATTTAGCAATTTGGAATTATATAGCGCGTGAGATCGTTTATAATCATCCAGAATCCATTGATTGGGATTTTGTAAAGAAACATACTGTTTTTGCAACTGGTCATGCTGATATTGGTTATGGAATGCGTAATTCAAAGCACGAAAGCTTTACCGATAAAGAGCGTGAAACAGTAAAAGCTCAAGAATCAAAAGTTCTTTCTAAAGCAGAAGGTACTTCATTGGCTTACCTTGGATTTAAAGAAGGTGATACCATGGAGATGAAAAATGCAAAAGCTGCTGGAAAGCATTGGATTATTGGTTTCGAAGATTTCAAAAAAGGCTTGGAGCCTTATACTTTAGACTATGTAGCTGAATTATCTAAAGGTGATGAAGATGAGAGTATTGAAGATTTCAAAGCGAAGCTTCAACTTTTAGCTGACTTATATATAGAGAAGAATAGAAAAGTTGTTTCATTCTGGACAATGGGTATGAACCAACATACTCGTGGTACTTGGGTTAATGAGCAATCATATATGGTTCACTTCCTATTAGGAAAACAAGCCAAGCCAGGTGATGGAGCCTTTAGTTTAACAGGCCAGCCTTCAGCTTGTGGTACTGCCCGTGAGGTGGGAACATTTGCACACCGTTTGCCTGCAGATATGGTAGTGAAAAATCCAAAGCATAGAGCTATTTCTGAAAAGATTTGGAAGTTGCCAGAGGGTACTTTGAATCCAAAAGTGGGAAGTCATGTGATGAAAATTCATCGCGATGTGGAAGATGGAAAGATTAAATTTATTTGGGTTCAAGTAAATAACCCATATCAAAATACGGCTAATGCAAATCATTGGATTAAGTCGGCTCGTAAGCAAGACAACTTTATTGTAGTAAGTGATGGTTATCCAGGTGTTTCGGCCAAAGTTGCCGACTTGGTTCTTCCTACCGCTATGATTTACGAAAAGTGGGGAGCTTACGGTAATGCAGAGCGTAGAACACAGCATTGGAGACAACAAGTTACTCCAGTGGGTGACTCTATGCCTGATATTTGGCAAATAGTAGAATTATCAAAACGTTTTACCATTCGTGATGTATGGGGTGAGCAAAATATTCCAGGAATGGATAAGCCACTACCAGATGTAACAACCAAGATTAGCGAATTTGGATACAATCCAAGTACAACTTTATATGAAGTGCTTTTTGCTAATAATGAAGCTAAGGAATTTGCATGGCCAGACCCAATTGGAGCAGGTTTTGGAAATACAGAGGCTGAAGGTGATAAGCGTAAAGTTGTAGGTTCTGACGATAAAGTATTTGACGGTTACGGTTTCTTTATCCAAAAATATCTTTGGGAAGAGTATCGTAAGTTTGGTGAAGGTCATGCACATGATTATGCTGATTTTGACACCTATCATAAAGTGCGTGGTTTGAAGTGGCCTGTAGTTGATGGAAAAGAAACTCAATGGCGTTTTAATGCAAAATATGACCCTTATGCTAAGAAGGCTGGAACAGGTGAGTTTGCATTTTATGGAAAAGCACTGAAGAATCTTCCACAAGGAACTCTAACAGGAGTTGATGGTGAAAAGGAAAAGATAGACCTTAGTAATAAGGCGAAGATTTTCTTCCGTCCGTATATGGATGCACCAGAGGTTCCAGATAAGGAGTATCCATTCTGGTTGTCCACAGGTCGTGTGTTAGAGCATTGGCATAGTGGAACTATGACCATGCGAGTACCTGAATTATATCGTGCTGTGCCTGAGGCTCTATGCTATATGCATCCAGCTGATGCTGAAAAGAATGGCTATCAGCAAGGAGATTTGGTTTGGATAGAATCGCGTCGTGGAAAGGTTAAAGCCCACGTAGAAACTCGTGGTCGTAACCGTACTCCAAAAGGTTTGGTTTACGTGCCTTGGTTCGATGAAAAGGTTCTGATAAACAAGGTGTGCTTAGATGCTACTTGTCCAATCTCGAAGCAGACTGACTTTAAGAAATGTGCTGTAAAAGTATATAAGGTATAGTCGTTCGATTCAATTAATTCAAACCTAGAATGTCGAAAGAAGAAGACGAAATGGCAACAAGACGAAAAGCACTTACGGATATAGTTAAAGGAGCAGGTTACCTTGCTCTTGGCGGCCTAACTTGGGGAGGTTATGTAAAGGAAGCAAAGGCAACTGAGTTTGCTCTGCGTCCTCCTGGGGCATTGCCTGAGAAAGACTTCGTAAAAGCTTGTATTAAGTGTGGCCTATGCGTTGAACATTGTCCTTACGATACATTATTGCTGAGTGAACACGGCGACAAAAAAGTGATAGGAACTCCCTATTTTGATGCTCGCACGATTCCTTGTTATATGTGTGTCGATATTCCTTGTGTGCCTGTTTGCCCAACAGGAGCCCTTGATGTTATGAGCTTAACTTCCATAGATGAGGAAACTCAGGAGGAAAAGTTAGATATCAATATGTCCAAGATGGGTGTAGCAGTGGTTGATCCTGATAATTGCGTAGCTTTTTGGGGAATTCAATGTGATGTTTGTTACCGTGCTTGTCCCTTGATGGACGAAGCGATTTCTTTGGTTTACGAAAAGAATGAACGTACGGGAAAACATGCATTTTTGAAGCCTGAAGTTCATCGTGAAATCTGTACAGGTTGTGGTTTATGTGAGAAAGCTTGCATTACCGAGGAGGCTTCTATTATTGTGCTTCCGCACGAAATTGTAACAGGTAAAGTTGGTGCTCACTATATTAAGGGCTGGGATAAAAATGATGAAAATCGTTTGAGAAAAGAGAAGGAATTGGAAAAGAAAGGGGACGAGATGAAGTCAACTCTAGATTATTTAAATAATACTGACGATTTGTTTAATGAAGAATAGTAAATATCTCATATTGCGAAGGCTAGTTCAGCTTGGTCTATTGTTTCTGTTTATTGGAGGCAATGTGTATGGTTGGAAAGTGCTGGAAGGAAACTATAGCACTGCTTGGGTTTTTGAGAGTTTTCATTTAAGCGATCCTTATGCTGTTTTACAAATGTTGGCCACCTTTTATATGCCTCTTTCCGAGGTGTTGATTGGTGCTTTAATCTTATTCTTCTTTTATGCTTTAATCGGTGGAAGGGTGTTTTGCAGTTGGATATGTCCAATCAATATCATAACAGATTTTGCTTCATATCTACAGCGCAAATTCAATATTGCACCTTTGATGAAAACTAAAGAAGTTAGTCGAAATATTCGATACTATGTTCTTGTTTTGGGGCTAATACTTTCTAGTTTGTTTGGCATTGCTGCCTTCGAACTTATTAACCCAATTACCGTTCTTCATCGAGCACTTATTTTTGGTGTTGGCTTTAGTTCAAGCATTGTACTTATTATCTTTTTATTCGATTTACTTATTCTTGAACATGGCTATTGTGGGCATATTTGTCCAGTTGGTGCTTTCTATGCAGCGACAGGTCGTTTCAGAGCGTTAAAAGTCTTTCATGATAAAGATAATTGCACACTTTGTATGAAGTGTAAAATTGTTTGTCCCGAGCCACAAGTACTTGGATTAATTGGAAAAGAAACCGCAAAGATTAAGACAGCAGAATGCACCAATTGTGCACGCTGTATTGATGTTTGTGATGATGATGCATTAAAATTTAAAATATAGAAATTCAAATAAATAATAGATAATTATGAAAAAGATTCACTATTTCAGTTTGTTTGCCGCTTTATTATTATTCTCCTGTGGTGAAACTACAAAACAAGATGGCCCAGTAGTGTCAGTAGCGCAAGATGCTATCGCTTCACAAGTTGGTGGACTCCTCAATGATGACCAGGGTTTGGGTGCAATGCCCGTTTACAGCGATTCTGTTCCTGGAACATCCGAAAGGATTGAACGCTCCTTTGAAAATGCGCCTCCTTTAATTCCTCACTCAACTGAGGGTTTGGTTCCAATAAAAAAGGATGCTAATATGTGTTTGACTTGCCATATGCCTGCATTGGCAGTTGCTATGAAGTCAACGGCATTACCAGCTTCGCATTTTACAGACTATCGCCCAGAGGTAATTGAAAAAGGAGGTAAATACCAAGTTGATGCCAAAGAAGGTGAAGTGTATGAGAAAAGTTTAGGTGATAAATTATCATCCACTCGTTTCAATTGTACACAATGTCATGTGTCTCAAGCGAAAATTGACCCTTGGGTTCAAAACAATTTTGAGCAGGTATTTAGAGATAATAATTTGAAGACCTCTTCGAATCTTGATAAGAATATCCAGGACGGCGTAAAATAGAATTAACCAATTAAGTGCTGAAGATGATTCGTATAGTGGTAATAATACTATTGAGTGTATTGAGTTTGAGCGCAATTGCGATTAAACCAATTCACAAAATTAAAGCTGATGGGGCTGTTACAGATATTCTCAAGGATGGGAATACTCTGTATGCCGCAACAGATAATGCCACAATCAACGTATTTTCATTGCAAAATCGTCGTTTATTGTATAAAATATCATTCCCAAAGATTAAAGATTTTATGGGTGATATTATTAGTCCTAAGGTGTATGATATTGATAAATTACCTTCCAGCGAAGCTATAATAGCGGCAGTTCAAGGAAATCGAGGTTTTGCCAATATTTATATTGTTAGAAATCGTAAGCCAGAACTGATTATTAAGGATATAGAAGCTAAAATGATGGTAAAGCGAGTGAAGTTTATTGATAAAAACACCATTCTTTTAGGGCTTCTTAGCAATGAGTTAGTTCGCTACGACTTAGTGAAAAAGAAGGTGATTTATCGAGTTCAAATCTCAGCTTATACATTCTCTGATATCGTATTGGATGCACAACGTAAAGAGGTAATCACTGCCGATGAAAGTGGAATTATTCACATTATTGATGTGCAAACGGGGAAAATTCTCAAAGAACTTTCAGGTAAGAATGTGGATAATATTTACCAAATCGATTATCAGGGTTCTACAATTATTTGTGGAGGCCAAGATCGTCGTTTGTCCATTTATCATCGCAATACATCGCAGAGTTATTATCTACAAGGAAGTTTCTTGATTTATAGCGTGGGGCTAAGTCCTTCAGGAAAATATGGAGCCTTTTCGGCTAATGAGGAAAACGAAATCAAAGTCTTTAATACTAAAACCAAGCAGGAGGTTGCCATGCTTATTGGTAGCGAAACGCTTATTACAAGAATACTATTTACTTCGGAATCAGAGCTTATTACATCTAGCGATGATCCGAATATTTTATTTTGGAAAATTTAATTAAAATCAAAGAATGAATATATCAGGAATATTAGTACAAACGCGACCAGAGAATCTGGAAACAGTTATCGCCCAGATTAAAGCAAATGATTGCTGTGAATACCATCAGCATGATGAGAAAGGGAGAATAATTGTAACGATTGAAGGAGAAGGTGTGGATGAAGAATTGCAGAAGTTGAATCAGCTGAAAGCTTTTAAAAAAGTAATAGCGGCAGATATGATGTATGCTTACAGTGAAGATGAGTTGGAAAAAGCTCGTGCCAAGCTTGATGCTAATAATGAGTTGCCAGGATGGCTAAATGATCCCAATGCTAAAGCAGAGGATATCCGTTATAATGGTGACTTAAAAGGAAAATATTAAACAATAGAAAAACAAATAAATTAACAAATAAACCAAAACCAGATTATGAAAAAACTAATTACAATTATCGTAGTACTATTGATTTCAGGTACTGCGTATGCACAATTTGAATTATACGGAGAGTTTCGTCCCCGTACTGAATTCAATCATGGCTACAAAACATTAATGCCTGTTCAGGGAGAAATGTTTAGCCTTGTTACTTCTCAACGTACCCGTATAGGTTTAAACTATAAAGCGGATCGTTTCAAAGTAGGCTTTCAATTACAAGACGTTCGTGCTTGGGGTTCAACACAACAATTAGTAGTTGGAGACGGTGCCTATACTACAATTCACCAAGCTTGGGCTGAGGTGATGTTAACAGAAAAGTTCTCTTTAAAAGTAGGTCGCCAAGAGTTGGTTTATGATGATCAACGTATGTTTGGTAGTGTGAATTGGGCACAGCAAGCTCGCTCACACGATTTGGCTTTATTTAAGTTTGAGGATGGCTTCAAATTGCATTTAGGACTTGCTGTGAATCAGGTTCAAACCATTGCTTATACAACACCCAAAAACTATAAATCAATGCAATTTTTATGGTTTAATAAAAAATTCTCAGATGCTTATACTCTAAGTCTCCTCGTTATAAATACAGGTGTAGATGATACTACTTTGAATAATCCTATTCCTGGAGCAATGACAACATATTCCCAAACTCTTGGGCAACGTTCTGTATTGAAATTTGGTGATTTGAGCGTAGGTGTAAATTTCTATTATCAAATGGGGAATGATAAAGCAGTTTATTATGACAAAACAGATAAGCTCAATATGCATAAAAAGTTTAGCGCTATGAATATTGGAGTTGATCTTTCTTATAAGCTCAGTGATAACTTTAAAGTAGGCTTAGGTTATGAGTATTTATCAGGTAATAGCCAAACAGATACAACAGCTGATTATAACGAAAAGAATCATGCATTTAATCCTTTATACGGAACAAACCACAAATTTAATGGTTGGATGGATTATTTCTACGTAGGCAACCATATCAATAATGTTGGACTTCAGGATATTTATGTGAAGTTGGACTATAATAAAAATAAATTTATTGCTGGTGCAGCATTCCATTACTTTATGTCGGCTGCTGAAGTGAGAGATATGGATATTTTTAATGCAACTGGTGATATTACAGCAATGTCTTCAGGCTTAGGAATGGAGCTAGATACTTATGTTGGGTATAAGCATTCAAAAGGAGTACTTCTCAAGGCTGGAGTTTCTGGTATGTTTGACACCGCTACATTACGAACTATCAAAGGTGGCGATAATGGAGCTTCCAACTATTGGGGCTGGTTGATGATAATTGTTAAACCTACTTTCCTAAACGGTAAAAAAGTAAGTACACCACCAGCAAATTAATAATTATTCATATTGCAAAGCCTTAGGCTTTGCAATATGATTTTTATAAGAAACTAATGTAAGATGATGAATGTTTTTATAAATAACTTTTCATACTACAAAAAACACAAAATATGAAGGAAAATACATTAAAGAAAATATCGATAGCTACCTTCGTGATTGCTGTTGCTTTTTTTGGATATATTGTATATGCTTCAAAAATGCCATCGTATTTATCAAGTGACCCTAAAGCTTGTATTAATTGTCATGTGATGAATACACAATATGCTACTTGGCAACATAGTTCGCATGCGAGAGAAGCTGTATGCGTAGATTGTCACTTACCTAGAGATGGATTTTTTAGTAAGTATAAGGCAAAAACAATTGATGGATGGAACCATTCTAGAGCATTTACGATGAATACTTATGATCATGCTATGAAAATAAGTGAAGATGGTGCAAAGCGAGTTCAAGAAAACTGCATCTCTTGTCATAAGAGTATCGTATCTACCATTACTAGCAACGCAGATAAATATCATAATTATGATAGCCCTGAGGTTGCAACAGGTAGAAGATGTTGGGAATGCCATAAATCAGTTCCACACGGAAAAGTAAGAGCAATTAATACAACGCCAAATAACCTTGGTGTTAAGGAAGTTAAATAAATAAAAAATCATTGTTAAATAACATAAAAAACTAGATATGAAAATGAATTACAAAATTCTACTTATAGTCTCAGTAATTGCAATTGTTGCTTTGGGATTCTTAGCAGGTAGTATCGGCGAAAGAGAAGAAGAGCGTGTTGAATTAAACGCAACTCCTGAAATTGCTCATGAAGATAGAGCGAAAAATGAATCTTGGGCAAGGTATTATCCTCGTCAATATGGTTCTTGGATTAAAACTAAAGAGGGTTCGGAGCTTAAGGATATGTTGAAAGACAAGCCTCAGCTAGCCATTCTATGGGCTGGATATGGTTTTGCAAAGGATTATAATGCACCAAGAGGACATTATTATGCTGTACAGGATAACAGAAATACATTGAGAACAGGTGCTCCTGTTGATGCTATATCGGGTCCTATGCCTACAGCTTGCTGGACTTGTAAATCTCCAGATGTGCCGCGTATGATTGAGGAGGATGGTGAATTAGAGTTTTTTACAGGAAAATGGGCAAAGTATGGTCCTGAGATTGTCAACTCAATAGGTTGTTATAATTGCCATAATCCTAAAACAGCTGAATTGGCTATGCATGTTCCTCATTTAAATCGTGCATTAGTAGCTGCAGGTTTACCAACTTTTGAGGAGTCAACACACCAAGAAAAACGTAATTTGGTTTGTGCGCAATGTCATGTTGAATATTATTTCAAGAAGACAGAGTGGACTGATGAAAATGGTAATAAGAAAGTGGCTAAAGTGGTTACACTTCCTTGGAAGTATGGTTTAACTGCTGAAGGTGCTGAGAAGTATTATGATGAGGTTGGACATACAGATTTTACCAATAAGATTTCTGGAGCTCCAATTCTTAAAACCCAACATCCTGGATACGAATTATATAAATCGGGTATTCATGGTAAAAAAGGTGTTGCTTGTGCCGACTGTCATATGCCTTATACTCAAGAGGGTTCAGTTAAATATTCTGACCACCAATTACAAAACCCATTAAATACAATGGATCGTTCTTGTATGCCTTGTCATCGTGAGAGTGAAGAAAAGTTGAAAGCAATTGTTCATAGAAAATATGAGCGAAAAGATCAACTTCACGAGCTAGCAATGGATAATTTGGCAAAGGCTCATCTTGAGACTGCCAAAGCTATGGAAGTTGGTGCAACTGATGAGGAGTTAAAGTCAATAAGAGATGATATTCGTAAAGGACAATGGAGATGGGATTATGCAGTTGCATCACATCCATCATTCTTCCATGCACCTGAGGAGACTCTTAGATTATTAGCTGTTGCAAATGATTATGCTATGAACGCAAGAATTAAGCTTGTGTCGGTTTTGGCTAAGCATGGTGTAATGGATTATTCAGCTCCTGATTTCTCTACCAAAGAAAATGCTCAGACATTGGCTGGCGTTCCTTTGGAGAAATTGGTTGCCGCAAAAATGGAGTTCAAAAAGACTCTTGAAGCAGAGTGGATTAAGCAAGCTAAAGAAAGAGGCTTGATTTCTGACAAGACGCTTAAGGGATCTGACGAAGAGTCGTCTTACTTTAAGAATTAAGAGAGTATAATTAATAATTGATTTGTGTAAGTAAAGGGCTTATTAAAAGTCTTTTTAAAAATGAAATCCTGCTTCCTAACGGAAGTGGGATTTTGTTAAATTTGTACCTTTGTAATATGAAAGGTTTTTGATTCCTTATGGTTAAGGAATAAACAAACACAAAAGAGAAGAAATAGATGATATATAAAATAATTAGTTCATATAGAACCATGTTTGTACTGCTATTTGTTTTAGCAATAGCTGCAGCAATTGGCACATTTATGGAAAACGATTACGGCAATGCATTTGCTAGAGAAAATATATATACAAGTTGGTGGTACCAAGGCGTTTTGCTGCTTGCTGCTGTTAATATGGTAGTAATTATAGTAAAAGCAAAAGTGAAGCTTTTGAGGCCAGGACCCATATTTCACTTTGCAATTATTATTATTCTATTGGGTGCTTTTGTGACTCATCATTTTGGTATTGATGGATTAATGCATATCCGCGAAGGTGAAAAGTCAAATACTGTTTTTGTTGGAAGTCAAAAAATCACTACCCCTTTTTCCATTGAGCTAAAAAAGTTTAAACTTTCAAGATATCCAGGTAGTGAATCTCCCTCAGAATTTAGCTCGGATGTAAGAGTAATTGAAGAAAATGGAGATATATTCGAAGCCAATATCTATATGAATAATACGCTAACTTATGATGGTTATAAGTTTTTCCAAACTTCCTATGATAAAGATGAAAAAGGAACCGTATTGTCTGTAAATAAAGACCCTGGAGTAGAGCTTACTTATATCGGTTACGCACTTTTATTCTTAGGACTTTTATTAATTGTCTTCGACAAAAAATCGCGATTGAGATTCTTAATCAGAAAGATAAAAAGAATGCCAATAGCAACTGTTTTATTACCACTAATGCTGTTGGGAACTCAAACAAAAGCATTTTCTCAAGATGGTGAGTATAGCGAATATATAGAAACCTATATCAAGGAGCATTGTGAAAACTCGAAGGAATTGTCTGCTGCTTTTGGAACTTTGATTGTGCAAGGCCCAACAGGAAGAATGAAGCCGCTCGACACCCAAAATAAGGAAGTGCTAAATAAGCTGACAGGTAAAAGCACATGGAATGGGATGGATGCCAATCAAGTAGTTTTGGGCATGTTTTCTCGGCCAGATATCTGGAAGAATGTGAATATTATAAAAGTGAAAACACCTCGATTGAGAAAATTGTTAGGTGTTCCTCCTACACAAAAACTGCTGTCATTTGCCGATTTCTTTGATAAGCAGGGTAGTTTTAAGCTTACTAATGAAACTGATTATGCCAATCAGCTTTCTCCATCGAAAAGAGGCACCTTTGAGCGCGATCTTATTCAAGTAGATGAATTGCTAAATGTGGCTTTTATGTCGTATAGAGGCATGCTGCTGAAAATTTTCCCACTTCCCAACGACGCAGAGGAAAAATGGGTGGATATGCCAACTATGTTTATGGAATTGGACAATCCAAAATTAACAAAAGATACTGAGAGATTGCTTGATTTTGTTTACGGTAGAGCCTATAATGAATCCATAGAGTATGTCGAATACATTAGAGCTTATCAGAATAAAATGGGTAAAAATGTAATTCCAAAACAGTCTAAAATTGATGTGGAGCTTTGGTATAACAAAAGTGCACTCTTTGTAAAACTGTTTATTTCCTATCTATTATTAGGTTTCTTACTGCTCATTTATAGCCTAATATCGATGTTTAATAATAGTCTGATAAACACTAAAGTGACTTTTGCAATCAACACCATTGTGTTTGTACTGTTCTTAGTTCATGCATTCGGTATTGCTCTAAGGTGGTATATCGGAGGTTATGCCCCCATTAGTAATACCTACGAAACGATGATTTATATTGCTTTCTCATCTATGCTTGCAGGTGTTGTGTTCTTTAGAAGATCTGCTATTGCAATGGGAGCCTCATTGATAATGGCGGGTACATTTATTTTTGCCGCTTGGTTGGGCGAAATAAATCCTCAAATCACTAGTCTAGTACCCGTTCTAAAATCCTATTGGCTAAGTATTCACGTTTCAGTTATTACTGCAAGCTATGGGTTCTTTGGAGTTGCCGCAATATTGGGTTTTATTACATTAATCGTCTTCACTCTAAGAAGTGATAAGCGACCACACCTAGATTCACATATTGAGAATATAACTTACATAAATGAAGCAACTCTTATTATTGGGATAGTCCTGCTTACTATTGGTAACTTTTTAGGTGCCATATGGGCAAATGAATCTTGGGGAAGATATTGGGGCTGGGACCCAAAGGAAACCTGGACCTATATTGCAATTATTGTTTATACCTTAGTAATTCACTTACGTTTATTCAAAAAGTGGTATTCCTATTTTATTTTTGCGATAGCTTCCATAATATCCTATTATACTATTCTAATGACCTATTATGGAGTGAATTTCTACTTATCAGGTATGCATTCTTATGCTACTGGAGATCCCGTTCCCGTTCCAAACTGGGTGTATTAT
>Ga0164315_10003013_pt1 | contig 12999 bp, 11 predicted proteins | sample GuaBasSedimGuay6_FD_113737 | JGI IMG/M metagenome (GOLD analysis project Ga0164315, IMG submission 113737) | Subseafloor sediment microbial communities from Guaymas Basin, Gulf of California, Mexico - Guay6, Core 4569-2, 0-3 cm | ecosystem: Environmental > Aquatic > Marine > Hydrothermal vents... | reverse complement strand
CGGCCTCGCCAGTCTCGGGCTGAAGCGTGGCGATAAACTGGCAATCATCGGTGACAACCGCCCCCGCCTGTACTGGGCAATGACCGCGGCACAGGCGCTGGGGGCCATTCCGGTTCCGCTTTACCAGGACGCGGTTGCCGAGGAAATGGCATATGTACTCGATAACGCCGACGTCAAGATCGCACTCGTCGAAAACCAGGAACAGGTCGACAAGCTGCTCGAAATCCACGAGCGCTATCCCGATCTCGAACATATTATTTTCGACGATACCCGCGGGCTACGGCTCTATGAGCAAGAATTCCTGCGCGACTTCGAAAAAGTTCAGCAGGCGGGCCTCGAATTCGATCGCAACAATCCCGACTACTACGCGCGCGAAGTCGCCGCCGGCAATGGCAGCGAAATTTCCATTATGCTGTACACCTCCGGTACCACCGGAAACCCGAAAGGGGTGGTGTTGAGCAATGACAACGTCATCATCACCGCGCGTAACGGCATTATTCGTGAAGGCCTGACTTCAGAGGACGAGGTGCTCGCCTACCTGCCGATGGCCTGGGTCGGCGACAACCTGTTTTCCTATGCGCAATCCTATGTCGCCGGTTTTTGCGTCAGCTGTCCCGAGAACGCCACCACGGTCGCCAGCGATTTACGCGAAATCGGTCCCACCTATTATTTTGCGCCGCCCAGCATTTACGAAAATATGCTCACCCAGGTCATGATTCGCATGGAGGATGCCGCCGCCATAAAGCGCAAGATCTTTGACTATTTCATGAAACATGCGCGCCGTGTCGGCGTCAGGATCCTGAATCGTGAAGCGGTATCATTAAAGGATTCGCTGCTTTACAAGCTGGGCAATATCCTCGTCTACGGCCCGCTAAAAGACGTACTCGGCCTGAGCCGGACCCGGCTCGCCTACACCGCCGGCGAGGCTATCGGCCCCGATATTTTCGATTTTTATCGTTCGCTGGGGATCAATATCAAGCAACTCTACGGGCAAACCGAGTGCATGGTGTTTATCTGTGTGCAGCCCGATGGCGAGATTTATGCCGATACCGTCGGTACGCCCGCGATCGATGTCGAGATCAAAATCGACGACAAGGGCGAAATCATGTATCGCAGCCCCGGCGTTTTTCAATCCTACTATAAAAATCCGGAAGCGACCGCGAGCACCAAGACCGCAGATGGATGGGTGCATACCGGTGATGCCGGCTATCTCGACGACGCCACCGGCCACCTCAAAATCATCGACCGCGCCAAGGATGTCGGCAAACTCAGCGACGGCACCCTGTTCGCACCCAAATACCTCGAAAACAAGCTCAAGTTTTTTTCCTTCATCAAGGAAGCGGTGCTGTTCGGCAACGACCGCGACTTCAGTACCGCCTTCATCAACATCGACCTCGATGCGGTCGGCAACTGGGCCGAGCGCCGCAACCTTGCCTACTCGGGATACATCGATCTCGCCGGTCAGGAGGCGGTGTACGAACTGATCAAGGACTGTGTCGACAAGGTCAACCAGGACTTATCGCAGGATGCGCGTCTCGGAAACTCCCAGATCAGGCGCTTTTTGATTCTGCACAAGGAGCTCGACGCCGACGACGGCGAATTGACGCGCACGCGCAAGGTGCGCCGCAGTTTCGTCGGTGAGCGTTTCGACAAACTTGTCGATGCGCTCTATTCCGATCAGCAGCAATGTCATATCGAAACCGAGGTTACCTTTGAGGACGGCCGTACCGGCAAGCTCGCCGCCGACGTGCGCATCTGTAATGCCGAGGTATTTGCGACCTCAGACCCGTCCCGGACTGCCGCCGCATGAATGATCGCAACGTCGGCGACGTCATCCTCAAGGTCGAAAACATCAGCCTTTCCTTCGGCGTCATGAAAGTGCTGGACAACATCAACTTCGACGTCAGGCAGGGAGAAATCCGCTCGATCATCGGCCCTAACGGCGCCGGCAAGAGTTCCATGCTGAACGTCATCAACGGCTTTTACCACCCGCAGGAGGGTTCGATCACCTTCAAGGGGAATACGCGCAAACAGATGGCGCCACAGGTGGCCGCCAGCCAGGGGATCGCGCGCACTTTTCAGAATATCGCGCTCTTCAAAGGCATGAGCACGCTCGACAACATCATGACCGGGCGCAACCTGAAGATGAAGACCAACCTGTTCTGGCAGGCGCTGCACCTCGGTCCGGCGCGCGCCGAAGAACTCGAAAATCGCGAAGCGGCGGAACGTATCATCGACTTTCTCGATATCCAGGCGATTCGCAAGAAACCGGTCGGTAAACTGCCCTACGGCTTGCAGAAACGGGTCGAACTGGGGCGCGCGCTGGCGGCTGAACCGGAACTGCTGTTGCTGGACGAACCCATGGCTGGCATGAATTCGGAAGAAAAGGAAGACATGTGCCGCTTCATCATCGACGTCAACGACGAATTCGGCACCACCATCACCCTGATTGAGCACGATATGGGCGTGGTCATGGATTTATCCGACCGCGTACTGGTGCTCGACTACGGCAAGCAGCTGGCCGATGGTAAACCCGACGAAGTGCGTAACAACCAGGATGTGATCGATGCTTATCTGGGAATCCCTCATGAACATGAATAAGGCGACAGGCTGATGCTGTTTTTTATCGAAGTTGCGTTAAGTGGTTTGATGGCCGGTGTCATGTACTCGCTGGTGGCGCTCGGATTCGTGCTGATCTTCAAGGCCTCGGGCATCTTCAATTTCGCCCAGGGCGTTATGGCGCTGTTCGCGGCGCTGACCCTGGTCGGCCTGATGGAAAAGTTCAATTTTCCGGTATGGCTGGCCATTATCGGCACCATCGCGGTAATGATCGCCCTCGCCTGGCTGATCGAGCGCGTGATGCTGCGCCACCTCGTCAACCAGGAACCGATCATCCTTTTCATGGCGACCATCGGTCTCGCTTACGTGCTCGAAGGCATGGGTGACCTCCTCTGGGGTTCGGACGTCAAACTGCTCGATATCGGCATTCCGCAGGGCGCCTGGGATTGGCTCTGGGACCAGGGCATTTACGTCGAGAAGCTGGAACTGTTTGCTGCCGGCACGGCCGCCATCCTGGTCATCTTCCTGGCGATATTTTTTCAGAAAACCCGCATCGGCCGTGCCCTGCGCGCGGTCGCCGACGACCACCAGGCCGCGCTCTCGGTCGGCATATCGCTGCACACCATCTGGGTTGTGGTGTGGTCGGTGTCCGGCATCGTCGCGCTGGTCGCCGGCATCATGTGGGGCAGCAAGTCGGGTGTACAGTTCTCGCTTTCGCTGATCGCGCTGAAGGCCCTGCCGGTTCTGATACTGGGCGGTTTTACCTCGGTGCCGGGCGCCATCATCGGCGGCATGATCATCGGCGTCGGTGAAAAACTCGCCGAAGTTTATATCGGACCGATGGTCGGCGGCGCTATCGAAAACTGGTTCGCCTACATGCTCGCGCTCGCCTTCCTGCTGTTTCGACCGCAGGGTTTGTTTGGCGAAAAAATTATCGAGCGGGTGTGAGGTAACTGACCTATGATTTATCGCGAAACCGGACAATTCAAAAGTAGCTACCAGGCCGACCAGGCCTTGTTCCCGATCGCCCAGGATCGCTACGTTATCTTCGCGGTGCTGTTCGTCACCTTCGCTATCGTACCGATGCTGCTCAACGCCTACTGGCTCAACGCCATCGTCCTGCCATTTCTGATTTACTCGCTGGCCGCCATAGGATTAAACATTTTGACCGGTTACTGCGGCCAGGTGTCGCTCGGCACCGGCGGTTTCATGGCCGTGGGCGCCTACTCGGTATACAAGTTGATGACCGCTTTCCCCGAGCTGGGTTTCATACCTCTGGTCGTGATTTCCGGGTTTATTACCGCCGCGGTCGGCACCCTGTTCGGACTGCCGTCGCTGCGCATCAAGGGTTTTTACCTGGCGGTCGCGACCCTGGCCGCGCAATTTTTCCTGGTGTGGCTATTCAACAAGGTCGGCTGGTTTTACAACTACAACGCATCCGGCATGATCAATTCACCGCCGATGACCGTGTTCGGCGTCATCGTTACCGGTCCGAGAGGCGATATGACCGCCAAGTATTACCTGGTCGTAACCCTGGTTGCGGTATCCGCATTGGCCGCGAAAAACATTGCGCGCGGGCGCATCGGCCGCAACTGGATGGCGATTCGCGACATGGATATCGCCGCCGAATTGATCGGGGTGCGGCCGTTGATCGCCAAGCTGTCGGCGTTTGCGGTGTCCTCCTTTTTTATCGGTATGGCTGGCGCGCTCTACTTCGCGGTCTGGCTAGGTTCCGCCGAACCCACCGAAGCTTTCGATATCAACCAGTCGTTCCTGGTGCTGTTCATGATCATCATCGGCGGTCTGGGCTCGATACTGGGTTCGTTTCTGGGCGCGGCGTTCCTGGTGTTGATGCCAATTTTACTGAAAAACATCATGGTTGACGGACTCGGAACCAACGCGGCGCTGGCCGCGCATATCGAAATTATCACCGTTGGTGTTTTAATCATTGGATTTTTAATTGTCGAACCTCACGGGCTCGCACGCCTGTGGCGGATCGCCAAGGAAAAACTGCGTCTATGGCCGTTCCCGCATTAGCGGGTGAAAGGTTCGGCGACGTCAATTAAAATGTTGCTACGACATAACAACCGGAGGAAGTAATGAAAACCAGAAGACTGACAACAACAATAGTGGCGGCACTGTTAGTGCTACCGCTCCTGTCCGGCCTGGCCAGGGCTTACGAGCTGACGATTCCGTCACTCGACTATCGGACCGGACCCTATGCCCCGAACGGAATACCGTTTGCAAACGGTTACGGGGATTACCTGAACATGCTCAACGAACGCGACGGCGGCATCAACGGCGTCAAGATCAATTTGACCGCCTGTGAAACGGCTTACAACACCAAGCGCGGCGTCGAATGCTACGAAAATACCAAGGGTGAAGGCGAATCCGGAGCGCTGGTCTATCAACCACTGTCAACCGGCATTACCTACCAGCTGATACCAAAATCGAGCGTCGACAAAATTCCCGTGTTTTCCATGGGTTATGGCCGTACTTCAGCCTCCAACGGCAAGATTTTTCCATGGGTATTCAATTTTCCGGCCACCTACTGGAGCCAGGCAACCGTATTCGTGCAGTACATCGCCGAGAAGGAAGGAGGCATGGACAAGCTGAAAGGCAAGAAAATCGCGCTGGTTTATCATAACTCCGCCTACGGCAAGGAGCCGATCAGAACGCTGGAAAGCGCAGCCGAAAAGTTTGGCTTCGAATTCCTGGCGCTGCCGGTCGACCATCCAGGACAGGAACAGAAATCAACCTGGCTACAAATCCGCAAGGAACGCCCCGACTGGGTGCTGATGTGGGGCTGGGGTGTTATGAACCAGGTCGCCATCAAGGAGGCCGCTTCGATTCGCTACCCGATGGACCACTTCATCGGCGTCTGGTGGTCAGGCTCTGAAAACGACGTACTGCCGGCCGGCGAAGCAGCCCACGGCTACCTGTCCGGCGCCTTCCACCAGCCCGGTGGCGGCTTCCCGGCGCACGATGATATCCGCAAGTACGTTTATGACAAGGGCATGGGCCTGGGCGATAAAGATCGCATCGGTGAAGTGCTGTACAACCGGGGGCTGGTCGCGGCGATGTGGACTTCGGAAGCCATTCGCAAGGCGATGGAAATTCACGGCACCAAGGAAGTCAGGGGTGAACACGTACGCGACGGCTTCGAAGCGCTCGATGTCGACGAGGCGCGCCTGACCGAACTGGGCCTGCCGAACTTCACCATACCGGTGAAAATCACCTGCGAAAACCACGAAGGCCCGGGCAAGGTTGCCCTGCAGCAGTGGGATGCCAAGGCCAAAAAGTGGAGCCTGGTCAGTGATTTCTACGAGCCGCTGCGCGATATTACCGGACCGCTGGTCGAGGAAGACTCGGCGCAGTACGCGAAGGAAAACAGCGTTGTGCCACGTAGCTGTAACTAAGGCTGACAGACCCTTGAGTAGAGGAAATCGTGAACGCAACGACTGATACGATGAATCCGGGAGCGATGCTGTCGGTTAACAATATCGAGGTCATTTACGATCACGTCATCCTCGTGCTCAAGGGGGTTTCGTTTGAAGTACCCGAGCAGGGCATCGTCGCCCTGCTCGGGGCCAACGGCGCGGGCAAGACGACCACGCTGAAGGCCATTTCCAACCTGCTGCGCGCCGAGCGCGGCGATATCACCAAGGGCAGCATCGAGTTCCAGGGGCACCGAATCGACCGTAAAACCCCGGCGCAACTGGTACAGGAGGGTGTCATCCAGGTCATGGAGGGACGCCATTGTTTCGAACATCTCACTGTCGAGGAGAACCTGCTCACCGGCGCCTATACCCGTCGCGACGGAAGAGCCGCGATCCAGCGGGACCTGGAACTGGTGTACGGCTATTTCCCACGCCTGAAGGAACGCCTCCGTACGCAGGCCGGTTACACCTCGGGTGGCGAACAGCAAATGATAGCGATCGGGCGGGCACTGATGTCACGGCCGAAAATGATACTGCTCGACGAACCGTCCATGGGACTGGCGCCGCAACTGGTGGAAGAGATATTCGAAATCGTTGCACGCCTGAACCAGGACCAGGGCGTTACTTTCCTGCTCGCCGAACAAAACACCAATATCGCGCTACGTTACGCCCATCACGGCTATATCCTCGAGAATGGCCGCGTGGTGCTCGATGGTAGTGCCGCCGAATTGCGCGAAAACACCGACGTCAAGGAGTTCTACCTCGGCATCAGCGAGGGCGAGCGCATCAATTTTCGCGACGTCAAACACTATCGCCGGCGCAAACGCTGGCTGACCTGAACCGCCCCAAACTTAACTCAAGTCATTCCCGCGCAGCGGTGGTCCGACATATCGGAATCTTATAACATGGCGTAATCGAAAATCTCCCGCCAGCTTACAGCCGGCATACTACGTCTGGATAAACCATGAACGAATTCTACGACAGCCTGGAAACCCGCAGTAGCGATGAACGCGCCACGGCGCAACTGGCGGCACTGCGAGCTCAACTCAGCCATGTCAAAAACAGCACCACGGCCTACGCCGACGCACTCGCGCAAGTCGATGTCGAATCGATTGACGATTTCGAATCATTCGCCACGCTACCGTTGACGCGCAAATCCGAGATGCTCGCGCTGCAAGGCGAGCATCGCCCCTTCGGCGGCTACACCGCCGACGACAGCGCACAACTTACGCATGTTTTCGCATCGCCCGGGCCGATCTACGAACCCGGATTCGCGGTTGCCGATTTCTGGCGTTTTGCGCGCTCGCTGTACGCCAGCGGTTTCCGCGGCGGTGACCTGGTGCACAACTGTTTCAGTTACCACTTCACGCCCGCCGGGCAGATGTTCGATAGCGCGGCGCAGGCGCTCGGCTGCGCCGTGATTCCCGCCGGCGTAGGCCAGACCGAACTGCAGGTGCAGACAATTTCGGACCTGTCGCCCGGCGCCTATGTCGGCACGCCATCGTTTTTGAAGATCATACTCGAACAGGCGAATGAACTCGGCAGCGACGTCAGCTCGCTCAACAAGGCGTTGGTGAGCGGCGAAGCCTTGCCGGCGCCATTACGCACTGGATTTGTCGAACGCGGCGTACGCGTACAACAATGCTACGGCACCGCCGATCTCGGCCTGATTGCCTACGAGTCGAGCGCGCAGGAGGGATTGATTGTCGATGAAGGCGTCTACCTCGAAATCGTGCGCCCGGGCAGCGGCGACCCGGTGAGCGAAGGCGAAGTCGGCGAAGTCGTCGTCACCAACCTGGGGCTGGAGTATCCCTTGCTGCGTTTCGCCACCGGCGACCTGTCGGCCTACCTGCCAGGCAGCAGTCCCTGTGGCCGAACCAACCAACGCATCCGCGGCTGGATGGGGCGCGCCGATCAAACCGCCAAGGTGCGCGGCATGTTTATCCACCCGCAACAGGTCGACCGGGTAGTCAAACGCCACGCAGAGATCGGCAAGGCTCGACTGGTCATCGACTGGGTCGATCAGGCCGACCGCATCACCCTGCATTGCGAATGCGAAGCGAGAGACGCGGCCCTCGGCGCCGCCATCGCCGACAGCATTCGCTCGATCTGCAAACTTCGCGCTGAAGTCGAATTTGTCGCCGCTGGCAGCCTGGCCAACGATGGCAAGGTCATCGACGACATCCGTCAGTACGAATAGCCTTATGAAGAAGCATCGCTTGCTCGAAAATGTACGTGTCATCGACCTGTCGCAGTACATACCGGGGCCCTTCGCGACCCGACAGCTAGCCGATCTTGGCGCCGAGGTCATCAAGATCGAGCCCCCCGGCGGCGACCCGATGCGCAACTTCATGCACCACAAGTCACAGATGCCGTCCCCGGTTTACCGCCACCTCAATCGCGGCAAGCGCGTCTGCGAACTCAACCTGAAATCAGAATCCGACAAGCAGGCACTGAGCGGGCTGATCGTCGACGCCGATATACTGCTTGAATCCTTTCGCCCGGGCGTGCTCGCACGCCTTGGATTCGATCGTGAACGGCTCGATCAGCTCAACCCGGGGTTGATCCATTGTGCACTATCGGGATACGGCCAGGATGGACCCTATGCGCAACGCGCCGGACACGACATCAACTATTGCGCGTTGAGTTCGCAGACGATTGTCAGCGGTATCGCGGAGAAACCCGTGATCGCCTATCCGCCGATCGCCGACCATGCCGCGGCGCTGCAGGCGAGTACCCTGATGCTCGCCGCGCTGCATGCCAGAGACAAGCAGGAAACCGGTATTTACCTCGATATCAGCATTACCGAATCGATTCTCGCCTGGCAGTACCTGCCGTTGCTGACCGATGCAAAGGATCGCGCCACGGTGATACTGAGCGGCGGGGCGGCTTGCTACAACATTTACCAGTGTGGCGATAAAGGTTTCGTAAGCCTCGGCGCCATCGAGCCCGGCTTCTGGAAAAACTTCTGCGAAGCGGTGAACAAACCGGAGTGGGTGGAGCGGCAGTATGAGTCCATGCCGCAAAAACGCCTGATCAAGGAGGTCGCCGGGCTCATGGCAACCGGTAGCATAAATCACTGGCGCGATCTGCTCGACGATATCGACTGCTGCTTCGAAGTCCTGTTCAACGCCGACGACATCGCTCAACAGGCACAGCTTAAATCACGGCGCGCGTTAACCGCGGCAGGCCCGACCTACCCCGCCTGGATCGATCAGCAAGCAGTCGAAACCGCGACCGACTTCGAACAGCTCGACGCGAGCGAACCCTTGCGCTGGAACTCGCACACTCGCCGATAGCCTCGAGTTAGAGTCCAGCCAAAGCAATACCTGAACTCGACCCGTCTGCAGTTGCTGCAATGTCCTGATTTACCTGCAGATCACGCGCCACATCGACTTGTAATTTACCCTGTTTGGGTGATTCGTAAACCTGCCGAATGCCGCACAATTATGCGTAATTATGGCCTGCGATGTGTACTGATCACATGGATATGAAGCGCTACCCCTCTCTATTTCGCACGGTGTTGCCGATCGCCGTATTCCTGTTTGCCGGCGCCGCGCACGCGTCAACCATGATTGACGGTGTGGCAGTTGGCGCCCCGGGTGTCGGAGAAACCCCCGGCTTCGGTTCAATCGGGAACGGCCCCAGCCTCTCTAATGCGATCGAGTACTTTATACCCTTGACCGACGCCACCAACGGAATCTACGGAGTAGGTTCAAACTGTAGCGGTAACGCGGCAGGCACCTGCGCCGATACGGGCTCCGGTTCAGGTTACGCCAATGCCAATGCCCTGCAAATGAACCTTTTCTTCGACCTGAGCCTGCAACCGGCCAGCAAGTCGGCTGAGCTATCGTTCCTTTTCGACGATCTTGATCTGGATGGTGCCAACGATCCACCGGGTTTTTACGAGTCGATCTCGCTGTCCTACTGGGATAGTAACAGCGCCAACTTCGTGAACGTGACCGGGCCAATCACAGATGTCCCGCCTGACCCGTCTATCGCGCCGTTGTCACCTCCCGAAGTCGACGCGGGTGACCCTAACCTGATCACCTGGGACACTAATCTGATCTCCTGGCAACCGGGTATGCTCGCCCTCGCGGCGCTAAATGATAGCGCACAAGCCGAGGGTGGTTTCTGGATCCAGCTCGGCTTTGGATCCAAGTACGTTTACACCACCGACGGGACGCCCAGAAGAGGTACCAACACGCCCGAGTATTTAACCGCGCAACTGACCGTTTCACCGGTGCCCGTTCCCGCGGCCGTCTGGCTGTTCGGCACAGCCCTGATCGGCTTTGTCGGCATGTCCCGCAGAACAAAGATTTCCTGAGGAGGAGATCTGATCAAAACCCGCCTGCTGGCGGGTTTTTTTTGCCTGCTATCCGCGCCCGATATAGGGCATGCGCGTCGCCATGATGGTCATGAACTGCACGTTGGTGTCGAGCGGTAGCGAAGCCATTTGCAGCACCGCCTGCGCGACATGCTCGACATCCATCACCGGTTCCGGCAGGCGTTCGCCATTTGCCTGTGGCACGCCTTTCGGCATGGCCTGGGTCATTGGCGTCGCGGCGTTGCCGATATCGACCTGGCCGCAGGCAATATTATCGTTACGGCAATCCAGCGAAATCGATTTCGTCAGCCCGGTGATGGCGTGCTTGGTCGAGGTGTAAGGCGCCGAAAACGGGCGCGGCGCATGCGCCGATATCGAACCGTTATTGATGATTCGACCGCCCCCTGGTTGCTGCGCCTTCATCATGCGAATCGCCTGCTGGGCGCACAGAAATGGGCCGGTCAGGTTGACATCGACGGTGGCCTGCCATTGCTCGTAGGTCAAGTCTTCCATGGGAATTCCCGGCGTGTAACTGCCGGCGTTGTTGAACAGTAGATCGAGGCGTCCGAAGCGGGCCTCGCACTGCTCGAACAATTCTTTCACCTGCTCGGGCTTGCCGACGTCGGTAGGCACGCACAGAGTGCGCTCTGGTTCGACCGCGGCGAGGTCGACCGTTTCCCGCAGCGGCTCGAGTCGTCGGCCGGCCAGCACCACGCAATAGTCGTGCTTTAACAGGGCGTGGCATACCGCCCTGCCGATGCCGGAACCGGCGCCGGTTACCAGTGCAACCGCGAGTTCATTACTCATCTGTGTTTCCCCTGTAATCTATGGCGACGCTGTAGTCGGGATCGTCGTGCAGCGCCCAGTAGGCGTCGTTCAGTTTCGCCGTCAACGCACCCGGCAGCCCATCACCGATCACCTGGCCCGATAGGCGCGTAACCGGCATGACGCCGCCCGCGGTGCTGGTGATGAATACTTCGTCCGCCGCTTGCGCGACGGCCGCGGGCAACGGACCCGGCGTCACCTGCAGGGCTTCCCGACCCAGCAACTCCAGCACCGTCTCGCGGGTTACGCCCTCGAGCACGCCGTGCGCGGGCGTGATCACGGTATCGCCGCGCCGGGCGAAGATGTTGAAACCCGGCCCCTCCACCAGGCCACCCGTGGCATCGACCAGAATCGCGGTATCGGCTTCACCGTCATAGGCTTCGAACAAGGCCATCACCATGTCGAGCCAGTGGTAATTCTTGATGCGAGGATCGATCGACTCCGGCGGGATACGCTGTTGCCGGCTGATCAAAAGATCCAGGCCCTGCGCGCGCATACGCTCATCCGCGATCCACACAAACGGGATGGCGAACGCAAAGAAACGGTTTGTACAGCTGCGGGGGTCACGCGAACCCGGCGCCGGTTGGCCACGAGTACAGACGATTTCGACATAGGCGTCGCGTAATCCGCTGCGCCGCACCAGTTCGAACATTATCGATCGAATCTGTTCACGGCTGTAAGGCACCGACATGCGCAGTTTCGACATGCTGTCATGAAAACGGTCGAGGTAATCGTCGATGCGAAAGAAGCGCCCGCGCCAGGTATGGGCGACATCGTAGGTCGCATCGGAATGCAGAAAACCCCAGTCCAGTATCGGAATGCAGGCGTCCCCGACCGGCAGGTAGTCATCGTTGATAAAGGCGATGCCCTTCGATAGATCAGCCATGGGGTTACTCGAAATCGGGTTTGCGCTTGTCAAAAAAGGCCTGGATGCCCTCGCGGCCGTCGCGTGAGGCCGCGCATTGCGCCAGCAACTGTCCCTCGAGCGCCATCTGCGTTTCCAGGTCGTTGCCCGCGCTCGCCAGCAGCAGTTTCCTGACATAGGCGTTAGCCAGGCGTGCACCCGCGGCGATCTCGGCGGCGAGCCGTTCGGTTTCAGCGGTCAGGTCGGCGTCCGCGACGACCCGCGTGACCAGCCCCAGCTCACAGGCTTCGCGCGCATTCAGGGTTGGATTGGTCAGCGCCAGTTCCTGGGCCTTACGCAGCCCAACCAGGCGCGGCAGGAAATAACTGGAAGCGCCATCCGGACACAGGCCAGCGCGCGTATAGGCCATGGTAAAGCTGGCCGACTCGGCCGCCAGCACGATATCGCCGATCAGGGCGAGGCTGAAGCCTCCGCCCGCCGCGACCCCGTTGACCGCGATCACCAGCGCGGCATGCATGCGCGACAGGCTCGAGATGGCATCGTGAAAGTCGTCCGCCAGCGCCTGTGCCGCGTCACCGATCGCATCGCCGGCCGACAACATTTGCGCGAGATCACCACCGGCGCTGAAGAAACGCCCATTGGCGCTCAGCGTCACGACCTTGAGTCCCGGGTCATCGCCGCAAAGCCTGGCCGCCTGCTTGAGCTCGCTCGCCATCAGGCTGTCGAGTCCGTTGGCGGCGTCAGGCCGATTTAATTCGATACGCGCGATGGCGCCCTGTTTTTCAAAATTAATGTGCTTGAACTGGTTCATATGAGCTAGGCCCCGTCAGGTCATCGTCCCACCGAGTGGATGATTGATGCATAATACACAACCCGTATTGATTCTCCCATGCAAAACTATCAAAATTTGTCTGATCGCTTGCTCGATCAGAGTCAAATTTCCCCTTTAGAATCATGAACTTTCTTGACGAAATTTCAGATTG
>Ga0164315_10003008_pt1 | contig 13005 bp, 8 predicted proteins | sample GuaBasSedimGuay6_FD_113737 | JGI IMG/M metagenome (GOLD analysis project Ga0164315, IMG submission 113737) | Subseafloor sediment microbial communities from Guaymas Basin, Gulf of California, Mexico - Guay6, Core 4569-2, 0-3 cm | ecosystem: Environmental > Aquatic > Marine > Hydrothermal vents >... | reverse complement strand
GACAACAATGAAAGTAGCCTATCTGTTATTGGCGGTGCTTTTGTCCGGCTGTGCCAGCCAGACTATTGAGCCCAGTTATTACCTGTTGCGCTCCAATGAGGATTTACAGTCCAGTGAGCTCAACCCGTCCAAAGATTTCTCCATGGGCAATGTGGTTATCGCATCCTATATGGACCAACAAGGCCTGTTGATGGAGACAGCGGAAGGCAAGATGCGCCCCGCCCGGCACAACCTGTGGGCCGAGCCCGTTTATGAAGGTGTGCGCAACTTCCTTTTTGTGGAAATCGCACAGGCCAAAGGCGAAGATCTTCTGCCCTCCCGTCTCAGCAACAGCGCGACCGTGATCGATATACGTATCGACCAGCTGCACGGCACCCGCGATGGCGAAGCGCAGCTGGTGGCATACTGGTGGCTGCGCCGCAACGGGGAGGTGCTTAGCTTCTATCGATTCGCAGAGTCACAGGCCCTGCATGCGGAGGGTTATGCGGCTCTGGTAGCCGCTGAAGAAACCTTATTGACGCAACTGGCAAAGAAAATCGCCGCCTCCCTGGTTGATACCGACACCTAGTGTAGTGTCCTGTATAAATCGTATATTCAGGACACTACTACTAGATCGGCAGCGGCATAAACACCTTCGATACCGCATGCACCGCACCGGTGACGGTTCGATCGTCCGCATCGTCGGCGATGCGCGCCATCATTTCCTGCAGGATAATGATTTTGCCGAACAGCCGTTCAAAGCTCAGGTTGTCGACAACTCCCCTGTACTCGTGAGTAATGAGATAGTGTTCGCCGTCCGGCTTGCGAGTATTTTTCAACTTCCATAACAGCACCTCCACGTTGCGGGCGCTGGTCAGCAGCACCTCCGACTCCAGTTGATCGGTGAAGAACACTTCCGGCTTATACCTGTAGGCTTCGCGCAACATGCCCCCCAGACCAACCACCAGGGCGAATACCCGGTCACCCCTGAATACCGGATCAAAGGCCAGATTCATGGCATCGATACCCTGTTTGTGGTTGAGCTCGGGGAAATCCAGCTGGTGGAGATGCACCTTAAGCTGCGCCAACCGGCCCTCGATGGTCATGCCCGGATTCTTTTGCAGTTGGACCGGGTTGCGCTTGTATAATTTGACTACCAGTTCACGCACTGCCGTGCGCGTTTCGGTGATGAACTCGTCGGCCACCAGGTCAACATCCGACTTCACCAGGTTCTTGATTTCATAATCAGCACAGGCAAAAAGAAATACGGGCAGTATCAGCAAGGGTGGCAAACGCATGCGGTAAGTCTAACAAGTTGTATGGGGCAGGAGTGAGTAGATACAGTGGTAATATTATCCCGGATAGCGCCGGTTACGCTACAGCACGCGTATCAGGCCGACCACACTGACCGTCAACAGGACAAACCCCAGTATCCTGAAGAATATTTTCGTGTCTGCACGCATCGTGTAATTGTGAAAACGCAGACCGACCAGATGACCCAATGCGGCGCAGGGTAGTAACCACAACTGCTGCCGCCATTGCAGGTCAATCCCGGTCCACAGAAATGCAGCCAGTTTCACCGCGACAAGGACAAACCACAGGACAAACAAAGTGTCGCGCAGCTGGTACCTCTCCACCCGGCTCGCCGCTACCGGCACTATCAGAGGTGCCGCGACCAATGAGGTGCCACTGACATAACCTCCCAGAATCATAAAAAATGCATCCAGTGATTTACTGCTACTTTTGAACGGTCGGTCAAGAATATAAGTAATGGCGTAAATGGCTACAACGACAAAGATGAAACTACTGACGATATCTGCAGGTAACGTGATCACACCGGCCACTCCGATGAGTTTTGGAATGATCATCAGTAGCAGGGCATTACGCAGGAATGACCAATTCACGGTTCCACGTTGGTTACCGGTTTCATCGCGGGATATTCGGCGGTGGGATTGCACCACGGTAATAAACGAGAAAAAGAGCAGATGGACCGCGATGATGGGCAAAAAAACCAATGGGACATTATGCACCATCAACAGGAAAGGCAGTGTAAGTACCGCCCCGCCGAAGCCCAGGCTGGAACGCACAAAACCACCCCAGACAAACAGCAGGCCTATCGCCACATATTGCCAACTCTCCAGGCCTTCCATTATTTCTTGTCAGTCCGTCTCGCCATTCGTGTAGTACATGGTAACCCAGTCTCGATGGAGCTTCATGCCCCAATGGCACCGCTCTACAGTTATCGCCCGCCGGCATCGCCACAGAGCGGGGCTATAGCAAGCTGTAAGACACGGCTACACCGGCTACGGTGATGGCGATAATACTCATCAGTTTGATCAAAATATTGAGGCTCGGTCCGGAGGTATCCTTGAAGGGGTCCCCCACAGTATCACCGATGACCGAGGCCCGGTGCGCGGCGGAGCCCTTGCCTCCGTGATGCCCCGCTTCAATATACTTTTTGGCGTTATCCCAGGCACCGCCGGAGTTGGACAGGAATACGGCCAGCACGAAACCAGCGGACAAAGCCCCCACCAACAAGCCAATCACCCCCGCCACGCCCAGTACCAGACTCACCGCGACGGGAACTGTGAGCGCCAGCAGCGCCGGTGTAATCATCTCCCGCTGGGCGCCGATAGTGGATATTTCTACGCAACGAGCGTAATCCGGTTCCGAGCTGCCTTGCAGAATGCCGGGGTCGGTGTTGAACTGACGACGGACCTCATCCACCATCATGCTCGCCACCCGCCCCACTGCCTGCATGGTCAGGCCACTGAATACGAAGGCCACCATGGCACCGAGAAACAGTGAAACAAGCACCACCGGGTTCAACAGGGTCACGTTGAAATAGACCATGAAATCCGCCAGGCCGGCGTCGATAGTCGGTATCTCAACACCGTTGCGCAATGCCAGCATGGTCTGCCCCGTTTTGAGCAGCTCAATACGAATCACCTCCAGGTAGGAAGCGATCAGCGCCAGTGCGGTCAACGCTGCCGAACCAATGGCGAAACCCTTGCCCGTTGCTGCTGTCGTGTTGCCCAGTGAGTCCAGAGCATCCGTACGGGCTCTTACTTGCGGGCCCAGGCCGCTCATTTCTGCATTGCCACCGGCATTGTCAGCGATCGGCCCATAGGCATCACTGGCCAGGGTTATACCCAGCGTCGATAACATTCCGACTGCGGCAATGGCCACACCATACAGGCCCTGGCTGACGTTGTTAAAGTCAAATGCAGCACTGAACACAAATGCCAACAAGGTGCCCGTACCTACCGCAAGTACGGGTACGGCAGTCGATAGCATACCGGCTCCCAGGCCCGAAATAATAATTGTCGCCGGCCCACTTTCCGCCGCCCGGGCGATGGCGCGTGTCGGCCTGAACGAGGACGATGTGGCGTACTCAGTGGCACGACCGATAACAATACCAGTGATTAGACCCACCACCACAGCTCCCCAGGTTCCCCAGAGGTTGGGCATATCCATTAGGTAGAGCACAGCCAGGGAGATCACCATTACTGCCGCTGCACTGGTGTTGATACCTCTGGACAGGGCACCAAGCAAAGCTTCCTGATCCGCGTCTTCCTTTGTCTTCACCAGAAAGATACCGACTATCGACACGACAATACCCAGGCCGGCGATGACAAATGGGGCACTCACCGCCTTCGCCTGTATTGCCGTATCGCTGACATAAGCCGCCGCCCCCAGGGCACAGGCGGCGAGAATGGAGCCACAATAGGACTCAAACAGATCGGCGCCCATACCGGCCACGTCACCTACATTGTCACCGACATTATCGGCAATAACCGCCGGGTTGCGCGGGTCGTCCTCGGGAATACCCGCTTCCACCTTGCCCACCAGGTCAGCACCTACATCCGCCGCCTTGGTGTATATCCCTCCCCCGACACGGGCGAACAATGCCTGCAGTGACGCGCCCATACTGAACGTCAGCACGGTGGTTGTCACCAGCACCATGCGGTAGCCGTCTGCCGACTCAGGGGTGAACCAGTTCACCAACAGAAACCATAACACCACATTGCCCAGGCCAAGACCAACCACGACCAGGCCAATCACCGCCCCACTGCGAAAAGCTATCCGCAGGCTCTGTTCCAGCGAGGTGCGCGCCGCCGCCGCGGTGCGGGTAGAAGCCAATGTCGCTGTTTGCATACCAAAAAATCCGGCCAGCGCAGAGAAAAATCCACCGCAAACGAAAGTGAATGGCAACCAGGGATTTTGCACACCAAAGCCGTAGGCCAGCACGGCGAACACCAGGGCTAAAACACCGAATACGAGCAGCATGATGCGGTACTGCTGCCGCAAATACGCCATGGCTCCCTCATGCACGTGTAGCCCGATACGGCGCATGACGTCAGTACCCTCGTCCTGGCGCTTCATATCCTGGAAAAAAAACCACGCAAACGCCAGACCGGTTAACGCAGCGGCCGGTGCAATCCAGAAAAAAACTTCATTCATATTTCAGCTATGTTCCGATAACAACGAATTAACTCTCAGGAATTCAGTCAGGCAGTCTGTGCCGAACGCCACCAGCCAAAGTGCTGGGCTTCGAGGTCTGCCACGTCGGGAAAACGGTAAAACGCAAAATCCTGTTGGTCGCCTACATAGAACCCACCGCGGATGGTCCGATAAAACACGCCGTCATTGACCTGTTTTAAAAACAACTTACTACTCTTGGCATCGGCGGGCAGGAGTGATGCCAATACTTCCCGCAGATGCTGAAGGTTGGGATAAGGGAGATCGTGCGCTTCCCCGTTTACCGGGTCACGGGCAAGACCCCGTAAAGACAGTTGTGAAAAAACAATGCGAGGCACATGCACCGGGCGACTCGGGTCAGTAATGGCCCGACAGAACTCTAACGGCTCCAGGCAACTGGCCACCATCGGGTCGATGGGACAGAATTCCTGGTACAAATGCGCCTGCCGATCCGGTTCCCGGATGTATTCAGATTGCTCCAGTTCCAGGGTCTGACCGTCTTTAGTGACCAGGTAGAGATTACCCAGCGCCGCCACGGGTATTCTGGACAACACCCGGTAGATCGCCAGGTAGACCGATTTTTTCGGCCTGCCACCAGGCTTGGCCACGCAGCGCTCGTCAATCAGATGGAGTGGAAACTCCCCGGGAGGAAGCCCGGCCGGATCCACTTCGAAAAATATCGCCTCGCCGCTGGAATGTACATTGGCACCCAGAGCGTAATAGGCTCCAAACTCCTCGGGATTGAGCATGGACGCTATCAGTCCTTGGGGAATCAAAGACAGGTACAAATACGTGGTGTTCACAGCCGCCTCATTCGCATTGTGTGGTTAATCGCTAGATTTTAATGTAATGGTGCGCAATGCGCACCCTACTTACTGAGCAAGGCTTAAAACTTCCGGGAAATGTGCGCCCTACTTGCTGGGCAGGGCTTAAAACTCCCGGAAGCAGCGGGAAGTATCCACTATCGCACTGAAGTACTTGCTATCCACCTTAATCCTTGCAGCCTGTTAGTAACACTTAGTCCTGGCAGCCCAACTGCCGCTTGCGCCACAGCAGGTAAATAACCGGCAGCACCAACAGTGTCAGGATCACCGAACTGATCATCCCTCCCACCATGGGGGCGGCCAGGCGACTCATTATCTCCGAGCCGGTACCTGCGCCATACAAGATAGGCAGCAAACCGATAATAGTGGCGCCCGCCGTCATCAACACCGGGCGCACGCGCAGCCCCGCGCCATGCAATACCGCCTGGGTAAGATTGTCCTCACTCAGTGGCTGCCCCTCATCGAGCAAACGGTGCCAGGCCTGGTCCAGGTACACCAGCATGATAACGCCGGTCTCTACCGCCACACCCGCCAAGGCGATAAAGCCCACCCCCACGGCAATGGAAAAACTGAAATCCATGGCGTACATCAGCCAGACACTCCCTACCAGTGCCAATGGCAAAGCGCCCATCAGGATAGCCACCTGGGCAAAATTCCCGAAATTCATATACAACAGCACCACGATGATCGCCAGGGTCAGCGGCACCACGTAGGTGAGCCTGGCCTTGGCGCGCTCCATGTATTCATACTGCCCGGACCAGACAATGGAATAACCCGGGGGCAACTTGAGCTCCCGGGCCACAACGTCACGCGCGTGCTCCACATAGCTGCCCACATCCACGCCCTCAATATCAATAAAGGTCCAGCCGTTGATACGGGCGTTCTCGCTCTTGATGCCCGGGGGGCCATCTTCAATGGACACGGTGGCCACATCGCCCAGAGCGATGCGCTGGCCTGCGGGCGTCACAATAGGCAACAGGGACAGTTGCTCAGGTGAGTCGCGATAGGACTGTGGATAACGGATATTGACCGGATAGCGCTCCAGGCCCTCCACCGTCTGGGTGATATTCATCCCGCCTATCGCCGTGGCCACCACCTGCTGCACGTCGGCGATGTTCAGGCCGAAGCGCGCCGCCAGCTCACGGTCTATATCCACAATGATGTAGCGCCCGCCCGCCACTCTTTCAGAGTAGACCGACGCGGTGCCGGGCACGTCCGCCAGGATCACTTCCAGTTGTCGGCCAATGCCCTGGATACCCTCCAACTGCGGCCCCGCCACCTTGATACCCACCGGGGTTTTAATCCCCGTGGCCAGCATATCGATACGGGTCTTGATCGGCATCACCCAGGCGTTGGTGAGGCCGGGCAACTTGACCAGGGCGTCAAGTTCCTTTTTCAAACTCTCAGTCGTTACACCCTCGCGCCACTCATCCCTGGGTTTCAACTGGATAAAGGTTTCTATCATGGTCAGGGGCGCCGGGTCCGTGGCGGTCTCGGCGCGGCCGATCTTGCCGAATACCCTTTCCACTTCCGGCACGGTGCGGATCAGCTTGTCGGTCTGCTGCAATAGTTCGCGCGCCTTGCCGATGGAGATGCCGGGATAGGTGGTAGGCATATACATTAAATCTCCCTCATCCAGCGGCGGCATGAATTCACTGCCTATTCTCTGCAGGGGCCACCAGGCACTGGCCAGAACCAGCAGCACCACCAGCAATGTCGTCCTGGGCCAGGCAAGCACCCTTGCCAATAGTGGCATATAGCCACCGATCAACAAGCGGTTGACCGGATTGCGCTGCTCCGGAAGAATTTTGCCGCGAATGAAATAGCCCATGAGCACCGGCACCAGTGTGATGGACAATGCCGCGGCGGCGGCCATGGCATAGGTCTTGGTGTAGGCCAGTGGCGAGAACATGCGTCCCTCCTGCGCTTCCAGGGTGAACACCGGAACAAAACTCACGGTAATGATCAACAGGCTGAAGAACAGCGCCGGCCCCACCTCACTGGCTGATTGCGCCACCACCTGCCAGCGGTTTTCGTCGTTTACCTCAGTGCGCTCCATATGCTTGTGCATGTTCTCGATCAGCACGATGGCGCCGTCGACCATGACGCCAATGGCGATCGCGATACCTCCCAGGGACATGATATTGGCGTTCAGGCCCTGCCAGTACATCACGATAAACGCCGTGAGAATGCCAATAGGCAGGCTGATCACGGCCACCAGGGCCGAGCGCGCGTGAAACAGGAACACCACGCACACCAGGGCCACCAGCAACAGTTCCTCCGCCAGCTTCTCCCACAAATTATTCACCGCCCGCTCTATAAGACCGGAGCGGTCGTAAACGGTGACGATCTCCACCCCCTCGGGTAAACCTTGCCGCAACTGCTCCAGCCTGGCTTTCACCCCGTCAATGGTGTGCTGCGCGTTTTCACCAAAACGCATGACGATTATTCCGCCTACGGTTTCGCCCTCACCGTCCAGTTCGGCTATACCCCGGCGCATCTGCGGCCCCAGGCCGATATCCGCAACGTCCTTCAGGCGCAGCGGCGTGCCGTTGCTGTTGACGCCCAGGGGAATATTCTCCAGGTCCTGCTCGTTCTGCAGGTAGCCGGTGGCGCGCACCATATACTCGGCTTCCGCCATCTCTATCACGGAGGCGCCGATCTCCTGGTTACCGCGCTTGATCGCCGTTTGTATCAGTGACAGGGGAATATCGAAGGCCCGCAGTTTGTCAGGGTCCACGGTCACCTGGTATTGCTTGACCATGCCGCCCACCGCCGCCACTTCCGACACACCCGGCACGCTTTGCAATTCGTATTTCAGAAACCAGTCCTGCAGGCTGCGCAGCTGGCTGATGTCGTGACGGCCGGTTCTGTCGACCAGCGCGTAGATATAGACCCAACCCACCCCCGTGGCGTCCGGCCCCAATTGCGGCCGGGCCGAATCGGGCAGAGAGGGCGCCACCTGGCTCAGGTATTCCAACACCCGCGTACGAGCCCAGTACAGGTCAGTGCCCTCATCAAAAATAACGTACACATAGGAATCACCAAAGAAGGAAAAGCCGCGCACGGTAGCCGCTCCGGGCACCGACAGCATGGCGGTGGTCAGCGGATAGGTCACCTGGTCCTCTACCACCTGGGGCGCCTGCCCCGGGTAACTGGTTTTAATGATCACCTGCACATCGGAAAGGTCGGGAATGGCGTCTACCGGTGTATTTTTCACCGCGTAAAGACCCACACCCACCAGAATGACGGTAGCCAGCAGCACAAAAAAGCGGTTGCCCACCGACCAGCGAATAATAGCCTCAATCATGGTTGGCCCCCATATGTTGATGATCGCTGTCCGGGGCTACACCCTCCATGCCCAACTCCACGGCATCGCCCCGTTGCATACGCATAAGACCCGCACTCTTGCTCGACTCCGAATCCAGCAGGAATTGCGCCGATACCACGATGCTGTCGCCCTCCTCCAGACCCTCCAGTATCTGGCTGTACTGTTCATCCAGCTGGCCGAGGCGCACGACGACAGACCTGAAACGCCCATCGCCCAGCGCCAGCACCACCCGGTCCTGGCTACCGGTACGTATTACCGCCTCACGCGGAACCATCAGGGCATCTTCACCCTGATCGGCCTCGATAAACACCTGGGCGAACATATTCGGTTTGAGTATCCCCGCGTCATTATTGAAGCGCAGGCGAATACGCAGCGTGCGCGTCTTCTCTTCCAGTGACGGGTAGACATAGTCCACCGTACCGCGCCACTCCTTACCGGGCAGGTAGTTCAACGTCATTACCACCGGCAGGCCCACCTCGACCAGCGCCGCCTGCCGCGCGAACACCTCGGCTTCCACCCACACATCATCCAGCGCACCGATGGACATCAGGGTGGTGCCGGGCTTGACGAAAAATCCCTCGCGTATATTGAGGTTGTCCACCACGCCGCTCTGGGGCGCGCGAAACGTAACGGTCTGCCTGACCTGCCGCTCACGCTTCAACTCGTCAATAAAGGAGGCCGACAATTGCAGGGCCAGTAGCCGGTCCTGCGCCGCCTGGACCAGGCGCTTGTTATTGCGCTTCAGGGACAGCAGCATCTCCTCCTGTGCATTAACCAACTGGGGGGAATACAATTCGTACAGTGGCTGGCCCCGCTCGACCGGATCGCCGGCGGCTTTTACGTAGAGTTTCTCAATCCAGCCTTCCACCCTGGGATGGATGTGAATCAGGTGATCCTCATCGTACTGCACATAGCCGACGGTTCTGATCCGCGTGGTCAATGGCCGGCTCTCCACTTGAGCAGTGCGCACGCCCAGGTTGTTAACCACTTCCGGCGATATCTCGATGGTGCCCGGCCCCTCGTCAACACTCCCTCCTCCGCTTGCGTACACCGGCAACAGGTCCATGCCCATGGGGGATTTACCCGGTTTATCGCGGCGGTAATTGGAATCCATGGGCGCGACCCAGTACAGGGGCTTATCCCCGACAGTAGCATTTGTATCCACCGTGGAAAGCGCGCCCCCCTGCTCCAGATTGAAATAGACCAAGGCACTGGCGGCGACACCCAGGACGATACCCACAACGACTGAAACACTGGTTTTGGGTGATTGCGTCATGATGTCTCTCCCCCGGGGAAGCTGCTACTGGTGACAAAGAAGTAGTTCAACTGGCTGATAGTTTTGAGGCGGTCGACCTCGATATCGAGAGCGTCTATTCGCGCATTGAGCTCGTCGATGCGCGCCCGCACCACTTCTGAGAAATCACCGTCGTCGGTGGTGTACGCTGTCAGGGACGCCTCGGCCTGGTCCTGCATCTCCCGCAGCAGGCGCGACTGGTACAACAGCTGCCGCTGGTTGAGTCGCAACAACTTCGAGCGCTGTGTCTCGAAGGTCGCGATCATATTGCGCAGGGCCAGCCATTTTTCTGTCCTGACCGCCTCCGAACCGGCGATGGCCGACTGCACCTGACGATCCTGGCGCTTCGATGTAAACAGCGGCAGGTCAAATGCCACACCGAAGGAGAAGAAGTCCGGTCGATCCCTATCCATGGAAGGATTGTCTACAGGGTCATCTTCACGGTAGCCGTAACTGGCATTGACACTCCACTGGGGACGATATTTCTGCTCGGCCAATTCAATACCGGCCCTGCTGGCATCTATCTTGCGATCCAGACTGAGAATGGCCGGGTGGCTTCTCAGGTGAGACGCGATATCCTGCGGTGACGGGGCCGTGCCGGCCTCATACAGGGTGGGATGGCGCAGTTCGATTTGCGGTAATGTCTCCGCCAATTTATCCGACAATGCTAAATTTGCAGAGATGCCTGCCTGGCCCCGGGCACCAGCGGGCGGCGGACTTCCCGGGGCCGCGTGCAACCACTCGTTTAATTTCGCACGCGACATGTCGCGGCGCTCATGCAGCACGGTTAAACGGTCTTCAAGCCGGGTCAGTTCCAGCTGCGCCCTGATCAGGTCCTGTTGCCGCGTCCTGCCAACTGCTGTGGAATAACTGGACTGGGCCACATCCACCAGGTCTTCGAACAACGCCCGGTCCTGCTCTATCAGGCGGATGCTTTCAGTCGCACGAAATACCTCCAGCCACAAACTCGTTATATTCACCGCGACTTTCGCCCGGCGATCATCCCGCTGATACGGGTACTGGGCACCGAGCAAAGACAGGCGTTTCTGGTCGAGAGCGCGACTGTGACCACGGGGAAACGTCTGCGAGACGCCCACCTTGAACTGGGTCATCGCCTCCTGGTCAAAATCGAAGGTATCGGTGGGCAGGTTGGCAAAGCCTACACTGACCACCGGATCCGGCAGGGTGCCGGCCGCGGTACTCTGCGCTTCAATCGCCTGCTGTCGATACTCGCTACCCACCAGCCAGGGGTCGTTGCGCTGCGCTATGTCCACCGCCTCGGTCAGGGTCATCGCGCCCCGGGCGGGCCACGCAGTTAAACACACCAGGGCCGCAAGCAGCACACCTTGAATAAAGCGCGGTTGCACGGGTCGTTCGTTTATCGCCAGTAGTTTCATCGGCACCGGTCCTCTCTGTTCTCTAATCGTCAGCAGTAGATAGGAATGCTTACCAGTGGCTTACTGATAAAGCATTTCCTGTAGTGAGAGGCAAAAAAAATGTCTCCCGCTGCGCGCACCTGAAATTACCTGAATTTCAGGTGCAGCTATCCTGCGTCAGCGAGAAATGGGAGGACGGTAACGTGAAGCGGAAGATGCGTTGACGAGTGAAAACAGAAGCGCATCGTTGTGCATGGCCGCGTAGATGGCCGCATCGGATAGAGTGGTCTCGACTAGCGCTACCACTGCCTGGCACTGACTCATGGAACAAAAACCACCACTATCGCAGCAGCTCTCGCCGCCTGTGGACGTCTGCTCCACAGACGCCATATGATGATCTGAATGATCCATCCCAACCATAGCCGCGCTCATTTCACCGGGTGCGGAGCTCATGGTGAAACAGGGCATGGCCACCGCCGCCAGCGACTGGCCCATGCAGGCCAACAGCAACAGCGATGTGATCAAGTGTCGAAAGCGTTTCATAGCGATAGTATAGTCCATTTTAATGGCAAAGTTATGGTCATATTACGACCTGACGCCGAGCGGCCTGGTTAAGCAATGTCAATTGTGTCGCGTGAATGCTGCTGTAGACAGCTGCTTTCGGGAATTTTTTTTTGCCTTGCAAAGGCGTGGGGTCTCAACTGAGCATGGCAATAAACTCCCGGAAGCAGCGGGACGTATCCACATCGCCTTGACCAGTGCCATTCTCTTCTGGCGCATTACCGCCTGAATCTATAGCGAATTTGCCGACCCGCCGGGAAATACGCTAGACGCGGTTTGAGTAGTAGCGGCCCCACCTCACCGCGGAGGATCATCCCGAAGCCGATGCCGATGCCGATGCCGAGGCGATCGTAACCTCTCCCGGCAACCATAAAATCCGCGGCACCTTTGGACACCACTGCGACGAGAGTCAAGACACCGATGATCAACAATACCTGTGGATCCAGCAGAATTTCCAATTGCACCTGGGCACCAATACCCACAAAGAAGATCGTGATCATGATGTCACTAATGGGTTTCACCAACTCTTCCAGCGTGTGTTTTTGCAGTGCGTCACCCACGTGAAAATCCACGTCGTCCAGCAGCAGGCCCGCGACAAAGGCGCCGATCAATGGCGCTACTTCACCGGTGACGACCACGCTGGCCAGAACCGCCAGCAGCAGGATGCCGAGCACGTCATCGATAACCGCCGCACCGAGGATGACTTCTGCCGAGCGAGTTTTCAGTAAGCCGTTTTCATCCAGTATCCTGGCGGTAATACCCACTGATGTGGCTGCCAGCATAGCGCCTACAAACCAACTTTGCAGACCAGTGGCAAAACCAAGGGCGGCGCAGGCCCCGATACCCAGCACAACGGGCAGTGCCACTCCGGCGACGGCAACTGACACGGCGTTACGACCCACCTTCAGCAGCTCACGCACATCCGATTTCAGCCCGACCAGGAACAATAACAGGACCAGGGCCAATTCCGACGAGTACTCCATGAATTCGCTGGAACGCAACAACGCACTCAGATTGAAGTCGATGCCCACCAGCGCCAGATTGCCCAGCAGTATCCCCGCATAGATTTTCCCCAGAATCTCCGCCATCCCCAGCCGTTCAAATATGAACCCGCAAATGTCGGCCAGGGTAATCATCAGGATCAGTAACAGGCTGGTG
>Ga0164315_10003007_pt1 | contig 13005 bp, 13 predicted proteins | sample GuaBasSedimGuay6_FD_113737 | JGI IMG/M metagenome (GOLD analysis project Ga0164315, IMG submission 113737) | Subseafloor sediment microbial communities from Guaymas Basin, Gulf of California, Mexico - Guay6, Core 4569-2, 0-3 cm | ecosystem: Environmental > Aquatic > Marine > Hydrothermal vents... | reverse complement strand
TATTATTAAAGCTAGGCAAGTAGGCGGCTAGTACGCCATATCGGTTCATCATGCGTAGTACGCGGTTGATCGTGCGTGGCTGGCGCAATATATCTACGAATAATTGCCTGGCAAGTGGGTCTTGGCGGAAGTTGTTGTCAATTAAGTGTAAGTTGCTGCGGATAAGGCGAATGGTGGTTGCTCTAATGCCGTTAATTGATGGGATTTTTTGTATTAATATAAAAATTTCTAGTAAGGCGCGCGGGTGAGCTTCGAAAATGCCGACGCTTTTTGCAGCAATATAACCGGCAATGCTGTCAAATTTGTTGTTGATGGCTTGAGGTTTGTAAGTTTTTTCGTTGTGAGTAAGGCAGCGTTCGTCAAAAAATTGCAGTAAGGTCTCATTAAGGCGCTCTAATTGCATCACTGTTTTGAAGTAGAGCTGCATAAATTGCTCCACGCCTTCATTGTTTTTCTGTTCGGTAAAGCCAAAAGATGCCGCTACTTCACGTTGGTGATCAAAAAGTAGTCGATCTTCGCAGCGTCCTGTTTGTAAGTGTAGGGCAAAGCGTATTTTCCATAAGAGTTCCTGTGCAGAAAATAGCTCTTCATATTCGCTTTGGGGAAGAATGTCGTATTGAGTTAATTCGCGCAGAGTTGCTGTTTTGTAATGGTGCTTAAAGACCCATCCGATAATTTGTAGGTCTCTTAAGCCGCCAGGGCTTTCCTTTACATTGGGTTCTAAGTTGTAAGCTGTGCCATGAAATTTTTGATGCCTGATGTGCTGTTCTTCAAGCTTGGCATTATAAAACTTTTCTGAACTCCAAGGGGGGTGTTCTGATAATTGAGTGCTAAGGTCTGTGCTAAGGTCTTGGTTTCCTGCTAAGTGACGAGACTCGATTAGGCAGGTCATAATGGTTTGGTCATCTGCCGCAGCTTGCAGACATTCTGCGGTGTTGCGCACGCTTAGTCCTAGCTTTAATCCGGTATCCCAAAGGACGGTACATAATGCGCTGAGCTGTTCTTTTGCTTGTTCTGGAGTATTGTCGTCAAGCAAGATAAGAATGTCGATATCTGAATGCGGAAACATTTCTTGTCGACCGTAACCGCCCACGGCAATTAAGGCGAAATATTCTGGAGCTTGAACTATAAAACGATTCCATAGAACATGCAGTACTTCGTCTATAAACAGCGATTTCCCAAGTAACAGCGGTTGAATGGGCTTTTGGGGGGAGAAGATGTTTTTCAGGTGGTTGTTATGCTTTTGTATGGCTTGCTTAATTTGTTGTGCGCTATTAAGGCTGTGGGGGGCTAAATTGTTCATGTTTCTTCTTGGCGTAATGTAAGAATTTCATATCCCGTAGGCGTTACTAGAATGGTGTGTTCCCACTGAGCGGAAAGTGAACGATCTTTAGTGACGGCTGTCCAGCCATCTTTAAGTACCTTCATATGGCGTTTGCCGATATTAACCATGGGCTCGATGGTCAGTATCATGCCTGCTTCTAAAGTAGCGCCTTCGCCTGGCTTGCCGTAGTGTAAGACTTGAGGTTCTTCGTGAAATTTCTTGCCAATACCATGCCCGCAAAATTCCTGAACTATCGAATAACGATTGGATTCAGCATGCTTTTGTATGGCATAGCCAATATCGCCAAGTGTGCAGCCTGGTTTTACTTGTTCTATGCCTAGCATTAGGCATTCTTGGGTAATAACGCATAGGCGCTTTGCGTGAGGTGTTACTTCACCCACATAAAACATTTTGCTCGTGTCGCCATGGTATTCTTCTTTAATAACGGTAATGTCGACATTGATAATATCGCCCTTTTTTAGCTTCTTTTCGTTAGGGATGCCGTGGCATATAGTGTAATTAATGGATGTGCAGATGGATTTAGGGAAGCCATGGTAATCAAGTGGCGCGGGAATAGCATTTTGCACATCAACAATATAATCATGACAAAGTTTGTCTAATTCATTAGTGGTTACGCCGGGAATGACATAAGGCGCAATGAACTCTAAAACTTCTGCAGCAAGCTTTCCGGCAATGCGCATTTTTTCGATTTCGGCGTCTGTTTTTATGGTGATTGACATGGCTGTGTGCTTGCTTGTTGTGAGGGGATGAATATATTAACAGGATTTGCTTAAAGATAAATTTTAACAGAGGTTTCATTGTTGTAAAAAAGTAAATATGGTATAAAGGTAGGTTCATTTACTTAATACTCACATCTATCGACACGGTTAGTTGGGTGCTGGTTTTTTTAAAAAACTGGTTTCTAGTCGGGATAGGTGGAGGCGTAACCCTTCCGGAATGATCCGGAATTATTTGGAGAAAAGAATGGCCGCAGTATCAATGCGTCAAATGCTAGAAGCAGGTGTTCACTTTGGACACCAAACTCGTTATTGGAATCCACAAATGGCACCTTATATTTTTGGTGCACGCAGCAAAATCCATATCATTAACTTAGAGAAAACTCTTCCTTTGTTTAATGATGCAATGAATTATGTTGGTCAGATGGCTGCAAATAAAGGCAACATCTTATTTGTTGGTACTAAAAAGTCTGCCCGTAAAGCCGTTGCTGAACAAGCAGTACGCTGTGGTATGCCTTATGTAAATCACCGTTGGTTGGGTGGTATGCTAACGAACTTTAAAACGATTAAAAAATCAATCAATCGTTTAAAAGAGCTTGAAGCAATGACGGCTGATGGAACAATGCAGCAACGATTCAGTAAAAAAGAAGCGTTGGGCATGGAACGTGAGATGGAAAAATTAGAGCGTAGCTTAGGCGGTATTAAAGATATGCGTGGTATTCCTGATGCGATTTTTGTTCTTGATGTAGGTTACGAGAAAAACGCACTTAGCGAAGCTAAAAAATTAGGTATTCCGGTTATTGGTATTGTTGATACAAATAACTCTCCTAAAGGTGTTGATTATATTATTCCAGGAAATGATGATTCAATTCGTGCAGTTAAGTTGTATGTTGAAACTGTTGCGACGGCTGTTTTAGAAGCTAAAGCTGCAAGTTTAGATATGTCAGCTAAATCTGATGAATTTGTTGAAGAAACAACTAGCGCTGCTGAATAAGCGCGCATGATTGTGTATGATAATTGGCAGGCTTGCTAATTATTATAGGTCATTTATGAACGCCTCCATTTGGGGGCGTTTTTATAGAATTAAAGAAAATATAAAGGTAAAAAAGCATGAGTGTTACAGCTGTAATGGTAAAAGAACTACGTCAAAGAACGGGTTCAGGCATGATGGAATGTAGAAAAGCATTAATTGAAGCAGACGCTAATATGGAGCTTGCGATTGAAAATATGCGCAAAGCAGGTTTAGCAAAAGCGGATAAAAAATCAGGTCGTATTGCTGCTGAAGGGCGTATTGCTGTTGCACAAAGCGCAGATACGAAAAATGCTGTAATTATTGATGTTAACTGTGAAACTGATTTTGTTGCTAAAGGTGATGTTTTCAAAGCTTTTGCAAATGATATTGCTAATGCAGTTTTAGCGTCAGATGTTAGCACTGTAGAAGAGGCTTACGGGCTTAAATTGGCAGATGGCAAAACAATTGATGAAGTACGTCGCGGTTTGATTTCTAAATTAGGTGAGAACATTGCGCTAAGACGTTTTCAGCGAGTTGCTACAGAAGGCGGTACTGGATTTTACTTACATGGCGAAAAAATCGGTGTGCTGGTTAGCTTAGAAAAAGCAGATGACGAGTTAGCAAAGGATGTAGCTATGCATATTGCGGCTAGTAAGCCAACTTGTGTATCTGAAGCAGATGTAGCACCTGAGTTGGTTGAGAAAGAAAAAGCAATTTTTGTTGCTCAAGCTGAGGAAAGTGGCAAGCCTGCAAACATTATTGAAAAAATGATTGGCGGACGAATTAAAAAATTCTTAGCGGAAATTACGTTAGAAGGTCAAGCTTTTATTAAAGATGACAAAATGACAGTAGGCCAACTTGCTAAAGGTAAAGCAAATAAAGTACTTGCTTTTACTCGTTTAGAAGTAGGGGAAGGCATTGAAAAAGCTGAAGGTGATTTTGCTTCTGAAGTTATGGCGCAAATTCGCGGCTAAGTAAGCTACGATAGATCATGTTTTCAGTGTGCAAGCACACTGAGAACTATTGACCTAAAACAGGAAAAATAAACAGGGAATGTATTTTGGGGTTGTGCTCAGCTTTTGTTGTGCAATGTTTTTATAGTGTAGATAGAGTCGAATAGCTTACTAGTGGGCTGGGATTTATCAAATAACACTCTTTTTATCATTAACTTTTAGATAGGTAGAATTTATGACTAAACTTATTTGCCAAAGAATTATGCTCAAATTAAGTGGCGAAGCGTTAATGAGCGATAAGGGGGGTAATATCGACCCTGACATCGTAAAGCGCTTGGCGACAGAAATAAAAGAACTATGTGATGCAGGCATTCAAGTTGGTTTAGTCATAGGTGGTGGCAATATTTTGCGTGGTTCAGAGAAAGCTGCCGAAGGTTTGAATCGTGTTACAGCGGATCAAATGGGTATGTTAGCAACTGTTATTAATGCCTTGGCTATGCAAGACTCTTTAGAGTTTTTAGGTCAGCAAGTGCGCGTTATGACGGCCTTAAAAATTAACCAAGTTTGTGAGGATTATATTAGACGACGAGCGGTTAGGCATTTAGAAAAAGGGCGCGTAGTTATTTTTGCTGCAGGCACAGGAAATCCTTTTTTTACTACCGATTCGGCTGCGAGTTTAAGAGCGGTTGAGATTAATGCGGAATTGATGATTAAAGCCACGAAAGTTAAAGGCGTTTATTCAGCAGATCCAGAAAAAGTGAAAGATGCTACGTTTTATTCACGGTTGACTTATGATGAGGCACTTGATCAGCGTTTGAATGTTATGGATACGACTGCATTAGTGCTTTGTCGAGATAATAATTTACCTATGCGCGTGATGAATATTTTTGAATCTGGCGCAGTTATGCGCTTAATGCAAGGTGAAGAGATAGGTTCACTTATAGAGCGAGGAAACTAAATAATGATTAATGATATTGAGCAAGATGCAGCTAGCCGAATGGGTAAGAGTATTGAGTCTCTTAAAAAAAGTTTTACTAAAATAAGAACGGGACGTGCACATCCAAGTTTGTTAGATCAAGTGGTTGTGTCTTATTATGGTGCCGATACGCCTTTATCTCAGGTAGCTAATGTTTCGATTGATGATTCTCGTACATTAGCCGTTACTCCATGGGAAAAAGGCATGATGCAAGCGATTGAGAAGGCGATTATGTCTTCTGATTTAGGCTTAAATCCGGTTACTAATGGTAATATTATTCGCGTACCTCTACCGATGTTAACGGAAGAGCGTCGTCGTGATTTGGTGAAAGTTGTTAAAGCAGAAGCAGAAAATGGTCGCGTTGCTATCCGTAATGTTCGTCGTGATGCTAATAATGAAATCAAAGAAGCTTTAAAAGAAAAAATGGTTTCTAAAGATGAAGCGCATGCTGGCGAAGAAAAAATTCAGAAAATTACGGATGAATACATAAAACAAGTAGAAAAGCTTTTAGAGGAAAAAGAGGCTGATTTACTGTCTATATAAGGCATATTTGAATGCAAGCTGTAGCAAATAAAATCGATCGATCGCAATACCCTAAGCATATTGCCATTATTATGGATGGTAATGGGCGCTGGGCAAAAAAGCGTCATTTACCTCGTGTTATGGGGCACCCTGCTGGTGTTAAGGCAGTTAAGCGAGTGGTTGAGTTTTGCGCGCAGGAAGATATACAGGTTTTAACTTTATTTGCATTTAGTAGTGAGAATTGGAGGCGGCCGAAAGAGGAGGTTTCCAAACTCATGGAACTTTTTATGAGTACCATGCAAAAAGAAGTTAATCGCCTAGATAAAAATAATATACGTCTGCGCTTTATTGGCGAGCGCACTGACTTTTCTGAGAAATTACAGCAGAAGATGGCAGGTAGTGAGCGGCAGACAGAAAAGAATACCGGCTTAACGCTAGTGATTGCTGCAAACTATGGTAGTCATAGAGATATGACTTTAGCTGTGCAAAACATAGCAAGAAAAGTACAAGAAGGTGCTTTATCACCTGATGATATAGATGAAACACTCATTGCGAGTGGTCTTTCTATTTCTGATCTTCCAGAGCCTGATTTATTTATTAGATCAGGTGGAGAGCAACGTATCAGTAACTTCCTTTTATGGCAGCTTGCCTACACAGAACTTTATTTTACCTCGAAGCTATGGCCTGATTTTAATGCAGAAACCATGCAAGAAGCAATAGACGATTTTCTTACTCGTGAGCGACGTTTTGGTCGTACCAGTGAGCAAGTGCAAAGCCTGTCTAAAGCAACTTAAATACATCCTTGCGTCTTTTTATAACCCCTTAAAAATAATAAAAAAATGTTACTACAAAGAGTTATTACCGCTTTAGTTTTAGCCCCCTTGGTGGTGTTGGCTATTTTTAAATTACCACACCTTTACTTTGCTATCATTTGGGGCATTGTTATGTTGATTGCTGCATGGGAATGGACAAATTTAGCGGAAGTAAAAACAGTATTAGGTAAGTGCTTGTTCTTGCTTGCCATGCTAATACCGATGGTGCTACTGCAATTTTGGACGCAATTATTAGAAGTGTTGGCGCAGTTAAGTAATTGGCCAGAAATACGAACTTATTCGGGGCTTATTGAAGCTCTTGTTGTTCCTGCTGTCGTGTTTTGGGTTTATGTGATGATTAAAATTCGTCGAGCAGGTGCTGATTTATTAGATATTAAGATGGGTGTCGGTAAGAAACTATTTATCGGTGGCTTTGTTTTAGTGTCTGCATGGTTGTTTTTATCTCGTCTAATGATACTTGAAGAACCAGCTATGACCCTATTTTTCTTTGTTTTGATTTGGTCTGCTGATATTGGCGCTTATTTTGCTGGTAAAAAATTCGGTAAAACAAAATTAGCGATTGAAATTAGCCCAGGAAAAACATTAGAAGGTTTATATGGTGCATTGGTTTCAGCGGTAGTTGTTGGCTTAGTATTTACTTTGTCTTTTGGTTTTTCAGCAATGAGCGTTAGTGACTTTTTAATGCTTTCAGTGATTACGGTACTTATTTCTGTTTATGGCGATTTATTTTTTAGTGCTGCGAAGCGTATTCGTGGTGTTAAAGATAGCGGTACTATTTTGCCAGGACATGGTGGCTTGTTAGATCGCTTAGATAGCGTGATCGCAGCGGTTCCCGTTTTTTATGCGGGTGTATGGTTTATTAGGTGGATGTATTCATGAAAGGCATATGTATTCTAGGGGCAACAGGCTCTATTGGCGTTAGTACGTTAGATGTAGTGAAGCGACACAGTGATTTATACCGTGTTGTTGCGTTAACAGCCAATACCAATATTGATGCTCTATACGAACAATGTTTAGAATTTAAGCCTGAATATGCGGTCGTTGTTAATGAGCAAAAAGGAGCAGAATTTAAAGCAAAATTAGCGGGTACCGCTATTGCTGATATAACTGTTTTGATTGGTGCAGAAGCATTGGTTACTGTTGCTACTTTAGACCATGTTGATTCAGTCATGGCGGCTATTGTTGGTGCTGCTGGCTTATTATCTGCATTAGCAGCCGCTCAAGCAGGTAAAACAGTCTTATTAGCAAATAAAGAATCATTGGTTATGTCTGGTGATATTTTTATGCAAGCAGTTAAAGATTCAGGTGCGGTTTTATTGCCTATTGATAGTGAGCATAATGCGATTTTTCAATGTATGCCTGCGGGTTATACGGCAGGGCATGATGCGCCTTCAGCACGACGTATTTTATTAACCGCTTCAGGCGGACCATTTAGAACGACACCACTTGATGAATTAGATAATGTAACTGTTGCTCAAGCAGTCGCTCATCCTAAGTGGGATATGGGTAGGAAAATTTCGGTTGATTCTGCAACGATGATGAATAAAGGTTTGGAATTAATCGAAGCCTGTTTGTTATTCAATATGCAGCCCGAGCAAATTCAAGTGGTTATTCATCCGCAAAGCATTATTCATTCAATGGTCGATTATGTGGACGGTAGTGTCTTGGCGCAAATGGGTAATCCAGATATGCGCATCCCTATTGCACACGCAATGGCTTGGCCTGATCGTTTTGACTCCGGTGTTGCACCTTTAGATATATTTGCTGTTAAACAGATGGATTTTGAAGTGGCTGACTTGCACAGATTCCCGTGTTTACGTTTAGCGATAGAAGCCATTACAGCGGGCGGCATTATGCCAACGGTATTAAATGCTTCTAATGAGATCGCGGTAGAAGCTTTTTTAAATGAGCAAATACGTTTTACTGATATTCCAGAGGTCATTGAACAAAGTATGGCTAAATTCACAGCAACGCAAGCGGATACCTTAGAACATATTCTTACTGCGGACCAGCACGCGCGCGGGCAAGCTGAGCAAATCATTGCGGCTTTAGTTGCCTAATGGAAACCTTGCATAGTCTGTTTTATTTTATAGTCGCGATTGGCTTATTGGTTGCGATTCATGAATTCGGCCATTTTTGGGTTGCGAGAAAAACGGGCGTTAAGGTACTGCGTTTTTCGATAGGCTTTGGTAAAGTTATTTGGAAATATCAAAAAGACAGTTCCACAACTGAATATGTGCTGTCAGCCATTCCGTTGGGTGGCTATGTGAAAATGGTTGATGAGCGCGAAGGTGATGTTGCACCCGAAGATTTACCGCATGCTTTTAGTCGCAAGCCGTTATGGGCGCGCTCAGCTATTGTTGCGGCAGGGCCTATCTTTAACTTAGTCTTGGCAGTATTGCTTTATTGGCTGGTTTTTATGATTGGCGAAACTGGCATGCGCCCCGTGGTCGGCACGGTTGAACCTACGACACTCGCTGCTCAAGCGGGCTTTGTCGAAGGTGAAGAGATTATCTCGGTTAATGGTATTAAAACACAGACTTGGCGTGAAACGATGGAAACTCTGTTTGCTTCAGCGATGGATGCAGAAGAGGGCCTGCCTATACAAGTCAAAAGCCAAGATGGAATATTATTAACGCATACTTTGGTTATCCCTTTGGCAATAAGCCAAGAGCCTGAGCTTTTATTTAAAGAGCTAGGTTTGAAGGCATGGCAGCCAACGATACCTGCGGTGGTGGGCAAAGTTATAGCGGACAGTGTTGCTGAGCAAGCAGGACTGCAAACCGGTGATCTTATTCTGAGTGCTGATGGCAACGAATTTAAAGATTGGCTAGAGTGGGTGGCATACGTACAAGTACACCCAGGGCAAGCTATGTCACTATTAGTCGAGCGGGCGGGGTTAGTTGTCGCATTGAACTTAACACCTAAAAGTACTATTGAAAATGAAAAGATAATTGGAAAAATAGGTGTTGGCGTGCAAGTGCCAGAGGGGTTGCTTGATTCATTAATGGTTGACTACTCCTTATCTCCAGGCGAGGCACTTGCCGCGGCAGTTAAACGGACTTGGTATTATTCAGGCGCGACCTTGAAAATGATGGGCTATATGTTTGTTGGTAAAGCGTCGGTAGATAATTTAAGTGGCCCGATTAGTATTGCTCAATACGCAGGGAAATCTGCAGAAATGGGTTTGGTTTCTTTTCTGAAGTTTTTGGCAATAGTCAGTGTTAGTTTGGGCGTTTTGAATTTATTACCCATTCCTGTTTTAGATGGCGGACATCTATTAATGTTTGCTGTTGAGGCAATTAAAGGTAGTCCAGTTGCAGAAAATATCCAATTAGTTTTTCAGCAAATAGGCATGGCAGCCTTATTAGGCTTAATGATTCTCGCTGTATTTTTGGATATAGGACGTTTATTTTAACTTAGCCCCGCACCGCTCAATTACCTTAAAGGATTATTATGAATAACTTAAAACAAGCTTTCGTTGCTTTATTTTTAGCAGGATTATTTGTCGCCCCAGCGGCTTATGCTGATAAAGAAGCATTGAGAAAAGTACTAGCAGAAACCATGCCTTCAATTTCTGTAGATGATATTTCTGACTCAGAAGTAAAGGGTCTGTATGAAGTTATGGTCGGTGCGGATGTCTTTTATGTTTCAGAAGATGGCAAGTACCTGATTCAAGGGCATATGTTTGATTTAGTTGCTAAAAAAGATTTAACGGAAGACAAGTTAGCCAAAGCTAGAGCAGTGTTGATTAATGGCGTAGCTAAAGATCAGATGATTATCTATAACGCTCCAGAAAGTAAATATACGATAAATGTTTTTACCGATATAGATTGTGGTTACTGTCGTAAACTACATTCAGAGATGGATCAATATTTAGCTGAAGGCATTACTATTCAGTATTTATTTTACCCAAGAGCGGGTAAAGATTCTGATGCTTATAAAAAGGCCGTTTCAGTTTGGTGCACAGATGATAGAAATGCTGCTTTAACTGGGGCTAAATCAGGATCAAATCCGCCAGCAGAAAAAACCTGCAAAAACCCTGTTGATGCCCATATGGCTTTAGGTGAAAAACTAGGTGTGCGTGGTACGCCGATGATGATAACGACAAAAGGCATAATTTTCCCCGGCTATATGCCTGCTAAGCAATTAGCTGCGGCATTAGCTCAAGAAAAATAAAAGCGTATAATAACAATAATTTTAATTAAATGAGGAGTCATGATATGACTGATAACTGGATTGCACCTTCTATTCTTTCTGCTGATTTCGCTAAACTAGGTGAAGAAGTTGATAACGTCTTAGCTTCTGGTGCAGACGTTGTTCATTTTGATGTGATGGATAATCACTTTGTACCTAACTTAACTATTGGGCCGTTGGTTTGTGACGCGCTGAGAAAGCATGGCGTGACTGCACCTATTGATGTGCATTTAATGGTTGAGCCTGTTGATCGCATTATTCCTGATTTCGCTAAAGCTGGCGCAAGCATGATTACTTTTCACCCAGAAGCTTCTACGCATATTGATCGTTCATTACAAATGATTCGTGATTTAGGTTGTAAGTCTGGGCTAGTCTTTAACCCAGGCACACCCCTGCATTACCTAGACTATGTGATGGATAAAGTCGACATTATCTTGTTAATGTCAGTGAACCCTGGATTTGGTGGTCAATCTTTTATTCCTGGAACTTTGGATAAATTGCGTGAAGCAAGAAAAAGAATTGATGACAGTGGTTATGATATACGCCTAGAAATTGACGGTGGCGTTAAAGTAGATAATATCCGTGACATTAAAGCCGCAGGTGCTGATATGTTTGTTGCTGGGTCAGCTATTTTTAGTCAGCCTGACTATAAAAAAGTGATAGATGAAATGCGTGCAGAACTAGCAAAAGCTTAATTTTATTTGCTGACCGAGCTAATGGTTTTAGCTCGGTCACAGCATGGCCTTAATCATTTAGGAAGATAAGATATGACACAAGACGAAAGTAAACGTAAAGCAGCTGAAGCGGCCTTACCTTATATTAAAGATGTTGCTATTTTAGGTGTGGGCACAGGTTCAACCGTTAATCATTTTATTGATTGCCTCGCTGATTTTAACTTAACTAAAGATATTAAAGGCGCAGTATCTAGCTCTATTGCGACTACCGAAAGATTGAAAAAGATCGGTATTCCCGTGATGGAATTAAGTGAATCTGGCAACTTAGATGTTTATGTCGATGGCGCAGATGAAACTAACGCATTAAAGCAGTTAATTAAAGGCGGCGGCGGTGCATTAACACGCGAGAAAATCATCGCGGGTGCGAGCAAGAAATTTGTTTGTATTGTTGATGAAAGCAAAACCGTTAAAGTCTTAGGTAAGTTTCCTTTACCTATTGAAGTTATCCCAATGGCACGTAGTTATGTTGCTCGTGAAATTGTTAAATTAGGCGGTCAGCCAATTTGGCGTGAGAATTATAAAACTGATAATGGTTGTGAAATTCTTGATGTACATAATATGGAAATTTCTGAGCCACTAGCATTAGAGCGCTTAGTGAATAATATCCCCGGTGTTGTCACTGTGGGTATTTTTGGTTTAAGACCGGCTGATGTCGTGTTGGTTGCCAAAAAATCTGGTGTAGAAACGCTGTAATTGTTGCGTTAATGGTGTTATTTGTGGGAGGGGCTTTAGCCGACTTGTATGAAATCGGGGCTAAAGCCCCTCCCACAATATATTATTTTTAGTTCCTTTCCCGTAGAGCCTCTGTCACCGCCTGCAAATCTTGCATAATCCACGTCGGTGCAAAATCAATCTCTTTCAAATCTTCACGTTTTGACGTCCCCGTTAAAACCATTAAACTACGCATCCCTGTGCGTACCGCACCTAAAATATCCGTATCTAAACGATCTCCAATAGCAATGGTATTTTCTGGCGTAGAACCTAATAAAGCGAGTGCTTGTTGATACATGATGGGTTCAGGCTTACCGATAACAGTCGGTGTGCATCCTGTCGCTGCATGTAGTGCAGCAAGAATTGCACCATTACCTTGTACTAAGCCTCGCTCAGTCGGTAGTGTTGTATCTGCATTGGTGGCAATAAATTCTGCGCCTGCTTGTAAATTCAACGTTGCAGTAGACAGTTTATCCCAAGTAATCGTTTCATCTTTTCCACAAACTACAATATCCGCGCCTTGATTGGGTGTTTCTGGACTATTTAATTGGTAAATATCGGTTAAAGTGAAACCTTGCTCTAATAGCGGCTGGCTCGCCCCTTGTTCACCTAACACGAAAATACGCGTATTCGCTGGGTCTTTATGTTGGGCAAGATACAGCGCGGTAGCCATGCCCGAGGTCAGTATTTCTTCCTGTTTAATGCTAATGCCCATACGCGCTAATTTTTTAACATATTGCTCGACAGTATTACTGGCATTATTGGTTGCCAGAATAAAAGGCATATCTTGCTTACGTAATAGCTGAAAGAAATCGCTTAAGCCTGCAATAGCCTGCTCACCGTGCCATAATACGCCATCCATATCGACAATTAGCGCATTAATATTAGTCAAAGGTATGTTCATGAGAGTAAATGTATTGAGTCAGAAAAAGAGCAGTAAGGGTGCTAGTTTATTAGTCAGTTTAACGCTGATTTTTGTTGTTTTAAGTATAACAGGCTGTAGCGT
>Ga0164315_10003006_pt1 | contig 13007 bp, 10 predicted proteins | sample GuaBasSedimGuay6_FD_113737 | JGI IMG/M metagenome (GOLD analysis project Ga0164315, IMG submission 113737) | Subseafloor sediment microbial communities from Guaymas Basin, Gulf of California, Mexico - Guay6, Core 4569-2, 0-3 cm | ecosystem: Environmental > Aquatic > Marine > Hydrothermal vents... | reverse complement strand
GTTTCGGCCAAGGATGTTCTGAATCGAATCGCAGAGGAAGATGTGCACTTCATGAGCTTGCAGTTCACGGACATCGACGGGATTGCCAAGAATGTCGAGATCCCTGAGAGCCAATTCAAGAAGGCTCTCGATGGCGAAGTGATGTTCGACGGATCTTCGATCGAGGGCTTCACCCGCATCGAAGAAAGCGACATGCTGCTCTCCCCCGATTTGGGGTCTTTCCAGATCTACCCCTGGGAGGACAGGCATGGCAAGGTCTGCCGCCTGATCTGCGACATCCAGACCCACGACGGAGAGCCCTTCACCGGCTGCCCCCGGTCGGTCCTCAAGCGGGCCGTGGCCAAAGCCAAGATAATGGGCTACGAGATGATGGCGGGGCCTGAAGCCGAGTTCTTCCTTTTCCATCGAGACGAGGAAGGCGATCCCATGCTGGTGACCCATGACGCCGGTGGATACTTCGACCTCGGCCCGGTCGATTTGGGCGAGGAGGCCCGCCGGGATGTGGTCCTGGTGTTGGAGGCGATGGGCTTCGAAGTTGAGGCCGCCCACCACGAAGTCGCACCCGGACAGCACGAGATCGACTTTAAGTATGGTCCGGCAGTGGCTACCGCCGACGCCATCGTCACCTTCCGGGACGTCGTTAAACGGGTGGCCCACTTTCACAACCTCCATGCGACCTTCATGCCCAAACCGATGGCCGGAGTCAACGGTTCCGGCATGCACACCCATCAGAGCCTATTTGACAGTGACGGCAACAACATCTTCTACGACGCCGACGGGGAGTGGCAACTGTCAACGCTCGCCCAAAACTACATCGGCGGCCTGTTGCACCACGCCCGTGCCTTCGTCGCCATCACCAACCCCCTGGTCAACTCCTACAAACGACTGGTTCCTGGCTACGAGGCCCCGGTCAACGTCGCCTGGTCGGAAAAGAACCGTTCGCCGATGATCCGGGTTCCCGCCCGACGCGGCATCGGCACGCGTTGCGAAGTTCGCATCCCCGACCCCTCGTGCAACCCCTACCTCGCCTTTGCCGCCATGCTGGCATCGGGCCTCGACGGCATCGAAAAAGGTACGGACTGCGGCGCGCCGGTTGATCGCAATATCTTCGAGATGAGCGAACGGGAGAAGAAACGGCTCAAGATCAAACAACTGCCCGGATCGCTGGACGAAGCCGTTGATTTCTTGGAAAAGGACGCCCTCCTTCGCGAAGCACTGGGAGATCACATCTTCGATCACTTCATCCTCAACAAGAGGCGCGAATGGGCCGAGTACATCAAAGAAATCCATGACTGGGAGTTGGAACGGTATTTGGAGCGGTACTAAAGAGCTGTCAGCTCTCAGCTCTCAGCTCTCAGCTTTTCGCTCCTCGAGAATCGCCAAAGAAAGTCTCTCACCCTTTATTGGTAAGCGTAACGCCGGCTTCGTCCACGAGGGCAGCCTGCTTGACTGGTCCAATACGGGAAGGATATGGCCACCAGTTCGGGGCTTCCCAGGCGACGGTCGTCCTTTATTCTTCGATTTGGATATCATAATCCCTGCACCATGTCAGAAGGGCTTCCTTAGTCTGTTCGGCCTCGAACCGATACCAGGTATCGAGCAAACCGAGATCGGCCAGGAAGTCCTTGTACCTTCCATAGGCGCCTCGGCGAGAGAATATCCTCCGCACTTTCTCATGGAGCCCAGGAATCTCTTGAGCAACAAACCGAAAAATCAGATCTTTCCCAAGATTAAGGTCATTCTTATGTGGGATTTCGACGTAGTCGTCACTGGCATTTAGATCCTCAGGAAGATCGTCCAGGCCCGCCGCATCGGATTGCCAATACGTCGTACCCGTACTCTTTGAAACGTAGGCAAAATGCTCGTACTGCCCTGCCGCACTGACAAATTCAAAGGCTAATTCAAGATCCTCAAATTTCATGCCTGCCCCCACGTTATCGTATCACCAGGATCCGAAAGAGAAAGGGACACTCCTTTTCTTATGTCCGGGGTCCTGCCGTCTGCCGCCGCCAAACTGCCGCTGAAACTGAAGCTGTCTGCTGATCCAGGTCTTGTTCTCCAGCCCAGGCCTTCGGGAGAGCGCAAGCGCACTCCCGCTCGGTGCATTTCCCGGAGGGGCTTGGACACAGAAATCGGGAGGGGATCGCCCCTCCGAAAAATGACCTCGGCGGCCTACGGCGTCAGCCAAGATTCGATTGCCAGCGTCACCGCCGTGGGTTGCCCCCGGTCAGGCATTCTTCGCAACGAAACCGATCTCGGGAGGACTGCCCGGTGAAGAAGGCCTGACCCCGCACGCCCCGTCCGAGAGGGACGCTCGTTCGCTTTTTTGTAGTCGATAGGCTGGCTCTCCGTTTCAGGGACGTGAAGACTTGATCAGTGCCATTTTTCCCCGCCGGTATTCATGATGACTTTTCAAGCTCACGACGGAGCTTACGGATGAGGTCTGTTCGACCAATGTTGTCGGGCCTGGATTCCAGTTCTGCTATTTCTTTTTCAATTTGGTGCCGTCGTGCGACTTCCTCCCATTGACGCCTATCCAAGAACGAATGGTGTTCGCTTCGGAGGGCTTCAAGAAGCTCCAACCAGGCCCTGGGGTCGCGCCGCGGGGGCACACGGATCTTGTAGCCGATGTTGATGCAATCACTACCACATTCAGGGCAAGGCACATCCCCAGCGTGCGGTGATTCGCGTCTCACTGCCCGCCTACAATCAAAGCAGACCCAGTTTCGTTTACTCATCAAAACACCGCCCCACTACCATTCATGGGCCCGAACCGACAGGTTTCCGGGTGATTGCTGGTAAAGCGTCATTGGGTGTGGGCCTCCCTTACCATCGTATCATCAGGATCCGGCTCCATCGGTACTGCGAACGATTCAAACACTATCCCTTTCTTTCCTTTTCTGCCTTCTTTCTTTGCCCCCTCCCCAAGGAAATTTCGGCTGTGAGGAGGCTGAAAGCCGACAAACGCCGAGATTTCTGAGGGTGGGTGGGCGGGGGGAGGGGGCGGGCGAGCGAAGCGAGCGCTCCTCGAGCGCCCCTGACAAACCGAGCCGCTGCCCACGCCAGTGGGCCGGGACCGAGGAAGCCGCAGGGGGAGGCTTGCCTCCATCCGGCGGCTGACGAGGGACCGGAAGCTCTGAGCCATGCGAAGAGCAGCGGCGCCCGCCCTCACCGCCTGCGGCAGTGGTAGCCTATCCGGTGCACCGGACCGGACGACCCTCAGGTGCCCAGGAGGATTCATGAACCCCTACAAAGACATGTCACGAGACGAACTGTACAAGGCGTTGCAGATGTTCGCCAAGAACTGGCTGGCCCACGACGGCTGCTGGTTTTTGGCAGCAGAAGCCGAGCACGGCATGGAGACCGCCATCCGCCTGGATGAACTGGCATGGGACCGGTTCGCCACGGCCGAAGCCCGCCGCATCATGAAGGGCTATGAGCTGCCAGAAAACGGTGGGCTGGAAGTATTGGCGGAGGCCCTGGGTCTGCGAATGTACGCCGTGATCAACGAGCAACACATCGAATGGTCCGAAGACCGAAAGACCCTTCGTTTCTTCATGGACATCTGCCGAGTCCAGGAGACCCGGCGGCGCAAGGGCATGCCGGATTTCCCCTGCAAGAGCGTCGGAATTTTCGAATTCACCGCCTTTGCCAAGGCTGTCGATCCCAGGATTACAACACACTGTCTCTACTGCCCGCCTGATGCTCCCGATGGTCTGTATTGTGGCTGGGAGTTCACTCTCAAGGATTGAGTTCTCCATTGATGCCACTTCGTGACCGAGCATGCAATGGTGACCTGGCCGAAGCCCTCTTTTCCCTGGCCGAAATGGAGGCTCCGGGAGACCGGCGGATCGCCTATCTCAAGGCCGGCTACACCGTTATTGACGCTGAAGGTCCGGCTCGCAAAGCGGTTCTGGACACGGCGCCACCATGGCTCAAACCACTACTCTCTCAGTTGATGGAATGCTCAGGGCCGGACGCGCTCGAGGCGGCCACTCAGCGCCTTTCGGATGGCGGCAGTCCCCGTCGACGGGGCACACGGGAGAACTATCTGACCCGGACGGATGTCAATGTCATCCTCAAAGAGGCTGATCCCGACCTGCACCCTCAGCGCATGCGAGGCGCCTTCCACTGGCATACGACCGACTCTGACGGCAAGGCAGCTCTGGAGACAATGGCTCGGATCTGTGGTCGCCGTGGCGCCTCCTGGGCAGTGGTCACGGACCACTCTCGGGGCCTCGAGGTCGCCTCGGGACTGGATGGTGAGGGCGTGAGACTTCAGCGACGCCGCGTTGATCGCTGGAATCAGAGTCATGGCGAGGATCTCCACCTCTTTCAGGGCCTGGAGGTGGAGATCCTCGAGGACGGCACCATCGACAGCCCACAGACCGAAAGGCGGGAACTGGATTGTGTCGTCGCCGCTGTTCACCGGCATTTTGACCCCGACCGGGATCAGACCGAGAGACTGTTGCGGGCCGTTTCAACCCCCGATATTCACTGCCTCGCCCACCCCAGGGCCCGCCATTTCCACAACCGCCCCGGAATTCGGGCGCGTTGGGAGAAGGTTTTCACCGTCTGTGCCGAAAACGAGGTCGCTTTAGAGATCAACGGCTTCCCCCGCCGGCAGGACCTCGATTGGGACTTGGCCCACCTGGCCTCAGAATGCGGGTGCACTTTCATTCTGGCGTCTGATGCCCACGCCCCTCGCCACCTGGAATTCGACGCCTACGCCTGCGCGATTGCGGCCCGGGCCTCGCTGCCACCCTCAACGATCCTCAACACCAAGAGAGCCGAGGTCTTCGAAGATTGGCTGGGGGTGGGATAGGAGCTCTCAGCTCTCAGCTCTCAGCTCTCAGCAACAATTCTGCCGGCACACTCAAATACCGGCGATCAAGTTTCCAGTTTCGAGTTTCGAGTTTCAGCTCCTCGAATCTCCGGATGGGCCGGTAACCCATCACCCCCACGAAACACCTCAAGCTCCTCCGGCGTATTGACATTGATCCAGGCCCCGCTCAGCGCGTCTGGAATCGTCGGTGTACGGACCTCCGGCCACTGGGCCAGGGCCCGAGGCGCCCTCAATCCTCGTGAAACCAGAGTGTCAATCAACGTACACGCCTGTGGCTCATACAGGGCAAGCGTCGGTTGCACACGCCCCTTGGCATCTCGTGGAATGACGGCCCAACATCCCGGGCGCCTCTGGTCGACCAGCCATGAGAGGGCCTCAACACTGATGTCCGGCATATCGCAGGCGCCGACGACCCAACACACCCTGGGCGCCCATCTGAAGGCCGTCAGTAGGCCGGCCAGCGGCCCCTCCCCCGAACCGGGCGCATCTCTGAGTTGATCCAAAGGGCCTGCATCATTGGGGATATCACCTCGCCCCAAGACTACAATCCGCTCTGTACGTAAACGAAGGACAGCCGCCACCGTCGAAAGCATGCTCCGGCCACCGATATTGAGGATATGCTTGGGCGAGCCCATCCGGCGACTCTCGCCACCAATCAAAATACCACCGAAGAGAGGCCGGTCCGCCGAAGCTTGGCGGATCTGCTCCTTGGCAATTGACACCAGCATCGCTGTCCGGTTCCCGTTCCAGGGCAGCGTCACCGTCACGCCGGGAATACCATCAGGCACCGTATTCCCGCCTTTGCCGTGACACCAAATCTTGGGAAGTGGCGTCTCCTTGTGCCCCTCAATCAGTACCAAATCATGCGTACTCAGCAGACTGAAAATTGTCGTTTCAAGGCTGTCCTCTGGTCTGTTCCGGAACCGGATCATCTGTTCTTCCGGCGCATACAGGTGGACATCGGCGCCGGCGGCAAAAAATCGGGCCGAATCCTTACCCTCACGGTCAACCTCGATGCCGTGTGCGTCATGCTTGACGACCGCAACCCGAAGACCCCGCTCGACCAGGAGGGGGATGACAGTCTCCAGTACCGTAGTCTTCCCTGAGCCGCTCCAGCCACAGACCGCCAGCACCGGTTCCCGATCAAAAAGGGTCGATTCCATTCGAATATCCTATCAGTGGTCAGCTCTCAGCCGGAGTCATTCCTCTAGCTTACAGCCGAGCTGATAGCTGATAGCTGATGGCTGATAGCTTTTCCCCCTTCGCCAAACCGACAAACATCGTAGGCTTGCTTCGTTGTTCGGAGGTTTGAAGCGCGGCGACGGTTCGCGCGCGCCCCGATCGGCAGCTTCCCTGCAGTTTTGGAATGGACGCGCATCGGGCGCTCACCTGCAAGGCGGCTCCGGCCCGGAACGGGCCGATCTCGTCTATCGAGCGATGAGGTATTGAATGGGCAAATCTGAGAATCCGAAAACCAACGACGACAGTGACGTCAAACCTGCATCCAGCACTCAGAATGCAAACTCCCCTCGAGAAGAGGGAGGGCAGTCCAGGGGTGACGACTCACGGCCGAAACCACGCCGACGACGGCGACCACGGCGGCGACGCAAGAGCTCGGGAAGCGGTGGCGGCGGTGGCGGGCCCCTGATTCCGGTCGAGGGCTACTTGTGGATTCGCGACCAGGGGCAACCCCTGTTGATTGATTCAAAATCCAGTTTTGAACCGTCACGATACTCTCCGATCGCCCCAAATGAAGTCATTGGGAAGTATCGTCTGGAGAGCGGTGTTCGGATTGAGGGTCAGGCAAGAAGTGGCGGCGACCGCCCCAGGCTGACCGAAATCACGACAATCGAGGGAATGCCCCCTGAAGAGTATCGTGAAATGGCCGTTCCTTTCTCCGACCTGATCTCAATCGATCCACTCGAGCGTTTTCAGCTGGAAACCCAGCCTGAAATCCTGGAGCCCCGCGTCTCGGAATTGATAGCCCCCCTGGGCAAGGGGCAGCGCTGTCTGATCGTATCTCCCCCAAAGGCCGGCAAGACCACGCTCCTCCAGCAAATGGCCCATGCGATTGCCATCAACCATCCGGAAACAGAGATCTTTGTACTGCTGGTCGACGAAAGGCCCGAAGAGGTGACCGAGTGGCGCCGAAGCATCGTTCGCGGCGAAGTCTTTGCCTCATCCTCAGACCAGTCGATGGAAAGCCATGTACGGCTGTCGGAAATGGTCATGGAGAGGGCGCGTCGATTGGTCGAGATGGGTCGGGACGTCATTATCTTCATGGACTCACTGACCCGGATGTCTCGAGCCTACAACAACATGCAAAAGGGCTCCGGGAGAATCCTCTCGGGAGGAATCGATGCCCGGACGATGGAGCGCCCTCGGCGCCACTTTGGTGCGGCCCGTAACGTCGAGCACGGCGGAAGCCTGACCATCGTAGCCACCTGCCTGATCGACACCGGGTCTCGGATGGACGAGGTGATCTTCCAGGAGTTCAAGGGCACCGGCAACATGGAACTGGTCCTTGACCGAAAACTCTTCGAAAAACGGATCTTCCCCTGCATTAACATCCCGCAGTCGGGAACCCGCAAGGAAGAGAAACTTTATCCGAAAGAGCAGATCGAGAAGATGTACCTGATGCGCCGAGCGCTTTCGACGCTCTCGCCGGCATCCGCGATGGAACTCCTGCTGCAGAAAGTCGGTGAGTTCAAGAGCAATGCGGACTTTCTGTCGTCCCTTCAGCTCAAAAAATGACGGTGCCAGCCCGCACTTCTCATCAGTATTCGAAGCGAAAGGCGCAAAACGCAATGAGATTCGGTGATCTCGCAAGATGAGTGAGCGAAGGCATACTTGCGGTACGTCGAGCGAGCAAATCGAGAAAGCACCGAAGAATGTTGTGTTTCGCGCCTTGCAGCCGGACACTGGTGAGACGTGCGGGCTCGAGACCCTGAGGCTCACTGACCCTCAGCTGAACCCTATTGCCGAGAAAGTCCTGGCCGGCGAACGGCTCGATCGCGATGAGGCTCTGGTCGTTGCCACCAGTACCGACCTGCTCGGCGTCGGGCGGCTGGCCAATCTCCGCCGTGAGGCCCTGCATGGGGACAAGACCTTTTTCAACATCAACCGCCACCTCAATCCCACCAATGTCTGTGCGGCCTCCTGCGCCCTGTGCGCCTTCTACGTACCGTGGGGAGACCGGGACCAGGGCTGGACATGGTCGGTCGATGAAGCCGTAGAAACCGCGGCGCGCGATGTCGACGAAACCGTTTCGGAACTTCACATCGTCGGTGGCCTCCATCCAAAACTCGGCGTCGAATACTACGAAGACCTCCTTCGCACACTCAAACAGCGTTTCCCGTGGATCCATCTCAAGGCCCTGACCATGGTGGAATTGGACTTCCTGGCATCGGTCTCGAGGATCGAACTCGGGGAGGTCATCGACCGCCTGTCCGCCGCCGGGTTGGATTCCTGTCCGGGAGGCGGCGCCGAGATCTTCGATGCCGAGGTTCGAAACCAGATCTGCGATCACAAGACCGACGGAACACGGTGGCTCGAGGTCACACGTGAAGTCCACACCCGTGGGATCAAGTCCAACTGCACGATGCTCTATGGCCACGTGGAAGAGGTCCACCACCGGGTCGACCACCTGCTGGCTCTCAGAGAACTCCAGGACGAAACCGACGGTTTTCAGTGTTTCATCCCGCTGGCTTTCCACCCGGAGAACACACGCCTGGACCACTTGCCGCCGACCGGGGGCCGCCTCGACCTCCAGACCATCGCCGCATCACGCCTGATTCTCGACAACATCCCTCATATCAAGGCCTATTGGATCATGCTGGGGGAGAAGATCGCCCAGGTCGCCCTGGCGTTCGGCGCCGACGATCTGGACGGCACCATTGTCGATGAGCGCATTACCAAGGCCGCCGGAGGCGCCGCCGGCGCCGGCCTCGCCAGGGAAAGACTGGAAAACCTGATCCGGGAAGCCGGCCGAACACCGGTCCTGAGAGACACTCTTTACCGAGCTATCGGTTAACCAAACCCTTTGCAACCATCAGTTCGGCGTTGAGTACAGCGGCCCCGGCAGCACCACGCAGTGTATTGTGCACCAGCGCCACGAAACGCAGGTCGAGCACTGGACAGGCCCGGACCTGGGCGATACTGACGGTCATACCGCCAGCGAGGCCCGAGTGCAGGCGCGGCTGCGGATCGGCTTCGCCAGCCAACATGACCACCGGACGTTCCGGCGCGGATGGTAAATCAAGACCCTCCAGAGGGCTTTTGAATTCCTCGAAGGTTACGAGTGCCTCCTCAGCTGTTGCCGATCGGCCGAGCTTCACCGAGATGCTGAGCAGGTGTCCGTCGACCACCGGAACCCGGGTCACCTGCGCACTGACCGTCATCGGCAGGGGCTCGATGGTCAGATCCCGAATACGTCCGAAAATCTTGCCCGGCTCTTCCCCCAGCTTGTCGGCCTCGCCATCGATATACGGGATCACATTTGAGAGGATGTCCATTGCGGGCACCCCAGGGTAGCCGGCCCCCGACACTGCCTGAAGCGTGGTCACATCGACTGCCTCGACCCCAAAACGATCCACCAGGGGTTTCAGGGCGAGTACCAACCCCACGGTGGCACAGTTGGGGTTGGTTACGATACATCCGCCGTTTCTGCCGCGAATGAGCTCGAGATGATCAGGATTAACCTCGGGCACCACCAGCGGCACTGCCGGATCCATGCGCTGCGCCGAGGCATTGGATACCACACTATTGCCGGCTGCAACCAGCAAAGGTTCCACACGCCTCGCAGTATTGCTGTCGAGGGCGGAGAAAACGAGGTCACACTCCTGAACCGAGTCCACGGAGACGACCTTGATCCCAGACACCGACGGTGGCAGTGGGGTGGGCTCCAACCAGTGAACAGCTTCAGCATAGGTCCTGCCGGCTGAGCGGTCCGATGCAGCCAGAGTCTGGATCTCGAACCACGGGTGGTCATGCAGCAGGCGAATGAGCTTCTGACCGACACTGCCGGTAGCCCCCAGAATACACACGTTCAATTTTTTCTTTTCCATTCTCCACCTCCTGTCGAATAGGCTCTGCATTTGCCCAGCTGCCGAGCATCAGTGACTCGTGTACGATTTCCAGTGCGGCCCCGAGTTCCTCAGGACTGACCAGTAGGCTGATCGCGCATGGGGTTGAGCCCGCAAAGAGCCCATATACCGTGATCCGTTGCTTTCCCAGAGCCTCAAGGGCCCGACCAACAATCCAGGGTTGCGCCAATACCGAAGAGCCGACAAGCGCCAACAACGAGCTTCGTCTACGTACCATGGCCCCGTCTACACGCTGAGTGGCCAGCCGGTCCGCAACCCTATCGCCCGCCAGGGCAGGCACCACGAACGTCCAATCTCCTTCAGCCGAGGTACGGCTGACCACCAGCAGTTGGTTTTGCACCTCGGCCAGGACCCGATCGAGCCGTTGCCCCCATTCCTTGTCAGCGCCGGGGGGCCGGTTGAGTTCGAAGACCGCTACATCCTCCACCGCTGTGACGGCCCGAACTCCTACCTGCTTTCCGGCATTCTGCCGGACGACGGTGAAGTCCCCTGCGGGCTGATAGGTGTTACGGATCAACACGGGAATGTCACGACCCGCAAGGGCCGCCAGACAGGTGGGATGGAGAACCTTGGCGCCGAAATACGCCATTTGTGCCGCCTCGGCTGCAGAGAGAATCGGCAGGGTCCTCGCTTCGCGAACCACTCGGGGAGGTGCACTCATGACACCGTTGACGTCCGTCCAGATTTCGACACAGTCGCAATTCAGGGCCGCGCCGAGCACCGCCGCACTGAGGTCCGATCCTCCTCGCCCCAGGGTGATGGTGTGCCCGGCGGGATCTGCCGCCACAAAACCAGTGATGACCGGCACGATATCGCGGTCCAACGCCGACAGTCGCCCGATTGTGCGACCTGCGGTCGCCTCGACACGAACTTCCGCACCATCTGGCCCACGATCGGCCTCGATCAACTCCGACCCGTCAACAACCTCAGCCCGCACCCCGTACGCTTCGAAGGCCGCGGCCACCAGAGGCGCCGACAGACGCTCGCCGGCAGCAAGGACCCGGTCTCTTGTTACCTGGGGACATTCACCGATGAGACTGATACCGGTGAGCAAGCGGTCAATCTCGTTGACGCGGGTGTCGATAACCCGTGACACCTCGGGGTGGTTTCCATTCCCGATCAGGGCCAACTCTTGTTTGTGCCGGCTTCGGATATCTTCCAGACCAGGGTGCCATTTGGTATCGCCTGCAAGCACGCGATCAACCAATACCACCAATCGATTGGTCACTCCCGCCAGTGCAGAGACTACGACCACAGCCCGGTCCTCCTCGACCGCCCGAGCCACAATCACCACGACTTCCTTGATGCTCTCTGCCGAGGCCACCGATGTGCCACCAAATTTAAGCACTCGCATCTCAAGTCCTCAGCACACCAACCGGCGCCTGGCCAGCACGGGCGTTGGTGCCCGGAGCCGACACCTGTCCGGCGTGGACCTGAAGTGTTTTAAAGCGGTAGGGGTGGTGGTTGTTGGTCATACGAATCTCCGTATTTCAATCGCCGCGGGGCGTAGTTTTGGGTCTGTGGATTTCCGGCCTGGAATCTCAGGTTTTGCATTCGCATTCGCATGATCATGATTGGACCTCCCAGTCCAACCCGCGGCCCCAACAAAAAAACCGCAACGGTTGTCCGTTGCGGGTTGAGAGCGTGGGTCTTGTTTCTTCCAATTATCGAATTGAGACCGTGCCGCTCCTTCCCCACATGTGCGGGCTGCACATAGCCATAACTTCGGGGAAACGACGATCAGTTCTCATGACGGATGCATCAATAACAGGGCGTTGCTTCATTTGTCAAGCCCCACAGTGGGCGAGTATCAGCTTCGCAGAATGTAGAAGCACACACAAAATCGGCTGTCATTGGGTTCCGAAGACCAACTGTGACAGCTCAACGAGGTAGGGGAACAACAAGGACTCCCGGCACAACTCCGCCCATTCCGGGGAAATGCCCAGGCTCAAGACCAGGAGCACTCCCAGGAGAACTGCGCCGACAGCGGCCGCAAGCCCCGCTCCCAGCAATCGATTGAGCCAACCCAGGCGCATCGCTTTGAGCGTGCGATCAATGCCCCAGCCCGCCAGTCCGAACAACAGCAGGGCCGAAAGGACCGGAATGACACGTCCCAGGGCGGCCGCGATCCACGATGGCGAAATATGCCCTGCCAGCGCGACACCAAGATCCTGTCCGACGGCGATGGCCAACCAGATTCCAACCACCAGTCCGCCGATGCCGAAGACCAAGCGAACTGCGCCTTTCCAGAATCCACTCAAGGCGACACCACCCCAAAGAACGACCAGAACCCAGTCCAGCGGTGTCATGACATTCGAATCCTCATGACGTTAGTCTACCCCGACCTTCTCATCGGTGACCTACTGCGGCGCGAAATCCCCTGGCGCCTTGTGATGAGCTGATAGCTACATGTACAATCCACCGGAGACGTTCAGCACGATTCCGGTGATATAGGAGGCGCCTGGTCCCGCCAAAAAGGCCACCGCTTCGGCAATGTCTGAGGGTTCACCGAGTCGCTGAACGGCAATATTCTTCAGCAAAGCATCCCGTTGATCATCGTTGAGCTTGTCAGTCATCGGTGTGGTGATGAAACCCGGTGCGATCGCGTTGACGGTCACCCCCCGGGGCCCCATTTCCCGAGCGAGACTCTTGGTCATGCCGATCAAACCAGCCTTGGAAGCAGAGTAGTTGCTCTGGCCGGCATTTCCCATCAACCCCACGACCGAAGCGATGTTGATGACCCGGCCCGAGCGTTTGCGCATCATCACCTTGGCCACCGGTTGGGTGACGTTGAATACACCGTCGAGATTAATCTCCAAGACCCGGCGCCAGTCATCCACCGTCATCCGAATCAAAAGCCGGTCTCGAGTAATGCCCGCGTTGTTGATGAGAATGTCGATCCGGCCGTGCCTCTCGGCGATGCCCTGGACCGCCGTTTCTGCCGCCTCACTATCGGTCACGTTCAGGACAAGGCCCTCGGCCATTCCACCGGCGGCGGTAATCTGCTCGACCGTTTCGTCACAGTCCATCACGTCGGCACAGATGATGGTCGCTCC
>Ga0164315_10003005_pt1 | contig 13009 bp, 11 predicted proteins | sample GuaBasSedimGuay6_FD_113737 | JGI IMG/M metagenome (GOLD analysis project Ga0164315, IMG submission 113737) | Subseafloor sediment microbial communities from Guaymas Basin, Gulf of California, Mexico - Guay6, Core 4569-2, 0-3 cm | ecosystem: Environmental > Aquatic > Marine > Hydrothermal vents... | reverse complement strand
TTCATATTCCAGCATATCAATGTTTACAGCTTCATATTCCAGCATATCAATGTTTATAGCTTCATATCTATAGGAGATAAAAAATACTCTCTTGTGATCTTAACATTTTCAAGAGGGCTTTCGCCCAATTCAGGCCAAAGCAAAGTTGCAAGGATAAGAGGTGACACCGTTTTGTCACCTGAAGCAATTGTTGCTGTCACCATTTGGTCGGTTTTTATATCATTCTGGTCGGTTTCCACATTATTCTTTGCCCCTGATTCATCATCATTTACCTCAAGGCTAAAAATAAAAGGTCTTACATTTACTTCCTTAGGTGGCTTGCCTTTTTTAGCCTTTTTCGTTATGAGAATTTCATTCATGTTCATAAGTTCGGTTGTCTTTGATGTGGTTGGGAAACTTGAACCTGACTCCTCTACAGGAATATGATCTTTTAGCCTCTTTACGTAAGGAGTGAAGGTATAGACAGCTTTTTTAATCATCTTACTTAATCCTGGAGCCTGGGGCATAAGGTTAGTAGCTTTAGTAAACATGAGACCTTCAGGTACTGCTTTGTTAAGCAGCAAAATGAAGTTGTCTTCATCAATGAGCTTCGTTGTTTCTATATCTATTAATTCAGCTTTGCCAGTTACTCCCAAAGGAAGAGGTGGTGAAAACATGACTTTAGGTCTGGGAGAGAATCCTTGAGTGAATTTTAAAGGGACTTGAGTTCGTCGAATTGCTCTCATTAGTACGTCAATAAGTGATCTGTGACTAATGAATATGAGAGATGATGTTTTAAGGTAAGATAGTCGAATTCGAAATTTTTCGTGTTGATTCATTACTCTACCTCTCCGTTCATTTTTTCTTCTGTTACTTCGTTTTCTATTACTTCATCTTCTGTAAGGTCAGAATTTTTCTTAAGTTCGAGTACAGGACAATCTTTTCCAAAGCCGCAATTTGAGCAATTATTTGTAAAACAATTTTTGGTACATTCTTCATCTTTGGCTTTTTCATATTCTTTTTTCAGGTAATCAACAGATACTCCACAATGAATATGTTGCCAGGCAAGTGTTTCATCTTTATCAATATCTCTAAAAATATATTCATCTAATGTCAGATTTTCTGATTTGAGAGCTTTTTCCCATCTTGCAAATTCAAATCTGTCACTCCAGCTCTCCAGTCTTCCACCATCTTTCCAGACTTTTTTAATTACCGGTCCAAGTCTTCTATCTCCTCTGGCTAACATTCCTTCAATTAAGCCAAGGTCAAAATCTCTCCACTTTATGGTAACTGCTTTATGCCCTGATAATTGAGATAGTAGAATGTGCATTCTTGCTTTTAAAGTTTCTTCTGTGTCCATTTTACTCCACTGGAAAGGCGTATGAGATTTTGCGACAAAGGAGGAGACATTTACTGTGACCTTAAACGGGCGACCTTTTTGAAGCTTTCCTGTTTCAGGATCAATTTTTCCAAGTTTACCGGTTTTTACAATTTTTCTTATCAGTTCAGCCATTTCTACAATGTCTTCATCAGTTTCACCGGGGAGGCCTATCATGAAATAAAGTTTCATTTTTTGCCATCCACCTTCAGAAAAGGTTTTTATTGAATTAAGAATTTGCTCTTCTGTCAGATTTTTATTGATGAGATCTCTTAATCTTTGAGAGCCAGCTTCCGGTGCAACTGTGATATTATTTTTCTTTGTATGCCCTAAAACATCTACTAGTTCAGAAGAAATGGCATCGAGCCTCAATGATGGAAATCCTAGAGAAATTCTTTTAGAGTGAAGTTTTTTGTCGAGAATTGTAGATAGATTTACAATATCGGGGTGATCAACAGAATTTAATGAAACGAGCCCAAGATCTTCATATCCTGTAGACGTGAGTATTTCATCTGCCATATTTAGAAGCTTCTCAGTTTTTCTAGTTCTCAAGGGGCGATATATATAGCCTGCCTGACAGAATCTACATCCATGAATACATCCTCTATGAATTTCAAGATTTGCTCTGTCATGAATAATTTCAGCATTGGGAACAATTGGATTGCAGGGAAACCACGATTTATTGAGATCCTTCCCATACACCTTGTCTATTTGAGTTTTTTCGGGCTCTGATATAAATGATAGTCCGGTTAGTTTGCCTGATTTTTCATCTGTTGTCAGTTTTGTATCTGAAGGGTTGTAACATCCTTTTAGATGACCAATTGCAATTATTCTATCTCTTCTGCTTATTGATTTATCATTTGCAATATTTACAATTTCACAGATTACCTCTTCAGCTTCACCAACAACTACAATATCAACAAAGCTTGCTATTGGCTCAGGGTTATAGCTGCAAGGGCCTCCTGTAATAATGATGGGATCGTTTTCATCCCGATCGATGGCCTCAACAGCAATATTTGACAGGTCAAGTATATTAAGCATATTTGCATAAAGCATTTCATAGGCTAAAGAGAAACCGATTAGAGGTAATTCCTTTAGTGGAGTTTGCGTTTCCAGAGTTCGTAGGGGTTCATTTGATTTGCGAAGGACATCTTCAAGATCAGTCCATGGGTGAAATGCCCTTTCACAATACATGTCTTTTTGTGCATTGATGAGGTGGTATAGAATTCTTACTCCAACATGGGACATGCCAATTTCGTAGGTGTCAGGAAAGACTATCACCATCTTCTTAGCATTTGTATCGCTACAGTCAGCTGCATTTAACTCGCCACCAGTGTACCTGTATGGCTTTTCCATTGACGTTAATATTCTCAGATATTCATCTTTTCTCATTGCTTATCATCTTTTCTCATTGCTTATCATCTTTTCTTAAAATCACTATTGAATTAATGATACTCTTCATTCACGTTTGTAGTTTCTATGTTTTTATTTGCCTGTTAGTAACTCATGCAATATACTTGAAAGGTATATGATTTGTCAGCAGAGGTTTTACAGTAATTAGATTATTGGCAGGATTACCGTAAGGTAATTGTTAAGAGGATTACTGTTTGGTTGAGTTGTGAATCTGAATTTATAATTTCCAGTACAGGAGGAATCAGACAATGTCTCTACTAGATAGAATAAAGGCTACATCAGGTGGTGCACCATCTCAACAACCCCCTCGTCCTGCTCCTCCTGGCGGAGCTCCTCCAAGACCTCCTATGGCTCCTCCCGGTGGCGTTCCAAGACCGACTCAACCTCCACGTCCGGCTGGTGCTCCTCCTCCTCCGGCAATGCAAAGACCAGGTGCTCCACCACCAAGGCCGGCGGCAAGAAGTGCACAGCCTCTTTCTCCTGAAGTATACAATGAACTTAAATTAGAGGTTCAGAACAGGCTTCTTGAAAAGCTTGATACAGAACAGCTTCGCCGAATTAATGATGAAGAATCAAAGAAAGATTTTATCCGCGACGCCATTGAGAAGGTCCTAATTACTATTGGTTCGGAACGTGAACTCAGTTATTCTTCTGTCCATCATAAAAGGCTTGTTCAAGAGGTTTTAAACGAAGTTATTGGTCTTGGTCCAATTGAAGATCTTATTCAGGATGATGATGTTTCTGAGATTATGGTTAATGGTCCTAATCAAATTTTTGTTGAACGTTCCGGTCGTCTTTCTCTTTCAGACAAAGAGTTTCGTGATGATGAACATGTCATGCAGATTATTGATAAAATTGTTGCTCCTCTTGGAAGACGATGTGATGAGTCCTATCCTACAGTTGATGCTCGCCTGAAAGATGGAAGTCGTGTTAACTGTATTATTCCACCTCTTGCACTTAATGGTCCTATTGTTACAATCAGGAAGTTCTCCAAGAAACCTCTTACTGTAAAAGATTTGGTGCATTACGGTACGATTACTCAGGAAATGGCTGATTTTGTTGCCGCCTGCGTAAAAATTGGATTAAATATAGTTGTGTCCGGTGGTACAGGTTCTGGAAAAACAACTACTTTAAATCTCTTGTCATCATTTATTCCGGCAGATGAAAGAATTATTACCGTTGAAGATGCTGCTGAGCTTCAGTTGCGTCAGGAACATGTTCTTTCTCTTGAGACAAGGCCTGCGAGTATTGAAGGTGAAGGAGCAATTCAAATCAGGGATTTGGTTAAAAACTGCCTTCGTATGAGACCTGATCGTATTGTTGTTGGTGAGTGTCGAGGCGGAGAAGCACTCGATATGTTGCAGGCAATGAATACAGGTCATGATGGTTCAATGACTACAGCTCATGCTAATACTCCCCGTGATGCTATTGCCCGACTTGAAACTATGGTTTTGATGGCTGGTATGGATTTGCCGGTAAAAGCTATTCGTACTCAGATTGCGTCAGCTGTTGATCTCATTATTCAGCAATCCCGTCTTCGTGATGGTTCAAGAAAAATTATTGCCATTACTGAAGTTGTTGGTATGGAAGGCGATATTATCACCTTGTCTGACATTTTTATTTTTGATCAGACTGGTGTAGATGATGAAGGTAAGATTTTGGGTAAACTAAAGCCTACAGGCTTACGTCCCCACTTTATGGATAGGTTTAAAGACGAAGGAATTGTTCTTCCTTCAAGAATTTTCACAGGAGGTGTTGGCAGCGACAGCTGGTAGAAATTGGCAATAAAAAAAATATCATTCAACAAAGAAGGTTTGGTTTCTGAAGAAGTTATCGACAGGAAAATAAGCAAGCCGCCTACAAAAAAAGACAGTTCAAAATCTAAAGCCAAAAAGTCTGGCAGTACTGGTGGAAAGAAATCTTCATCGAAAACATCTTCAGGAAAGTCAAGTGATAGTCCTAAGAATAAGCCTGTTAAGGTAACAGTAACGGGCGATAAAAAAGATGGTGTTAAGCTTCATAAATCGCTTCTTGAACAGGATGTAATTAAATTTGTTTGCTCAAGATGTAGTTCTGAACGTGTATCAGGGGATCGTGATGCCAAATTGAAATGTGGTCTTTGCGGGGCAAAGATGGAGTTGGCAAGTTAGAATATATATCTGATTTTCAGCTTTCCTTATTTGTAAGTAAGTTTTAACCGATTGAACATAATAGTAATTATGTTTAGTCGGTTTTATTTTGCCTGTCAAAATATCACTCGTATCAATATTGTTTTTGTGAAGATTGCTCGTGTAAAGATTATGTTTGCAGATTCATTTAAAGATTTTTTTGACTATTTAAATTTCTGGAGGAAATGTGAAAAGAACTACTGTCTTGGTAAGTTTGTGTAGATCTGAACAGGATGAAAAGTTATTGCGTAAGGTTGCCCGCGAGGAACTGGGACCTGAGGCTGAGATGGTTGATATAATTGCAACCAGAACAAAGGACCAGTATCAGAAGCTTCTTGAAAAAGCTGAAGTACTTTTTTGTCATAGGTTGCCTGCTGATTATGAAACTTACAGCACTAAAGCAAGTCGTTTGAAATGGCTGCATCTTTCGTCCGCCAGTGCAGATTTTAACGTTGAAACCGGTGATAAACTTGATAATATCATGGTTACAAATTCAAGAGGTCTTCATTCAAATAGAGCAGCAGAATATGTAATAGGAGCTATAATTGCCTATACAAAGGGCTTTTTAAAGTATAGAGAAAAGCAACAGAGTAAAGTTTGGGCAAGGCAGGAATTGATTCGAACCAATAAAACTCTTGCAGGAAAAACTCTTGGAATCCTGGGATTTGGAGCTGTTGGCCGGCAGGTGGCAAAGGTAGCAGCACCACTGGGTTTAGAAATTATGGCTCTTCGCCGTCACCCTGATGATTATCCTGTTCCACCAGAAGTGTCCAAAATGTTTGGTCCTCAGAGTCTTCGTGAATTCATTCATCCTCTTGATTATCTTGTTGTATGTCTTCCTCATACTTCTGAAACTCACCATCTTATTGATAGAGATGAACTTGTGAGGTTAAAAACAAATTCGTTGTTAATTAATATCTCCAGAGGTGGAGTTATTGATGAACAGGCTATGATTAAATCTTTAAAAGATGGTGAAATTGGTGGTGCTGTTTTAGATGTATTTGAAAGAGAGCCACTTCCTCAGGATAGTCCATTATGGGAAATGGAGAATGTATTTATCACTCCTCATATTGCAGGAAGTTGGCCAGGGATTTTGAGTTCTGCAAGTCGGATTTTTGCCCGTAATTTACGCCACTACCTCGAAAAAAGACCGCTAGACAACGTTATAGACCAGGACCTTGGCTATTAACGACGAAGCTGATTAGCACTGTATTTGCGTCACCAAATTGCATAAATCGCTCTCAATGTATTTGCATATACATTGTCGAGCGATTTCTTTATTTGGCAACACATCTCTCACACTACTCAGCTTCTTTTACGGATCGCAAATTTTCGATTTTTTAGTTTCGATGTATTTGGCATAGATTTGGAATTATTTTCTGAAATCAATATTTGAGGCTAAGGTCATGTTCGGGCAGATTCCATATCTGCCCCCTTTTTATTGACAATCATCTTATTTGTAGTGTCTCTTTGCCAGGCTAATATGAAACAAGCAAGAATTGATGTAGATTCATTTCTTAAACTAGTGTGATTTCAGTAAATGTTTTCAGTTTATTTATAATCAATTTTAAAACACTCTATTTTAACTTTTCTAAAAATAATTGAAACGATTTACTCTACCTTGTAGTTTAAGTTAGTGTGAGATAATAATTTTAAGGGAGATAAATTGAAACTTTGTGAATTCACGGATCATCAACTTATTGTCATGTATGCTCATGGCTGTGAGTCAGCATTTGATGAGATTTTTTTCCGCCATCACAAGTCTTTACTTACTTTTCTTATTCAAATGGTTCGTGACAAAGAGAAGGCCCGGGAGCTCCTGCAGGATACTTTCGTTCGTGTCGCAAGATCAGCAGCAGCTTATGAACCTAAAGCAAAATTTTCTACCTGGCTTTTTCGTATAGCTACAAACCTTTGTCTTACATTTTTAAAAAGAGAGTCTGGTCGCTTTAAGCTTTTGCAGTTTCCTGTTGGTTATATTGATGAAACTCAGAAAACTCCTTTCGATGAGGTTAGAGATAATGAGATACAAGCTTCTTTTGTAAAAGCAGTATCAGAGTTAAAGATTGATCTTCGTGTTGCATTTGTCCTTCATGAGGTACATCAATTTACTTACGTGAAGGCCGCTTCAATTTTGAAGGTTCCAGAGGGAACTGTAAAGATTAGGGTTCATCGTGCAAGAAAAGAATTACAACGAAGACTGGTTAAAGAATTAGATTTTTTTGAAATTGAATCAGCAGTTTCCAGCAAATTGGATCGTAAGAAACCACCTGTTGTCAATGAAGTAACAGAGGAGAAATAATGAAATTGGATTGTACCTATGTACAAGAGCTTCTTTCTGCTTTTGAGAAAAAAGAACTTGAACAGGATCTTTACGAAGAAGTTTGCCAACATGTGGATACTTGCAATGATTGTTCACTTCTGTTGGAAAAATATCGCACTCTTTCCCAGTTGACCTTATCATTTCAAAATGTAGACTCTCAACCTTCCTTTTCTTCTGAAGAAATGTTCAGGGAGCCACCACAGGAAATGCTGAAAGAAATCAGATTGAATATTGAAAAAGAGGAAGCATTGGCAACAGTTGATAATGAGGTTCTTACATTCAGAGAAGTTGCTGCATTTTTGAGAATATCAGAAGATGATTTGGAAAAAGATGTGTCTAATCTACCTTTCTTTGAAATCGGAGGAAGATTAAGAATAAGACGTAGTTGCCTTCTTCAATGGGTCCAAGAGCAGGAGAAAAAAAGGAAAGGTTACAGCCTTTTATCACTCGTTGGTAATGGCTAGAGATAAGCTTGTTTAAATAATTAGAGTTAAATATTGAGAGGAATAAATAATGAATAAAGACGCATATATTCAGTTTTGGGATAAGTTTGCAACAATGATAGGTAACGGAGTTCCATTAGTTGCTACTCTTCGTACTCTGGAAAAGGAGAATGAAGATAATGTATTCGGGCAGGTTCTGGGGCGAGTTATTAAGATGTTGGTTAGCGGAAAGAAATTTTCAAAATGCCTTGAAAATTTTCCTCTGTTTTTTGGAGCTGACATTGTTCAGCTTATTAGTGGCGGAGAGTCAATGGGCCGTCTTGATAAGGTTGCAGAAGTTGTTGCAAAAAAATTAGGAGAAGGGATTCTTTCTTTTCCTGATGATGATGCTACGTTTGATGAAACTGTGGAGGTTAATGTTGATGGTTTGCTTATTGAAACTGTGTTTGCTGAAGCTGTAAAAGTCGGTGCAACAGATATTCATATTGAGCCTCTTTTTAACGGGACAAAGGTTAGTAGTGGCCGTGTAAGATTTAGAATTGATGGAGTTCTTACTAGTCATTGTGAAATATCCGTTGAATTAATTAAGCTCTTTATGAGTCGACTGAAAGCACTTGCCTGTCTTAGCATTGGAGAAACAAAACTTCCTCAGGATGGCCGAATTCGTATTAAAATAAAAGAGGAACATGTTGATTTGCAGGTTAGCATTGGGCCAACTGTTTTTGGTGAAGAAGCTTGTATCAAAGTGATTAGTGAAAAACCTCTTAGTACAATTTTAGATTCTCCTGAGATTATTTTCCCTGATGAAAAATTGCGAAATAGAATTTATAAAGATTTGGAATCATCTTCCGGTTTGTTTGTCGTTACAGGGCCGACAGGCTCTGGTAAGACAACAAGTGCATATACCCTGCTTGCACGATATGATGGAGAAAAGAACAAGATTTTGTCAGTTGAAGATCCTGTTGAGTATTGCCTTCCTGGTGTTCAGCATATTCAGGCACGACCTTCTTTAGGTTTAACATATCAGAATGTTCTTCGCCATATTATGAGTATGGATCCCGATATCATTTTTTGTTCAGAAATAAGAGAACCTGAAACAGCAGGGCTACTTGTTAAGATAGCGATGACAGGTCATACTGTGTTTACTCAATTATTTACGGAAAATGCTGTGTCAGCTGTATCCAGACTTTTGGATATAGGTGTTGAATATTATGCTCTTTCAGATGTTCTTCTCGGAGTACTGTCCCAGCGACTTGTTCGACGGCTGTGTCCTCATTGTAAAACCCGGTCAGAGGAGCAGTTGAAACGATTGCAGGAAATGTCTAAAATTCCTGTTGAAGACAATGTTGAGCTCTTTGAGGCTGTAGGATGTGAAAAATGTTCTCAAACAGGATACAAAGGTCGTCAGGCAGTCTATGAGTATCTTTCTATGACCAGTGAATTTAAAAAGGTGATTAGATCCAATCCTTCAGTTGACGATCTGACAGCTGCGGCAAAAGATCAGGGCATTCATACATTCCTTGAAAATGCTCTACCAGTACTGCTTCGAGGGGAAACAAGCCTTGCTGAGGTTCTTCGTATTTTGTGATTTCTTGTTGTGTTGCTAATTATTTGTCCTGTATCATAGTCAGAATAAAGCCGGAAAAGATTTCCAGTATTCTTTTTCGGTTTTATTCTGACATTTTACAAAATTATGAAAGGATAATCTTGAACGCAGCAATTATCACTATTGGTGATGAGCTTTTACGGGGATCTGTTTGTGATACTAATAGTTCGTGGCTTGCCAACAGGCTCTATAAACTGGGATTTCCGGTCAAAGAAATAGTTTCTCTTCCTGATGAAGAACAGGTTATCTCTACAAAGTTGAAAGAAATATCATCTCAATATTCATTGCTTTTTGTAACAGGAGGTCTTGGGCCAACTTCTGATGATCTTACCAGAGAGGCTGTTGCTTCTGCTTTTGATCTGTCTCTTGAATTGAATATGGCTATTGTAGAAAATATCCGTAAATTTTTCTTCGACAGAGGAAAAGACATGCCTTCTACAAATAAAAAACAGGCTATGATTCCGGAAGGCGCAGTAATTTTAAATAACTTAACAGGAACAGCTCCAGGCTTCAGGTTATCTATTGATGGTAGCTTTGTTCTCTGTTTTCCCGGAGTTCCTTCTGAGCTTCAAAATATGTTTGATTCGTCTGTAGTGCCATGGCTTGTAACTCTAAAAGAAAAAGAGAACTCGTCTGATTTAACAATTTCCCGGACTTTTAATGTCTGTTTCATCGGAGAAAGTCATCTTGAAGAAAAGATAGGACATCTTGCTACAATAACTTCAAACCCTTCTCTTTCTTATCTTTGTTCTCCCGGATTGATTGCCCTTACAATTAAATCGGTGGCGAAATCATCTTCAGAAGCAGAAAAAATGCTTGACGAGCTTGAGAAATCTATTCGTAGGGAAATAGGCGATCTAATAAGAGGAAATGCTGATGAAAAGCTTGTGGATAGTGTGTTAAGAGTTCTTTCTGAAAAAGGAAAGTATATTTACATTCGCGATGTGATTACCGGTGGATTACTTGGCGCAGTAATCTGTAATGCTATTTATTGCAGTAAGGACAAATTTTCAGCTTCTTTATTTGCAGGCTCTCTTGTCCTGGGAGGCCTTGAAACAAGTCCAAATGATAAAAACCTCTTTGATTCACTTGTTGTCGACTCAAAATCTGAACTTGAAATGAAAAAGAATAGGATTGAAATAGTCTTAGCTCCTCATGTTGGTGGCGCGGGCAAAAATAGTCTTGCAGATAAGAGTTCCTCATCTGTTGTTAGGTGGTTTATTGGCTCAAGAGAATTTTCTACAGATTTTAAGATTGCAGGTTTGCTTTCCGGTCACAATGCGTCATCTAGTTTGGTAAATACTTCTTTGGGTGCCCTGTACCAAATGATTGCCTCCTTATAGATCATGTAAAAAAAAGGGTCACCTTCCCCAAGGTGACCACAAGACTAACTTCAGAATACTCATTGATCCAAGTTTGGGCAAAACTTAGATCTGAGTACGGCAGTACACTGCCGCTGTATTGTATAGTATATTGTCTTTTTACAGACATACAGGTAGACGTGATATTCTTTAGAAAAGATAGACTTTTGTAATAAATAGTTACAGCCTTTGGGCATATGCTCGTTATGTTTGTTGTGTTTTTGTGGTGGATTTGTCTGTAGATGCAGATTGTAGATGAGAGGACACTAAAAATGGCTAATAGAATACTTGTGTTGCATGGCCCGAATATGAATTTGTTAGGTGACAGAGATACGGTGCTTTATGGATTCGAAACAATTGAAGAGGTTAATTCGTCAATATCTGCAGCAGCTGCTGATCTTGGTGTTGAAACTATGATAGAGCAGAGAAACAGTGAAGGTGAATTGATTGATCTTATTCATCATCATTGTACCGGTGATTTATCCAGTCCTGGAAAGGTTCAGGGATTAATTATTAATCCTGCAGCTTATTCTCATTATAGTTATGCAATTCGAGATGCTTTGGAAGTCTTGACGATACCCGTTGTTGAAGTTCATATGACGAACGTAGTGTCTCGTAAGGATAACTTCAGGCATAATCTGGTTACAGCTTCCGTGTCTAAGGCTGTAATAAGTGGTTTCGGAGCAGATAGTTATATATTGGCTCTGTCAGGCATGAGTAAGCTTCTCTCGTCTACTTAAGACGTTTTCAGAAAGTTTTTTGAATAATATCCGCTTTTCTGCATTTCCATAGGTTTATAAAATATATTTATATTCCTTTTTTTGGGCAGAGTTACAAATTACTGATCTGTAATCAGGTTTTTTGATGTTTTTTTTGTGGAACTGAACAAACTTAACTTATGTTTGTTCAGTTTTGTTATATCCCCAAATAATTTTTAATGCACCTTATTTTCCTTCCCGAAACCATGACTGATTAGGTTCATTTAAGTAATGATAATCAGTTTCCTGGAAGGGGATAATTGTGCGATATATATTTGCCTTTGTAGTTTTCGGGCTACTTGCTACATGGTCTGTTCTTGTTCATTCCTACATTCGTTCAGGAAATGATATTCTGAAATATGAAGATTTCCTGAAGGATTATCTCCCCTTAAAGCAGATGTCAATAGACAGCAATAAAGGATGGAAGGTTCTTTCTATCTTTTATCCTGAAAAGCTAAATAAGGCTCTGTTGCAAGCGGGGACTAACAACAAACCTGTTTCTATTGACCCTAAACAGATTAATCATCTTGTTGAAATCTATCTTCGTAGTCATTCTTTAGCTGCTTGTGGTCATAAAGAGTGTCACGAAACAATAGGAACTTTTTGTTCCATCAGTAAGGGGACAGAATTTCATCTGTTTTTTGAAAAAATAGTTAAGGCTATGTACAGGCAAAAGGCTCTTGATTCCAAGACTTTACTCTATCTTCTTGAGACAGAACCATCTGACTGGTCTGTAGATGAACCATATTTTTTTATGAAAAATAAAATTGCACGTTCAACTGTAACAGTTACAGATCAAGATGTTGACACAAAACGTCAAGAGTTAATTGAGGAGGGGTTTCAAACAGCAAAATATTGGTCTTATAAAGATGTAAGAAGAGCCATTATAAATTCTGCTGATGGTGAAACATTAGAAGAAATCGATGCTTCTCTTGGCTTATTAAGGGGGGAATTTAAAATGACCTTTTCAAATTGTTTTGTTCGTCCGGTTTATCTTCTTTCAAATTGTAATAATCCGGTCTATGAAGGTCGTCTTGACGGTCTCGTTGATTTTATTGCTGAGAACATTAATCGTGACCTGGGAGTCAGTCAGATCAATGAGCTTCGTGCTGCTTTGCCTGCTTCTCAGGTGCAAATACCTGTTGTAGCAGGTAATAGTGGTGTAGATAAGGCAGTGAGCAAAACTAAAGTAATAAGTAAAACCAATATTACAAAACCTCAGGAGCAGCAGGTATTTTCTAAACCAGCTTCCTCTGTTGTGTTGATTAAGGATGTGGAAAAGAATTCACAAGTCGCGCCGCCAAAAAAATCATTTGCAAAAGCTTATGGTGGCAGCAGGTTTAAGATGAATTGGGGAAATTAAGTTAGAGATTTTATATGGTATGTAGAAAGTTCAGTGATGGTTGAATTTATGTCAAATTAGATTTGATGGAGGTATAAAGATGTTAAGATTTATTGTATTTGTATTCTGTGTGTCTATGATTATGTCAGGTTGTGGTGCCAGAAAGAAGGAAACTTATGTAAAGCCATCTATTTCTTCACTTCCAGTACAGGATGGACAGGCTTTAGGTAGTGCGAAG
>Ga0164315_10003004_pt1 | contig 13010 bp, 8 predicted proteins | sample GuaBasSedimGuay6_FD_113737 | JGI IMG/M metagenome (GOLD analysis project Ga0164315, IMG submission 113737) | Subseafloor sediment microbial communities from Guaymas Basin, Gulf of California, Mexico - Guay6, Core 4569-2, 0-3 cm | ecosystem: Environmental > Aquatic > Marine > Hydrothermal vents >... | reverse complement strand
TTTTGCGTGAGATCAAGGCGGACGACAGATTTAACCCGGAGTAATAGCGTGCTATTTTGAGGAGTTAAATCATGGCGTCCAACGCCGATATCGCGGAAAAAGACCATTTGTGGATGGGCACTATATAATGCACCACGGGGAACGCGCTCGCTGTTGCGATTCAATTACAAGGATAGGTGACACCTATGAAAATAAACAAGATCGACCACATTTGTATCGCTGTCAAAAATCTGGAAGCGGCCAAAAAAATATGGGAACCGGTATTGGGTAAGGAAAAACCGGATGATGCTTACGTAGATGAGCCTGAGAAAATACGCGTTGCCCGTTATTGGCTTGGTAATGTCGGGTTTGAACTGATGGAGTCAACATCCCCCGATGGAGAGGTGGCCAAGTTTATTGAAAAAAGAGGGGAAGGCATCATGCTGATCAGCCTGAATGTCGACAATACCCGTGAGGCCATAGACGAACTTGAACCCAAGTCATATCCATTTATCGGTGGTGCCCGTTCCTTCCGCGATTGTGAGTTTGCCTTTATCCACCCGGATAAAATGAATGGGGTGCTGCTCGAACTGATTGATGATAAATATCCAATATGATTAAATCAATGAACATCGCTTTCTGGGTGCAACGATGGCGGGAACTGCATCCTGAAAAACCGGCTATCATCTTTAATGACAGTGTCATTACCTACCGCGAACTGCACCTCCGATCCAACCGAACCGCTTCCTGGCTGCAGTCTCTGGGGATAGAAAAAGGGGATAGGGTCGCCGTGATGCTTATGAACTCACTGGAGTTCATTGAAGTATTTCTAGCGTGCTCCAGGCTTGGTGCGATTTTTGTTCCCATCAACTACCGTGTTACGGATAGAGAGCTGAACCATCCTATCGTGAATGCCAGACCCCGGGTATTTATTTTTGATCAATTGTATATCGATATGATTGAAAGCATTGGGCTGGGAGACCAGCTTCCGCCCATGCTCCTGGCCGTTGTGGGAGATGTTCCGTCATCAGGAAACATTCACCAATACAATCGTGAAACCGCCGTATTTGACGGTAAGCAGCCTTTTGTATCGAGATCTTTGGGACCCTCGGACCCGGAAGAACCGCAAGTGATTATGTACACGTCCGGGACAACCGGCGCACCCAAGGGCGCCGTGCTCTCCCACCGGAAAACTTTTTTTAACTGCCTGAATGCGGAAATATTTTTCAAACTCAACTTTGATGATATCATGTTGATTGTGCTGCCCCTTTTTCACTCCGGCGGACTGTTTATCCAGGCGGCGCCGACCCTTTACAAAGGTGCAACCATTCTGCTTCAATCAAAATTTGATCCCGTTTCAGTCTACAGGGATATCAAAAAATATCGTGTAAGCAAGTTTTTGGGCGTACCCACGGTCTTTCGATCACTTCTCAATGTCCCGCCTGAACAACGCAGCGATGTGTCGTCGTTGAAAACAATCGCCGGCGGTGGCGAAAAAACATCCAAAGATCTATTTCAGGCCTGCAAGGTTGCCGGCTTCGGCTTCCGACAAATCATGGGCCAAACGGAAACATCCATTCTTTTGTGGGCCTCGGAAGATGTGTCTTTAAATAGACCTGGAACGGTTGGAAGACCTGTGTTTCATGCGGAGGTCAGTATCCTGGACAGAAACGGCACTCGGGTAAGACCGGGGGAAATCGGTGAGATTGTGGTTCGCGGATCCATTATGATGAAAGAATACTGGCAGGATCCTGAACAGACCGATGCAACCATAAAGAATGGATATCTTCACACCGGGGACCTGGCATATGTGGATCAAGACGGTTATTACTATCTGGTGGACAGGGTCGACGACATGTACATTTCCGGAGGTGAAAACGTGTATCCTGCCGAGGTTGAGGCTGTGTTACGGGAAATGGAAGGCATCGATGACATCGCAGTCATCGGTGTGCCGGATGAAACCTGGGGATTCACCGGTCATGCTTTTATCATTCTGAAAAAAGGGCGTACCTTTGAATTGGCTGATGTACAGCGGCATTGCCATGAGCGACTGGCTCGTTACAAACTCCCAAAACAGATAACATTCGTAAAAGATCTGCCCAGGACCGCCCTTGGGAAAGTGAGAAAAACCGAACTGCACCGGCAGATGGCTTCTACCCACACTTTTTAAATCCGAAGCACGAATATCGAAATCCTAAACAATACTCAATGACATAAATTCAAATGATCCAAACAGGATCTCAGACGATCGAGGCCATAGGCTATGTTCGGTCATTTGAACATTCGATATTTGTTTCGTATTTCGATATTCGGATTTAGCATTTATTTTATCGGTTTCGTACGGGTCATTTGTGTCCGGGTATTTAATCTTGAGATGCCCCTGCTGCGTTTCCTGCAGAAAGGCCTTTTTCAAAAACCTGTAAATTGATATTTATGAACCGTTCCGGACTGATGGACTCGATAGTTTCTCGAAAATCATCCGGTGCAAAAAGCTCTTCCTGAAATGCGGCAAAAAAACCAATCATGGCCAGGTTTGAGGAAACCGGCGCACCAAGATCAAGGGCGATTTTACCTGCCGGCAGGGCGTAGTATTGTATAGCCATTTTATCCAGATAGGTTTTGACGCTGTCTCTTGGAAAAACGTCTAGAACCGTGTCGCTGTACAGGCGACCATTTTCAGCAAGAAAGGGGAGATTGCGGTAGGCTTCATTTTCTTCGAGGGACAACAGGAACTGTGCTGATCCCGGTTTGACAAGACTGCTGCTGACCTTGCCCAGTCTGAGGTGGGATATGACCGATCCCCCTCGCTGTGCCATGCCGTGTGTTTCCGCCCCCATGACACTGTAACCTTTACGCAATGCTGTTTTGGCGATGATTTTGGTCATAAACAAGATACCCTGGCCACCCAGGCCACAGAGCACGTAATTGATGGTTGGCATTTTTCCCCTCCGGATCACTCAACTGGCGTTATATGTAAAAATCGTTCTCTCTAAAAAAAATGATAGGCTGTTAGGCGTTTAGACTGTAGGCTGTTAGCGGCTTATGGCTTAAAGCTTTCAGTCACATTCAAACATAGTAAATGATAGGAGGCTGGGAAGCTATGAGGCTATGATGCCGCCATCAGCTATAAGCTCTCAACCACCCTCGAACCCTCCAAACCTCAATCCCGCCATGGCGGGAAAAATCGAACGTCCAATGTCGAATGAAAACAAAAACCAATACCGAATTATTTCCGCTTCTTCATCTTTTCAAATTCAAAATTCGATGTTGGACGTTCGATGTTCGATGTTCATTCGTTCTCTCTAAAGAGCTGCTATTCCAATAGGCTATTAGGCTGTAGGCGGCTAATAGTCTAACAGCCTACAGTCTACAGCCTGAATTATTCTTCCACAATCGCCCCTGTGGGGCACACATCCACGCAGACGGCACATCCGATACACAGGGCCGGATTGATGGCTGTTTTATCTCTATCGCTGTCATGATAAAGAGCCGGACACTCGAAACGATCTATGCAGTGGTTGCAAGCGATACAATCATCGGTAATGGTGATGTCTTTTCTGATCTTGGTCGCTATATCCCTGTATGCGATAACACAACCGTGGCGGGCAATGACAACTGCGATACCACCATCTGGATCCTTGGTATAGGCAAATGCTTTTTTGAGGGTTTTGCGGAGATATTTTATATCATATGGATCGAGTACTTCTATGAAATCAATGCCGCAACCTTTTACGAGTCTTTCTAAAGGGATCTGCTTGCCCTTGCTGCCATCAGCCCGTATACCGAGAGACGGTGTCGGCTGCATGCCTGTCATAGCAGTCGTCATGTTGTCCAAGATTACCAGAACAAACCTGGCATCATTGTAAACAGCGCTCAGCAAACCGGCAGGTCCTGAATGGTAGAAAGTGGAGTCGCCGATGGTGGCGACAATCGGTTGTTCCGTACCATCCTGCGCATAGGCATGGTGAAATCCCGAAGCCATCGTGATAGCTGCTCCCATATCGAGAACCGTGTCGACAGCACCCAGATTCAGACCTAACGTATAGCATCCGATATCTGACGTGAAGATGGCTTTGGGACGAGACCTGCGAATGCTGTAAAAGGCAGCCCTGTGTCCGCATCCGGGACAGAGGGTCGGTCTTCGAACAGGCAATTCGAGGCTGTTCACCAACGCCATAGCATCATCGACGGAATCAGCGTTAAGCGTCGGAAGGGATAGCTCCGACAGGGCTTTATTCAGAATACTCTCGATTTTCTGCGGTACAAGCTCTCCTTCCAGTGGCACGTGACCGGAGAAACGACCAAGAACCTTTTTGCGATCCCGCAGACTGTATTCAATTAACGTATCGGTTTCCTCGATTACCAGAACCCTGCTGCAGGCATTTAAAAACGACATGGCAAGTTTGTCGGGAAACGGAAACGGGGCTCCTAATTTTAGCAAGGGTATGTCTTTGCGATCATTCTCATCAAATATATCTTCAATGACGGCGCTTGGGACACCCCCTGCAATAACACCTAGAGGAGCATGCATGCCGGATTTCAGGTTGTGTGTGTTGTAGGGATGCAGGTTGTTGAATTCTTCTGCAATTTTTTTCAGCTTGTTGTTGAGTTCCTTGTGAAGCAGGAATCGAAATTTTGGTGTGGCTGCCCAGCGGCGGGGGTCCTTCTGAAATGCAGCGGGGTTATTGTTGGCCTGGAGGCTGTCCCAGGTCAGGTTTTGCCTGGCATGACATACCCGTATAGCTGGTCTCAGGATGACCGGTATTCTGTATTTTTCTGAAAGTTCAAAGGCTGTTTGAACCATTTCACGCGCCTCCTGGGGATTTGACGGGTCCAGCACCGGGACCTTCGCCAATCGGGCCATAAGGCGTGTATCCTGTTCCGTCTGGGACGAATGCGGGCCGGGGTCATCACAGGAAATAATGACCAGCCCACCAACGGTTCCAAGATAGGCCGCACTCATCAGCGAATCTGCTGCAACATTCAGGCCCACCTGTTTCATGATGCATGCAGACCGTTTGCCGGAGATGGCGGCAGCGTAAGCATTGTCGAGGGCCACTTTTTCATTGGTAGACCACTCCACGTAGGTATTGAGTTTTTCAGATTTTATCATCCGAACCGCTTCGGGCAGTATCTCCGAACTGGGCGTTCCTGGATAAGACGTGAGTACCTGACACCCGGCTTCCAGCAAACCCAGAGCGATGGCTCCGTTACCGAGAAAAAAATCTTCTTTCATTTTCACCCCTAACTTTTATTTTTCAGTAAAATAATAACCGGCTATTCGCAAAACTCAAGCCGGATTGTCTTGCGGTCTGCGGAAATTCGTTTTAAAGCCGGCCAAAACTCGCTCCTAAGGCGCCGTAAGGCCCGCCGCTGCCAGTCGTATTTAAATAAGTTTTTAAATAACGACTGGTTTGCATTTGTAACTATTTAGCTTATGCTGCGGACCTAACGGCGCCTAACGATCTCAGACAGTTGCCCGACTTTAAAACGAACTCCCGCAGACCTCTGTGCACGGTATCTCTTGAGCTTTATAGATAACCGTAAAATAGTATATAGCCAATAGACAATTCCTGTGCGGCCATGAAAAACGAGTTGTAATGTGAACACAATGTTGTATTGGTATCAAGCGACAACGTCGCGTCCGATAAATTCGCGCAGCGAATTTATTTGAATACCGGTTTTCTTTTTTGCAGGAACGCAGATATTCCTTCTTTGGCGGCTTTTGAGCAGGCAATGTCACCAAATCCTCCATACCCGATCTCCAACGCTGTTTCGAGATTATCGACAGCCGATGCCTTCCGAACAGTATCGGCTGCAATGGAAACGGCTTCTTTGCTCAGAGGCTGTTTGCCGGCAACAGGTTTTTCCGGAATCGATATCTCAGGAATGTCAACGGCTGCGTTGCTGATTCTTGATATGTTGCCTTGAAGCCGGTGCACCTCTTCAATGGCGGCCCCTATCAGGTCTGCCGGATCGCTGACGAGACAATTGATGATTCCCATCTCCGCGGCCGTTGCTGCCGGGACCGGTTTTCCGAACAGGATCATTTCATGAAAGAGCGCTGCCCCCTGGGGCCACTTACGGTAAGGCACCACACAACCGCCAATACCGGGCAGGATGCCCAATGTGATCTCCGGAAATTGCAGGACTGCTTTTTCAACCGAAACAATACCATGACACCGAATGGCCACCTCCAGTCCACCGCCCATGGCCAATCCATTGAGGGCCGCAACCACGGGCTTGTTCATTTGATCCATGTAACGCTGAACTTTAGCGCAATCCCTGGCATACTGAATGGAAGCATTTTTGTCTCCTAGCATGGTCGGAAACTTGCCGATATCGGCACCGGCAGAGAAAGCGGTGTTGCCGAACCCTGTAAGGACGAATCCTTTTACCGCTGGATCTTTTTCACTGCTTTCCAGGACCTGACATATTTCGTCCGTAATATCATCATTAAGTGCGTTCATGGCCTGGGGACGACGGATGGTGATAATTTTCACCCCGTCGATATCGTCCGTCAGAATATATCGATGAAACGATTGATAGGTCTCAAATGACCGGGTGGCCACAGGAAACCCGGGGCGATCCTCTTGAAAGCGCTTCATAATGCGGTCAACTTCGGTCTTGCCCAGGCGTTTCATGATATCGAGAGGCCCTTCTTTAAACCCCAGGGCAATCTGACAACCGAAATTGAGATCGGCCATTGTGCCGATACCCCTGTCGATAATGTCAAATGACTGTGAAAACAGAATGCCCAGCAGCCGATCCCGAATGGCATTACAAAGACTCTCGGGAATGTCCGGACCGGCCCCGGGGCGATGTGTTGCCCAGCGATCGACCGAATTGAGTATCGGCGCCGGTTTGTAATGTGTACCTTCTTCCATCTGCAGGGTATTCGTCTCAATAATGATCGGATTGCCGTTGGCCATGTTCAGAACGAAAAAAGGGCCTGCATAAACAAATTCTTCCGCCACTTTGTCAATTTGACTGGCCGTGGCCTGGCTCAAGAGATACGCGGATTCATTACACCAGTTGTCGAAAATACGATCCAGGACAAAACAGATGGCATTGTCCGTCACGATAGGCGCTTTCCCGGTTTTTGCCAGAAACCAGAACAGATAATCGATGGTTTTCTGAGCGGCACCGGACCATGAGATAACTTCTACGGGAAGACTCCGCCAGGCAGGGGCAAAAAAATGGGTAACCGAGGTTCTTTCCGGGTGTTTCATTTTCGTGAACAAGCGGTCGGCCGGAATGGAACTTGTGTTGGAAGTAATGATGGTGTCTTGACTGACAATAGTTTCAATTTGAGCGAAGATCTTCTGCTTCAAAGGTATGTTTTCCGTTGCAGCTTCGATAACCAACTGACAATCCTTCAGCTGATCGTAATCAGTGGTGTAGTAAATATTTTTAAGAACATTTTCTGCCTGTTCCGGTCTAAGTTTCCTTCGTTCGACAGCTTTTGCCGCATAAGCAGCCAATCGTTTCTCTGCAGCCGCAAGAGGTTTGTCGTCAATGTCCACTATCGTCAGTGACATGCCGGGCAAAGCACTTTTTAAGTAGTAGCCAATATCGGGACCAATAGTACCGGCGCCGATGATGGCAGCGGCGCTTGGTAATCCGCGATCCGGTTTGATCAGAAGAGGGTTGCAGGCAGTCGGGTAGAGTTCAGGGTTGGACTTCATAAGATATTCCTTCTTTATTTAAGGTAAAAAATAGGTTAAGTAGTATTATTCTCTTGACTAAAGTCTGTATACTGTATACACAAATGAAGTCAAGTTAAAAAGTGAATCTTTTTCAGCGTGTTATATCCAGTCTTACCCGATAGTGCAATCCGCCAAATCATTTAAATACATATCAGGAAGGAGGAGCCAATGAAAACGAGAAAAATACTGTTATCCGAAGATGAGATGCCGCGGCAGTGGTACAACATTCTTGCGGATATCAAGATGAATCCACCCCTGGGGCCGGATGGTCCGATAACGCCGGACATGCTTGCACCGGTTTTTCCCATGAACCTCATCGAACAGGAGGTCAGCACGGAACGGTGGATCGATATTCCTGAGGAAGTTTTACGGGTCCTCAGTATCTGGCGCCCGTCTCCTTTGATCCGTGCTTTTGAACTGGAAAAAGCCCTAGATACGCCGGCACGCATTTACTACAAATATGAAGGCGTCAGCCCGCCGGGCAGCCACAAACCCAACACGGCAGTAGCCCAGGCTTATTACAACAAGGAGTTCGGCATTAAGCGCTTGACCACCGAAACCGGCGCCGGTCAGTGGGGGAGTGCCCTGGCATTTGCCTGTTCCCAGTTCGGGCTTGAGTGCAAGGTCTGGATGGTCCGGATCAGTTTCGATCAAAAACCATATCGTAAAGCGATGATGTCTACCTGGGGTGCCCAGTGTGTTGCCAGCCCAAGCACGGAAACACAAGCCGGAAGAGGTGTTCTCGAGATGGACCCGGATACGCCCGGCAGCCTGGGAATCGCCATCAGTGAAGCCGTCGAGGCAGCTGTTACGGATGAAAGCGGTGAGACACGCTATTCATTGGGCAGCGTGTTGAACCACGTGATGCTTCACCAGACCATTATCGGTCTGGAAGCCAAGAAGCAATTAGAAAAAGTAAACGAATATCCGGATATTGTCATAGGATGTGCCGGCGGCGGGAGCAATTTTGCAGGCCTTGCATTCCCATTTGCCCATGATAAAATCAACGGCAAAGACGTGGAAATATATCCCGTGGAACCCGAAGCATGCCCGACCCTGACCAGGGCGCCTTTTGCCTATGATCATGGTGATTTCGCAAAAATGACTCCTTTGCTTCCCATGCACAGCCTGGGACATACCTTTGTACCCCCACCGCTTCATGCGGGCGGGCTAAGGTATCACGGCATGGCGCCGACTGTCAGTCAATTGGTATCCGAGGGTATCATGGAAGCCAAGGCTGTGGGTCAGCTCGCCACCTATAAAGCAGGAATACTCCTGGCGCGTACGGAAGGCGTTATCCCGGCACCCGAAACCAACCATGCCCTGGCATGCGTGATAGATGAAGCTAAAAAGGCCAAAGAAGAGGGCAAGGAGAAGGTTATCCTTTTCAATTATAGCGGACATGGTTTGATCGATCTTGCCGCTTATGAAAAGTATCTGTCCGGGCAATTGGAAGATATCACCGTTGACGAAGATGCCATGGTGGAATCTCAGAAAGTGCTGGAGGAATATCCAAAGCCGGAGCTTTTGAAAAGCCGCTAATAAATGGAAACAAACACTGACTGAAAAAAGCGTTCCTCGTGCTATGCACGGGGATCGCTTTTTCTTATTTAACTACATGAAATCGTAAACAAATTAATCAGGGGATGACAGATGAAAGTTCTGGTGAGTGATCAGCTGGGAGAAATCGGGATCAGGATGTTCGAAGATGAAGAGTGCATAACGGTAGATGTGAAGACAGGCCTGTCGCCGGAAGAGCTCAAAAAAATAATCGGGAAATACCATGCACTTGTAATACGAAGTGCTACCAAGGTCACTGCAGATCTTATGGGTGTGGCAAAAAATCTCAAAGTCGTCGGGAGAGCCGGCATTGGCTTGGACAATGTCGATATCCCCGCTGCCACCAAACATGGTATCATCGTCATGAACACACCCACTGGTAATGTGGTCACAACGGCAGAGCATGCTATCTCCCTGATGATGGCTTTAACCAGGAACATCCCCAGGGGAACGAGTTCCTTGAAATCCGGAAGATGGGATAAAAAACTACTGCAGGGTAGAGAAGTTTTCAATAAGATCCTGGGTGTTGTTGGCTATGGAAAAATCGGCTCCATTGTGGCAGACAGGGCACGGGGTCTTAGAATGCGGGTCATTGTTTACGACCCCTTTGTTTCCCCGGAACAGATTCAGAAAGATGGTTTTGAAAGTGTGTCCATAGAGAACCTTTATAGAAAGGCCGACTATATCTCCATTCATGTTCCCAAAATAAAGGAAACTACCGGACTACTGAACAAAAAAGCTTTTGATCAAATGAAGAATGGGGTCATGATTATCAACTGTGCGAGAGGTGGCATTGTCAATGAAAAGGATCTCAACCATGCCATCATTTCCGGCAAAGTCGCCGGTGCTGCGCTGGATGTGTTTGAAACCGAACCTCCCGGCACCTGTTCTCTGGTTGAACATGAAAATGTCATCTGTACACCCCATTTGGGTGCCTCGACAAAGGAAGCCCAGACAAATGTAGCGGTTGCGGTGGCCAGGCAGATAATCGATTGTCTGAAAACCGGTACCATTACCAACGCTGTCAATGTGCCATCGGTCGCGGGGGAGCTTTTAAAAAAGATAGGACCTTATCTGAATCTTGGTGACCGTATTGGGTGTCTGGTACCACAGTTATGCAAAGGTGCTGTAAAAGAGGTTGGAATCGAATACGCCGGCGATTTTCAGGGAATGGATCTCGCACCCATTACCACAAGTATTTTAAAAGGCCTTCTGACTCCCATGGTCAAAGATGACGTCAATTACGTGAATGCAAACGTGCTTGCGCAGGAAAGAGGCATCAGGATATCTGAAACCAGGACATCCGATCCGGATGAATATATTAATCTCATCACCGTGAAGGTCGTGACCACCGAAGGAACCTGTGATATTTCCGGGACGATATTCGGTAAGAAACGGGCATCTATCGTCAAAATCGATGACTTCCATCTTACCATGCAACCGAAAGGATACCTGGCTTATATACGTAATGCCAACAAACCCGGCGCATTCGGCAGCATAACGGTATTACTTGGCGAGCGGGATATCAATATCAGCCGGATGAACGTCGGTGAAAGTTCTGAAGGAAGCACCAATATTGTATTTCTGGCCACAGACACCCCGATACCAGAGGATGTCTTGAAGGATATCAAGGTGTTGCCATTGGTGGAGAGCATTAAGCTGGTGGAACTGTAGGAAAGAATTCAGGAGCCAGAATACAGAATCTTTACAACGATGATTTTATAAAGATGAACGCCCAATCCCGCCATGGAATGAAAACAAAACCCAATACCGAATAGGGCAATCTATTGTCGAGTCCTTTGGGCGTGGATATCTGCTGGTTTACGCAGTTTCGCTTCTGTTTCGAAAAATAAATTAACTCGCTCCAGGTACTGTTCCGGCAAGCGTGATTTTGTAATGTTCTTCATACTTTTTTTGCAGTCCTCGAAGGGCAGCGAAAAATAGCGCCAGAACCCTTTCATTTTGTTCATCACGTGGGAAGGACCATCTAAAACGCGGTTGTAGGCCTCAAACAAGGTATCGTGAAACAGTTGCATCCGATAGATTTTATCCGGAATATCGGCACCTGTTGTGATACGACCCGGCAGAAAAGGATCGGCTATGCACCAGCGGCCGATCATCCAGGCATGAACGCGATCAAAGCGCTGGTAAAGTCGCCTGAAATCATCCACCGTTCGGATATCCCCGTTGTAAACCACCGTGTGGCCCGTCACGGCCAAGCAATCTTCAAAAGCGTCCAGATCGACAGACCCTTCGTAACGTTGTAGACCGGTTCGGGGGTGAATGATAATTTGCGATAACGGGTATGGGTCGATCACCGGCAGAAGTTTGAAAATATCGATATTTTCTTTCCACCCAAGCCGCATTTTGATGGAAAGTGACCCGTTGATTTCGGGAATGACCCTGTCGAGAAAGGCCTGAATTCGATCCGTGTACGGCAGCATGCCCGAGCCTCGTTTCTTGTTGGCCACCATGGGATAAGGGCAGCCCAGGTTCCAGTTGACGGTGTCATACCCCAGGTCATACAGGTAGTTGGCCAGAATGATAAAATCCCCTGCGGTTTTGCTTAGAATCTGAGGGATAACCGGCATGCGGGTATTGTTTTCCGGAAGGACGTCTTTGACGTAATTTCTCTTGATGCGGTGGCCCTGTTTGGTGGTGATGAACGGCGCAACCGCCAGGTCGAATCCGCCAAAATGATCTGCGAACGCACTCCTGAACAGATGATCGGTAAGCCCTTTCATGGGGGCCATGTATAGTCTGATCCGTGGCATTTACCCATCCTGGTATTTTATGCAACTAATTCAATGGTATCAAAAAATTAACCGGTTATCCGCAAAACTCGAGTTGGGTTGTCGTGACGGTCTGCGTAAATTCGCTTTAAAGCCGGCCAAAACTCGCTCCTAAGGCGCCGTAAGGCCCGCCGCTGCCCTTCGTATTAAAATATATTTATAAATAACGACTGGTTATATCTTCGTATCCATCTAGTTTATGCTGCGGGCCTAACGGCGCCTAACGATCTCAGACAGTTGCCCGACTTTAAAACGAACCCCCGCAGACCTCTGTACACGGTATCGCTTGAACTTTATAGATAACTGCAAAATTATATGGTCTGACCCCTTAATTGTCAAACAGTTGAAGGGCGCCACTTATTTTCCCATGTATACCCCTTTTTAAGAGGTTGAGATATGAGTAACACAACCTTACTTTGTGTTATAACAGTTAAATATTGGCAGCCTGCTCAACTCTGTTTCTGAACAATTGTGCCACAAAGGTGTCCATAATCATCTGGGTCAGGTGATAGGCAATGCCGGGGATGAGTGCCATGGGGTATTCTGCGGCAAAATATCCGGCCCAAACCAGATATGAAATAGTCAGGGTTTTCTGAGAGGTATGGATGGTAAAGGCTGCTGTGGAAGGTAAATCAAGGCCGATAACGCCGGCGGTTGTTTTATTGAAAAGAAGGATAAAAATGTGCAGGCCGATCATAAAAAGGAATACGAGAAAAAGAACCGGTCCGGCCTCGAGGATCCGATGGGTGGAGCTCGATACGGCATTGAGGATGATCATGAGCACGATGCTCTGGTTGAAGATAGAAATAGCCTTGGAAAACGGCGCGATCTTCGATTTTAACCACGGCCGTAAAGATTGGCCGATCACTATCGGCACCAACACCTTGAGCGTCAATCCAAGCAGCATTTGCAACGCAGGCAATTCAATGGACACATGACCCATTTGCAGCATCAGGTTGACCATAATGGG
>Ga0164315_10003002_pt1 | contig 13019 bp, 8 predicted proteins | sample GuaBasSedimGuay6_FD_113737 | JGI IMG/M metagenome (GOLD analysis project Ga0164315, IMG submission 113737) | Subseafloor sediment microbial communities from Guaymas Basin, Gulf of California, Mexico - Guay6, Core 4569-2, 0-3 cm | ecosystem: Environmental > Aquatic > Marine > Hydrothermal vents >... | reverse complement strand
CCTTGTCAACGGACCTGTATCTTCGATCTTTCCGTCTCGCGTTGAGTGGATGACACCTCGGGGAGCAAACTTTTTGTGGAATTCCGGATCTTTTGGATAGTAATAAGTTTCCGGCTCTTCCTCTGCATTCAGGTGGTAAAGATTTCCAAAGAACTCATCAAACCCATGCGCCGTTGGCAGGTGTTTATCCTGGTCGCCCAGGTGGTTTTTGCCAAAATGACCTGTCGCATATCCCTGATCTGTGAGCAGGTCACCAATGGTTGGCGCCCAGTCGGGAATACCATGTTCTGAACCCGGCATACCAATTGTTAACAGGCCGGTTCGAAATGGATGCTGACCCAAGATGAATGAAGAACGCCCAGCTGTACAAGAGTTCTGTGCATACATATCTGTGAACAGAGCACCTTCCTTAGCAATACTGTCGATATTCGGTGTTTTGTATCCCATCATGCCGAGGTTATAAGCACTCGAATTGAAGTACCCGACATCATCGCCCCAAATGACAAGGACGTTTGGTTTGTCTGCCGCGAAAGCAGGAGCGATAGCTAAAGCCAGCAGCACGGTTACCGCTGAGGCGCTTTTAAGCAGTTTCATGGTCATAGTCTCTCATAAGTCAGATTACAGGTATTGAATCCGCGCAACCTACACAGGCCCGCGTTGTACGTCCAATGAATTTACTGTATCGCACTGATACGTCGGATGTATCAGTAGATCATCGCAATCAACCAAAGGAAATGACAACATTTTGAATCCTCCCACCGTTGTGTGGAGAAAACGGGCGGGATGGTTGGAAACGAAATGAAAGGTTCACTGATTCGCGAAGCGAATCAGGGCGGCGGGCCCAGCGAGCGGGCTCCGAACCCGTGCTTACTATTCAATGGGCCGCTTATTTGAACAGAATTACATCCAGACTCCTACACAGTACAGGCGGCTTCTTTTATCAGCACATTCAATATTGAATGATTGAGTGAATAGTCGACCGGCAAATCGATGACATGAACACCGGTCGAATTGAGAGATTCGCTCAGAATAGCGTGAAATTCGGCTGCACTTTCCGGCCTGTAGCCTGCCGCCCCGAAACTTTCAGCATATTTCACAAAGTCAGGATTGCTGTAGTCAAGACCAAAATCTTCAAACCCCATACCTTCCTGCTTCCATTTAATCATCCCGTACGCACTATCATTCAGAATGATAACCACAAGGTCCAGATTCAAACGTACCGCTGTTTCCAGTTCCTGTGAATTCATCATGAAGCCGCCATCACCACTGACTGAAACCACCTTCTTATCCGGGTACAACATTTTGGCTGCCATGGCCGAAGACAGGCCTGCACCCATAGTTGCCAGTGCATTATCCAGTAGCAAGGTATTGGGCTGGTAACATTTGTAATTTCTGGCGAACCAGATCTTATAAACACCGTTGTCCAGAGTTACGATATCTTCGTCAGCCAGCTGGTTTCTCAATATGCTGACCAGGCGTTGCGGCAACAGGGGAAAACGATCGTCTTCGAAATGCTTTGTCAGATAGCCTTCGACTTCCTGTTTCACCCGAGCGAAATAGGAGAAGTCTTTACCGGGATCAATGTTTGTTTTGATGGCAATGCTCTGAACTGATGAGGAAATATCGCCAACAACATTTAACTGCGGAAAATACACATCGTCTACGTGGGCTGCAAAGAAATTCACATGAATCACATCCTTTCCACCTTTCTCCATAAAAAAGGGTGGCTTTTCAATGACATCGTGACCAACATTGATAATAAGGTCCGCCCTGTCTATCGCGCAGTGCAGGAAGTCATGATCTGACAAAGCAGCTGTGCCAAGGAATTGCTCATGCCTTTCATCTATTGCGCCTTTTCCCAACTGTGTATCGAAGAAATAAATCCCGGTCTTATCGACAAATTCTTTTAGAGCCTGGTCGGTAGCTTTTCTATTGGCTCCGGCGCCGATGAGTAACAATGGTAATTGTGCCTCTTCAATCATGGCCACAGCCTGATCAATCGCCAATTCATCCGCATCCGGCCGCCGGCAACCAACCACATCAAATAAACTGGCATCGGTTTGTTCGTCAGCGATGTCTTCCGGCAACTCAATGTAGACAGCACCCGGTCTCTCTTCCACGGCGATACGGAACGCATCTCTAACTATCGAAGGGATATTGCCACCATCGACCACTTGCTCGGATAACTTTGTGATCGGTCGCATCAAGTCCACCACATCGACTATCTGAAAACGACCCTGTTTGCTTTTCTTGATAGGTTTTTGACCCGCCAGCATCACCATGGGCATGGCTCCCAACTGAGCGTAGGCGGCGGCAGTAACAAAGTTGGTGGCGCCTGGACCGAGAGTGGAAAGACACACGCCAGGTTTGCCGGTTAGACGGCCATAAGTTGCAGCCATGAATCCGGCCGCTTGCTCGTGACGGGTCAATACCAGCTGGATACTGGAGCCAATCAGTGAATTCAGAAAGTCCAGGTTTTCTTCACCGGGAATACCAAATATACGTTCAACTCCCTCATTCTCGAGGGCTTTAACCATCAGGTCTGACGATTTCATAAGATTGTTGTTGTCATCTTTGTACCTCTTGACTCATTGAGGTTTATCGAGGTGTCACTACTTGACCTTATAACTTAATGTCCTCTTCTACATATTTTCTCGCCATCGCAGCTTCACTCACCCGCCGGATTGCCAGGACAAAGGCTGCCGTCCGAAGATCAGTGGAATGTTGCACGGCCACTTCCTTTACCGCCGCATAGGCCCTGCGCATTATGTCGGTGAGTTCCTGATCGACGCGATTCTTTTGCCAGCGGAATTGCTGGATATTCTGTACCCATTCAAAGTAACTAACTGTAACGCCGCCAGCATTGGCGAGGATATCGGGGACGACAAGCACTCCACGCTGTACCAGTGCTTCATGCGCCGACGGTAACGTCGGTGCGTTCGCGCCTTCAACAATTATATCTGCTTTTATTTGAGCGACATTGTCCTCGTTTATCGCACCCTCCAGTGCCGCCGGAATCAACACGTCCACATCCCAGGTGATCACATCCGGGCTATTGAAAGGTTCTCCCCCGCTGAAGCCTTTTACGGTTTTGTGCTCCTTTACCCAGTCATTGAGTGAGTCGATATCCAACCCATCAGCATTACTTACGCCGCCCATGTGATCTCCAACGGCGACAATTTTTGCTCCTTGTTCCGCGATAAGACGCGCCGCATTGGCACCAACGTTGCCGAACCCCTGTACGGCCACTCGAATACCCGGCCATAATTTGCCGCGGTCTTTCAGAGCCTCATCCAGTACCACCATGACACCGCGCCCTGTTGCTTCATCCCGACCTTCAGATCCAAACAGGTGCAGTGGCTTTCCTGTAACCACGCCTGGAGAGAATCCGGCGTATTTGGAATACTCATCCATTATCCAGCCCATCACCTTGGCATTGGTGTTGACGTCGGGAGCAGGTATATCTGTTGTTGGTCCGATGACATCCTTCGTCTGTTCAATGAATCGACGCGTTACGGTATTAAGTTCCCGCTCACTCATTTCGGCGGGGTCGCAATTGATTCCGCCTTTTGCTCCACCAAACGGGACATCGACTACCGCTGTCTTCCAGGTCATCAGATTGGCGAGCGCCGCGGCATGATCCTCATCCATGCTTGGGTGAAATCGTAGCCCGCCCTTCATCGGCCCGCGCGCATTGTTGTGTTGCACCCGGAATCCTACGTAGTGCTGGAGAATGCCTTCATCGTCATCGAATACCAGATTAACTTTTACGACCCGCGTCGGGGTTACGAGTATTTCTCTGAGACGATCCGGTAGATTCAGGACATCCGCCGCTTTGTGAAAATAATGGTGGGCATCTTCTAGCACGAATTTCTCCAGATTAATTGATACTAAGAGTACTTTTCCCTGATGACATATTAACCCGGCGGTTGCACACGTTGTTGAACCGAACTACCGGATAGTCTGCAAAGGTCACCCAGGAAACGAGCAAATAAATCTAGTCAGGGTTGCGCCTGACGTCCAATGAATTGTTCGTATGAACCTGATACGCTTCGCGTATGATAGAGACGCGATTACTTCGAAACGCAGTGATGCTGGACAAGCACCGAAATTTTGCGCGGGCCGCAAAAGCACTCAATATCACTCAGCCAACCTTAAGCCGCAATATCCAGCTGCTGGAAGAGAAAATCGGAGAACGTCTGTTTGACCGTCTGCCGAAAACGATTCTGCCCACGCAGGCAGGCGAGATTATGCTCAAGCACGCCCGGTTCATTATTTCTTCTTCTAGAAACATGCAGGAGGAAATCAGGCGCCACCAGGGACTTTTGGAAGGCTCTATCCGTATCGGTGCGGGGCCCTACCCTGCAAATGCGGTTTTGGCTCCTGCCGTCGGCCATTTTAGCAAGCGTTACCCAGGCATCGACATAGAAATTAGCGTAGACGACTGGAGAAAATTACCGTACCGATTGATAAAGGAAGATCTGGATTTCATTCTGGCCGAAACCAGTCAATTGGATACTTCCCGTGACTATGAAGTCATCCGATTGAATCGCCACGCCGGGTTCTTTTTTTGCAGGCATAATCATCCCTTATTGAAAAAGAGCAATTTGACACCAGGTGATCTGTCGTTATTCCCTCTGATTTTCACTACCTTTCCGAGGCGACTATCGCATGCAATCAATAGTTTTTTGTCCTCCGGGAGAGATGAAAGCGCACCAACGAAAAAATTGCAGAGTATTATCTGCAACAGTCTGGCAACGATGAAAACCACAATATCGAATAGCGAATCGATTGGCATTGGGACATACGGTACCTTGGCAACAGAACTGGAAGCTGGCCTTTTCGTGGCCTTGCCCTTTCGCATTCCAGAGCTGAGAACGGATTACGATATAGTCAAGAGAAAAGCGCTATCACTCACCCCTGCAGCAAGTGATTTGATTGACCTTTTATTGGAATTTGACGAGGAACAATCCAGATTGGAGATCGATCTTATTAAGTCACTCGACCAGTAGTAGAAAACCAGGATCTACGGCCCGGATAACCGCTGCCAACACGAATACACCGGGATAACAAAAAAGAGGAGCTGGCGAAACGCTCCCTGAATTGCAACGCAACCGCGTCTCAGCCATACGCCAAACGTATCAGACCCATGTGAACAATTCATTGGACGTAAGACGTTACCCTGACTAAATTGTGCGGATACGGGTACTGTCAAATACGCGTTCGTGATGACCTCATATGAGTCCAATCAGTCACGCCTGCACTCCACCACTTAACTTTCGATGGGTGACATCAATCGGACCTAAATAGGCGAATAACGGCAAACGGTAATTCGCGATCAATGTAGAAAGTCCCGGGGCCGGGGAACTGATTGCAGGAAACAGAGTCTGCATGAGATTAAAACCAATTGGCCGAATCAATCAGTATTCGAATTCTTATTGGGAGGAAGAATCTGCGCCCCTGTAGCAAGGACTATAGGGGGTGATTATTAACGCCGGCACAGGTAGAATTGCAAACTGAATTTCTGACCGGCATTTCAAAGGAAAAAAGAATGCAAAAGTATGTTTTAGTAATTTTATTCCTGGTGGCTCCAGCGCTTTCAATGGCGCAGGGCTATGGAAGTGGCAGATCGAAAACCTGGGATTTTTCAGTTGGTGGTATCTACCAGATGGAAAATTCTGCCCAGGGTCAGGGTGGCTCGTCGCTCGAAGTGGACAATGCCTACGGCCTGGGTTTTAACCTTGGTTACAATATTACGAGCCATTTTAATATCAATTTTGATTTCGAGTTCCTGCGCCCCGACTATAAAGCCACTGTTATTGAGGAGGCCTTTCCGCCCGATGGCAATCCAGGCACGACCGAAACTATCCGGCACGAAATGCAGCAATTCAACGGGCGACTAAAGGCCACCTACTACTTCCTGGATGGGCCGTTCGTGCCTTATATTGAGGCCGGAATTGGCTGGACCTGGCTCGACTCAAATGTTGCAAACGGTCCACCACAAAACTTTTGCTGGTGGCATCCGTGGTATGGTTACGTTTGCGATTCCTACGTCGACACTTTTGATGAAACAGAGGCCAGTTATGGTGGTGCCGTTGGTATGCGCTTTGAACTGGCAAACAGATCGTTCATCAAAGCAAGCTACAACTTGTGGGAACTGGATACTAGTAGCGACCGTGCTGCCCCCCAGCTTGAGTCATTTCGTATCGAGTATGGCTGGCGTTTTTAAATCGTTTTGCTGATATTGCTTCAGAATCAAGGCCGCGCTGGTTGTTCAGCGTGGCCTTTTTTTGTTCCGTATTGAAAGCCGTGCAGTGCGTGTATAAATTCGCGGGAGCGGCGATTCCAACAGGCGATGCACGAATGGTGCCAGTGTAAACATTCTTAACATTCGCGGCAGATTCGGGCGTTTATAGCCGATGCATTGATCTATGCGCTTGAGGAATGACGCGTGACGCGCAAACCCCGCGCCCGCCGCATACGTAGTTGAATGGAGTTGAATGGTGCCGAGTTGAATGGTGCCGGTGCAAACATTCTTAACATTCTCGCCAGATTCCGACGTTGGTAGCCGATGCCTTGGTCTATACGCTTAGTTGAATGGTGCCGGTGCAAACATTCTTAACATTCTCGCCAGATTCCGACGTTGGTAGCCGATGCCTTGGTCTATACGCTTGAGGTATGGCGCGCAAACCTCGCATACATTTCGCCGGTGCTCTTTATCATGTGATTCTGCGTGGAAACGACCGCCAGGATATATTCTTTCAGCCGAGTGATCGTCGGTTGTGGGAAACGATTCTAAAGGCTTCAATGGAACGCTATCAGTCCAGTATCCACTGTTTCTGCTGGATGACAAACCACCTGCACATGGTCATTCAGGTCGGCGATAAGCCGCTCGCAGCGACGATGCGCTACGCCGCCAGCCAATATGCCCGCAAGATCAATCTCTCCCAGTGTCGCAGTGGACATTTGTTTGAGCGCCGGCATCGCGCAATCCTTGTGCGCGATGACGCATACCTGAAGGGGCTCGTGCGGTACATCCATCACAATCCGGTCCGCGCAGGCATTGTCGCCCACCCCGGCGAATATCGCTGGAGCAGCCATGCGAACTACACTGGTGAAAAGAAATCTGATTGGATCCGCATGAACAGGGTACTTCGCACATTCGGCCCGACGCCCCTTAAGGCCAGAACAGCCTACATCCGATTCATGGCCCAAGGCGGTGAAGAACAGCTGTCACTATTTAGATGTCCAGTGACACAAGACACAACCGCATTCGACAGTGATCCTGGCGGGCCTGCACACGAACGAAGGACAACAAATTTTCCGGGAACCAACACTCTGGAGGCGATCGTCCAAAAATACCTCAAGGACACCATGGTCACCGATTCGCAACTCGTAGGTCCGAGTAAGCGTCGCGAGCTATCGAGGCTGCGTTACGCCATTGCTGCCGAAGCGCTTGAAGGGGGCGTAACGACAGTCGCTGAAATCGCCCGTCGCCTGCACCGGTCCGAAGCGGCGATCAGCCAATTGATCTCTCGGCATAGCGCTGCAGGACGACGGAAATGTTAAGAATGTTTACACCGGCACCATCTTACGCTCGGCATAGCGCTGCAGGACGACGGAAATGTTAAGAATGTTTACACCGGCACCATCTTACGCTTTACGCTCTTACTGATATTGATTGGTCAGCACAGTGCCATCATTTCCTACGATGACGAAGTAGGCTGGGGTAACCCCATCATCAACCCAGGTCATACCGCCAAGTTGTTCGGTCGTGCCCGTGCGAATAATGATTCCCGGATCTCCATCCGGAGTAACAACAAATGTTCCCGCCGAACCCACCGTAGCCACAACAGGATTTGCTGGCAATGAAGAGTCCCACTGCGTTGCAGCAACAAAATTAATATCGGACGTTCCGGGGACATGTGAGGCCCAGTTAGTGCCGTCGGGGCTGGTCAGGATAGTGTCGTTCGAACCAACGATGGTAAACAGGCTGCCATCCCAGGTGACATCATTCAGGTCGTTGTTGAGAATTGCCGGCAATTCTACCCAGGTCACACCGTCAGCACTGTTCAGGATAGTGCCATTCGTACCTACGACCACCATTTGAACGTTATTGTAGGCCACTGCATTCAGCGAAGTGGTGGCGACGTTCGCGCCAGCGTCCTGCAACGTCCAGGCACTACCATCGCCGTTGCTGGTGAGGATGGCGCCATTCTTGCCAACCGCAATGTACCGGTCGCCTAACCAGGCAATGTCTTCCAGGTTTACTGCACCTTGCAAATTGCTTAAATCCTCAGCAGTCCAGTTGGTTCCGTCCCCGCTAAGTACAGCGCTACCCGCGCCCACAATCAGGAACTGGGAGTTGACACTCTCCCAGGTAACGCCCGTTAAGGCCTGCGGTACGTTCGCGAACGAAACATCGGTCCAGGCATCAGCCAGGCCGTTAGCGGTGTTTAATATGACACCGGCGTCACCTACAGCAACCAGGGTATCCAAACCATTCCAGGCGACGTCATTGAGTGCATTGTTAGTAATGCTCTCCTGAGGTGTGCCGGTTACCTCGTCAGACAGAGCCGACGTACCGTTGGCCGATGTGGCCTGCACCCGATAGTAATAAGCGTTTCCCGCAACCACGTCGACGCCGGAATGCGTAACGTAGCGGGTGCCTTGAGCTGCAGGAACGACCACGCTACTGCTTTCCGTGACACCCGCTGCATTGTCCCAGAAAACTGTATAGCCAGTTACATCTGGATCGAGGGTCCAGGAGATCGTGTTCTCTATTTCGGTACCATTGCCGTCTCCGGAAACTACCTGCACATCCTGTGGCGGATCCGTGACAACTGGAGGCGGGATTACCGGTGGAGGCGTACTTGAACTGCTACTGCCGCCACAAGCACTCAGGACGAGTGCAAAGCCCAGCGTAGCGAAAATCCCCATGGATTTATTGCGTTTCGTATTAAACATTACACACCCCCTGAAAAAAAATGTCAGATTGAGAAAAACATCAATCCATAAGATCAAGTATCCGAAAACAATGTTTCAAGGTGATTTCCGCAAACGAGAATTTAGTTACAAATTGTTTCTCCCATGTTGATAATTCTGGGTCTGCTGCAAAATGTTGGCAATACGTGCTTGCCGTGCATGGAGCCCTTACTAACACGTGATTACCGAGGTCCGATCGCGCCGCTTAAATACGGGGCAGTATTTGCAGAGTCGGGCTCCGCGAAAATCCTTCCTGATGAAGATTGGTCAATACCGCGCCTTCATTTCCTTAAGACACTGCCGTGCTCGCAGGAAAGCCGGCTTTTTCCTTCAGGCCAGAAATGTCAGGGCCAGCGGATGAAACGTCTTGATTACTTATTATCTTGAATATCAAAGAGTTATCGTTGCTAGTTAAATAAAACATCCATTGGGAGCAGCCTATATCAATGAAACAAACGTGTATTATTGCGGTCCATAAAATATCGCCAGCAACGGGCTATGCCCGACGACCGGCCAATTAACTAACAGCCAATCATAAATAGCACGACCATGCCTGTTCCCTTGTCGTGCCGGAGAGAGACCTATGAAGAAATTAATAAGCGGTGCTGTCGCACTGTTAGTACTGTCCGCGTGCGGGCAACAGGAAGCGGAACCGATTACAGAACAGGCTCCCCCGCCAGCGGTCCTGGGTTCGGGCCTGGACCTCGCGGCGATGGATAAAAGCGTTAAACCCGGTGACGATTTTTTTGCCTTCATGAACGGCACCTGGATCAAAGAAACAGAAATACCGGCAGACAGATCCAGCTATGGCGGGTTCGGAATTCTCCGTGACGAAGCACAGGCAGACGTAAAGGTAATCGTCGAGGAATCGGCGACAGGTGATTTCGCGAAGGGTACCGACGAACAAAAAGTCGGCGATCTCTACAAATCGTACCTGGATGTGGAGACCCGTAACAAACTCGGCATTACGCCATTGGCTGGCGCTTTCGAACAGATCGACGCTATCGCAAATTACGATGACCTGACTGTATTCATGGCTGCCGGCAACAAACGTGGCCTGAGCATGCCTGTAGATATTGGTCAACTTGCGGATTGGAACGACTCAAGCAAGTACTCAATGATCGTCACTCAGGGCGGTCTCGGCTTGCCTGATCGCGAGTACTACACCAAAGATGACGAGAAGTCTGTCGAGCTCCGTGCAGCCTACGTGGAGCACATAGAGAAAATGTTCGACCTGGTCGGTTTACCTGACGGCGCAGCCGCTGCACAAACCATAATGGCATTGGAAACGCGCCTGGCCGAACAAAACATGACCAAGGAAGAAACTCGCAACCGGGCGCAGAACTACCAGACATTTGCCAAAGAGAACTGGCGTGATGTCATGCCGCAGTTTAACTGGGATGCCTGGTTGGCCGAGGTCGGCGTGGCCGAACTCGATAGTCTCGTCCTCTATATGGTCGACTACCTGAGCGCACTCGACGGCATCATTCAGGACACAGATCTCGACACGTGGAAAACCTATTTGACATGGAACGTGATCAACTCTGACGCGGGAATCCTTAACGAAGAACTCGACCAGCAGAATTTCGAGTTCTATGGAAAAACACTGTCCGGCACCGAGGAACAGCGGCCCATGTGGCGCCGCGGCGTTAACGCGGTTAACGGCTCACTCGGCGAGGTGGTCGGCAAAGTCTACGTGGGCAAGCACTTCCCACCAGAGGCCAAGGAACGCATGGAGAAACTGGTCGGCAACCTGGTTCTCGCGTACGAAAAGAGCATTAAAGAACTCGACTGGATGAGTGAAGAAACCAAGGTTGAAGCACTCCGGAAGTTGTCGAAATTCTCGCCGAAGATCGGTTACCCGGACGAGTGGCGCGACTACTCTGCACTCGATATCGAAGTCGATGATTTGTACGGCAATCTCAAGCGTGCGGCGCTGGCAGAACACATGCGCCAGATTGATCGTCACAATGGACCCGTTGACCGTGGCGAATGGGGCATGACGCCGCAAACTGTCAACGCTTACTATCACCCGGCGCTGAATCAAATCGTCTTTCCCGCGGCCATTCTTCAGCCACCGTTCTTTGACCTCGCTGCCGATGACGCCGTGAATTACGGAGCTATTGGTGCCGTAATCGGTCACGAAGTCGGCCATGGATTTGACGACCAGGGCAGTACGTTCGATGGTGATGGCGCATTGCGCAACTGGTGGACCGATGAAGATCGGGCTGAATTTGAGAATCGCACCGGTGCGCTGGTCACACAATACAGTGCCTTCGCACCGTTCGATGATCTGCACGTTAACGGTGAATTCACACTGGGTGAAAATATCGGTGATTTAGGCGGGATTACCATCGGCCTTCTCGCCTATGAGATGTCACTAAACGGCGAAGAAGCGCCTGTTATAGATGGCTTTACGGGCGTCCAACGCGTATTCCTTGGCTTCTCCCAGGTGTGGCGCAGCAAATCGCGCGACGAAGCACTGCGCGTGCAGATCGCAGTCGATCCACACTCGCCAGCCATTTATCGCGCCAACGGTCCAGTTCGCAATGTGCCGGAGTGGTACGAAGCATTTAATGTAGAGGAAGGCGATGCTTTGTACCTGCCACCGGAAGAACGTGTGAAAATCTGGTAGCTGGAAAGTGAACAGTCAAAATAAAAGGGCGCCGGACCGGCGCCCTTTTTCATTACAGATATAAACAATGATGTCGCTAACTACTTGTAATAAATCAGACTTGATCGTATTACAGGCAGAATTTGCGCACGCAGACTAGTTGCAGGACATCCGTATTCCCGCACCTGTCAAGGTTGTTCGCAAGCTGTTTGGCCAGCTTATCTATCCTTGAACTTCTCAAGAAAAAGATTCGCCAGAAGAAAAAAACTTCCCAGTAACAAGCCGCCGACACCGATCAACGTGAACATCTTTGTAAGGATATGTTCATGAGCTGCACCGCGGCCAAGACCGGGCGACAGGAAAAACATACTGAGCCATGCAAGGGGATAGAAACTGCTGAGGCTGATGAGTATGGATGATCTGGTTTTTACCCTGGACGACATGTCCGAGAGCGTTACGAGAATGATAAGCCCCAATGCGAATGCTGCGATGCCGCCAGCGTGGAAATGCGCCCGTTGCGCATATCGCCAGATCTTGTCTTCACTGGTCGCACTATGCAATTCGGGATGAGCAACTACGCCCTCTGCAACATAGTTTTTGTAGGCGTCTTCGTTTACGCCAAAGGATATTCCCATCCCAACACTGAAAAACAGTCCGAGCAAGACAATCGCAAGTCCAATCCTGACACTAGAAAGTTCGGCTGACATATCACACGCTCCTAATACTTCCGTTTCACATACTTCAACGACTGACACGCATCATACGGTGGTGCCAGACGCTGGATAAATAAGTAAATATACCGTGCGATACCGTCGTTGACGGAACCGCCCTATTTCGTAATTCTCAGCAATTCAGCCGTTCCTTTGGGTGCGTCGCCTTCCTCGTTCGTCAGCACATACAGCGCACCATCCGAACCCACGCGCAACTCGCGAATACGTTGTTCTCTTTCAAGCAGTAAGCGTTCTTCGGCTACCACCCGGTCGCCATCGAGCTCCAGCCTACTGATGTGTTGGCCGGACAAGGAAGTGATAAAAACACTGTCCTGCCATTCGGGAAACATATCGCCGGAATAAAAACTCAATCCCGAAGGTGCGATCGATGGTCGCCAGAAATAGACTGGTTGCTGCATACCATCTTGCACTGCGTGACCATCACCAATCGGGGATCCCGAATAGGCTGTGCCGTAAGAAATAACCTTCCAGCCATAATTTGCGCCTGCCTGAATAATGTTGATCTCATCGCCACCACGTGGACCATGTTCCGAAATCCAGATGTCGCCGGTTTTCGGGTGTGTGGCAAAACCGGATATATCCCTGTGTCCGTAGCTGTAAATTTCCGTACGCACGTTCGGTGTGTCGGTCCACGGATTGTCCTTCGGTATCGACCCATCAGTGTTGATTCGCAGCACCTTGCCACTGGT
>Ga0164315_10003001_pt1 | contig 13020 bp, 11 predicted proteins | sample GuaBasSedimGuay6_FD_113737 | JGI IMG/M metagenome (GOLD analysis project Ga0164315, IMG submission 113737) | Subseafloor sediment microbial communities from Guaymas Basin, Gulf of California, Mexico - Guay6, Core 4569-2, 0-3 cm | ecosystem: Environmental > Aquatic > Marine > Hydrothermal vents... | reverse complement strand
CTGGTTCTTCAACTTTTACCATCTTTTTATGAGCTTTTCGTCTACCTCGTTCCAACATCTTTGGATGAAGATCATAGGAAATTACAGAAATTGCTTTATTGAGCATAGGAATAGTTAACAAACCTGTACCTGCGCCAAGATCAAGAACATAATCACCGGAACTTACAAAATTATCAACAATAAAATCGCCAGACTTAACATAGGCCTTTGACCTGGGGTAAACAAGATCATAAAAAGGTGCCCAAAAGTCGTAATACTTACGAATATTCCTAGTTTCACCTTTAATCTTACCTGATGAAAGAAAATCATGCTTTACACATAAAGTATGCCCGAAACGCGACAATCTACGAACAAGGGTATCCTTTGCCTCTGTAGGGGAATCCTGTTTTTCTTTATTAAAAATGACACTCATGTAGAAATAATAGACAATTTATACGACTCAAGTCATTAAATAAATTCCAGCAACTAAAAAAGCGATGATATTTTTTGCAAAATTAAAGAAGCACAATAGATAACGTATTGAATGAAATTTCTAAAGCATGATTAATCAATTTTTAAAAAACTCAAGCAAACGTGTAGTCCTGAAAATCTCAAGAATATAGGAAGAAGGATTAGCTAATTCAAACTCAATAGTTTTTTCTACGGTAATCTTCTTCATCCTTACCAATACAGCAAGAGAAGTTGAACATAAATATTCAAGCTTTTCTAAATCAATCGTTATCTTGTCGCAATCTTCTTCAACAGCTTTATCAAAAAGCTCACGAACATTCTCAATCTGACTAATCGCCGATTTTTCAGAAAATACAATAGTCTTCCTGTTTAATTCGTCAGACTTTGTCTGACTATCTTTAAGGCTCATAATCCCCCTCTCGAATGTAGAACCAAGGTTAATGAAACGAAACACTACTTAAAGTATGCCATGAATTCCACTTAAATTACCACCGCTTTATACCAATCCCATGTATCAAACATAAAGACAAACCCATGTGTCAAACATAAAGACATACTCATGTATCAAACAGAAGGACATAACTGCAATGGTTCAAAAGATAGATAATCGGCACTGGTAAGAAAATAGGATACAGAGCCAATATCTCCGGAAATAGCATTTTTAAAATCTTCTTCTGTATGAAGGTGACCATAAATACATTTTGAGACACCATATCCCTCCAACAATTCTGTAATAGGACTTATAATTTGACCCAAACCAGCTGGAGGATAATGAACCATAGCTACAATAGAGGAATAGTTTTTACCACTGGCAATTAAGTGCTTCATTGAAGCATCCAGGTTTCCTACCTGCCTCTTTAGATTTTTTTCATAAACAACTACATCCTTAACATCATCTTCGTCAAAAGAAAGCCCTTTACAGCCAATATAAGCTATTTCATTAATAACACAGGAGGAGCGATACAATGCAGTAATAGACGATGGTAAAGACTTCCGCTTTTGAGCACTTTTAGGATACCAAAAATCATGATTTCCTCTAATGATCACTTTTTGACCTGGGAGCTCATCAATGAATTCAAGATCTAAAATGGCATCAGCTAATTTCATAGCCCATGAAATATCACCACCAATGAGAACAACATCTGTATCTTGTACTTTTTCTTTCCATCGATTAGCTATTTTCCGGGGATGATTAATCCAATGATCACCAAATATATCCATTGGTTTAGGTCTGGAAAAACTTAAATGAAGATCTGATATTGTAAAAACTTTGTTCATCATAAATATTTAGACTCATTTCTTGTACATTGAAGTGATATACTGATATAGTTAAGATCTGAAGTTAAGGAGCAACACAGTTATGAATTTCTCTATCAGTGAAATTTCAAACGTTCGTATTATAAGAGTAACTGAAAATATTACCTATATAAACCAAAAAGAGTTTTCAGACATGGTTGATACTGTAGTCACCAGTGACTGCATCAGAGTAATTCTTGATTTAAGCTCTCTTAAGTTTCTTGGTAGTCTGGGTATAGGTGCCGTAACAAGATTTTACCAGAAAATGAAAAAAAATAACGGTGAAATGCTAATCATAAAACCTCCTGAACAGGTTTTTAAAGTATTCAGCCTTACCGGTCTTGCCAAGGTAATTCCGTTCATGGAAAACGAAGCAGCTGCTTTTTCTAAATTTAATATTTCCGGTAATAATAAACAAGTAGTCTCTGAAGTTGATGAAAGTGATATATCTCAAAAGCTTGAACGTTTGAAAGACGGTAACCCTGAAGTAAGAAGATATGTGGCCTGGTCTTTAGGACTTTTAAGAAATAAAGAGGCAATTGCTCCTTTAGAACAACTTTTAGAACAAGATGACTCTTCTGAAGTACGAGCTGCTGCAGCTGATTCACTAAGAAAACTAACTGGCAGAACATATACATGGCGAGAAGCAGATTAGATATTTTTCAGTGAAGTCGTTAAAAATTATTTTTTTATTACTATTTTTTAGCTTCACATTCACTTATCTGCCATCTTCTTTACTATCTTCACCTCAACAAACAAATCCTGATTTTTCAAAATACAGAGATTTTGGTCACTTAAGTGGTTTTATAGGAAACTATCTCTCAAAACCCAGAAAACCCGTAACAATGAGTTCTACAGAAGGAACCTATAAACTTACGTTTTACTGGATTACCAGAGAATCAGAAAGTTCAGGTCGAAAAACGGAAGAAATTCTCATTATTTCTGCTGAAACAAAAGATGAAAATCCCATTAACGTTTCTAAAAGCTTCAAAAGAGATCTCGACAGAGAAGGCACAGCAATCCTTGAAGATGGAAGACTAATTAATGTAATTGATAGAAACGAAACAAAACGATATCTTGATATCTCCACTAAATACCCTACAGGCTTAGGATGTAAGAACAATAATTTGACTCCATTCATCTCTGTTGCAGTAAGCAGCGACAATAAAGAACTATATTATGGTGATAAAATATATGTTCCTGACGCTAAAGGTACACCTTTACCTGATGGCGGAAAACACGATGGATTATTTTCTGTAGATGACACCGGAAAAGGTATTGCAAAAGATCAAATTGATGTCTTTGTCTTTATTAAAGACAACTGGCCAGGTTTTCAAAATCATTTAAAAACTCACAAGAAACGTTTTTTTGTTTATAAGGTGTTCCAGAACCAGAAGAAGCAATAAGAAAATCAAGAGCAGCTGCTCTTAGTTGAGCAGAAGAAATTGAAGACAATGCTATTTTTTTTGCTGCAGCTCTTAAGTCCTCATAATCCTTTCCTTCATTTGATGTAACACCAGTTAATTCACTTCCAATTAATTTATTGGAAACACTACTCTTACCGTTTGGTTTGTTTTTTCTGCGATGACCAATAAAGGTAATATTATTTCGGCCTTTAGATGAGACAATATATTTGTCTAAAGATATAATATTCTGATCTTGGTTGAATATCTTTAACTCTTGTTCCTGTAAGTGCTCATTTTTCAAGTCCAAAACATCATTCTTTCCAAGTTTCAACTCACTGCGGGAGTCGGGTTTCAGCTTGTTTTGAAAAACAGTTTTCAGAGCATTGTTAGCTTTAAACTGCGGATTAATGCGAGTAGCTTGTAGCTGATTAACTGCGGTAGCTTGTAGCTGATTAATGTTAGTATCTTGTGGCTGATTAACTGCGGTAGCTTGTAGCTGATTAACGGCAGTAGCTTGTGTTTGTTGAGCCCTTAATGCTTGTGGTAGTTGAAAAGAAACGGACAATTTATCTTTTGTATAGCTTGATTTATTCCAATAATAAATTAGAAATGGCAGACTTATTAGAGGGTATACAAGAAAGGCACAGGCACAAACATATTCAAAAGCAGACAGCGATGGGCTTCCAAAGATCTCTTTTCCAATTAATGTAATCATATTTCACCGATCATAGTCATTATTAACGTCGCTACGCATCCTTATTTTATATGTATCGACAAAGTAATTTAAAAACTTGATATTATCCATATACAAGCATCACAAATTCATTATTCGTTTCTGAAAATCGTCAAAACATTCTGGATATTCTAGTTCAAACAAAAAATCTAAAAAAACGATGTAAATTGTTCACATATGCAATAAGAAATGACGATAGCCAAACTATGACAACAATAAAAATTGAATTAAAAATACTCAAGAACTGCTACAAACGACCTGTACTCTTACTAACATCAATTCTTTTGCTTTCTTTAGCCATTGTAAACTACTGTGGAGCAGCAACAGATAGATTAGGTAGAGCAATTACCGGCAAAAACAGCATTGTCAACAGACAGTTTGCCGATGCAGGAGATCGTTTTGGCAGGCAACCAAAGTCAGCATACGATATAATGCCTACAAGTGACGACAGCCAGGCAATTATGCCATCTGGAGATAGGAATCCATCAAGATTTTCAAGAAGAAGCGGATCCTCAAGAAGAGATAGAGACTCCAGAAGAAGCAAAAACTCAAAAAGAGACAGGAACACAAGAACAGACAGGAATACAGGCTCCACAAGAAATTCAAGACCTAACAAAACACCCCAGACAAATAGAAATAATAGTACAAACGGAAATAACAGTCTGTCAGAACAAGATGTAACGGCCTCTCAACTGAACCTTGAAAAACCAACACTTACAACTAAAACAGTCAGTGGTCTGGTAAGCAGCAAAGGTAGTACAGATAATACTGGTAACACAAACATTATTTCAGGTGACGCAAAACAAGGAATGTTAAACCTTGATTTTAGAAATACGGATCTAAAAACTATAATTAATTTTCTCAGCGAACAAACACAGACAAATTATCTCTATGATGAAAATTTAAGAGGTAAAATCACGTTGGTTGGTCCTAAAAAAGTACCTGTAGATGAAGCAGTATGGCTTTTAGAATCACTTCTAGAATTTAAAGGATACACAGTAGTAAAGATTGGAGACTTTAAAAAAGTTATTCCTCTGGCAAAAGCACAAGGTGAAAAAATTGAAACCAGATTAACTTACAAAGAATCCAATCTTCCTGAATTGGCAGAAAACAAAGAAATCACCCAGCTTATAAAGCTTGAGCATACAAATGCCGCAGATATTAAAGCTGCAATTGCCGGATTACTGGCTAAACCCAATTCTGTTATAACCTACGCTCACACAAATACACTGATTATTACAGAAAATGCCTTAAATATTCGACGTATTGTAAGGATTATAAAAGAACTTGATGTTCCTGTCTTTGGTAAAAAGATACACATGGTTCCCCTTAAGTTTACGCAAGCTGCTTCAATTGCAAAAGAACTTGAAGCACTTCTTAAACAAAAGGCAGCAGAAAAACTTTCTCCTGAAACCAGACAACAAAAAATAAGTGCTCCATCAATAATTGCAGAAGAACGCACCAACTCTCTCATATTAATTTGCCTGGAAAGAGACTATGTAAGACTGAGAGAACTGATCAGGAATTTTGACCACGATATTAGTGCTCTACCAACACTAAAAATAAGACGAATTAAATATGCAAAAGCTGAAGAAATTACTGCTACTATTGAAAAACTTCTAAAATCAGGAAATACTAAAACGGCGACTGCCATTACAGTTACGGCAGATAAACGTACTAACTCGATCATTCTGTCTTCCATGTCTGCTCACCTTATAAAACGGGCAATGAAGATAATTGAGCAACTTGATCTGGAAGTTGAGCCAGAACAAAACATTCTTGTAAAAGTTCATAAACTTGAATTCGCAGAAGCTGAAAAAGTAGCGGAACTCTTAGGAGGCTTTTCTTTTGTCCCTGTTGAAGAGCTAAAAGCTCAAAACACATCAATAAATAAAGATCAAAAAAGCAATAGCCAAAATGAGATCACAATAATTCCAGACCCATCAACAAATTCTCTTATCATAACAACTCCAAAATATAGATGGCCACACATATTGGAGGTAATCAAAGAACTTGATAAGGTTAAACCACAGGTAATGGTTGAAGTTCTGGTTGTAGAAATTGATGTAAGCCACGCAAGAGAACTGGGAATTGATTTTAACCTTATGGATCAAAATGGTGAAGGAAACAGACCTTTTGCCATTGGAAATGCCGACAACATTGAAAATTTCCTATCATCTTCCGGTATTGCCAATGGCTTAAGTCTTGGTATTCTAACAGGAGGGGCCTTTGATTTTGGAGCAGCAATGGGAGGAGACGTAGGAGAACTATCACAAATTGGTGTACTAATAAGAGCAATGCAAAATGACACTAGAGCAAACATTCTTTCAACTCCAACAATTTTAACTTCTGATAATGAAACCGCAAAAATTTCGGTTGGTGAGCAAATACAACTTCCATCAAGTCTTAATACAGCAGCAAATTCTGGATTGAATACCATTACAGATTTTTCAACAGAAGAACTTGGTGTAATCTTAGAGCTAACACCTCGAATTACAAAAGATGAACATGTACTCTTGAAAATTAACCAAACCATCAAAGCAAGAACAAACGATACGCTGTACGCTCAAAATGTTCCTGTAATTTCAAAACGAGAAATAGATACGAGTGTAACTGTCCTTAACAATACAACTATTGCCCTTGGTGGTATCATTTCTGAAGAAGAAACAATAGAACGAACAAAAATTCCATTTTTATCTGATATTCCAGGGATAGGTAAACTCTTTAGAAACAAGAAGACAAGAAACAGAAAAATCAATCTAATGATCTTTTTAACCCCTCATATCATACGGTGTCAGGAGGATGCGGAACGTGTAACACGAATGCAAAGAGCTACAATAAGAGACTTTATTGTAGAAGAAAAAGGAACAGCCAAAAACTTAACATCCAGCCTTAATGACTTAAAAATATCAGAAGAGCAAGCTGCAAACATGAATAATATGCCTTTACCAGCTTCTGTTGACAGGCTCAGTGATCCTAAGCCAATATACTTAAGAACCCGTGAAATCTTTGAGCAATACAAAAAAGAAAACGAAAACAACAAAAATAAAGGATAAATGAACTGTGACCGCAGCAACTAAATGCCTGATTGCAGCAGGATTAATATCCCAAGAACAGGCTACAGAGGTAATAGAAGAGGCAAAAGCCTTTGAAGATAAACTTCCTGAAGAACTAATCGTAGAAAAAGAATACGCTGAAAGCGAAGAAGTCTATAAAGCCCTGGCCACAGAAATTGGCTATGAATACAGAACAACTGTTGAAGAAAGCGAACTTGATGGCGAATACATTAATCTTGTTCCAATTGCTTTTTGCCGCTCTCACCGTCTTCTGCCTCTTAAAGAAAAAGATGAAGAGATTGAAGTTGCAGTTGCAAGACCCTTTGATTTTTCTGCACTTGATGATCTGAAACTCTTTCTAAAAAAGGAAATACTACCTGTAGTCGTCACACCACAAACCGTCTCGAAAACAATCGAACTGTGGTTTGCCGGTCAAAAAGACATGACCGAAAAATTTATTGCCAATATGGGTAATTCTAAAGGTCGTTCGACAAGTGAACTAAAGAAAAACTCAGTAGAAGATCTCTTGGATATGTCACAGGCACCTGTTATAAAATTGGTAAATTCATTTATCTATCAGGCAATTAAAGCAAGAGCTAGTGATATTCACATTGAACCTTATGAAGACAGAATTAAAGTTAGATATAGAATTGATGGAGTCCTCTTTGATGCACCGACTCCACCTAAAGACCTACAATCTCTAATAATTTCAAGGCTGAAAATACAGGCTCAAATGGACATTGCAGAAAACAGACTTCCTCAGGATGGTTCAATGGCGATTACCATAGGCTCGAAACGTCTGGACATTCGTGTGTCCACATTGCCAACCAAATATGGTGAACGAATAGTAATGCGAATTCTTGAGAAAAGTCATTCAGTGTTCACTCTTGATGAACTGGGCTTTGCCCCGAAGATACAAAAGCAATTTGAAAAAATAATCACTTCTCCTCATGGAATTTTTCTTGTTACAGGCCCTACAGGAAGTGGTAAAAGTACGACTTTGTACAGTTCTCTTTTAACAATTAACTCATCTGAATCAAATATTATTACATTAGAAGATCCTATTGAAAATGAAATTTTTGACATCTCACAGGTGCAGGTTAAGCCCGGGATAGGACTTACATTTGCAACAGGATTACGACATATACTAAGACAGGATCCTGATGTTATAATGGTTGGTGAAATCAGAGACGGTGAAACCGCTGCAATTGCTGTTCAATCTGCTCTTACAGGTCACCTGGTGTTCTCTACCCTTCATACAAATGATTCCGCCAGTACTGTTACAAGACTTGCTGACATGGGTATTGAAAATTACCTCGTCTCGTCTACTATCATTGGTATTCTGGCACAAAGACTGGTACGACAGCTTTGTACTCACTGTAAAAAAGAAGTAACATTATCTGATACAGATATGAATCAGTACAATTTAAAATCACCAGATATATTCAGGGAACATGGCTGTAATATCTGTAGAGATACAGGATTCACAGGACGTATGGGAATTTTTGAACTAATGCCAATATCTACAGCAATTCAGGAAGCAATAACAAGTGGAGCCACTACAAGAGAACTAAAATTGATCTCACTTAAAGAAGGAATGCTAACATTAAGAGATGATGCTTTAGACAAAGTAGGTAAGGGACTTACATCTTTAGGAGAAGTAAATCGTGTTACAGGAGAATAAGCAAAAAACGCTAGTAGCCATAACTGCAGGCGCAGGTTGTCTCTTGATCTTTTTTATGCTTCACCTTCTTAATTTTTATAAAGAAACAACCTCTATTACAAAACGTCTGGCTATATCTCATGGTGGGCCTGATTTAAAAAATCCAACGCAGCCAATAACGGACAGCCTTTCGCACATAGCTCTTTCAGACAAGGAAGAAACAAATTTACTAAGTATTAATCCTTTTAAGATTTCTCTGGAAACCCCAAAACCGGTTCAACGCAACAGACCTACTCAAAAACCTGCTGCTCCCCCCAAGCAAACAACCTCAACATCCCATAACCTTAAACTGGTAGGGACAATTTACGGAAAAACTAGCTGGGCAGCCATTTTAGATACAAAACAAAAAATTGAAGGCTTCTATTCCCCTGGAGATACAATAAAAGAAAGAATAAAACTTCTGGCTGTAACACGCTCAAGTGCCACAATTTTATTTAATGATGCAGAAGAAACCCTCACTCTTGAATGGAAAAAAATAAATGACACAAATACAGAAACAACTCAGACATCGAAGGCAGGTATGCCTGGTGTAGAAACAACAGGGTGGTCCAATGGAGGCACAACGAAATCAATTGATGTATCCAAGGATGAGCTAAAGAAAAACTTCAAAAACCTCAGCCACCTATTATCACAAATGAGAGTACAGGCCTTTTTTGAGAAAGGCAAACCGGCAGGTTTTCTTATTTCAAAAATCAGAAAAGATTCGTTTGTTCACAAACTGGGAGCTAAAAAAGGTGATATTATACGTTCCGTAAATGGTAAAAAAGTTGACTCTGTACAAAAAGCATTTAAACTTTATAACTCCTTCAAAAATAACAAACAGCTTCAATTGACAATAACAAGAGACGGCGCACCTTTAAATCTTAATTTTTCAGTGAAATAGAAATCAATTATGCCTATTTATAAATATGAAGCACTTGATAAGACAGGCAATACAATTCAGGGAACAATTGATGCTACATCTAAACAGGGTGTAAAACAGGAACTGACACAACTTCAACTTTATCCAGTCGATATAATTGAGTCAAAAAAAAATAAATCTACCCACAAAAGGCTTAAGAAAAAAGCAGGAATAGCGGATATTGCCTTGTTCACCAGACAAATGGGCACTTTAATGGACGCAGGACTCAACGTTATTGAAAGCCTTAATACAGTTCTTGGACAGGCACGAAACCCAAGTCTTATATCTGCAATATCTGACATTAAGGATAGGGTTAACACCGGGGAAAGCCTGTCTGCAGCGATGGAAAGCAACAATTCACTTTTTCCTCCAATGTACACCAGTATGATTTGTGCTGGAGAACAGTCAGGAAAGCTACCTTCAATTCTGGGAAAAGTGGCTGACTACTATGAAAAAATGATTCGACTGAGAAACAAAATAATCGTTTCTCTGGCATATCCAGTTGTAATGACAATAACCGGGGTCTTTATTCTTATTTTCCTGCTCACATTTATTGCACCAACCTTGACTGAAGTTTTTATAAACAATAATCAACAATTACCTCTGCCTACAGTTATTCTTATGGGTACAAGTAATTTTTTTCAAAAATATTGGCTCTTACTTTTGGCCGTTGTTTTTATTCTTCTGTATGCATTAAAACGATGGTTTCAAACTGAAAAAGGACAAAATGTACGTGACAGTCTTATCCTCAAGGCTCCTATCTTTGGTAAAGTAGCCTTAAATATCTCTCTGGCACGATTTACAAGAACATTCGGAATACTTTTAGATAGTGGAGTAGAAATACTTTCATCTTTTGAGATAACAAGTAAAGTTACAGGAAATTCAATTCTTGCGACTGCCTTAATTGAATGTAGAGATAAAGTAGAAAGAGGAGAAGACATGGCTAATTCTCTGGCTGTAACAAAACTCTTCCCACCAATTGTTGTAGATATGGTTCATGCTGGGCAAAAATCAGGAAGACTTCCAGAACTCATGATTAAAATTGCTGATAATCTGGATGAAGAAGTAGAAACACAATTATCTTTGCTAACATCATTAATTGAACCTGTAATGATTCTTATAATGGGTGCGATTGTTGGCTTTATTGTTCTCGCCGTTGTTCTTCCTATTTTTGAAATGAATCAGATGTTTTAATTATGAAATTGAAATATATTATGAATGAAAAATTTTCTGTTTTTACATCACCAAATTACAAAAAAAGCAATCGTGGATTTACGCTCCTTGAAGTAATGATTGCTACCGGAATTCTTGGTTGTGCTCTAGTTGCTCTTCTTACATCAGTAAATCAATCACATAAAATAAACAAGAAGGCAGTAGCGTTAATGGAGCAATCTCTTCTAGCGGAAACAAAAATGGAAGAAGTCCTTATGATAGAAACCTTAAGTTCATCTACTTCAGGCAGCGGTAGTTTTAAGAATTCAGCCCTTTGTACATATTCATATTCAGCAGAAAAAACTGAGTTTCCCTTCGAAGAATTTCAAATTTCATCAAAAACTGACGAACTAATTTTAGTAAATGTACGAATCCACGATCAACGTACACCTCAAGTAGACTATATCCTTTCCAGATACGTCATTCAGAAACAGTACTAGTGACATATTCATGAGAAACAGCACTAGTGAAGTATTTTTTAAAAGCAATACTAATACGACCGGAAACAAGATCTCTAAAAATTGTAACATAACCTGTGAAAAACCGGATATAGCACTTAAGAAGGCTTTTACCTTACTTGAATTACTTGTATCTACAGCTATTTTAACGATACTCATTTCATCTGCCTGGTTTTCCTTTTCGTCAGTCCAAAGAGCGGCCAGTCACGGTAATGTGAGATATGATTTTTTAAGAGAAGTAACTATTGCAACCAAAGAACTCAAAAAACTTCTCCAAAATGCTTCTCCTTATCTGCAAATAGGCAAAGATACTTCTTTTAAAGGCACTTCATCATCAATAGAGTTTACGACCATATATAGAAAAGACAATTCAACTCCTCAACAATTTATAACGATAAACTCAGAATCATCAGGACTTGTAATCTCCTATGACAGCCTAAGATGGCTCCTAAGAAAAAAAGGTCAAAAACTAACCAATAAGCGAACAACAGGCAATACAACCAGTCAGGCAACCAATAAAACATTTTCTATAATATCTGATGCCTCCTTTAAGTATAGCGATGGTAAAGATGAAAACTGGAAAGACGAATGGGAAGTCTCAAAAAAGGGAAAACTTCCTCTATTTATCCAAACTGCTCTTACCTTCAAAACAGACAAAGGGCAAACAATGACTTACAAACAAATAATTTCGACAAAACTGGAAAAGGACACTAACAGTATAAGAAGAGGGATAGTAAAATGAACTATTTCTCTAATTCAAATTATTCAGACAAAACTATAAATAAAAAAACTCCTTTAAACAAAAACGGAACTGCTCTATTTCTTGTTGTTGCCATGATTGCAATTCTTGCTCCTATCATCCTTCATTTTAACTGGATTAGTATGGAAAGACTTAGAATTGCAGCAACTATCAGTTCTAAAACAAAGGCCTACTCTTTAGCTGAAGGCGGTATTCTCCTCGCGATTGAAACACTGAAAAAAGACAACAGAGCCTATTTTCTTATGCCCTCTGACGTTCCACTGAAGAGAGAAGAACTTTTCGCCAATTCAGATTTGGGGAAAAAACTTTTATGGATTGATGAGTCAGCAAACACACCCAAAACATTCGGTGATGGAACTATATCAATTCTAATCACTGATGAAACCGGTAAAATTAATCTAAACACAAGTGACCTCGCCCTTATTAGGGGGGGAATTCAAAGTGCAGGGATTATGATTTCAACAACTTCTGAAATATTCAAAGAAGAAAAGGACCGTGATATGAGCCAGGAAATGGCCTCTGCCATAATAGATTGGATCGACGTAGATGAATCACCTCATCCATCAATTGGTGCAGAATCATCATGGTATAGCAGGCAAAATCCTCCTCTGAATTCTAAAAATTATTTACTGGAAACATTTGGCGAATTGTCACTGGTCCGATATTTCTCCGGCAATATAAAAAACCTTGATATTGAAGATACTTTCACATTATGGGGCTCTCCTGCAGGGCAAATAAACGTGAACACAGCTTCTCTCAGCACATTAAAAGCGATCCCTGGAATCTATGAAAGTAGCATTACAGGAGATGCAATTGCCGAATTTATAAATAACAGACCCTATAAATCAACTAATGATGTAAGAAATATTATTCAGTCATTTTCCTCTTCCGTATGGAGCAAGACAGGTAGATACATTGCCGTAAGTAGCAAAAAATTGCGCATATCTGTCAAGGCAAGAGTAAAAAATGTCGATGCTACTATTACAACGATCGTTGAAAAACGAGGGAAAAGTTTTTCCACTCTT
>Ga0164315_10002999_pt1 | contig 13028 bp, 9 predicted proteins | sample GuaBasSedimGuay6_FD_113737 | JGI IMG/M metagenome (GOLD analysis project Ga0164315, IMG submission 113737) | Subseafloor sediment microbial communities from Guaymas Basin, Gulf of California, Mexico - Guay6, Core 4569-2, 0-3 cm | ecosystem: Environmental > Aquatic > Marine > Hydrothermal vents >... | reverse complement strand
CTGGCTGGCCTTGAGGTCAGCGCTGAAGAAAGCGAATGGCTAAAACACCCGGCCGTGGGTGGTGTGGTGCTGTTCACCCGCAATTACAGCGACCTTTCCCAGCTATCTGATCTCACTGCTTCGATCAGTGACATTTCCGGGCGCGATCTATTGATATGCGTCGATCACGAGGGTGGACGTGTACAGCGATTCAGGGAAGGGTTCACCCGCTTGCCGCCGCTGGCTGTATTGGGAAAAATGTATGCCAGCTCAAAATCCAATGCGCTGGATTTTGCCTACCGGCATGGCCGTGTCATGGCAACCGAACTATTACTCTGCGGCGTCGACCTGAGTTTTGCACCTGTACTGGACATCGGTGATCGCAGTGTGGTGATCGGTGATCGTGCCTTCGCGGCAGATACTGCTGCCATTATCGAGTTGTCCGCTGCCTACATTGGCGGCATGCACGATGCCGGCATGGCCGCCACCGGCAAGCATTTCCCCGGCCATGGTTCCGTTGAAGCGGATTCCCATACCGATGATGTTTGTGACCCGCGTCCGTTCGAGGAGATAGAGCAGCTTGATTTAAAGCCATTTACAGCCCTGTCCGGAAAACTGGATGCAATGATGATGGCGCACGTCCTTTACCCCGCAGCCGATAAATTACCGGCGGGTTATTCCCCGTTCTGGATCAAGACCATATTGCGTGGGAAACTGGACTATCAGGGCACCATATTTTCTGACGACCTGGGCATGTTTGCTGCTAAAGTTGCAGGCAACCTGGCTGAGCGCGTACGCGACTCCCTGCTTGCAGGCTGCGATGCCGTGCTGGTCTGCCATCCTGATGATGTTCGGCAGTTACTGGCGAACAGCGATGAGATTCAGACCGATGCAGATACCGCCCTGAGAAGGCTAAAAGGCCGGATGACTGCCACCCGTGATGAAGTGGAGCGGGTAGGTGAGTGGCGGCAGTGGAAAGAATCAATTAAACAACTGGATTTGGAGCAATCAAAATGGGTATGACTAACACCCCGGATGCAAAAACAATACTAGAAAATTCACGGGTGCTTTTCGACCGCGAGGTGGTCAGTGCCGCGGTGCAGAAAATGGCCGATGAGATCAATGACTTCTATGGTAATGAACCTGTCATCCTGATAACTGTAATGACCGGGGCCATCATCCCGGCGGCATGGTTGGTCACCAAACTGAAAATGCCGATTCAAATGGATTTTGTCCATGCCACCCGTTACCGCGGCGGCCTGTACGGGGCGGAGTTGGAGTATCGCGTACCACCTCGCCTGGAGCTTGAGGGAAAAAACATCCTGATCGTTGACGATATTTTTGACGAAGGTAACACACTGGCTGCAATTAAAGGCTCGGTTGAGCAGCGCAAAGCGGGCTCTGTAAAAATGGCCGCACTGGTGCGCAAGGATCATGACCGTGGTCTTGACAGGGATTATGTTGATTTCGTCGGCATGGATGTGCCGGATGTATATGTATTTGGTTGTGGTATGGATGCCTACGAGGAATGGCGGCACCTGGATGAAATCTGGGTGCTCGAGGGCACCTGATGCGCCGCCTGGGCCTGATAGGCGGTACCGGTCTTGACCACTGGGGTACAGCCATCAGGTCACATGATGTCAACAGCATTTATGGTCGTCCATCGGCCGCAGTGGCTGAATATCAGCTGGGCAATTTGCAGCTGTTTTTTCTGCCACGTCATGGCGAACAGCATGAGTTTCCTCCGCATGCGGTGAACTACCAGGCCAATATTGATGCTTTCAGGCAGTTGCAGGTCGAAGGCATCATTGCCGTCAATGCCGTGGGTGGCATAAGCAGCAACAATCAACCGGGCACGTTGACTGTGCCGGATCAGTTGATTGATTATACCTGGGGCAGGGCGCACACTTTCAGCATGACTGACACCGATGAGCTATTGCACGTCGAATTTGCCGGGCCATTTGAAGGCCGGGTACGCTCAGAAATACTTAAAGCAGCAACCGTTGCCGGGGTGGAAGTGGCCGACGGTGGTTGCATTGGTGTCGCCCAGGGCCCGAGGCTGGAAACAGCTGCAGAAATCAGGCGGTTTACACGCGATGGTTGTGATCTTGTAGGTATGACAAGCATGCCCGAAGCGGCGCTGGCACGTGAGGCCGGACTGGACTATGCAAGCCTGTGCATCAACGCGAACTGGGCGGCCGGGCTGGAGGAAGAACCGGTGACCATGCAAGCCATTGAGGCCACGCTTGAGGATGCCATGGTCAAGGTACGCAAGTTGCTGGGTGTATTGTTTGAGGGGCTCTCTGATGACCGCTGATAGTCGCTTCCCCCATCTATTGGCGCCCCTTGATCTGGGTTTTACCACGTTGAAGAACCGCGTATTAATGGGTTCGATGCACACGGGCCTTGAGGATCACAAAAAGGACTTCCCCAAACTTGCCGCCTATTTTTCCGAGCGCGCTGCCGGCGAAGTGGGTTTGATCGTGACCGGCGGTATTGCACCCGGTATGCGTGGCTCGTTGGCACCATCACCCTCCGGCCTGTATAACCGCTTGCAGGTTCCCCGGCATAAACTGGTTACCTCGGCGGTCCATGCACAAGACGGCAAGATATGTATGCAGATACTGCATGCGGGGCGCTATGGTTATCACCCGATGAATGTAGCCCCCAGTGCGATTAAATCCCCGATCAGTCCATTTAAACCGAAGGCCTTGTCTGCCAGCGGTGTAGAAAAGCAGATCAATAACTTTGTTCGCACGGCAAGGCTGGCCCGTGAAGCAGGTTACGACGGCGTCGAAATCATGGGTTCTGAAGGTTATTTAATCAACGAATTCACCACCTCCCACGCCAATAAGCGCACCGACAAATGGGGTGGCAGCACTCGCAACCGCTACCGGATTGCAGAAGAAATTCTCAGCCGTTGCCGCGAGGCGGCGGGGAAGGACTTTATTATCATCTACCGTCTGTCGATGCTGGACCTGCTGCCCGATGGCAATAGCTGGGATGAGGTTGTGGAACAGGCGAAAATGGCAGAGACAGCCGGTGCAACGATTCTCAATACCGGTATCGGCTGGCACGAGGCACGTATCCCAACCATCGCGACGATGGTTCCCCGCGGTGCATTCAGCTGGGTAACGGCGCGCATGCGACCGGAAGTCAGCATACCCGTGATCACCACCAACCGGATCAATACACCTGAAGTGGCCGAGGACATTTTGGCCCGTGGCGATGCCGACATGGTTTCGATGGCAAGACCCTTGCTGGCTGATGCCGAGTTCGTTAAAAAGGTACGTGAAGGTCGTGCAGAGGAAATCAATATCTGCATAGCCTGCAACCAGGCATGCCTGGACCATACCTTCAGTCGCAAAACCTGTTCCTGCCTGGTTAACCCGCGCGCCTGTCGTGAAACAGAACTAAACTACTTGCCCGCCACGGAAATGAAGGCCATCGCAGTCGTCGGTGCAGGACCGGCAGGCCTGGCCTTCGCCACGGTTGCCGCACAGCGGGGTCACCGGGTGAGCCTGTTTGAACAATCGGATGAGATTGGCGGGCAATTCAACATGGCTAAAAAAATACCCGGCAAAGAGGAGTTTAATGCCAGTCTTGATTATTTTCGTGTTGAACTTGATCGCACTGGCGTAGATTTACAGTTATCCACGTGTGTTGGTGGTGAAGACCTCGCAGGTTATGACGATGTTGTCCTGGCCACCGGGGTTCACCCGCGCAAAGTTGATATACCTGGCATAGAGCACGCGAAGGTGGTTTCGTATATCGATGTACTCACCAATAAAGTTACGATTGGCAACCGCGTTGCTTTGATCGGCGCAGGTGGTATCGGTTTTGATGTTGCCGAGTTCCTGAGCCACTCTGATGATCACCCCGACAGCAGTCAGTCCGCCGAAGCTTTTGCACGTGAATGGGGAATCGACCGTACGCTTGAAGCCAGGGGCGGCGTGAAGGGCATTAAGGCCCAACCACCAAAATCCGCACGTGAAATCTGGCTACTGCAACGCAAGCCTGGCAAGCCGGGCAAAACTCTCGGTAAAACCACCGGCTGGATACACCGCCTGAGCCTGCGCAAACGCGGCGTGCATATGCTGGGCAACGTAAACTATGTGCGCATCGACGACCAGGGTTTGCACATCAGCATCAATGGTGAAAACCAACTCCTCGAAGTCGACCATATCGTCATCTGTGCAGGGCAGGTCAGCAACACTGACCTCGTAGAAGCCCTGGAAGGAAGAGGCATCTCACTTCACATCATAGGCGGCGCACACAAAGCCGCCGAACTGGACGCCAAATACGCCATCCGCGAAGGCAGCGAGTTAGCAGCAAAGCTATAAACGCCCGGATCACTGCATGAAGAAATGTAAAACCCACGGAACCCAAGCCGGGATGCGGGTAACACCCTCTGAGACCGTGAGCCAGCAGGGATGCTGGCGCCCGAGCGGCCACATGGATGTGCTTGTAGCGTGTCTCAGAGGGTGTTACCCGTAGCCCGGCGTTCGGTTAGCACTGGTCTTGATGGATTCGCCAAGGGATTCACCGGCAGCTGGGTATTCCTCCTGAGACACGCTTCAAGCGCATCCCTGCGTCGCTCGGTCGCCGGCGTCCTGCCGGCTCACGGTCTCAGGAGGAATACCCAACTTCCGGCGAATTGTGCGAGACCTGCAAGACGTGGCTTCGGTAGTCCTCTTCCTTAAACTACTCGGATTGTGCGGCCACTGCCTCTTGGCTGAGTTCCACGACATACGCGTGTATGGCATCTACTTCCGCTTCGCTTAAATCACCGGAAAAATTACCCATCCCCAATGGTTCAAGTAATCCTTCAAGGACAATCTGATTGAACAGGTCGTGCTTTTCAGGCGTCATACGCCGCAAGTCGGGCAGCATCGGTGTGCTGCCGTACATGCCGTGACAACCACCGCAATTCATGACATAGGCTTTGCGACCGGATTCGATAACTTCTTCGCTGGCTTGAATATCGGGTGGCTCCGGGAATGGGCCGCGTGGTGCTATCGGTGTTGGCAGGGGGACCTCTTTACCGTCTATCTTGAAGGCCATTATTCGACCCGTGTTGCTGTACTGTAATAGTGCTTCATTGCCAGCCAGCGTGTTGAATGCCGGCCCACCCCAGCCAGCCATGATGGCCACATATTGTTCACCATCGATGCTGTAAGAAACAGGCGGCGCGATCATACCCGTGCCAATGAATTTGTCGAGCAGAACCTCGCCGGTTTCATCATTCATGGCATAGAAATGCCCCATGGCGCTACCGTGGAAAACCAGTCCGCCGGCAGTTGATAGGGCGCCTCCATTCCAGACATTGGGCAACTCCATTTGCCAGACCAGCTTTTGAGCCACCGGATCCCAGGCTTTCAGATAGCCGGAGGGGTCAGGGATATCCTGTCCTGCGCTCAGTTCTTCTACATTATCCACACCCAGCGTGAACCATTTGTCACCCGCCTCGTTGAAGACCCAGCCGATATCCCGGGAAGGAATGTATACCAGCCCTGTGTTGCGGCTATAGGACATGGGGTGCCAGTTATGGCCGCCAGCCACGGAGGGGAATACGTACCGGTCCTGCATGCTGTAATCAGCGAGCCCTGTGGTTACAGGTCGCCCGCTGTCCAGGTCGACATGGCTGGCCCAATTGGTGAAGACATATTTTTCAGCAGAAATAAGCTTTCCCGTGGCACGGTCGAGAACGTAAAAAAAGCCGTTTTTCGGTGCCTGCATCAGCACCTTGCGTTCCTGTCCTTCTATTTGCACATCGGCCAGGATGATGTGCTGGGTGGCTGTGTAATCCCATGCATCGCCCGGTGTCGTCTGGTAATGCCAGATCATCTCGCCGGTCTCGGGTCGCAATGCCAGTATGGATGCCAGGAACAGGTTGTCACCGCCGGAAGGGCTGCGCACGTATTGTGACCAGGGTGAGCCGTTACCGGTGCCGACGTAGAGCAGGTCCAGGTCCGGATCGTAAGCCATGGAATCCCAGGCGGTGCCACCGGCACCTTTCCAGTTACTGTTCGGATCCCATGTGGTCACGGCCATTTCCAGTTCCTTGTGCTCAAACGGGCCTTCCGCATTGCCGGGCACTGTAAAGAACCGCCAGGCCAGTTCACCGCTGGCGCTGTCATATGCGCTGACATAGCCTCTTACATCAAACTCAGCGCCGCCATTGCCGATGATGACCTTGCCTTTGACCACCCGTGGTGCGCCGGTAATGGAATAATACTGACCCCGGTCAACCAGCGTGTCAATGCGCCAAACAAGCTCTCCGGTGTTTGCATCCAGTGCCACCAGGTAGCCATCCAGTGTACCCACATAAACCTTGCCATCCCAGACAGCTACGCCACGGTTCACGACATCGCAACAGAGTTTTTTCGCCCATGAGCGTTGCACTTTCGGGTCGTGCTCCCATAGTTGCTTACCGGTTTTTGCATCCAGTGCGATCACCCGGGACCAGGTGCTGGTGGTATACATAACGCCATCAACGATAACCGGTGTGGCCTCAAGACCCCGCACGGAACCGGCGCTGGATTCCCAGGCCAGGCCCAGACGGTCGACATTGTCACGGTTGATTTGTTCCAGTGGTGAGAAACGTTGCTCATCGTAGGTACGGCCATGTGAAAGCCAGTTGCCGGGTTCATCATCGGCAGCAATGATACGTTCGCCGGAAACATCTCCCATCCTGGTTGTAGTGGCCACAGCTTCCGGTGTGGCAGATTGCGTCGCCGGGTCAGGGGAAGGCGATTGCGCTTGTTCACCACAGCCGCCCAGCAGGAAGATCGTCGTGATTACGGAGAACCAGGTGCGGGTTCTGCAAATATTGAACTCGGAACTTTTGCTTGTTGTCTGCCACATCATTTCAATTCGCTTTGTAGGATGTTGCCGACCAATATACCGCATGAATACGCCCGTTTGCTTACAAACCCGTATCGCTTCTCGTACACTTGGGCATAATTTTAATAACCGGAGCCTGGATATGACCCTTGCAAAATACCACCCCGTTTTACTTTTCCTGATGCTGGTTTTGGCGATGCCCACCCTGAGCGGGGCGGAAGAAATACCTTATGGCAGCAATTCCGAGGCTGGGAACTACGCCAGTGTCAACGGTATAAAAATGTATTACGAGACCTACGGCAGCGGTGACCCGATGCTGGTGATTCATGGCAACGGTCAAAGTATTTCTGACATGCATTTCCAGGTGGAACACTTCTCGAAAAACTACAAAGTAATCGTGACAGATAGCCGGGCGCACGGAAAAACCGGCTCAGGTGAAGGTAAGTTAACCTATATACATATGATGGAAGACTACAACGCGCTAATGGAGAAGTTGAACATCAAGGATGCCAATGTCCTGGGTTGGAGTGATGGCGGTATCCAGGCACTGCTGCTGGCGATTCATCATCCTGACAAGGTTGGTAAAATGGCCATAATGGGAGCGAATCTGCGCCCTGATCCAACTGCTGTGAATTCATGGGTGGCTGAATTGCTTCAACCACTGAGCGATACGGTTGATGAAATGATCGCCAACGGGGATACCTCGGACGACTGGCAGCATCACCGCCAATTACTCGACCTGTTAATGACCCAGCCAAATATCCCGGTTGAGAGTCTGCAGCAGATCAAGGCCCCGGTACTGGTGATGGCAGGTGACAAGGACATCATCCGTGGAGAACACACGCTGGAGATATTCGAAAACCTGCCCAATGCCCATATGGCCATATTACCCGGTCAGACCCATTGGGCCCCGGTCACAGATCCGGTCGCGTTCAATGCCCTGGTTGAGAAGTTTTTTGCCACGCCGTATTCCCGGCCCACGAGCCAGCAAATCCTGGCTTCGGAATTAAATCCGCCGGAGAGTTAAATCTACCGGGGTCAGACCGGGGTCAGATACGCATCAAAACAGGTGTCAGGTATTCAACCCCCCTTTCGGGATGCGTGTCTGACCCCTGTCATGTGACCCCTCAGCCAACTAAGCCGTCGGATCATTCCGCCCAAGTTCATCATGGCTCGATACCCAATCGAGCGATGAGATTGCAGCAGCCAGGGAAATTTCACCGGCCAGTACGGTTCCCGCGACGATTTCAGCAAATTTGTAAACCTTTCCCACCCCGTAACAATCCATCGCTTCCAATGCTTCCCGCTGTGTAGGCAGACCGGTGCCTCCACCACAGGTGGCCACGATCAAAGACGGCAACGTGATGGAAATATACAGGTCCTTTTCATCCGTCAGTTCACAGTAGAACAGGCCCATTGAGGATTCCGATACATTGGCCACATCCTGGCCGGTCGCGATGAAGATCGCAGTGATGGCATTGGCCGCGTGACAGCCGTTGTTGTTGGCTCCGGAGAGCATGCTGCCAATGCTGGCCACCTTGTAATGCTGGTACAGCGATTCGGTTTCTGCATCCATGATTTCAAGCAGCACATCGCGCTTGATGGTGGCTTCAGCGGTCACCCGTTTGCCGCGTGTGCGCATCATGTTGATCATCGAGGCCTTCTTGTCGGTGGCGAAGTTGCCATCAAGGAAGAAGCGCTGAATCTCAACTGCGTCGCAGTTCTGTATGATCCAGTTGCAGGCTGCGAAAGTAGCTTTTCCGACCATGTTCATACCTGCGGCATCACCTGTTTTGTAGTTGAAGCGCAGGTAGGCGAACTTGTTGGAGAGGTAGTAATCAACGTACTTCAGGCTCACGAAGGGGTCGGTGGCTTCTGCAACCACTTTAATTTCATCCAGATTTTCTACCAGCCAGTCTGCAAACTGCCGGGCCTGCGCGGCGTCTTCGAAAATGAACACGGGTGCGCGTTGCATATTGTCACCCACCACGGCACATTTAACGCCGCCACTGCGGTGCAGTACTTTCATGCCCCTGTTATAGGAAGCCACCAGCGTGCCTTCGGTGGTCGCCAGCGGTACATAAAACTCGCCGCTGGTATCCTGTCCGTTGACCAGCAAAGGACCTGCAAAACCCATCGGGATCTGGGCCGCGCCGGTGAAGTGTTCGATGTTGCCACGCGTCAGGTGCGGATCGATTGAGTATCGTGTGATGTGGTTGAGTTCGGTAGCCGTGTGATCATTGATAAAGGCCTGCCGGGATTTGATAATATCTTCGCTGGCATCGTCCTCGGAATCTCGTGGCAGGGTTCCGGGTGTACGTTCACCGGTGTTCAGCGCATCCGTTACTTCCAGTTTCAGTTGACCGAATGGCTGGGTGTTGAAAACCACTTCGATGTCGTGCTGACCTTCGGACAGTGGCTCGATATCAAGGCGGAAGGTCAGCAGGGCTGCCAACGGGAAATCGATCGGGTCATCCGGATTGATCAGCTCAAGCGCTTTGGCCTGGCCCTGGTTGCTGGCGATGGTTACCTTGTCCTTTGGAATTTTCCTGCCATCAATGGCCATGTAGGTAACCTCAAGGAGCACGGATGGGCTCAGTCGGTTCTTGACGGAAAATCGCACTCCGCCGTCCGCGTTTTTCAAGCTCGTATGGTTGTACAGTTTGTTCAGGACTTTTTTGGGAAAAAACTTCATCGCTATCCCCCGGGATGCTGGTTTATCAAGAAAACCATACGGGTGAAACACCACGTATAGACCTTATAGAATAAGAGTCCTTTTCCTCAATGTCCATGACTATTGAGCGGCGCTTCCAGCGTTGCTGACATGCAACTATCGGTGGTTTTGAACTACGGTGCGAGCCGTTCCGCTTTCCAGGATTTTTCTTCTGTCAAACTAAACAGAAAACGATCGTGTAAGCGGTGCTGCCGACCCTGCCAGAATTCGATGCGGGTCGGCTTGACCCGGTAGCCACCCCAGAAAGAGGGCAGGGGTATCTCCCCTTTGGCAAACTTGTTTTTCATCTGCTCCAGCTTGGCCTCCAGCATGGAGCGTGTTGACAGAACTTCACTCTGATGGGAACTCCAGGCGCCCAGTTTGCTGCCACGGGGGCGGGTGGAGAAGTACTTCATTGATTCCGCCGTCGATATTTTCTTCGCCGTGCCTTCAATGATTACCTGCCGGTGCAGGGAGATCCAGGGGAATATCAGGGATACCTGGCGATTGTCTGCCATTTGTTTCGCTTTGCGGCTTTCAAAATTGGTATAAAAAATAAAGCCGTTTTCATCATATGATTTCATCAACACTGTGCGTTGTGAGGGAGCGCCTGTGACGGTGGCAGTTGCCAGGCACATGCCATTGGGCTCCGCCATACCCGAATCAATCGCTTGCTGATACCAGGTCTGGAACTGCATTAACGGGTTGGAGTGAAGGTTGGTGTGATCCAGTCCTTCATCTGCGTACTTTTCCCGCAACGCTTCGATAGACGAATTGCCGTTCATTGATATGACTTCCTTCAAAGAATTTTGTGATGACCCGCTTACGATGTGTGCATAGTGCAAACAATTGCTATTGCGGTCAAACTAATTTGCTATTCTAAGGAGGATTACAAAGAAAAATAATATGCCTGGCTTCCTGAACTCACGAATTTTTAAAGTCTATATCGTGCCCGGCGCGGTATTTCAATCTGTCATGGTTGGCGGTGGTTATGGCACGGGCCGTGAAATTGTCGAGTATTTCACCCGCTTCGGGTTTCTGGGTGGACTGTTGGGGCTGGGTATCGCGTTTGCCTGCATGGCAGCCATCCTGGCGCTGACGTTTGAATTTGCGCGGCTGTTCAAGGTGTATGACTACCGTAATTTTTTCAAACAGCTGCTGGGTCGTGGCTGGGTGGCATTTGAAGCGCTCATAATTTTGTTGTTCCTGTTGGTGCTCGCCGTGCTGGCATCCGCTGCCGGAAATATTCTGCAGGATAATTTCGGTATTTCATACGGCGCTGGCTTGTCAATTATGCTGGTGGTAGTTGGCGTATTGACCTTTTTCGGACGGGATGTGATCGCCAAAGTTCTCACCTTCTGGTCTTTCTTTTTGTATGCGGTGTTTTTCACTTTTTTCATCACGGTATTCAGTAACGACTGGGCGCCGATAAGTACGGCGATGGCGCAGGCAGAAGTTCTTGATGGGTGGTGGCAAAGTGGATTTCGTTATGCCCTGTACAATATCGCTGCGGCACCATTATTGTTGTATGTGGCGCGGGCTTTTGAGACCCGCAAGGAAGCCGTGGGGTCGGGCATTATTGCAGCTGCGATTGCCATGCTTCCGGCTGTAGTCTTCCAGTTTGCGTTTTTTGCCGCCTATCCAGAGATTCTGGAGCAACCCATTCCGACCTACTGGATGATGGGGCAACTGGGGATGAGCGTGTTGCTGGTCGTTTACAGCATCATGTTGTTTGGTACCTTTATCGAAACCGGGGCCGGTATGCTGCAAGGTATCAACGAGCGAATCGATGCCTACCTTGAGGAGAAAAGAGGCCAAGGTTTAAGCCGTGTGGCGCATGCGGTGATTGCAGTGTCTGCCATTGGGGTCAGTGCGATATTGTCTTTATGGGGTATAACCAGCCTGATCGCACAGGGTTATGGAACCATGGCCTGGGGCTTTTTGCTGGTCTATGTCATTCCCTTAATAACCATCGGATTTTATCGAATTATCAAGTCGGGTAAACAATGAGATTTATTAAAACACTGCTGTACTTCATCGTTACCGTATTGGCAACGTTTTTGCTGGTCAGTATTGTCGGAACACAGTTGGTGCTCGCTGATATTTTGAGCTTTGGCCTGGTTGTATCATTGTCTGACAGGGTTTCGGCAACTGTTCATGATATTTTGGGGCTGGCTACGATGCTGCCCATATTGATCAGTGTTACTTTTCTTCTTGCTTTTGTCATAGCCGAAACTGCCAGACGGGTTTTGAATGGTAAACGCAACTATTGGTACATGGCTGCCGGGATGACTTCACTACCAGCTTCCCTGGTTCTGATCAAAACACTGATGGGCGGTACGGTATTTGCCGCTGCCCGAACGGGTGCCGGTATGTTGCTCATTGCACTGTGTGGCTTGTTTGGTGGTTGGTTATTTGCACGGCTATTGCAAAAAGGAAAACCCGAATGAAGACCCGAATGAAGCCCCTGGTCAGAATGTGCCTTCTGCTTTTGATGGTGGGTAACGCAAACGCTGCAGATTACAGCATTGAGACCGTTGCTGAAGGCCTATCCTACCCTTGGGCCATGGCTTTTCTGCCTGACGGTGACATGCTGGTGACGGAACGTTCAGGGCAACTGAGGCGAATCACCAATGGTGAACTCCAGCCGGAACCCGTCGCCAATCTGCCGGAGATTCATGTGGGCGGGCAGGGTGGTCTGCTCGATATCATCCTGGACCCCGCGTTTGAGAGTAATCACCAGCTTTACCTGTCTTTTTCAATCGGTAGTAAAAGCGCCAATACTCTGCAGGTTATCAGTGCAAGACTGGATGAGAACAGGCTGGAAGACATCACCATCCTTTTCACTGCATCACCCAGCAAGGACACACCACACCATTTTGGCGGTCGCCTGGCCATGATGCCGGATCAGACCCTGTTGATCACAGTGGGTGAAGGCTTTGATTACCGTGAGCGGGCACAGGCGCTGGATAATCATTTTGGCAAGCTGATCCGTCTGAACAAGGACGGTAAGGTTCCTGCAGACAACCCATTTGTCGGTCGTGAAGGTGCCTTGCCGGAAATATGGACTTACGGCCACCGCAATCCGCAAGGGCTGCTGGTATCCGCCGATGGCACGGTCTGGTTACACGAGCACGGCCCGCGTGGCGGTGATGAGCTCAACCGTATCGAACCGGGTAAAAACTACGGCTGGCCGGCCATCACGCATGGCATGGACTACTCGGGTGCCTACGTTTCACCGTACACCGAGGCAGAAGGAATGGAACAGCCCGTGGCCTACTGGACGCCTTCAATTGCCCCCGCCGGGTTTTGCGAATACACGGGTCATCTTTTCCCTGATTGGCAGGGCAATCTGTTTGTTGCGGCTCTGGCAGAAAAAAGCGTGCGGCGATTGGTTATGAAAGACGGCCAGGTGCAATCACAGGAAACCATGTTTACCGAGCTCGAGCAGCGAATTCGTGAAGTCCGATCCGGGCCTGATGGTTATATT
>Ga0164315_10002998_pt1 | contig 13029 bp, 10 predicted proteins | sample GuaBasSedimGuay6_FD_113737 | JGI IMG/M metagenome (GOLD analysis project Ga0164315, IMG submission 113737) | Subseafloor sediment microbial communities from Guaymas Basin, Gulf of California, Mexico - Guay6, Core 4569-2, 0-3 cm | ecosystem: Environmental > Aquatic > Marine > Hydrothermal vents... | reverse complement strand
GCCGGGAATCATATTTAAAATTTTCCGGGGCATACCGCGATATAATAACCGGACGATTATCATGGCATCTTTCCGGGGCACCAAAGGAAGATCTATGATTTCTATTACACTCTGTTTTGCCTTTATCCGGTTATCTTTGAGAACCTGTTTTGCCTTTGCAATATTGATGACTTCATTTCCTTTTTCATCGCCAAAAACAGTCCTGAAAATCACAGCATCTCTGGATAATTCGTGTTTGTCATTTAAGGCGCCGGTCTGAAAAATTATTTTACTGGTTTTATCCTGGATCGTAATTTCAAGCCATACCTGACGAAGATCACCAACACCTGTGGGGATCGAATGTCCGGCACCCGTATTGGCCACGGTGATATTTATTTTTTTTTGCTTGATCAAGGATGTATCAACAAAGAGGGTTGCGGCATTTTGAAGCCGTTCAATGGCCATCCGACCCTTATCCCGGGCCTCAAAACTTCCCGGAACCGATGAGTTAGCCCCCACAAAATAATGGGTAAAAAGATGGGGCCTTTCATCACTGTAATCCGTTGCTGACCCGGGATTTTCAGGTCGTGGGGTGGATCCTGTGGAAGGGATACCCGGTCTCTGATACATGTGACAGCCCTGGCATTCAATTTTTTTTTCAGGATCTTTAGAATTATAAGGACTGTTTTTCCATTCAGTATAAGTGGTCTCAAGATTTGTTCCAAAGGCCAGATGCTTTACATCATGGCAGGTTCCGCAAATCTTTGATTCCGTATGCATTTTTGAGTATTGGGCTTCATGAAAATCAGGAATGGGATCATCAAAAGGACCATACTTTATTCCCGGCTCATCTTCTCCCTGGCCAGGCTTCAGCACAAGACCATTATTATACATCTGTTTTATTGTAACAGCTGAATGACAATAATCGCATTGAATCCCCTGGGTTGCAATTTCAGGTGTTTTTGACAAATCATCTGAAAGTTTTTCAGGGAATCCGGTCACAACTCCCACTGGTGTATGACATTTTACACAGGATTCAGCCTCTTTAATTTCTCCCTCATTTATCAGACCTTTTCGAAGAAATTGTGCCGTCCTTAAATAAACAGGATCTTTATGGGAAAGGTTATGCATGGAATTTTCCCATTGTTCAAAAATTTTGTCATGGCATCCCTGGCAGGTCTCGGGGGAAATAAACCGGTCAATATCAATTTTCTCCATGGATAATGCAGGATCTACTGCTGCAAACAGCATGACAAACCCTAAAGCCCAACTTAGAAATATGTTAAACCATTTTTTAAAATTCATATTTCTGCTCCTTATTTAGTGCCTGAACAAGGTTTTCGTTCAGGCACTATTTAATAAGTTCCCCGGGATATTCTTTGGTTTCTCCCTCCAAAGTGAGGACTGTCCAGTTTCCATTTTCTTCTTTTGCCGTCACCAGGCAGTCAAGCCTTGTTCCATCAATAAAGGTAATAAAACAGACACCTGATTCATTTAAGGTGTTTACCTGGGTAAATTGTTTGTCCTTTGCAATCTGCCGAAAAGTCAGAACCGAGTTTTCAATGGCAATGATCTTGTTATATTCATCTTCATCAATTTGCTTGATTTTCTGTCTTAACTCATGAATCTGTTGTTTTTTGTCTGCAATCCTGGAAATAATGGCTTTTATTTCTGTTTTTTCATGAGATGGTATAGAAACAAGAATCTGTTTATGCAGATCCATATCCGTTTCAATAAAATTAATTTTTTGTAATATCCCTTTTATCTTTAAACTCATAACTTTTTTCTTTTTTATCTGATCTGCCTGACCGGCAGTTTATTTTCTGGGGGCTCATGATCTGCAGAAATCACCTTTTTCAACAGCCTTTTTCTGGCCCCTGATAATCCATTCCATAAACCTGATGAAAATATTTTTCTTCTTTTTTTTATCTTTTATAAAACTTTTATCCATGGAATATAAATCCTTTTTAAATTTCTTCCAAGCTTCCTTCAATTCCATATAAATGTCAAGAGGCATAGAAACCATTATCAGAGACATTGTGTGCCTCAACCAGTTTTTTCGACTGTCTGGGTAAAGCCCAGGGGGTAATGACAGGCTACCTCGCGGCCAGGGGAAAGTTCCTGTAGTTTAGGAGCCTCTTTTTTGCATTTGTCTCGCCGAAAAACACACCTGGGATGAAAACAGCATCCGGACGGCGGGTTGATAGGACTTGGCACATCCCCCTCCAGGATGTTAGAAAGCCCTGCTGACGGATCTGCTATAGGAACTGCATCAATGAGAGCCCTTGAATAAGGATGGAATGGAGCCCTGAAAAAATTATCCACAGATCCTGTTTCAACAATACGGCCAAGATACATGACTGCCAGACGGTCGCAGATATGCTCAATCACGCTCAAATCATGGGAAATAAACAAAAAAGTGAGATCTCCGTCCTTCTTAAGGTCCATGAGCAAATTAATCACCTGGGCCTGGATGGAAACATCCAGGGCAGATACTGGCTCATCTGCCAGGATAAACTCGGGGTCCGTAGCCAGGGCCCGGGCCGTGATAATCCGCTGGCGCTGCCCTCCTGAAAATTCATGGGGATAACGGTCCCGGTGCTCCGGCCGCAGCCCGACCTTGTCAAGTAGCTGAAGGACTTTTTCCCTGCGCTCTTGTCGATTGCCCATCCTGTGGATAATCAAGGGTTCTTCAAGGACTGACTCAATTTTTTTCTTGGGGTTCAAAGCGGAATAGGGATCCTGGTAGATGATCTGGGCCTTTTTCCTGAATGCCTTTAATCCGGATTTGTTTAAGTTGATTAGATTTTTCCCGGCATAGTACACTATTCCGTCCGTCAACTCCTCCAACCTGAGCAGCACATTTCCCAGAGTGGATTTGCCACACCCGCTTTCCCCCACCACACCGAATGTTTCACCCTTGAATATGTCCAGGGAGACATCGTCCACCGCCTTGACAACAGCTTTTTTCCCTTTGGATTTAAGTGGGTAGTATTTTTTCACATGGCGTGCGGATAAAATTATGGAATCTGTCATTTTTGCACTCTTTTCATTATTCTGATACATGAAGCCAACACCTGGAAAAGTGATCTTTTGAAACCTCTTTCCACGGGGGGGGTTGAGTTTTACAGATCTCTTTCACCTTACAACACCGATCCTGGAAGGCACACCCCCCGGGTAAATTGTCCAGGGCCGGCACAATGCCGGGAATAGGACTAAGCCGTTTGTTTCGAGAACCGATCATGGGCCGGGAGGCAAACAAACCAAGAGTATATGGATGAACCGGGTAAGTGAACAGCTCGTTAACAAATGCCTGTTCCACTATTTTCCCCGCATACATGACCAGAACTTTCTGGGCCGTCTGAGCAACCACTCCCAGATCATGGGTAATCAGAATCACAGCCATCCCGATCTCCTGCTTCAGATTGTTGATCAGATGTAGAATCTGGGCCTGGATAGTAACATCAAGGGCAGTGGTGGGTTCATCGGCAATCATAATCTCAGGATGGCAGGACAGGGCCATAGCGATCATGATCCGTTGACGCATACCCCCGGACATCTGGTGGGGGTAGGCATCCATCCTGGATTCCGGCTCCGGGATTCCCACCATGGAGAGCATGTGAATGGCCTCTTGCAAAGCCTGCTTTTTATCCATGTTCCGATGTTTTCGGATCACTTCCATAATCTGAAACCCTGCAGTAAGCACAGGATTCAGAGAGGTCATGGGTTCCTGGAAAATCATGGAAATCCGGTTACCCCGAATCTTTGTCATCTCTTTTTTGGTAAATTTTGTCAGGTCTTTTCCCTTGAGAAGGATGGTTCCATTTGTAATTTTCCCCTGGTCTTTTGGGATCAACCCCATAATAGACAGAGCGGCAACGCTTTTCCCGCAACCGCTCTCACCAACAATGGCAAGGGTTTGTTTTTCATGGACCTCAAGATTAACCTTATCCACTGCCGTGACGGGTGTCTTTTTGGTAAAAAACTGTGTTGTAAGTCCGTGCATCTTTAATAATAGCTCTGTCATATTCTATCTTTCCCAGGCATTGTCATTTTCAGATTCGAAGCGAAGGATCCAGAACATCCCTCACCCCATCACCAAACACATTAAATCCCAGAACCAGAAACAGAATGGCAAGACCGGGAAAAGCAGCTACATGGGGGGCCAGCTGGAGATACTGACGTCCTTCGGACAACATGGCTCCCCATTCAGGCTGGGGGGGCTGGGCTCCCAAACCCAGGAATCCCAGGGCTGCGGCCTGAAGTACGGCCGTTCCCATGCCCAAGGTGGCATAGACAATAATAGGGGCCAGGGCATTGGGCAGGATATGGTTGAAAATAATCCGGAAATGGCTGCCACCCATGTGCCGCACTGACTTGACAAAAAGCTGTTCCTTGAGCTGTAGCACACTGGATCGGACAATCCTGGCATAATGGGGAATATAAATAATCCCCACGGCAATCATGGTATTAATGAGGCTGGGTCCGAGGATGGCGGCAATAAAAATGGCCATTAAAATAGCTGGAAAGGCCAGAACCACATCCATAATCCTCATGATCACAGCATCAATAGTCTTACCGAAATATCCGGCCAAAAGTCCCAGGATGGTTCCCGGTACAAGGGAAATAGTCACAGACACAAGACCGATCATCAAAGAAATCCGGCTACCGTAAATGACTCTTGTCAGGATATCCCGCCCTAGGGAATCTGTACCGAACCAATGGGCAAAAGAAGGCGGTTGGAGCCTGTCCAGGGGAAATGGCAAAAAAGGGTCATAGGGAGCGATCATGCTTCCTAACATTGCTATCAGAATAATAAAACAAACAATAGCCATGCCCAGTATGGCATTTTTATTTTTTAATAAGTCTTTAAATATATCCCATTTATTCATCGAAACTAATCCTCATTAACCCTGATTCTTGGGTCTAAAAATGCATAAATCAGATCCACAGTAAGATTGATAAAGGCCATGAGTACGGCAAAAATCAAAATACAGGCTTGAACCGCATTATAATCCCTTCCCATAAGGGAATCCACCACAAACCGTCCCAGACCGGGCCAGGAAAAAATAGTTTCTGTAAGTACTGCACCACCCAGAAGCAAGCCCATATTGATACCCAACACCGTGACGATGGGAAGAAAGGCATTGCCCAGGGCATGGCGAAAAATTACAACCCGTTCTTCCATGCCCTTGGCCCGGGCTGTGCGAATATAATCCTGGTTCAAAACCTCAAGCATGGAGGACCGAGTGATCCTTGCGATAATGGCCATGGGAATAGTGGAAAGGGTAAAAGCCGGCATGATGAGATGGGAAAGTCCATCCCGGAAAGCTGAAAAGTCCATGTGTATCAGAGAATCCACAAGAACAAACCCGGTAATGGGCTTAATATCCAGTGCCAGGTCCATACGGCCCATCATGGGCAATAAATGAAAATGCACGGCAAACAGATAAATCAACATGAGCCCCAGCCAGAACACAGGAATGGACACCCCGACCAGAGCTGACAGCATGGCCGTATAATCAATTATTGAATTTTTATACACGGCCGACAGCACACCTGCCAGGATTCCAAATACCGTAGCAATTAACATGCCGACAGCGGACAATTCAATGGTGGCAATAAATCTAGGAATAATCTCCTGGATTACCGGGGTTCCGGTCCGGACGGAATTGCCGAAATCTCCCATCAGCATATTTTTGACAAAAATCCAGTACTGTACTGGCAAAGGCCTGTTCAAACCAAGCTGATCCCGCAATGAGGCAAGCTCATCAGGAGAGGCCAGCTCCCCCAAAAGGAGTTGGGCAGGGTCCCCGGGGATCATTCTCAACATAAAAAATACCACCACGGAAACTCCTGCCACAATCAGAATCAATTGAAGCAATCTCCTCAGTATCAAGGAAACATTCATTAAATCCTACTTTTTCCAGACCATTTCAAAGGAATTCAGGCCATTGGGTCGCAACGGGATATCATGAACACTTTTATTAAAACACCGAACTACCTTGGTATGGGCAATGGGCACCCAGGGAGCCTGGTCATGGGCTATGACCTGAGCTTTTTTGTAATACCCGGTTCTTTCTGCCTTATCAAAAGTCTTCTGCGCATTTTTCACCAAATCTGTAAATTCGACATTTTTCCAGATGGCCACATTGGATGCCCCGGGCGTCTGGGCTGTATCAGCAGACAGAAGTCCATAAAGGAAGTTATCCGGGTCTGCATTGCCACCCAGCCATCCCAGCATGCATAGGTCATGTTCGCCATTGGCCGTTTTCTTTAAATAGGTTCCCCAGTCAAACCGGACAATCTTGCATTTAATACCCACGGCAGCAAGATAGGCCTGGATCAGTTCGGCTGTTTTCACGGGATCCGGCATATAGGCCCGGGATACAGGCATAGCCCAGAGTTCGATCTCCCGGGTTGCATCAAAACCGGCTTCCTGTAAAAGTTTTTTTGCCTTTTCAGGATCATAGCCATAGGGGGTAATATCGTCATTATAGCTCCAGATGCTGGGAGCAAACGGATTTTTGGCTGGAATGGCAAGCCCCTGGAAAAGGGTCTGGATCAAAATATTCTTATCCACTGCATAATTGATAGCCTGCCTGACCCTGGGATCTGACAGATACGGTTTGCTGGTGTTGATGGCAATATAGCCCACATTGACGCTGGCATTTTCCTTTACCACCAAATTTTTGTCTTTTTTCACAAGACTGATAGAGTCCGGATCAAGGTCATCTGCAATGTCAATAGCGCCGGACTGGAGAGCCATGAGACGAGTTGAGGGCTCAGGAATGGATTTGATGACAATTTTTTTCAGCTTGGGCTTTCTACCCCAATAATCCTCATTTCTAACCAGGATGATATGATCATCCTTTACCCATTCTACAAATTTAAAAGGACCGGTTCCCACAGGATGCATGCCAATCTGGTCCTTATATTCTGCCATAGCCTTTGGAGACAAAATAGGGCACAGCCAAAGTGCCAGGTTGTTGATCAAAGGCGCATAGGGCATCTTAGTGGACAGACTGATGGTGTAGTCATCAATAATTTTTATATTCGTGACATATTTCAAAGACAGGCTCAGGTATTTCCACTTGCCATATCCATTAAAGGGGTGATCCTTGTTAATAATTCTGGCAAAGGAATCATAAACTGCCTTGGAATTAAAATCTGTGCCGTCATGGAATTTTACGCCTTTTCTTAAATAAAAAGTCCATATAAGCCCATCCTCTGAAACCTTCCAGGATTCTGCCAACTGGGGTTCCACATCCATGGAATTATCCCCGAATTTTACCAGATTTTCAAAAATCTGGATCCCGGCCTTGATGGATTCTCCATCTGTTGCCTGTGCCAGATCCAGCATGACTGAATCTCCTCCCCTTCCCCACATCAATGTATCGCTTGCTGCCATTGATATGGAAGGAACAAGAATCAAAACGGCAAATAATACACTTAAATACTTTCTCATCTCTTTCTCCTTCAAATTTTACTCTGGTTAATCATTAACTATTCTGGCTTACTATATTCACAGGCTTAGGCCTGGGATATACAAAATTCAAATTCAATACAACCCGATCCAGAAACTTGTAATTCAATAATCCTTACGTCACGCTGATTCAGATTTTGGATCAAAACTTTTTGAATCTGATAATGGGCAGCAACACAAAGGGCAAGGTTTTCTCCATGGGCCACCTCATCCGGGACTTCAACAACCACCTCTGCCCTGGTAATGTCCGGGTATTGCACAGCAAAATTAAAATTTCTGGCCCGTCCCAGAAGAGGCAGGGCTGTTAGCTCTGTGCTGTCTGTTTTTGGGAATACATCCGGTTCTGGAATCCTGGCATATTTTTGGTAAAGAGCCGTGATCTTTTTATTGGCTGCCACAATCTTGGCTTCCTCTGCAATAGCCCTGCGCATAATACCTATCAGCCCCATTGTCTGTTCATACATAGGATGGCCCGGGTCTTCGAGAAATGGCAGGTGCACATAGACAAAGGCACGGGGTATCCAGAATTCTCTGAATCCTTTGGGTAGATAGCCGGCATAGGGCTGGCACCACTCATGCCCCGGCACCCCGTGGAGATCTGCCATAAGTTCAGGCAGCCACCGGTGCCACAACCGCTGTTTTGCAAACGCCTCGGGAAATGCCGGAGGATGTTTGAAATATTCGTTATAGAACTCCGCTCCCAGGGCATTGTACCGGGCAGCATGGAGTATATCGCAACTATTTTTGACATACAGGCTTTCAAAGGTAGCCACTCCGTCCACATTTTCCAGAGGGATAAAAACAGCATTGGTGGTTTCAAGACAAGCTTGCCCCTGATCACTTCCGAGAAATTCAACAAACCTTAATACGGCATTTGTGCTGGAAACCTCATTGGCATGGTGCCGGGCATTAAACAACACAGTGGGCCTTGCCAGTCGCAGCCTTGGGACAGACACGCGGCAGCCTTTGACAGCAAACGCCTCCACCGCATAGATGGGTCGCCCCTGCAAAGACCTTGTAATTTCCCAGACCTGAATATGAGCCATTTTATTAAGACGGGACAAATGCCTGCCCACCGTTTCTGAAGTGAGCACAAGGTCATCCGGTACGGGCCCGGATATATCTCCAAAGTATGCCAAGTCTGATTCTGTTGGCGAAAAATCCAATGTAAATGAACATTTTTCCCCCATCAGGGTGCCGGACAATATCCAGCCATCCTGGTCCATGGCAAGGGTATCAAATGGCATGACTGATCCGCCAGAATAATCAGAAGCGAATTTGTTTTCCTTGACCGGTATCGCTCTAATACTGGCCCGTGCACCCTTGCTGCCTGCAGTTGAATCGACCCTGGGCAGTATCTGACCCAATTTCAGGGATTCGGGAAGTCCATATTGAATGACAAATCTCTCAAAAACCTTTAACAGGAAAAAATAAATATCTTCATGGAGTTTTTCCATGGGGCTGATCTGTTCATCCATGAACCCAAGACGAAAATTGCTTTCATCAATGTGAACATCCACTTGGATGGATTCAAAAAAGGGTTGCTGACCTTCCAGTGATCCGAATTGTATCCGCCTTTCCATGGATTTTATCAAGTCCGGGATAAATGCAGTTTGAAATTGTTTCCAAAACCGATCCCTGTCAGTGGAAATGGACTGGCTGATCAATACCTGATCCTCGCGAATAATGGTAATACCGGCACAGGTAGGGGAAACTATGCCCTGGCCCGGACAGAATTCCATATATTCAAAAGTATGAAAAAATGGTGAGAAGTGATCTTGAAAAAGGATGCTGTTCTGTTGATCAAAGGCGGTCAGTCCATAAATTTCTTTCTGATCATTCACCATGAAAAGCATCACTGCTTCCTCGGGAATAGACAATTTTTGAGCCAGGATTTCAGCCACGGGAAACAATTCATGGAGCCACCGGTGTTCCAGCTCCATTGCATTATTCTCCGTATCAAAGGGTCGATAGGTAATGTGAATCCGGGCAGGTTTTTTTTTCAATAAAACTGGCAGATCAATGTCCAAGATACGGCATATCCCGGGTTTAAAGGCATTCAGGGTTAAAATTTCTGGGTTATACCCCTTTGAAATCAGGATGTTTTTAATCTTGTTGTTCAACTGGGACCGGATATCCGCAGGCTTACTTGTCCAAATCTCGCAAAAAATGGCTCCTTGACCCGTCTCAACACTGGATAATAGCTCAAGTATCTCATCTGTTTCCGATCCCAATACAAATTCATGAACAATGGGAAGGACTTTCTCATGGATGGGCATGATCTCTTCTCTGTCATGGGCATCACCAACAAAACCATCGATTTGGTTCCGGAGGGTTTGTGATCGTGAAAATCCAGGCCCACCTTGGTTCAGGGCCAAATCAACCCAGGAAGAGAGATGGTCTGAGAACCCCTGGGCACTTCCGCTGATATTTATGGGACCTGTCAGATCGGAAAATTGAACGGTCAGTTGTCTGGTGGACTTGTTGTCACCAACGTCACCTAGATCTATCTCGTTCACCACAAAACAAAAAGAACCAGACCCGAAAATGCCTGGTTCGCCTGAATCCGTTGAACCCTGGCAACCAGCCACCATGGGAAGGCTTATAACCGTGGCTTCCATGACCATGGCGGAAATTGCATTAAAAAGAGCTATGCCCGTATTAAAAGAAATTGCAGGAGATTGGATATACCAGACCGCATCCAATGTCTGACTGGTTGGTGTTGCCAACTCTTTTCTGTAAAGACCGATGAAATCCAGGGGATGGAATAGGAACGGATATTTTTTTTCTTTCCTTTCCATTTTTACCCCCATGGTTGTAAGACAGATATCCCCCAGAGTCCTGCCGTTGATACTGCAATTGCTCAATATCCCCTGGGGTTTAAAAATCCCGGTCAACCTGTCTCCAGAAGTCAATGTGTTAATTTCTGTCTGGTCAGGAACAAAATCAAGGGCCAAGGGTATGCCCAAAGAACTGATCGCCAGACAGTTGAGCACCATCTCCAGGGCCTGGGCTGAGGTGCTTAAAATACGCACTTGTTTATCATCTATTTTTTCAATAGTGACAACTCCCGGGTCTTTCTTGTCCAACCCATGAAGATCCACCAGAAGGCTGGTGCCTTTTTCAATGGCATCGTTTTTTTGAACAATAAGGGAAGTGTCAAAAGACAGGGTTTCAAAACAAAGGCGAGCACAAAGGTTAAGAATTCCAGACCAGACTATAGCGTCTTTTAGATCAGGGGATACCACCAGACGCAGATTCAAACCGTCCGACCCTCCCGATCCCCGGTCATTTACAAACAGATCCTTAGGGTCAAACAAAAAACCAAGTGTGATTATTTCCTGCATGGACTGGATCCCTTTATTTTGAAATCATGGTGTTAAGGATATAGCGGTCGGTTTCAAGCATGCCCTTTGTGGCAAGCTCGCCTATATTTTTAACTGTCTGATCCACATCCCCGGCAATAATCCCGTCTGTCTTGGTGGCATAACTGCCTTCAATGGCAAGAAGCGCACAATAAATGGCCGAACTGACACCGGCTGATACTTTAAGAGCGCAACCCTGTTTGGCTCCATCACATATCATACCCGTAATGCTGGCAGCCATGTTTTTTATCGTGCCTCCGATCTGATCCAGATTTCCGCCCAAAAGATAGCATACTCCGCAGGCAGCACCCATTGCTGCGGTCAGAATGCCGCACAATGCAGTGAGCTGACCGATATACTGCTTTATGTAAATGGCCATCAAATTGCTCAGAATCAGCGCCCGGATCAATTTTTCCTCGGAAGCGTTTGTCTTTTGTGCCACAGCAACAATGGGAAGGATGGCGGTGATCCCCTGGTTGCCACTGCCGGAATTGCTCATAACAGGCAGGGCACACCCGTCCATCCTGGCATCGGATGCAGCAGCCGCAAGGGACATGGCATGTGATACAAGATCATCGGCAATAAATTTTCGCATAATATTTGCCTGTATGGTAATCCCTGTTTTAAGGCCATATTTTCCGGTCATGCCTTCTTTTGAAACAGCCTCATTGAGTCTGGCCCCTTCCAGGATAAACCTGATTTCATCAAGAGGAGTCGTGCTTGCAAATTCATACACCTTTGCAACACAAAGATTAATTTTTGTGTCAGGGTTTTCCCTGGCATAAGAAATTTGATGTCCGTGGAAAATAACTTTTCCATCCTTTTCAACATAAATAATATTTGTATGTCGATGGGAAATAATGGTTCGGCAGGTGTGGCCTTCAGCCCTGCATATACTTTCAATGTATAAATTATCCGTCCCTTCCTTTATCCTGATCTCAACCTGTTTTTCGTCCACCATTTGGTGTGCTGTTTCAAGGTATTTAGAATTCACCTGCTTTAGTACCTCAAGCCCGTCCTCTGAATTGCCACATACAGCACCAAGGGCTGCAGCAATGGGCAAGCCAACCATGCCCGTACCCGGAATCCCCACCCCCATTCCATTCTTATAAACATTGCCACTGACAAAAACCTGTATTTTTTCCGGTACATCTCCTAAGACCTCCCTTGATCTGGCCGTTGCCAGGGCAACTGACACAGGCTCGGTACAGCCAAGGGCCGGAATGACTTCTTTATTAATTAGTGCAATAATTTCCTGTTGTTCATCTTTGTCCAGCATGGGTCTTCCTTTTTCAATCAATTTGTTTTTTAACCCTGTATTTCAATAAAACATGGCCCTGATCAATTTTCCCCATACCCATCAATTCCAATCTCGTATTCAGAATCTCATTAAATAAGGACAGCCCCTTCCCAAAAAGCCTTGGTACAATTGTAACGTGAATCTCATCTATCAGATTTTCTTTCATAAAAAGAGTGTTCACAATAGATCCGCCAATAAGTGCTGCAGACTCAAACCCCTGGGCTTCAAGGTCATTTAGGACCTCTTTTGGTGTTTGACTGGTAAATATTAAGTCCCGGGTCTGACTTGTCCTTGTTTTATCCCTTGTTGTTTTATCCCTTGTCATGACAATATTTTTGCGTCCCGGCAAGACTTTTCCAATGGTATCAAATGTTTTAGACCCCATGATCATGGCCCCTGATTCCCGGGTGATACGGACGAAATATTTCTTATCCACTTTTCCGGTCCAGTCTATCCTTTGCATGGAATCCCTTGCAATCATCCCGTCTGCAGTAACAGCCATCAAGAGTATCAGTTTCATGTTTCTTTATCCTCATAGAGAGGTCAACAAATATTTATACTGGAAATGAGCGACTGAAAAGATCTTCAATAGCTTTTTTGCCTTTATCTGAAAGCTTTCTTGTGCCTGTTCCACAAAAAGTTTCATGCAAAATTACAGGCTCATATTCCTTCCATTCATTTCTTTCCCATGTATACCACTTGTTTTTCCCCTGATCAAAAACACTTACGGGTCTGTTAAAAAATTTGGCAAGTTCAACGCCCCAGCCAGTTCCGCCTTTAACAGTTTGATCTGGCTGAATCCAACCTATGGCAAACACCTGATATCCCTTATTTACCATATGAAAAATAGTCTGAAAAACTTTTCTGATCTTGTCAGCCTGGGCATATCTTCTGCCCAT